>Ga0099364_10001002_pt1 | contig 47524 bp, 40 predicted proteins | sample TergutTh196P3_FD_73070 | JGI IMG/M metagenome (GOLD analysis project Ga0099364, IMG submission 73070) | Microcerotermes parvus P3 segment gut microbial communities from Pointe-Noire, Republic of the Congo - Th196 P3 | ecosystem: Host-associated > Arthropoda: Insects > Digestive system > Gut ...
CGGGATGACAATGTGTGCGCCGGGATGACAATGTGTGCGCCGGGATGACAATGTGTGCGCCGGGATGACAATGTGTGCGCCGGGATGACAATGTGTGCGCCGGGATGACAATGTGTGCGCCGGGATGACAATGTGTGCGCCGGGATGACAATGTGTGCGCCGGGATGGCAGTGTGCGCGGGATGGCGGAAGCGATTCCAGGCCAATTTGGGACACGCTCTGGGGTTCCCTCAGGCAGAAAAACTGCCCTTTACGCTTTTACTCGCAATCGCTATACTCCGCTAGTCTTGTTTGCCGATTTGCCGAGTTTTTGCAATGCCGACATCCCGATTTGTCCTCTCGATTTCCCTGATTGCGTTTTGCTGGAATGCAAATGTTTTGGCTCAAATGCAGCCCATCCAGCATCCGCAAAACTTTAATCCGCACGCGGGACAATCCGTCTATCAGCAACAGCCGGTTCGAGTGGCGACGGCACAGCCTGCCGCTCCGACGTCGACTCCGTCAGTAGGCCAATCCATTCCGCTTTATGATCCCAATGGAGTCAATCGAACTCCCGTAACGATACAGCCGGGAACGCCCATACCGTCCAGCCCCAGCCCTGCCGTACAAGGCTCTATGCCGGGATCGGTTCAGCCAATACCCGTCGCCCCGGCAAACCGGACCATCCCCTTCGAGTTAAATCCGACGGAACAACGAGAACTCGACGAGTTTCTCGCACGCTGGGAAAGATACAGTGCAGGCATTCGGCGGTATGATGTTGATTTTAACGTGTTTAAGTTTGATCCGACGATTCCCGGTGCGCAGCCGGATCAAGCCTACCGAATTGCGTTTGGGCATTTCAAGTATATTGCGAGTCCGATGCGGTTTCTTTACGCCATCGAAGGCGAATGGCGGGATAACAAGCAAATCAAACGGGAAGGGGACAGAAATCCGCATATTGATGCCGAAAAAATGATTATTGACGAAAAGACGGTATTCAAGTACGACTACAATGCCAAGACGGTACACCAGATTCATGTTCCGCCCGAGATGATTGGGAAGGGAATTGCGGACACGCCGCTTCCGTTGATTTTTGGAGCCAAGGCGGACGATCTCAAGCGTCGTTTTAGCCTTCGCATAGAGCATCGTCCAAACGATATGATATTGGTGTATGCTCGGCCTCTTCTTTTGGAAGACCAACAGGAGTTCAAGGAAATCGAGATCATGCTCGAAAAGGATTTACGGGCACGGGGCTTAAAGCAATATGACATAAACGACAAGGGATACAAGGTTTATGATTTGCGTTCGACCAAGATTAACCCGCCGATGGCGGACATATTGGGCCACATAAAAGGTTGGTTCACGCCGGATATACCTCGTGGTTGGACACAGGAAGTGCATCATTGGACTCCGCAGCCTGCTCCGGTCGCGGGAGCGTCGCATCAGCACCATACCAGCAGTTGGTAAGCGTTTGCCGCGTCGCCCGGCGACGCACCGTCCTAACCGTAGCCAATTTTGTCGATTTCGTCTTCATCCATTCCATGCAGATGGGCAAGTTCATGCAAAACCGTGATGCGAATCTGCTCGCGAAGTTCGCTTCGGCAAACTTTACCCCGTTCATCCCGAGAGGCCGAAACAATGCCCCGACGGAAAATCGTAACACTCGTCGGCACTGAGGAACAAAACGTAAATGCACTACACTCCGTATAAGGCAAACCGCAAAAATATCCGCAAAGTTCATCAGGTTCCGCAACTCCCAATTCCTTCAGCAACCTTTTGGACGGCTGATCAACGACGTGAAGCGGGACCTCCTTCAAGATGGCTAACACGCTCTGAGGAAGCCGAGCCAATACCCATTCGACTTGCCGATCAAAGTATTTTCGATTGGTTGGATTCATTATTGCTGCAAAAACATCGGATATGTCGGCACCGGTACATTGGGCGTTTGCACGGTTTCTGGAATCGGCATTGATTCTGGAAACACCTGCGGTCTTTCGGGCGCCAAAGTGAGATTCGGCTGCATTCGGACGGTTTTTTGCATCGACCTCGGCAAGGAATTGCCCGCAAACGTCGGCTCGTGATAAATCGTTCCCCGTGTCAAAGGACCCGCCCCGGCAAACCAGAAATTCTGTGCCGCACTCTCCCCTTGCCGATTGCCCGAAGTCCAAACCGGTCGGCCAGTGTCCTTATTATAGGCAAAAAGAGCAATCTTGGCCACGCCCCGCTGTTTCGTCCGCTTCACAAACGGAATCTCAGGAATCGACGTTGCCGAATACTGACTGCCCGGAAATGCAGGCAACGTCGTTGCCGGTATGCCGACCAATAAATCATCGCGGTCCGTCCCCACCGCACCGGCCCGAATTTCCACAATGTAGTCCGCATCTTCCTCGTTTTCGGCAAGAACGGCTCCGGCCGTTGCAAGATGCTGCCTGACCGTCATTGCCAAATAGTTGCGATCTGTGGTGTTTTCGATGGCTGCGGTGTTTAGAAAACACTTTTTATCCTGCATGGGACTGAAATCAATTTTATCGACGACTCGGTCAATTGCATTGCTGACGAGGAGTTGTTCGGTGCCTGTTCGGCTCGTATCGCTCCATTTTGTCGTTCCGCATCCGCCCGCAAGGAGGACGCAAATGCTGACGAGCAGGCATTGTCTCGATGCGAATTTCCGGGAATAAGCGACATTATTCATTTCAGAGGGAAGTCTAGTGAATTTTGGCCGCTTTGTAAAGTGATATTGTTGCCAGGCGACGCGGCGAACGCAATATGGTAAACTTTTTCAATTTTTGGTATCATGAGTGGGCACAATGGACTTGTTCGGATAATGGACTTGTTCGGAAACCCTCAAAATCGTCATTCCGGCCCCATCGTCATTCCGGCGAAAGCCGGAACCCAGAGGCCCCCCCGCATCACACGCAATGTCTGGGTCCCGGCTTTCGCCGGGATGACAGTTTCCGAACAAATCTAATTAAACCATCGTATGGACTACACACCGCATCAGCAAAATATCATTAAGCGTTATTACGATCATCGGGAAGACATTGCAAAGCAAAGGCTTTCGGAATTGGTTACGGAATTGTACTTGGCCGAAGGCAAAAAACGACAGCAAGTTTGGAAACGCATCGCTGCCGCATTGTCGCAACTGGGTATCAAACCAGATAAAATAGAGCAGATGGTCAATACGGATAATCCGGTGCAACTGGCGGAATTTTTGAATAATAGCGGGAGAGGCAAACGTTAGCACACGAGCGAATCCCGTCGGCATCCGTCCGGCGGTCGGATGCCGTCTTGGCCGACCAATCTGGAACCTGCACACCCGTTCCAGGGACTACTACCCAACTCGCATATTTGAGGTAAAATAGCACCGGGCGTGGGGCTACCCCCCTCTGTTCGCAATCGTGCGACGCCGTCCTTTTTACGTCCTACCTCCAGGGGAATCGAGTTTGTCCATCCGAATCTACGCTCTGTCGAAAACACTTAATGTCGATAGCAAAGATATACTCGTTGCAGTCAAGCAACTCGGTATCGAGGGCAAAAATTCGCCGTTGCAGACTCTCAGCGATGAGGAAATTGAGCAGGTTAAAGAAAAATTAAACGCTCAAAAACAGGCAAAAACTCCCCAAATTAACACTTCCGTCTTTCAACGGCCCGTCGTTTCCGATACCAAGGTTCGCAACCTTGATGCCCATACAAAGCCAATATCTTCGCCCCAAAAGCCTGCAACGCCGACGGTTGTGCCCGATGTGCCGGAGTCCGCTGAAATTCCCGATGCCGTCCCTGACACCCCCCCGGAAGGGCCGGCCGAGCAGGTTTTAGAAGCCGTTGCCCCAATTGCGGAAACCCATACGGAAGCCCCAGCCCCGGAACCGCAACACGAGGAGCCGGTCCCGCCGGCGTCCGACGATGCTGTTCCGGCAGACGCACAGCCGGCGGCTGCGTTGCCGGAATCCGTCGCCATCCCCTCCCCCTCTGTTCTTCCCAAGGGCAAGCCGTTGCCTCCGCCCATCCAGCCCGTCATTTTGCCCAAGACGGTTTTGCCGCCGCCCATTGGCCGCGTCGAATTACCCGCCAAAGGTTCCAAAAAATCCGGTCGAGGTAAGGATTCCGCTCGGGACTCCGGCAGAGATTCGGGCCGGGAGCGAGAAAAGTCCCGAACAGGTCATCCTCCGGCGGTTCCGCGTCCCGCCGCTCCGCTGACGACCGGCTATGCCCAACAAGGACACGCCGCCAATGTCCGTATGGATCCCAACTATCGGGGGCCTATGCGGAAAATTACCGAAAAAATCCCCAATTTGGATGACTATCGTCAACGGCCTGACGGCGACCGTCTGGGGCCCGGCGGGCATCGGTCAGGGCCGGCAATTCACGTCGCGCCCATCCCGCAGGGGACAACGCAGCAAAAACCGACAAAATCCCGGGAACTGGCCGCTCAAAAGCCGGATATGAAATTGCCGCCGGAATTGCTCCGTGGCAAAGGGAATGTTGCTAAATCCATCGAAGAACATATCCGCAAGCACGAAGAACGGCTGCGTAAAAAAGAGGAAGAGCGAAAAGAGCGAGAAGGGGGCAAAAAACCTCTTGCCGCCAGCCGAGGTCGGGGAACAAAGGATGTCCGCAGCAAAGGTGCGACCGCATTTGGCGGTGGACTCTACGAGCCGGATAAAAAGAAACGGCGGTCGGGTGCGACGATGCGGCGAGCTGGGGATGATGACGATGGCGGCATCATGATTCCCCGTCAACTAAAACGGCAAAAAGTGCATGGACGCGCGGTCAATACCGCTGCTCCGAGAAAGGGCGACGTCGCTATCCAACTGCCCTGTACGGTCAAGCAATTTGCCGAAAAGACGGGATTGTCGATTGCGATTCTCATGCGGAAACTTCTTGAAATCGGTATGCCGATGACGCTTAACACTCAACTCGACGTCGAAACCTCGGAATTGCTCGCGGAAGCCTGCGGAATTAAAGTGCTGGTCAAGGAATACGTGACGTTGGAAGACAAACTCGTTACGGCCCTGTTTGAAGAGGAAGACCCGCCGGAATTGCTCCGTTCGCGTCCGCCGATCGTTACCGTGCTGGGACACGTCGACCACGGAAAAACCACGCTGCTCGACCATATTTTGCGGCTGAATGTCGTTTCCGGCGAAAAGGGCGGAATCACGCAGCATATTAGGGCCTATCGGGTCAAGATGGACAACGGCGTCGATATTGCATTTCTCGATACGCCGGGACACGAAGCCTTTACGGAGATGCGGGCACGCGGAGCGAATTGCACGGATATTGTGATTCTTGTCGTTGCGGCGGATGACGGCGTGATGCCGCAGACCGAAGAGGCAATTTCGCACGCTAAGGCCGCCGGAGTGCCGATTGTCGTTGCGCTCAATAAAATGGATTTACCCGGAGTCAATCCCGACCGGGTTATTCAGGAACTCGCCCAGCACGAGTTGATGCCGAGCGAATGGGGCGGCGACACGGAAATTATCCGGTGTAGCGGTCTGACCGGGATGGGCGTCGATAAATTGCTCGAAACGATCCAGATTATTGCCGAATTTAACGAACTCAAAGCCAATCCCGACCGGCCTGCGGTCGGCGTTGCGTTGGAAGCGGAATTGCAGTCGGGCCAGGGCGTTGTGTCGAAAGTTCTCGTGCAAAAGGGAACGCTTCGGCCTGGCGACGTGATTCTTTGCGGCAGCGCGTACGGCAGGGTCAAGGCGATGTACGACACGCTTGACCATAAAAAGCAAATTGATGAGGCAACGCCGAGCACGCCGGTTCAGTTGGTCGGATTGGATGTTGCCCCGAAGGCGGGCAGCCGATTTTGCGTGTTGGACGATATTGCCGATGCCCGGGTGATTGCCGAACAGAGACTTGCGGAAGAGCGTGTCGGCGAATTGACCGAGGTTCAGGGCAAGGTAACGCTGGAGTCGCTTTTCCAGCGAATTACGGACACGCAGAAAGTCCAGACGTTGAATATCATCATTCGGGCTGACGTTCGCGGGTCGATTGAGGCGATTCGCAAGGAATTGGAGAAATTGAAGCATCCCGAAGTGAAAATCAGGATTTTGCAGGCAAGCGTCGGAGGGATTACGGAGGCGGACGTCCAGTTGGCGGACGCGTCGGATGCGATTATTGTTGGATTTAGCGTGGTGCCTGACGAAAATGCGAGGATTATGGCCGACCGCAAGAAAATTCAGATTCGGCGCTACGATATTATTTACAATCTGACGGACGACATTAAAAAGGCGTTGGAGGGAATGCTCAAGCCGATTGAGCAGGTCAAGGAATTGGGGCGTGCGATGGTCCAGCAGGTATTTCATATCAGCCGGTTGGGTTCGATTGCGGGCTGTCGCGTAACGTCGGGAATGATAGAACGGGACTGCAAAATCCGCATCATTCGGGACAGCCGGATTATTGGCGAGTATGCGTTGGATTCGCTCAAGCGGATCAAGGATGACGTCAAAGAAGTTCGCGATGGATACGAATGCGGTATCAAACTGAAGGGATTCAACGACTTAAAGGAAGGCGACGTTTTGGAAGCGTACAAGATAGAATCGATTGCCCGGACGTTTTAGGGCGAGTTTCAAATTGCTCTGGACATTTTTTCGTCATTCCGGCGCAGGCCGGAATCCAGAGAAATCGGCCTCACTCGCAATGTCTGGGTTCCGGCTTTCGCCGGAATGACGGCTTTTTTGTCCATATCAATTTGGATACACTCAGGCGAAATAGCACTTTTTTGCCCTTGGCTAATTTTGCTTTCTTTTGTAAGATTCGCACTCGGAATGGGGCTCGGTGCGCATCGCCAAAATATGAATAGAACAAAATGCACGAAATTGTTCTGTGCCGGTTGGCAATCCGCGCTCGCTCTCTGCACCGTTCTCCTCCTCGCCCTCACCGCCCTGGCACAAACGACGATCAACGATGCCAATATCAATGATTTCCTAAACGAAGACGGCCTGCTCGTTGTCAACACGGGAAACTTTCGCATCGAAAATCTAGCCGACTCCCTCGTCGGCATTGTCATCGACAGCAATGCAACGCTCGAACTCGAACCCCACGCAATGCTTCACGTCAGCGGCGGATACGTCGCCGTCCGGGGAATGCTTGTTGTTCCAAGTATTTTGGGAACCGGAATCTACAACAGCACCGACCCCTGGAACGGAATCGAAGAATTGCAGCCCGACAAAAACACGACTTTCTACATCGGCGGAGGAACCGTCAAAATCACGCAAGGCAATGCCAGCCCGTTCTTTGCGGATACCATCAACGTCATTCTCGAGGCCGGCGGCGGAACTATTGATGTCGAAAATGATGTTATCTTTGCAACCGGCAGCGTCATCGGGCAGCAACCCGGAAGGGATGTTACCAAAATCGGCGGCGGAACCTGGCATGTCGGCAGCGTCAATTTGCTCGGGAACTTTACGGTCAGAGAAGGCGATGTCGTTTTCCTCGATCATGCCGCCATCGGACGGTTGGTCGTCGATGCCGGTACAAGCATCAGCGGTTTGCAAAGCGACGGCGAAACAAAATCAAACATCAACGTGCAAAACGGCAACATTGCCGGAAATTTAGAATCGATAGGCCGACTCCTCATCGGCGACGGAAATGCCAAAAATACGTTTACGATTGATGCAGGACAACACTCCATCGAGGAAGTCATCATCCGCTTGCACTCAACTCTCGATATGAAGGCCGATACCAGCATTCAACTAAGTTCGCAAACCGATTATGCTCTCGTTGTCTATGGAACCTTAAAAGCCGAAGCAAGCAACGGCTCGCAAATCTATAAGGGAGACATCGGCAATCCCGATACGGCACAAATAACGCTGATTGGAAGCATCGACAATGTCGGCAACGTAACCGGCGGTATCATCGAAATTGAGCAAGGCGATTCTCCCGGCGGTATTCGATTCGATGCCAGAATGAATAACATCGAAATCATTGGAATCGGCAAAGTCAGCGTTGCGGAAAATATCCGCTTCGAAAGCGGTCAGGTATCCTTCGGAACCAACGGGAATGCAAGCGTTGAGGGCGCGCACCTCATCGTTTCCGGCGGCGGAACTTATCAAACCGATCAAATTAACATCGGACGGGGACTCCTGATTGTCGAAGAAGACGGCACCGCACTCCATACTCTCGGAAGTATCACGGCGGAACGTCTCATCACCGAAGCGGGAACGAACGTCATTGCCAGCGGCGATGCGGCATTTAACGACGCAACAATACTCGGGAATTATTCCGGCAATAATCATCATCTGACGCTCCAAAAAGGTGGCCGAATCGCTGGACAAATTGTCGATGTTAATAAATTGACCTTGGCCGACGGCGGAACGCTGGTCCTCGATATCAGCGAAACCGGCATGCCGATTGTGAGCGTGAATACCTGGGAAATTACCCGACCGCAAAGCACGCAAATCCAAGTTGTCGGCGGCATAGACAATACGGTGTATAACAATATCATCGAAGTCAAAGACGGCAACATGACCAGTCTGTTGCCTTTATTGCAATCAGCGAAAACGGCACTCTACCGACCGACTTGGACGCAAGAAGGACAATTTCTTCATCTTAATCTTACGAATCTTTCCGTAGCAAGTTATGTTCGAGACGATTGGAAACAAAGCGGAGAAAATTATAACAATGCGGCAATGTTCCTGGATGATGCCGCCGCCGGTGATGCTGCCATTCGTGAAACATTAGAAAAATTAAACCACGGTCAACTCAGAAATCTTACCCACAACACAATGGCCGGCGAACTCGCCGGTAATGCTATGCGAATCGCATTGCATCAGCCCGCTCATTCCGTCTTTCGGTATCTCGATGACATTGCTTCCACTCATTCGCCGTTCGCCGGATTTGGAAAAACGAGAGGACAGGTCAAAGAAGGCTTTAATCTTTGGCTTAATCCTTACGGTCTGTACGAATCGGCCAAGGGTGATTCTGGAACGGTGGATGGTTACGATTTGTATCGCTATGGTTTTTATGTGGGCGGCGATATTGATGTCTATAACAAGGCCGTTGCGGGTATTTTGTTCGGTTATGCAGCACCGTACATCGAAAGCGACCTCGGCAAAATTACGGCCAATGATTACACGGCAGGAATGTATGTCAGGATGGTTACGGGTTGGGAAATTATGCTTAACGTCATGCTCGGATTCGGCAGTCAGGATTATCATTATAAAACATACGCTTCTAAATTCAGCGGCAATTCTTATTTTGCCAGTGCGGAATGGACTCGCCCGTTTGAAAATACTTTTAGAGGTGCCCTCACAGGACTTGAGGCGGATTATCGTTTGATTCCGCTCGTTGCGTTTGATTTTCAGTCGGCTAAAATGGATCCATTTTCCGTGCCGAGTACGATTGGCAGGATGGCCATCGACACGGATAAATTGGATACGATGGCAGTCCGTGTTGGTATGTTGAGTGAATTCTGGCGTTTGCGGACTCGGGTGCAATACATTCGACATATCGGAGGCGATGATTATGTTTGGTCGGCAACGTCGTTCTCTTCCGGCGAAAATCTGGCATCATCGACATCGATTCGCAGTACAAAATGGGGGCGGAATTGGTTGAATGTCGGTATGGGATATAATTTATATGCAACGCAGAGTTGGCGTATTTTCGCCGACTATAATTTTGATATGGGCAGGCGGACGACGTCCCATTTTTGTTCTATTAACAGTGTGTTGCAGTGGTGATGAACCCAAGGAAAGCCCGTGTTGCAAACCTGTTGCCCCTACTAGACGCCGCGTCCCCTTCCTGCTACACTGCTCAAATCACGATAGACAAAGGCGTTTATCGGTGCAACGATTGTCAATAATCGCACCGGTGAACGCTTTTTTTATGTAATAAAAACACCTATGCCTCTCGATACAACCATCAAAAAAGTCCTCGTCATCGGCTCCGGGCCGATTGTCATCGGTCAAGCCGCAGAATTCGATTACGCAGGAACCCAAGCCTGCCGCGTACTCCGCGAAGACGCAATCGAAATCGTACTCGTCAATTCCAATCCCGCGACCATTATGACCGATAATAACATCGCGGATAGAATCTACATCGAACCCCTCACCCTCACCACCATCAAACGCATCATCGAAAAAGAGCGGCCCGACAGCATCCTGTCAGGACTCGGCGGACAGACCGGTCTGACGCTCTGTATGCAACTTGCCCGTGAAGGCTTTCTCGAAAAAATGAATGTCCGACTGCTCGGTTCCTCGCCCGAAACCATCGACAAAGCCGAAGATAGGCAACTTTTCAAGGAAACCATGCAAAGCATCGGGCAGCCCTGCGTTCCGTCGGTCATCGCGACTGACATCGAAACAGCACTCGAATTTGCAAACAAGATGGACTATCCCGTCATCGTGCGGCCTGCATTCACTTTGGGCGGCAGCGGAGGAGGAATCGCGGAAAACGAATCTCGACTCCTAGAAATTGCATCGAACGGAATCGCCCTTTCTCCCATCGGGCAGATACTCGTCGAAAAATCTATTGCAGGCTGGAAGGAAATCGAATTTGAAGTCATGCGGGATCGTGCCGGCAACGTGATCATCGTTTGCTCGATGGAAAACTTCGACCCGGTCGGTGTTCATACCGGCGACAGCATTGTTATTGCTCCGTGTGTAACGCTGGCCGACAAGGAATATCAGATGCTGCGCACCGCATCAATCGACATTATCAAAGCACTTGGTGTCGAAGGCGGTTGCAACTGTCAACTAGCATTGCATCCGCACAGTTTCGAGTATGCCGTCATCGAAGTCAATCCGCGTGTTTCGCGTTCTTCGGCATTGGCAAGCAAGGCGACGGGTTATCCTATTGCCAAAGTAGCGACGAAAATCGCGATCGGCTACAATCTCGACGAAATTATCAATAGCGTAACGGGCAACACATTTGCTGCGTTTGAACCGACGCTTGATTATGTTGCGGTCAAATTCCCAAAATGGCCTTTTGATAAATTTGTCTATGCCAAGCGTGATCTCGGGACGCAGATGAAGGCGACCGGCGAAGTGATGTCTATTGCGGACACATTTGAGGAAGCCCTTCTGAAGGCGGTGCGTGGTGCGGAAATTGGACGCGATGGCCTTGACTTGCCGCGATTGGCCGCGAAGTCCGATGAGGAAATTTATCAACTTCTGCATACGGTAACCGACGAACGGCTCTTTGTTTTGTATGAGGCGATCAAACGTGGGATGGCGATGAAAGCCGTTTCGCCTTGCGGGCTCCATTAACTTCCTCGCGTCCAAAGTTGCATACTATCGGAAAAAAGCCGACTGACCGATTCATGACAATGAATCCGCCGAATAGCCTCGCCAAACATCGACGCAACACTCAACACCTTCAAATTCGGCAACAATTCATCCTGCAACGGAATCGTATCCGTCAAAATAATCCGTTCGACCGGAGCAGTTTTCAAATGTTCCACCGCATTTCCACAAAGCACGCCGTGCGTTGCTCCGACGTAAATCTTTTCCGCCCCATGTTTTTGGACAAGATGAGCCGCTCCGCAAATCGACACGCCCGTACTGATCATATCGTCAAGCAAGACGGCAACCTTCCCTTCCATCGGCCCATCCGCAATGAGTTTAACCTGTTCGACCCGATTGCCGGAACGCCGTTTGTCGATGTAGGCCAACCGCCCTCCGAGCGATTCGGCATGCGATGCGGCTCGCTTAATGCTTCCCACATCGGGACTTACGACGATGAGTTGTTCGGGCGGAATGGAAAGCGACCGAATATAATGTTCGAGGACGGGTGCTGCTGTCAGATGGTCGACGGGAATATCGAAAAATCCTTGAATTTGGGCGGCGTGGAGGTCCATCGCCAGGATTCGGTTTGCTCCGGCGTGTGTCAGCAGATTTGCGACAAGTTTCGCGGTAATCGGCACGCGTCCCTCGTCTTTTCGGTCTTGGCGGGCGTATCCGAAATAGGGAATGACGGCGGTGATGCGTTCTGCGCTGGCCCTTTTGAAACTTTCGATGAGAATCAGCAGTTCCATGATGTTTTCGTTGACCGGCGGGCAGGTCGATTGGACGATAAACACATCTTGTCCGCGGACGTCCTGTTCGATTTTGCAACGAATTTCGCCGTCGGGAAAAGTTCCGATTGTGATCAGGCCGGGCGGCGAACCGAGGTATTCGCAGATTTGTTTGGTTAGGTTGGCACTGGCTCGACCGGAAAATACCTTCAAGGTACTCATCGCAAAAACACTTTCGGAACAGGGAATGCAGAACAGTATAATCGGAATGCGTGCCGTTTGCAATGTGTTGGCTTTGTTCGGAAACCCTCAAAGCCGTCATTCCGGCGAAAGCCGGAACCCAGTCAAGCGACCGCGACCTGTCCTTACTGGATTCCGGCGTGCGCCGGAATGACGGTTTCCGAACTCCCACTCGCCCCGCCGTGTACGGCCCCCGTTGAATCGCCGTGCCGAATCCTGTACAATGGAAGGCGAAGTTCATTTTTACTCAATTTACTCAATCCAGGAGAACACTTCCCCATGGCAATCAAAGTTGGAATCAACGGCTTCGGCCGTATCGGCCGTATGGCATTTCGCGCTGCAATCAACGATTTTGCAAAAGACATCGAAATCGTCGGCATCAACGACCTGCTCGAACCCACTTACCTCGCTTACATGCTCAAATACGACTCGGTACACGGTCAATTCAAAGGCGATATTGCCGTTGACGGCAATACCCTGATCGTCGGCGGTAAAAAAATCCGCCTGACCGCCGAAAAAGACCCGGCCAACCTGAAATGGGGCGATGTCGCTGCCGACGTCGTCATCGAATCCACCGGAATCTTCCTCGAATCAACCGGCGACAAAGGAGCCGATAAACACATCCAAGCCGGTGCGAAAAAAGTGATTATGTCCGCTCCGTCGAAAGATGATACGCCGATGTTCGTCTACGGCGTCAACTGCCGATCTTACGCCGGGCAGCCGATCATCTCCAACGCATCATGCACGACCAACTGTCTCGCTCCGGTCGCCCGAGTGCTGCACGAAAGTTTCGGCATCGTCAAAGGTTTGATGACTACCGTCCATGCCGCGACGGCAACGCAAAAAACGGTTGACGGGCCTTCGTCGAAAGACTGGCGTGGTGGCCGAGGAATTTTGGAAAACATCATTCCTTCATCGACTGGAGCGGCAAAAGCCGTCGGTAAAGTCTTGCCTGCATTGAATGGAAAACTGACCGGAATGGCATTTCGTATTCCGAGTTCTAACGTATCGGTTGTTGATTTGACCGTTGTGCTTGACAAGCCGATTACGCAAGATGCGATCGATTCCGCGATGAAATCGGCATCGGAAGGCGACTTGAAAGGCGTTTTGGGTTATACTGACGAGGCTGTCGTTTCGACGGACTTCCGTGGTTGTGCTTTGACATCAATTTACGATGCCAAGGCGAGCATTGTTTTGGACTCCAACTTTGCGAAGATTATTTCTTGGTACGACAACGAATGGGGATATTCCTGCAAGTTGCTCGAGATGGCGAAAGTCGTTGCGAAGTAGTGCGTGGCGGAGCGCACGGCTTGACAAACCTACACACATGGAGTATCCTGTCATCTACCATGCTCGAAATCAAGAACCTGAAAAAGTCGTATCTGCTGCCCGATGGCGGCGATTTGCCGATTTTGGACATTCCCAAATGGACAGTCGATGCCGGTGAACAAGTCGTTGTCGTCGGTGCAAGCGGCTGCGGAAAAACAACCCTGCTCCATATCATCGCCGGTATCCTTCGCCCAACTTCGGGACACGTCCTCATCGACGGTTGGGATACCCCCATTTTAACCGAAGCCGAACGAGACCAATTCCGCGCACGGCGAATCGGATACGTTTTTCAAACATTCAATCTGCTGCAAGGCTTTACCGCATTGGAAAATGTAATGATCGGTATGACTTTTGCCAGTTCGCGAAGCGATAAAAACCGAGCGAAAGACTTGTTGGATAAAGTCGGATTGGGCCACCGTTTGCATCATAAACCGGCACAACTTTCCGTGGGCGAGCAGCAGCGTGTTTCCGTTGCGAGGGCGTTGGCCAATAAGCCGAAATTGGTCTTGGCGGACGAGCCGACGGCGAATGTCGATGTCGGCAACCAACAGCAAGTGATTGATATGCTGCGGAATACTTGCCAGGAGGAAGAGGTCGCTCTGATTTTGGTAACGCACGCACCCGAAGTTGCCAAACAGTTTGCTCGAGTCGACAGACTGACCGAAATCAATCTGACCGTTGCGCAGAAAGTTGCACAGAGCGTGTGAGACGTATGAATTCCTTCCTTTGCCGAACATTTCCGTATGCACGCCGCCCTTTCCAAGTTTTTCGGCTTTCGCTCCTTCCGGCCGCATCAAGAAGAAATCGTGCAGGCAATCCTCGATGACCGCGACGCTTTCGCCGTGATGCCGACCGGCGGCGGAAAATCGCTCTGCTACCAACTGCCCGCCGCAATGAAAAAAGGCGTTTGCATCGTCGTCAGTCCCCTCATTTCCCTTATGAAAGACCAAGTCGATGCCGCCAATGCCAACGGACTCCGTGCCGGGACGCTCAACAGCATGACGACCGCCTCGGAACGCGAACACGTCGGCAATGCCATTCGAGCCGGGGAACTCGACCTGCTCTACGTCTCGCCGGAACGCTTCAATACCGGCCTGTTCATCGAACGGCTCAAAACGATTGACATCGCCTTTTTCGCCATCGACGAAGCACACTGCATTTCCTCCTGGGGACACGATTTTCGGCCTGACTATTTGGCACTTTCGCGGATTGTTTCCGAGTTCCCGAACATCCCCATCGCGGCCTTTACGGCAACGGCTACACCGCAGGTCTCGCAGGACATTCTCCAACGACTTGGCCTGCGCAAACCCCATATCACCAGGGCGTCCTTCAATCGGAAAAACCTATTTTATGCCGTGCAGCCGAAAAAAAATGTCGATCAGCAAATTCTTGCCTTCCTGCAAGATCGGCTGCGAAACCGAAAAAACGAGTCCGGCATTATTTACCGAACGTCCCGAAAAAACGTCGAAGCAACGGCCGAGTTTTTACAATCGAAAGGATTTAAGGCAAAACCTTATCACGCGGGCATGCCGGATCAGCAGCGAAATGCAATCCAAGACGAATTCCTGCAAGATGACTGTCCGATTATTGTTGCGACCATCGCCTTTGGGATGGGAATCGACAAGCCGAATGTCCGGTTTGTGCTTCACGGCGATTTGCCCAAAAACATCGAGGGATACTATCAGGAAACCGGCAGGGCGGGCAGGGACGGCGAGCTGGCACAGTGCGTGCTCTTTTTTGGGCGACAGGATATTGTGATGCTGTCCTATTTTATCAAGCAAATCGAGGATGATGAGGCTCAAAAAATTGCGAGGATGCAACTGAACCAAATGATTCACTTTGCGGAACACGATGCGTGCCGTCGGGTTAGTTTGTTGGCGTATTTCGGCGAGTCGTTTTCCGAAACGGACTGCAATCACTGCGATATTTGCAGCGGCGATGTGGATCGGGTAGATGCGACGATCGAGGCCCAAAAGGCTTTATCGGCAATGCACCGCACTGGCGGTCGTTTTGGAGCGGGACACATTACGGATATTTTGCTCGGAGAGAAAACGGAAAAAGTTTTGGAACGGGGACATGATCGTTTGCCGACGTTTGGGGTTGGCAAGGAGCATAACAAAGTGTATTGGCGGAATTTGATAAGTGCTTTGCTTGCACAGGGCTTGGCTCGTGTGGAAGATTTGGAGTATCCGGTTCCGAAAGTTACGGACGAGGGTTGGAAGGTGCTTCGCAATCAACGGGAGTTTCAGATCATTCGGCAGCAATCTGGAGAGCGTGCCGCAACTCAGAAAAAAAAATCCAGATCCCGCGGTGGGAGATAGGGATTCCGCAATCTTCCGGTGTACTCTGTTTGTTTTCGGCATCAATAGAAAAACATATTGAAATAGAAGAGTTGATCGTAGAAGTAGCGAAGGGAAAAAGCATTGATCATAATACTTATGAGAAATTAGAGCACATTCGGAATTGCTCTGGACGCCCCTCCGTCATCCCGGCGCAAGCCGGGAACCAGGAAAACGGTATGCACGCTGCTCGGCTGGATTCCGGCTTTCGCCGGAATGACGATTTTTTGTCCAAAGCAAAAATGAATACGCTCTAGCGTCAACGCGGCCTAGCGGCGAATCATTGCATTTTTCCAGCAGTATGGTACAATTCCCGAAATCTTCGCCTTCGGAGGAATCCATGAACGGATACGAACGGGTGCTCGCCGCACTAGAAAAACGGCAAACAAACCGATTGGCCTTCATGCCAATCACGATGATGTTCGCCGGAGATCAAATCGATATTCCCTACGGACAATATGCCTCCGATTTTAGCCTGCTCGTCGAAGGACAACTGGAAACAGCCAAAAAATTCGACATTGATCACGTTTCCTGTATCAGCGATCCCGCACGCGAAGCCGCAGACTGCGGAGCCGCAATTCATTATTTCGATGACCAGCCGCCAACCGTCGATGAGGCCAATGCGCTGCTGAAAGATAAGTCCAAACTCAAAACGCTCTCGCTCCCAAATCCGACAAAACCCGGCAGCCGAATGAATGATCGAGTGCAAGCCGTTCGCCTATTTGCCCAAAAGGTCAAAGGAACATTCTTCATCGAAGGTTGGGTCGAAGGCCCGTGTGCCGCTGCCGCAAACCTGCGAGGAATCAGTGCTTTGATGACCGATTTTATGGATGATCCCGAATTCGTTCGCGAATTGTTCGGTTTCAATATCCAACTGGCAACGGCATTTGCCAAGGCGCAAATCGAAGCGGGCTGCGACATTATCGGCGTCGGCGATGCGGCAGCATCGCTGGTTGGCCCTAAAATCTATCGCGACTTTGTATTCCCTTATGAAAAGCAACTCGTTGAGAGTATCCATGCGCTCGGCGGCAAGGTTCGCTTGCATATTTGCGGCAACATTTCCAAAAGTCTCAAAGAAGTAGGCCAACTCGGTTGCGATATGGTGGACCTCGATTCGATGGTTTCCGTTGAAAAGGCAAGAGGCGAAATGGGCGAAGGCCAAGTGCTTGCGGGCAATCTTGATCCGGTAAAGTGTTTGCGTAACGGCACGCCGGAGGAAATTATTGCTGCGGTTTCTGCGTGCCGTCGGGCGGCAGGTGCGAATTACATTGTCGGTGCTGGTTGCGAAGTACCGCGTGATACGCCGCCGGAAAATGTTGCCGCGATGCGAAGTTGTTGCGGATGAACCAATCAGATAAATACATCAAATGGAATGGAAACTACGCAGTAAAACCCTATCGTTGGACATTCCCCGCTGGATGGGCATCGTCAATATCACGCCGGACAGTTTCTCCGACGGCGGCTTATTCCTCAATCCGTCATCGGCCGTCGAACACGCTCTGCGGCTCATTCAAGACGGTGCCGATATTATCGACCTTGGCGGCGAAAGCACGCGGCCCGGCTCCGAACATATTTCCGCCAAGGAAGAATTGCACCGCATCCTGCCCGTCCTGCGAGAACTGCGAAAACGCCAGCCGGATATTCCGATTTCCGTCGACACGACCAAGGCATCCGTTGCCCGGGAAGTCCTTGCCGCCGGTGCGGATTTGATCAATGATGTTTCCGGCTTGGCCGATCCCGAAATGCTTGCCGTCCTGCGAGAAACCGAAGCGGGATACTGCCTGATGCACACGCAGGGTGTCCCTAAAACGATGCAGGATAATCCGCAGTATCACGATGTCGTTGCCGAAGTCTTTGCGTTTTTGGAGCAAAAACGCTCTTTGCTGCTTGATTCAGGAATTGCGTCGGAGTCGATCGCGGTCGATCCTGGTTTGGGATTCGGCAAGTTGTTGGAGCATAATTGGCAGTTGGTAGAGGGAATTGCGGCATTTCATCGTCTTGGGGCTCCGATTTTGGTGGGCCATTCTCGGAAACGTTTCATTGCGGAGCGTTTTGCGGATCGCGATGAGGGAACCCGGCGTGTCAGTCAGCAACTGCTCCGAAGCGGCGTGCATGTTTTACGGGTTCACCGAGCCCCTGAATTTACCGAGCCCGTGGCGTAGGTTGTCTGCCTTTTCCGAAAAACTCGCAATCCCGCTGCTCCCAGAAGCGTGAAACAGAGTTCGCACCGAGACGCTGACGGCGAACCAGGAATTTTCTACGGGGCGGCTCTCGATGGGAATTCCGGTTTGGTCATTTATTTCTCTCTTTTTCTCGGTCAGCCGCGAGTTTATAGACTTCCTCAATCGTCAAATCATCCCAGAGAGTACGCTGCCACTCGGTATAATCAAAGTGTTCCCGCTTGATGAGATAAATAAAACGCTCCGTTTCCACTTCTCCCAATCCTTTTAACAATAGGTTCATGGCATCAACTCGTAAAACATTGTCGGTTCTCATCTTGTCAATTCTCATTATATTTCCTCCATTTCAAGAATGAACGTTATGGGATTAACGATTTTAATTCCGTCAATCCGAGAGTCCTTATTTAGGAACTTTTTGTCCGTTGTGAGTAAATAATCGCATTGATGTTTTATCGCACAAGCAAGGTGGATCGCGTCTTTGTGTCTTAATCCCTGTGCCATGAATGTTTTTGCTGTTGACAAAATTTCGTCGGAAGCCGTACAGTATTCCGTGGCAATCAATCGCCAAGGTCTAATTGCCTCGCGTTTATCTTCCGAAGGATTTTCATCGTTTTCAGAGTCGAGCATGAAAGACCAGACCAGCGAATACAAGTCCTGAGTGAGATTTTTCTGAATAATCAACTTCGCTTCTGTTTCCAGTCGAATCAAATCATGTTTTTGCTCATCAAACGGCCTGTTGTAACAACAATTGTCCAGATAAATTCGCACCATGGTTCTCTCATTTTATCAAATTCTTTGTCAAGAGAATACAGGGAACAGCCAAAAGCACTCTCCTTACCCCTTCTGCCGAAAAACTCGCAACCCCGCTGCTCCTAGAAGCGTGAAACGCAGTACGTACCAAGCGGAAAGTCCATAAACTATCAAAAATTCACCGTTCCCCGGGAACATATCGAAAAAGAGGCTGGATTCGCGAGCGTCGCTATTCCGAATATGCCGATTATACCGGCACGCCAGCGATTGTCCGACAAAACAGATCGGTTTCCCAAAGAATTTAGCAAAGTCCCCGGTGTAAATATGCCGAAAACCAGGGAAAGAGGGACGGATTATTCCTGTATGGAAAGCCGGTTTGTCAGTCTAACAAATCATTTTGGGGGAGGAAACCCATGAGATGCAGTTTTTTTAAGGTTGTTCTGCTTACAGCGTTGGCTTCAGCGGTCGTTATATCGGGCTGCCAAGGTCCCGGCTTGAACAACGGTTTTTATCAGTCCCCTTATCGGGCACCCGGCGTCGACGGTCCCGGCCCCGGTGTGTTGGGAGCAGTCCTTCCCGACCATTATCAAAACGTTTCGCTGACCGCCCGGGATGCCATGTCGCCGGCAGGTCCGATGCACATGCCGCCGCCGTTCATTCCGACGTCGCAAATCAATTTTCTCGGCGTGGAATCACTCGTTGTGCGATACGACGCTCAAGTTCCCGGTGCGTTTGATTCCGCTCCGCTTGTCTGTCCCGCAACACACGATTTCGGGCAAGGTGCCATCTACCGCCTGAAATTGTCCAACATACCCGGCCATCCCGGCAAAGAGTTGTATCCGACTCTCGAAATAGCACCCACAGCCGCTCGAACACAGGCGTTTTTAGCCCATAATTCCGTGCCGGTTGAGTTTAATGATAACGATTTCGACCAAGTATTTTCGGGCAATTTTGTGACCAAGGTCGTATTTTTGCCGAATCCCGAATTCCAGGGCATCGCGATGTCAGGAGCAGGCACGCTTGTGAACACGCAACTCCAGCCGGGCCTTGACCCGATTGTCGAGGCCAGCAAACGGGGAGCGATTCTTGCGGTCATTCGGATGGGAAACAAGGATTTGAGTGGTCGTCCGCAACAGCCGCCGCAATGGGCCGCGGGGCCGGGTCGCCCGCAGCAAGCCGCTGGAGGAACATTTGCTCCGAACCGGTCGAGCATTCCGCATAATCCGATTTCGGGCGTTACAATCCCGCCTTACGGAGTTCCGATGACGAAAACGACGACAGGCATTCCCGGCCCTCCGCAGTTGCCTCACGCCATGAATTATGGGCCGAGCCGCAATGTTGTCGTGCAAACGCAGCCAATTCCGGCTCCTCCGGCTCAGAGGACGGTTGCAGTACCGGGTCAGCCGATTGCGAATCCTTATGCACAGCCGGCTTCGTCGGGACAGCCAGATCTTCCTCCTCCGCCGCAGGCGATGAGGTAGGACGCCATACAAACAACCGGGGGGCTTATGCCTCCCGGTATTGCGATTCTTCTCTATTGACGAACACACCGATTCGGCCTACAATGCGGGGTTGAATCCACTTCTCTTATAAGGACATCCCTTATGAAAAAGACACTCCTCGCATTGGGAACCGTTGCGATTCTGCTCGTAGCATCATTCCAAGCCGAATCCCGGGCTCTCGCCACGGACTCGGAAATGTCCCTGACGGAACGCCCGGAAGAATTGCTGGCTCTGATAAACAGCAGATTTCATATGATTGATGTTCCGCAAAGGTCTGAAAAAGACGCAGTCGCGGCATACGTGAACACATTCCAGGAAATCAAGGCCCTTGCGGAAAAAGGATTGGCAGGCAACCCAACCGGCAGCGTCCGTTCGGATCTCCTGCAACGCAAAGCCTGGGCTTACTCAAATATCGCCGATTATGAACCGGAGATGTATCCCGAGTACGAAGCCTTCGTCAAAGAAGTCGAAGCCAATCCGAACGACAAGGAAGCCGCGATGCACATCCGGGGACGGTTTTTGGAGTTTTGCGAAGGCCGGTTTTGGAGAAATCCCTTTACCGAGGAAGAGTTTCTCGCTCATCGCCAATCGGTACTCGAATTTTTTGACAACAAGGAAGCGGAGACGTACCTTCAACTTCTCGCGGTATCCCTCGTATCTCATTCGCTCAAACTGGCTGATCAAGCGAAGGACCGCTCGCTTGCTTTGGAAACTGCCGCAATAGTTAAAAATTTGCTGGAAAATGCAGACGATGAATTTAACCGCGGATTAGCCTACCGTGCGGAAGCAATTCTCAACAAGCACTGGGCATCCGAAGACGGCTTGACCATCACCGGTTTTTTGCCCGACGGCAAGGAGTTTGATTTCGCTTCGCTCAAAGGAAAACCTGTCTTGCTGATTCTTTGGAGTAATCGGCAGCGTCCTTTCAGCCAAGGAAAAACGGAACTCGAAATTATTCTTCCGCATATCACGGAACTGTACGAAAAGTATCGCTCCAAGGGGTTTGAAATCGTCGATATGTGCATCGACATGCAGATAAGAGGTCCCGTGGAATGCAATATCGGGATATTCACCGCTTCGGACATCGAAAGACAAGAGGCAATATACGCCCGGGGGCCCGAGGATATTGATTGGGAGAAGAAGGTTCAAACTTTTCCGTGGTCGATTCATCTTTTTCCTCAAAAGGATGTTGCGACGGAACAGCCTGTCGTGATGAGGCAGTACGATTTGTTTGGGGATCATCAATTCCTTCTTGCCCCGGATGGTAAGGTTGTCGTTTCAAGAATGGGGGGAACTTACAATGAAGAAATTGTCAAGAAACGAGTCGCTGGCTTGACTTGGGAACCCGGCAGAATGCCGCAGCCGTGGGAGGATCGGTTTTCGACTTTGGTATTTGAAGAGGCACTGGAAAACATGTTTTCCGGCGCTTCGCTATGAAAGCGGCGAAGTCCGGGGACTGCGATGCATCTCCGGCTCCTGGCGCGTTGTTTTGCTAAACAATTTGCAGACAACCCTGTAAAAATGGGAAAACTTTGACGATTTTTCTGAATATAACGGTCAGGCAAGCCGATTATAGGACTGACGGGATTCTACCGCTCGCCGGTAAAACCCCAAAAAACGACCAGAAAAGCCTGCATCAAGGAGCATCGAGTCGATATGTCAATGCTATTCCCCCTAAAATTGTCCACTCAAAAGTCCATTGCAACATTTGCCGCCGTCATCGCTCTGGCCCTGACCACCGCACTGACCGGATGCTCCTGCACAAAGTCAAAAGACGGACTCATCTTCCGTAGCAACTGGACATTCGAATACAATCGGCCCGACAAATGCGAGTGTTCCGACGATGCCGAAGGTTGCGATACGCCCGGATGCAAACAAAAAAAACTCTTCAGTTGCCTCGCTAAAGACCGAGACGGAAAATCTACAACTCGACGGTACTGCGGCACTCTGCCCGGCTGCTCCAGCAAAACACCCTGCTATCGAACTCTCGGCTGCGGCATGCTCATCGAATCCGGCGAGCAAACCATCATAAATGTCGCCCAGGGAGAAGGACTACGCGTCTGCGCGATGACGCCATTTTGCTTTCCCCAAAAACCCTGCGGCCTCATGCCAAACTGCGGCAAGCCGATGGACGGAAATGCCGGTATAGGCAGCGTCAATCTCAATTCCCATCTCAATTCCCATCTCAATGGCCAACTCAATACCCAAACGCTTGCCCTGGGTGGAATGCCGGCCGCGATTCGCTCCATGAATACCGCCGGAAATATGCCGAATCCGCAGGTCGGGGCGGTTCCGGGAACACTCGTCAGCCGAGGAATCGTGCCCGGTGCATCGGCCATCATCTCCGGCGGTATGGTTGCCGCAATCGGCGTCGCAACACCAGCCGGTACGATGACACCCGTCGGCGTCCGAATGCCAAACGGAGCGGTAAATAATGCCATCGTCCTTCGGGCTTGCACGATGTCGCCGCACTGTACGGCAGCCCGGCCTTGCGGAACGACACCGCATTGCGGCGGAGCCGTCGCAATCAATCATGTGGCAAATAATGCCGTCGCCTTGGCGTCCGCCTTGCAAGCCCAGGGCGTTGCCAGCGGAGTGATGCAAGCCCACGGCGGCGGAATGATGATGGGTAGCCCGATGCACGGTCCGATGGCTCAACAGCAAATGAATCGGCAAGCAGGCGGTGCGGTCGCAATGGGAGCGATGGCGATGCCGATGGGCCAGCAACCGATGAATCTGCACCAAATGAGCCCGCACCCGATGGGGCAAATGCAACAAGGCCAACTACAGCAGGGGCAACTGCAGCAGGGCCAAGGCCAAATAAGCCAGGCCCAGATGGAAGAACTCGCCTACGCGCTCGGGCTCATTGAAATCGAGGAAGAGATTGAAATTCACGAAGAGCGACGGGCAGGCCGACCGGAAACACGGTCCCAAATGTCGGTCCCGAGGTTTCATCCGATCCCGTCGAAGCCGGTTTTTCAGCGGAGCGAAGGACTTCCGGGCACGCCGCCGAACCAGCGAACCCTTTCGCGGAACGAGCCGCAGTCGGAGGAGGAGTTCGAGGCTAAACTTGATAGGGCGTATCTTCAGGGCGTGTCGGCGGCGATGGATGAGGTCGAGCGCAAAATGGATGCGAAGCGTCAGGCGGCGGCTCTGGCGCAGTTGCAGGAAAAAATTTTGCAGCAAGCGGAGAACCTACAGCAACAGTTAGACGAGCAGGAGCAAATGCAGATGTTGGCGTTGCAGCAAATGCAGTATGAACAGCAGATTCGGCAACAGCAACAGCAGATTCAAGCACAACGACAACTTCAAGTGCAGGAACAGCAGCGTGCGGTTGCGTTGGCCGAAATGAATGCAAAAGAGCAGTCGGCCAAGGCGGCGGCAGTGGTTCAACAGCCTCCGCGTCTTCCTGCAAAACAGCCTGTGGTTGCTCAACAGGGCCAGGGGGCTCAACTTGACCCGCTTCAATTAGCAGGCAATTTGAAGACCTCGGTTACGAATGGGATGAATGAGGTACTTGGTCCGCTTTTAACGTCGGCCTCGCGGGAGCCGACGCCGGGTCGGGCGGCACAGCAGGCTCCGCAAGCATCGCCTCCGCAGCCGCAACGGGTGCAATCTTCGTTGACGGCCCCGTTTGCTGCATTGGCGAAATCGGAGTTTGTTACGGAATTGACGGCATCTCAACCGCGTTCTGCACCGTTACCGGAACTTCCGGGCCGTCCGCCGGTATCGCCGGTTCCCTTGGAATATGGTTTGCAGCCGGACGACGAGGATGGTTCGTACATTTTGCAAGCGGAATTCTCCGCCGAACGGTAAGGCTGGGCGAGTATCAATAAGCAGGCAGGGGTACTACGCCCCTCTGCGCCCCGCTCAATACGCTATAATATATCCGAACAATGGGCGCGATTCCAACTGGCACTTCCCGATTGATTAAGGCTTGCACGCCGCTGACCGATGCCGGTCGGCTGGCTCGCTGGGCCTACATCCTCGATAAAGTCAATGCACTCGAAGAAAAATCACAAGCCCTCTCCGATGCTGAACTCCGAAAAGAAAGCCTCTCACTCCGATACCGGGCACGAAGCGGAGAACCCCTGAAATCCCTGCTTGTCGAAGCCTACGCCCTCGTTCGTGAAGCCGGACGGCGAACCATCAATATGCGGCACTTCGACGTGCAAATCCTCGCCGGGGCCGCTCTGTTCAACCATTCCATCGTCGAAATGCAAACCGGCGAAGGAAAAACCCTGACCGCAACGTTGCCGATGTACATCTACGCCCTGTCCGGCAACGGGACAATGCTCGCGACCGTCAACGATTATCTTGCCAAACGCGATGCCGAAATCATGATGCCGATTTACAATATGCTCGGTTTGAGTGTCGGTGTCATCCAAACGGATATGCAGCCGGGCGAACGCCGGGAATCCTATCATTGCGACATAACCTACGGGACGGCCAAGGAATTTGGGTTCGATTTCCTCAAAGACCGACTGCTGCTCCGAACCATTGCCGAAGGAAAACACGACTTGATAGGGGCTTTAATGGGCCAGCCGAAACAGGCAGGCGAGCAGCCCGTACAAAGAAATCCCTACTTCGCGCTCGTCGACGAAGCGGACAGCATTTTGATTGACGAAGCCAGCACGCCGCTCATTATCAGTGCGACTCCGACCGATGATATTGAAGCGGAAGCCGAAAAATATAATTGGGCTGCCGCATCCATTTCGCAATTTGAGGAAAAAGTCGATTACACCTACGACCATGAAAAGCGAACCATCGACTTCACCACGGCGGGGCGGCGGAAAGTTCGGGCGATTCCCAAAACGCCAGCGTTGAATCAAACCGGCATGCAGGATATTTACGATTTCGTGCAGCAGGCGTTGTTGGTTGACCGAATTTACCATCGCGACGAGCACTACGTCATCCGCGATGATGAAATCGTGATCGTCGATGAATTCACGGGCCGACTGGGAGAGGGCAGAAAATGGCGGGAGGGCATCCATCAAGCCATCGAGGCCAAAGAGGGTGTTCCGGTAACTTGGGCGACGGAGCAGGCGGCAAGGGTTACGGTGCAGGATTATTTTCTGCGGTTTGATCACTTGGCCGGAATGACGGGAACGGCGGCGGCTTCACGCCGGGAACTGCAAAAAATCTACCGTTGCAAGGTGATTCCGGTTCCGACGCACCGTCCGCCGAAGCGGATTCGCTTAACGACCGGGCTGTACCGAACGGAAGATGCGAAATGGGATGCCATCGTGCAGGAAATTATTGCGGTGCATCAGACGGGCCGACCGTTGCTCATCGGAACGCGGACGATTGACAAGTCGATTCTCCTATCGGAAAAACTCCAGGAAGTAAAAATTGAGCATTCGGTGCTCAATGCGTATCAGATTGCGGAGGAGGCGGAAATTGTCGCCAAAGCGGGCGAAATGGGTAAGGTAACGGTTTCGACCAATATGGCTGGCCGCGGAACGGATATTAAAATATCGGATGAAATCCGAGCACTTGGCGGATTGCATGTAATCTGTACGGAGATGCATGAGTCGGCACGGATAGATCGGCAACTCATTGGCCGATGTGGCCGACAGGGCGATCCGGGCACATATCGGCAGTATTTATCATTGGAGGATGAGTTATTGCATCGTGCGTATGGCAAGAAACGCAAATCGTTGCTGCTTTATGAAAGGAAGTTCGTCAAGGCTCAGCGGAAGGTTGAACGCCGGAGTTACCGCAATCGCAAAGTGATGCTTTATTACGAGAAGGAGCGCAAAAAGATGATGCGAGCGATGGGCCAGGACCCGTATTTGGATTCGCCGAATTAGAGGAATCCGGCGGAGCGGAGCGAATTACGCCGGAATGATGCTTTCCACGTCGACCCAACGGCGTTCGGCAGCCGAGCGAAGGACTGTATAGATCAAGCGATCAACGGCAATCCCTTGATACAAGTCCGGTGTCGTCTGCCGGTCTTCCGCAACAGCGTGCAAAAAGTTCGAAAGACATGCAACATGTGCCCGCATCCAGCCGATACTCGCTTTCGGCGACGGAAAATCGTAATCCGGCAACTCATAACGACCGCCGCAGGGAATCCGCTTCCAACCAACATCGCCGCCGAGCGGTCGATCCGTCGCACGGGCATCGAAAAATTCAAGATAATGCGGCTGCATCAGTCGAAATCGAAGGGCGCCAAGTTCGCCGTGAATTTCGAGCAACATTTCATCTTCGTTACCCGTCGCTAGTTTCGTCGCTTCGATCACGCCGGACGCGCCCGATTGCATACGGACGAGCATTGACACGGCATCTTCGGATTCGACATCGCACAATGCGTTTGCCGAATCCAGTCGTTGGGGAAATGCCAACATCGTCTCGGCAAGCAATGATTCGATAGGGCCAAGAAGATGGGTCGTCAAATCAAGCAGATGAGAACCGAGATCACGCACGGCACCGCCGAATTGGGTGTGTTTCCATCTGAACGGAATCGATGCCGAAGCATTACTCGAATGAAAGTATCCCAATCGGAACTGGAGAATCCGGCCTAACGCCTCGGTGTGAAGCAATTTTTTGGCTCGAATCAATGCCGGAAAAAACCTGTTATGAAACGTCATCTGGTTTATCTCCGCGTATTTTGACTCTTGCAGAGCCGTATGCACCGATTCCGCCTCTTCGAGGGATGCCGACAGAGGTTTATCGCAATAAATCTTTTTCCGATGCTTAATCGCGGAAAGCAATGGTTCGACATGCAAATCGTTCGGCGTGCAAATATGCACAATGTCGATGTTGGGATTTTCCGTGATTTCCCGATAGTCGGTGGTCGCAACATCCGCACGGCATATCGACTTGGCTTGTTCGGCAGTCTCTTTCCGCGATGTTGCAACGTGCGTGATTCGGAAGGTTGCATTCATCGGCACACTATAGAACGGCATTGCGGCGTAAGCGTAGGCATGAACTTTGCCGATCATTCCGAAACCGAGGATGCCGACGCGGTAGGTTTTCTCTTTCAATGCGGTATTAGGGGTCAAAATTCATTCCTTTCTGATGTCGGGCACTCTACCGCCCTATTCTAATTGGGTGTCGGATAATTTGCAATCGCATCACAGAGGGTACAGGCCTAATTTGAAGGGGGCAAGTTTTACCCTTGCGTTTGCGGGAGCGAATTGCCGAGGGAAAAACCGTACGGCTTCGGAACATGCTCTTGGGCGGACTCCAAAAAGCGACTCACCGCAACGGCATCGGCCGTGCGAATTGCCGACTTCAACTCCTCGAGACGGCTGCCGAATTCGTCTAAAACAGCAAGCAGCCGGTGCTGATTTTCCAAAAAAATATCCGTCCAAACCGCAGGAGAACCCAACGCAATCCGAGTGGTATCCGCAAAGCCGGCTCCACAAAATGGATGATCCGAGGCTCTTAACAACGATGCAAGTGCTGCCGCTACGGCATGAGGGAGATGCGATGTTCGAGCCAAAATTTCATCATGCCGATTCGGTTCCAGCAAAAGCGTTCGGGCACCGAGCGATTCCCAAAAAACTTGCAAACGTTCAATATCCCGCGGACAACTTGTCGACATCGGCGTCAATACGGTCAGCCGGTCTTGGAATAAATCAGCATTGCCGAATTCCGGTCCGGTTTTTTCGCTTCCGGCAATCGGATGAGCACCGATAAAACAGGCATCATATTTGAGCAGCCGTTTTTCCAGTTCGCAGCAGATGTTTCCTTTTGTGCTGCCGACATCGCTTATGAGTATATTGCTGTTGACGGCGGCAATTTTTTCGGCCAATTCGACGATTGCACCGACAGGTGTGCAAATCAAAGCGAGTCCGTCGGTAATTTCAGTGAGGCAATCAAGTGTGGTCGAAATTTGGTCGACGGCTCCGCGCTGCAATGCGATGTCCAGTGTTTGTCGGCAATTTCCGATGCCGATGACGGACTCGGCAAGATTCCTTTTTTTCGCTGCCAGACCGACCGAGGAACCAAGCAAGCCGACACCGACGATGATGAGGGAAGAAAATGTTTTCGGCATGAATATATTAAAAGTGAACAAAAAATGTAAGAAAACAGAGCCGCAATCGGGCGATTGCGACCCCAGCACCCGCAACACCCCAGAGCCCGTGGCGTGCGGTCAGGATTCCCGGTTTTCGCCGGAGTGATTTGGGGAATTTTTCTTTTGGCAGTCTTATCCCCTATCATTCATTTCCAGTAAATATCGGCACTCATCCCGTTCTCGCCGAGTGGCTTCGAGATCGAAAATCAGATATTTCAGATCGAGACTCATTTGATTGAGCGAGTCTTGCAGGTATCCGAGCATTCGTTGTCGCCGTTCAAAGCACTCGGTAAGGCGGTCAAGCACTTTGTAAAAATCCGGTCGGTATTCATCCGGCAGGCCATCGGCCAATCGAAGCAGTTCCATAAGTCCATAGACTTCGTGAAACGATTCCGTGTTCGTGGCATGCTGGGCGGTTCGTGGGTCTAAAACAGCGGAGTCGGAAATCATCGTTATATTGGAAAACAAAAATGGGGGGACGATTATTTGTACGTCTATTCTACACGACGCTTGAAAAAAAACAATCAATTTTCGGCGAAAAAGTCTTGAATGATAAAATTCTCTTGGCACAATGTGCAAGAGACTCATTTGTTCTCTTGTTTGCCCAATTTGCCGGAAAGTAATAGGTTGGCACCTTGCACGCCGCTTCTCTGGGTCCCGGCTTTCGCCGGGATGACGCCGGGGCATCCAGTCCCATTCTGAATATGCTCTAAACCCACATCACTGCGTCGAAGATCGCGTTCCGTGCGGAGAAATGCCGATGGGATGCCCCAACAACATCGGGCGAGCCGCGACTGAATACCCCTGAACCTGCAAAAATTGCTTCAATTCCTGGTACTCCTCAAAAGAATCGGGATAAACCCAGACCGTTACCGTATAAAGATGTTTCTGAAATGCGGCCAGTTTTCGGCAAAACTCCGATTGCGGCGACGCCAACGCCTGATGCAACGGTTGCCCCAACGGCTCATACATCGGGACAATTTCGCCATATTGCAATCCGATTCGCGTTTCGATCCCGCCAGGCACCGGAATATGCCGTGTTGCCAAGATGTACTCCATTTCAAAATGATCAATCGGCCCAATTTTCCCCGCATGCGTCGGCTGCTTCGCATACCGATGCTGCTCTGCTCCGACATGTCCGCGTAACTGCGACGTAAATTCATCGAGCGGAACGTACACCACTCTGCCGCCGAGCAAACGCACATGGATTTCCTTTGTCTCGACCATCTGACTCAAAGAAGTCGGCGTATTTTCCAACACGGTCGCCTTGGGCCGGATTTGCTGCAAATGATTTTTCGCCTGGTCAATTTGCTCCAATTTGGCCTGGATTTCCATCAGTCGGCGTTGGCATTCAATTTTATCTTTGAGTGCCTGGCTTTTCGCTTCGGCAGCGAGTTCAATTTCCGCCCTGACGGATGTCATTAAATCAAACAAGGCCGCATACTCCATACTTTGCAGATAAACCTGTTCCGCGATGATTTCCGATTGGATTTCGAGTTCTTCGATATTCACTCGGAGGTTTGCGGCATGTTCGGCTTTCGTTTGGAGTTCTTGGTATTGCGTTTCGAGTTGGACAAGCATTGCGGCATCGGCAAATGCCTGTTCGGGAGCAACTTCAGCCGAGGAATACTGTGCGCGGATTCCCGCAACCATCACGAGAATGATGAGGATTCCGACGATATTGGAGACGAGATCGAGAAAGGATTCCTGTCCGCCCAGTTCGATTTCGGTATTTTTGCCCTTTCGGAGTTTCATCGTATGAAATACGCAAAGTACCCTATGGCAAATCGGCAAAAAATGGCGAAAAATTGAGGGTATTTTGGAGGTTTCCGCATATACCTACGATCCCAGTACGGCGAGGACAATATCAATGCGGCCAAACGGAGCACTGACCTGTATCCCATTCACCCGCTGCCGAACATGTTCTATCATCTCCCTCGCAATCTCCACGCCGACAGACAACTGCTCCTCCTTCGATTGCTTCGCGACCGCTGCCATCCGACGCATCGTCGAATCCGGCACCACGACGCCCGGCACCTCGTTTTGCATAAATTCTGCATTCCGATAACTCGCCAAAGGCCAGATTCCCGCAATGATCGGAATCGGCAAGCCGCCGCCCATCATTCTGGTCAAGGCATCCAAAAACGACAACAACGCATCAGGATCAAATACCGGCTGCGTAATTGCAAATTCCGCTCCGGCCTCGACTTTCATACGGAATCGGTCGAGTTCCCGATTGCGATCCAATGCCGTTGGGTCAAGGCCGACGCCAATCACCGCACGCGTCGTCGGATGTACCGCCTGACCGCCAAGGTCGATGCCCCGATTCAACCGCCGCTGCACCGCAACGATGCCGATCGCATCCGTATCAAACACGCCCGTCGCATCGGGATACAATCCCAACTTCGGCGGGTCGCCCGTTACAAAAAGCAAATTGTGTATACCCGACGCCGCACAACCCAACAAATCGGCCTGCATACCGATCAAATTGCGGTCTCGGCAACAAAAATGCAGAATCGGCTCGATATGGGCTTCGGTCAAAATCCGCTGTGCGGTAATCAGCGGCGAAATCCGCGAACTCGCCCGGGGACCGTCCGGCAGGTTGATCGCGTCAACCCCGTGCCGATGGAGCCGACGGCTGTTTTCTATGATATTCGTCAAATCGTAACCCCGCGGCGGGACGAGTTCGACCGTCGTAATCCAAGACCGTTGGGCGAGTTTCCAAGCGAATCGGGAACGTTCGGCGAAGGGGACTTCCGGTTGCTCAACGACTTCCGGCTGGGCGTCTTTGAGGATAACCTTTGCCGATTGAGCAGCGGAATGGGCTTTGGCCAACGGTTTGACCATTTTGGCGATTTCCCTGATATGGTCGGGCGTCATCCCGCAACACCCGCCGATGCCGCAGGCACCGAGATTGGCGAACTGCATGGAATAGGTCGCGGCATATTCCGGCGAGCAAAAATACAAGTGTCGCCCTTCAAATTCCTTCGGCGTGCCAGCATTGGGCTGAACAATGAGGGGCAAGTCGATGATTTTGACGGCTTCTTCGGCAGCGAGCAGCAGTCCCTCGGGCCCGGAGCCGCAGTTGAGGCCGAGTGCGGCAGGTTTGGCTGCGTACTCAAACGGAGCAAACAGTCGGGCGATGGTTTCGCCGGATTCGCTGGTCGGCTGGCCTCCGCTCCCTGTAAAACCGTGCGGCGGAATCACGACGGCACAGGACAACACATACGGAATATGCGGACGCTGCTGCATCGCTTGGGCGCAGATTTCCATTGCTCGACGGGAAGGTTGCGTTTCAAACAGGATGAAATCGACTTGACCTTCCCAAAGGGCGTCCACTTGTTCGAGAATGATGATTTCGACTTCTGTGGCACTATGCTGGGCGGTATGCTTGATGGGCCCGACGGAGCCGGCAACGAAAGCGGAGTCGCCAGCGACCGTTCGGGCGATTTTGGCACCGGCTCGGTTAATATCGGCAAGTTTTTCGGCCAAACCGTATTTTTCCAGGTTCAATCGGTTGGCCCCGAAGGTATTTGCCGTCAGAACATCAGCACCGGCATTTCGGTAATCAAGCAGAATTTGCTCAACGAGTTTGGGATCGGTCAGATTGATTTCTTCAAAGCAGCGATTCGTGAAGACATGGTGCCGATAGAGTTCGGTTCCCATAGGCCCGTCGAAGACGAGCAGGCTTTTGCGGAGCGAATCCGGGAAGGATGGAGTGGACGGCATCATACGGGAAGTTTAGCATATGAACCGGGAAATGCAAGTTGGGCGCGGTGGTTGGGCGTGATAATTGGGCAAGGCTACCCCCCGCCGTTTTTGTGTTTGCCCTTAACGATGAGTCCCGCCGCGTATCCGGCTTTGAAGCCCGCATCAATGTTGACAACGAGAACATTGGAGGCACAACTGTTAAGCATACACAACAGCGCAGAAAGGCCGCCGAAATTGGCTCCGTAGCCGACACTCGTCGGAACCGCGATGACCGGACATGCAACGTGACCGCCTACCACGCTCGGTAAGGCTCCTTCCATACCGGCAACGACGATCACGACATCGGAATCCTGAACCAACGGCAATTTCGCCTGAAAGCGTTGCGGGCCGGCAACGCCGACGTCTTGGATAAAAAGAACTTCCGCTCCCGTCCAAAGAGCGGTTTCCCGGGCTTCTTCGGCAACCGGAGCATCGCTCGTTCCTGCCGACAGGACGGCAATTTTGCCGACCGGCTTGGCTTCAAGGGTGTTAAAAAGGCGAAATGTCTTTGCAATTTGGTTATAACGCAGGGCAAGTCCTTTTGCGGCAAAGTGTTGTTGCAGAAAATCGCCCTTTTCGGCATCTATTCGCGTTGCAAAGGCGTCGATATTTTTTTCGGCAAAGGCTTCAAAGGTTTTCAAGATGGTTTCTTTGGATTTCCCTTCGCCGTAGATGACTTCGGGCAAGCCGCACCGGTCCCGACGGCCTATGTCCAGTTGCACTTCATCTAAATCGAGAAATTCGTTCATGTGGGCATCATTTTTTGGAAACGTTGGATGATTATACTTCAATAATGGCTGCAAGAGCAAAGGGGCGTGAGCCCTCCTGGTGCATATTCAGAATTGATACGGACACCCCTCCGTCATCCCGGCGCAAGCCGGGAACCAGAGGAACTGGCACCACACGCCGCTCGGCTGGGTTCCGGCTTTCGCCGGAATGACCATTTTTGCCGCCCTTCACGGCATTCGGTACGTTCTCGGCGAACTTTCGAGCCGCCAGCCAGCCGCTGTAAAATCAGGCATGTCCAGTGGATACATCCGCCGACCAACAATGCTGGCGTAAACCGTCTCCAATTCGCCCGACTCGCCCGCAAAAGTGATCGCATACACCATGTTGACCGTATCCGACGCCCGTGTAGTGTGGATGCTCAACGTCTTGTGATAGGCAATCGTGGCCCGATGAGCGTGTTCTGTTAAAATGTCAAGCAGTTCCGCCGCTTCGCGGTCGAAAAACTCATCTTCCTCGCTCGGCACACTCGGAGCAACACTTGCCGGTTCTTCCGCTTCTTGCTCATCCGGCGGCTCATGAGAACGATATAAATAGAGGATCCGCAACTCATTTGCCCGAAACAGGTCTCCGTCCTGAACGGCATCGAACCAAAGTTGAAAAAACTGTTTGGCTTCTGTGCGCACTCCATGTTGATAGACCGGCCAAAATACGGCAATCGAAACGAGGGCAACAATCGCACTGCACAATCCGATGTAGGCAAGTTGGGTTCCCATCAGAATGCCTTCGGAACGGCGGATGGTCCAAAGTGCGGCGAGGCTCAACGCAATAGCGATGATCCCGAGGAAAAAGAACCAAGGCGAGATGTAAACGAGGAATGCGGCGACTCCTAAAATTGCGGAAACCAATGCCGACACGGACAATCGGGTATAGGAAGCATCCCCTTCGGACGCATCATTCCATTTTGTGTTGAAAATCGAGTTTTCACTCATCTCGTTTCTGCAATCGTTCGGTAGACAAGACTCCAGACAATTATACGGGAATTATAACCGATATGCGGTGAAACTGCAATCATCATTCCGGCGTGTGCCGGAATGACGGTCTTCAAACCAAGTTTCTTACCGTTCTATCGTAAAACCCTTGATAAAATACCCGTTCTCCTCGGAGGCTCCATAAATGCCAACCTTGCCAAAATAGTGTTGGATCGCATCAAAATCAGGCAATTTCGAACCATCAAATATCTGTTCCCGCGATTCCACTTCGCCCTCCGACGAAAGGAGCACATTCAACAACTTGCCCATCACGGCCTGGGATTGAGCCATCTGACCACGGCGAACCATCTCATACGTCGGACGCAATGTTTCGTGAGTCCTCGCAAAAAATTGGAAAAAATGCGGCTTATTCGTCAAGCCCATTGCCGCAAAAACATTTTTCACGGCTTGATATTCCGCCTCGCCTCCGATTGTCGGCGGGTTTGGTGCATCTAAACGGTCCAAAACGACCTTCAAATAGTCAATGTTCGTCGCAACAAACAAAGCATTTTTTGCAACCACGACCCCGCCTTCAGGAAAAACCGGCGGGCGATCCGCATCCTGATCATCCATTGGATTTCTCACCGCAACGGGAACTGTGTTGACATCCGGCACATCAATCATTCCCGGGATTTCCACTCCGAACATATCCATCGCAAATTCCTCCACTGGCTTGCGATGCCAAATTTTATAGGAATTGTGCATCGTCGACGTCATTTCAGGATCCGTACCGAAGAGTTTTTCCATACCGGCCTTCATCGCGGTCTCCGCGTTGGGTTTCAATTCCGCAGCGATCACGATACTCTCGCTCGTTGCCGTAATCGGTTTTTCGTATCGGGACATCCCCAGGACTTGCGTTCCAAGATGGACGATAATTTCTTCGCGGATATTGATTTGCGGGCCGTGCGGGTCCCGTTCCAAACCATCCAAAATATCCCTCCACACTCCTTCTTCGCCCGGCATCACGAACGCATCGAAAAGGACGCCAAAATTGTCGAAAATCGCGACCGGATCGACATAAACCATCGTACATCGGGCCAGATCGTGCGGCATCCAGGCCGGCGGAGCAAAATTGACATTATCCGGGAAATTGAGCATCTGCATTGCCAGCCGGTACGGCTTTTTCGTGTAGATGAATGTCCGCGAGACAGATTCCTGGGCCTCGGTTTTCACCGTAACAACCCCGCCAACGCCTTGCAGGGCATCAAAGCCTTGCTCTTTCAGTATGGAGAAAACCGAGGGTTTTTCCCGACGGTTTTGGGCAACCGGGCCCCGAAGCAGAACGCGAATCGATTCGCCGTAGTCGAGCGGGTCGATAAACCATCGGACAATCGGCTGCATTCCGACGGGCATATCGTCGATACAGCGTTTCATCGTAACCTGGTAGGCTTCGACATCCGCCAGTGATCGGCCGGACTGGCCTGCGACTCGGTCGGCAAGCAACTTGAGCAGATGCAACTGATCCGAAGCGATGAGCGTGTCTTGAAAGAACATATAGTACGCTTTGCGTTCGATCGGCTCGATAGCAATTTCGATTCTCGTTCCGCCCAGCGGTCGGGGGGGGCGAGCCTCGCCCGGCGGGAAGGTCAATATCGTAATCTGTTGGTCGCGATAGGTTTCGGTCGTTCTAATCGCGCCGGCACCGACGAGTTTTTGCGTCAGGTCGGCAAGATAGCGATCGGTTTCAGCACGTTTGCCTGCGACGTCCATTGTCAGGACGTATCCGGGAATTTGATTGGGAACGGCAATCATTCCGAAGGCGACTTCGCCGGAGGGAAGCGACGAAATGTCATCGAGAGTGAGGCCGAAGGTTTTTTGCATACGGTCGGTCAACTGTTTTTGGACTTCCTGTTTGAAGTCATCCATCATGGGATTTTCCATAAGTTGGCCGAATTGGGTTTGCCGCCATTGTTCGCCGAATTCGCTCAGATTTCGTATGGAAACGAATCCTTTTGTTGTATCGGGAAAGATTTTATCGGCAGGCGTCGATGCCGCATACAGGGAAGCACAGCAAAGGGTTGTTGCCGTGAAAATTGCAAGCAGTGCGGAGACTGTAAAAAACCGAGATATTGACATTATGGTATATTCCTTTATTGTTTAATGTTTTAATGAGGGGCTTTATTTGGATATTAACGAATCCAAGCCTGCATTCTACCATATTTTGGGCAACGGGGCAAGAGGATTGCCGGACGCAATGCCGAACACACGGAGAACACCATGCAAACAACAAACCCGAGGGCGGTCGTATTACTTTCTGGGGGGCTCGATTCGGCAACGGTCGCAGCGATTGCAAAAAACGAAGGCCGCGAACTCTTTGCCCTGACCATCGACTACGGACAACGCCATAAACAGGAAATCGAGGCAGCGAAAAAGGTTGCCGAACACCTCGGCATCGCGCAACATCTCATCATGCCCGTCAATTTGCGGCTTTTTGGCGGCAGTTCGCTGACGAGCGACATGGAGGTTCCCAAAAATGTCCCGGCGGAACTCATCGGCCAGCACATTCCGAATACTTACGTTCCTGCTCGCAACACCATATTTTTGGCCTTGGCTCTTGCGTATGCCGAGTCGGTCGGTGCCGACAGAATTTACATTGGCATATCGAGTGTCGATTACAGCGGCTATCCTGATTGCCGACCGGAATTTTTGCAGGCGTTTAACGCATTGGCCAATTTAGCAACGAAGTTGGGTGTTGAATCTTCTTCTTTTTCGATCGAAGCCCCGCTTCTTTCGCTCAGCAAAAGGGAAACGATTTTGCGGGGATTGGAACTGGGCGTGGATTATTCGTTGACATTTACGTGCTATGATCCATTGCCGGGGGGCGAGAGTTGCGGATGTTGCGAGTCATGTCTGTTGCGGAGTGAAGCGTTTCGCGGGGTTGGCACATTGTCGCTCGTGGAGCCCGTGGCGTGAGTTCTATTCCCGACCTCCCATCCAGCGGAATGTTTTCCAAACCTCCGCGTCCGGTTCATAAAGCCTTGCCTCCTCTTCGGTCTTCGGTGGTTCCAACGGGCGAACAATGCGAAAACCTACAAAAGGAGCGTCCGTCAACCACCAAATGCTATGCGGAAATGCTGGCTCGTTGATATTCCATGCGGCACCAACAGAGTAAAGCCGCCTCGCAGATCGGAGGTCAGGCAACTCCGCATCGAAATGTCCGCCGCGAGCGATATGTCCATGTGCAACCATATGCGAAATACGCGTAACGGGTGCTCGGACCGGCGTGCCGAACATCTCCGGCTTGCGATTTGCGTAGGTATCGGCAGCATAGTGTTCCAGCACCCATTCCGCAACATTGCCATGCATATCATACAGGCCCCAAGCGTTGGGTTTTTTCTGCTTGACCTTGTGTGCTTGCTCATTGCTATTGCCGAAGTGCCACGCAAAATCATCAATGTTTTCGGCATCCCGTCCAAAGGAATAAGCCCCTTCGGAACCTGCACGGCAAGCGTATTCCCATTCCGCTTCGGTCGGCAAACGATAGTATCTGCCGGTCATGATTGTCAACCATTTGCAATAGGCTTGAGCAGCATAAAGCGTCATGCTGCTTGCCGGATAGCCGGGCTTGCCCCGGTTGGCATGACTGGGTGATGTTCCCCAAAGATTGGTCGGTGCCGCAAACGCATCGGCAACGCGTTCGCGTGCCGTAGGAGGTGCCATGTTTTTTCGATTAAATCGAAGGTGTTTCAGGGCAAACTGTTCAAATGCAATCCAAGTTGTTTCGTGTTCTTCCATCCAAAAAGGTTTGATTTCGACTTCGTGTCGCGGTCCTTCATCATCTCTGCGTCCTGGTTCATCTTCTGGGCTGCCCATCTGAAACGTTCCGCCTTTGATGGGCAGCATCTTGAAGGAAATTTCCGTGCCGGGAATCGTTTCGGTATAGGGTTTCATATCATCTTCGGTTGTTGCCGTTGCATCAGCAGTCGGCACCGGAAATTTCAGGAAGTCCAGCGAGGACAGAAAGATCGGATTCCAGAGGTGTTCATCCTGTTCGTTCTGTGCGATTACCGATGGCGAGATTGTCAGAATCAGCAAAAACGCGAAGCCGATGCGAGACATAGTCGTTTCTCCTTTTGCGGGCGGCGAACCCGGTGCTTCATTTTAGCACAACGTTTACCGCATAGGCCGGGAACTCGGGACGGCCGCGCCGGGCCCAGGCGGATGCGGAACAAGACGCCGAAATACCTTCTCCAATAAAACTTCAATCCCTTCGCCCGTCAATGCACTCACTCCGATTGCCGAAGGATGCTCCCGTATATCAAGCAAATCAATTTTATTATAGCAAACCAACACATTTTCCTGCACCGGACACGGCAATGCTTCCGCCGTGAGATCAATCACCCAAACGACCAAATCCGCATCGGCCAGCGATTGACGCGAACGGTCAATCCCCCGCCGTTCCAAATCATTGCCCGTCTCACGGAAGCCAGCCGTATCGAAAAACGTCACGGGAAAACCGGCAAGGGCCGTTTGGCCGCTCAAGACATCCCGAGTCGTGCCGGGTTGATGATACACAATACTCCGCTGAAATCCCAAAATTGCGTTGAGCAAACTGCTCTTACCGGCATTGGCCGCACCGGCCAGGACAACGCGGAATGGTTCGACGAGATGCTTCCAAAGCGGGGCAAGTTCGTCGAGCCGAGCGAGCCGTCGGTTTTTCTCTTCGGCATCGGTCAAGCATTCGATGGCCGACATTTCCTGCTCGTATGCACCGTTGTACTGATCCAAGAGAATCTGTGCCGTACGCTGCGTCGGAGCAAAAGGAAGACATTGTAAGGCCAAATCCTGGTGCGATTTCATATTTGCAAAATGTTCCTGCCAATTTGCGAATTCAGCACCGTGCCGTGCAAACAGGGATTCGATGGCCGATGCAACCTGTTCGCCGCCGTGTGTATGGATTTCGACGCCTTCATCGGTACAATACACGACGGCCTCTTCGCAATCGCCGATTTCGTTCAGTTGCAGGCGTCCCCATCGGGGCGACCGGTCGGGTTTTGCTCCGTGCCAATGCGGGGTGAACGCATCGACCGCATGTTCCCCGCAAAGCAGGAACGAAGCGACGGCTCCACGGCCCGATGGTGTGAGGCGGATGATTTTCATAAGGTTTCGTTACGGCAAAAGGGCGGAGCATCATAGCCCAGGCCAATATGTGTCGTCCTTATAGGACGAATTGGATACGCATCATTTGCGGCAGCGAGCCCTACTCCGCATACAACACAATCCGGTTTCGGCCTGCTTCTTTGGCTTGGTACAATGCTATGTCCGCTTTCTTAATCGCGGACTCGATGCTGGTTCCTTCAATCCGGGCAACACCGAAACTTGCCGACACGGATAATCGCAATTTGCCGAACACAAATTTCGATTCGCACAAACACAACCGCAAACGCTCGGCAACGATTCCAATATCATCCAAACCAACATCGGAGACAAAAACGATAAATTCTTCCCCGCCGTATCGGGCAAAATGATCATAAGGCCGAATATGCCGCTTAATTCGCGAGGCGACTTCGACCAATACCTGGTCGCCGGCGTAATGGCCGTGTGTATCATTAACGCTTTTGAACCGGTCGATGTCAAAGATGATGATATAACACTCTTCCTCGTTACGCACCGCCTTGCTCAAACTTTGCTCCGAAATTTCCATGAAAAAACGCCGATTGTGTATGCCCGTCAGCGAATCATTTTTCGCCATATGCTCCAACTCATCGCGCATCTGCTTCAAATGATAGTTATTCTGCAAAACGCAAAACACGGAAGAACAGGCCACCAACGAAATGACAAAAATTACATTGATGGGGAAATCATACCAACGCCGGATATTCGATATTTTAAGATACCATTCGGCATTGAGAATGTGAATCGTCCCTTCCAAAGAATGTGTATAATGCGCTTTGCCGTTGCTGGCGATGGTTTGCCTTTCGTTCGTATGGGGATTGATTCTCCAGAGTTCGTAACCATAGCCTTGCAGAGTAAGGTTTTCCAATGTGATGCTGTCTAAAATATCAGGAAACCGGAGCGACACGGAAACGATTCCCCAAAACGTTTCGGTTGCATCACCGGATTCGACACTATCACCATCCGTATCCATAAAAACGGGCATTCTGCCGACGATCGCTTTGCCTCCGCCCTGCACGGCATTAAAGGGGCCGCCCATCACAAGTTGCCGGGAATCCCTCGCAATCACGGCCTCTTCGCGGGCGGCTACATTTTCATCAAACAGATCAACGCCCAGTAGGGGTTCATTCCCCTCCTCGGGGAATATACGATGCACGACCCCATCCGGTGCGGCGAGAATTGCCCAGCAAAAAGGGGAATCGAGCAAAAAATCTGCCCATTTATCAAAATCCGTCAAATCGCCGTCGGCTTGCCTAATCAAAACGGCTAAAATTTCCGCTTTGTGGAGGGCTTGTGTCATGGTGTCGCTGATTTTGATCGTTTTTTCCAAGATGAGTTGTTCTTTGCGCAAATCACCCAGTCGGTTTTCTTTCAAGACGGACATATACACGACGAGCGAACACAACGATATGGCTGTAATTAAAGCAGCAACGGCAAGTTTGGAGAGCCGTTTCGGTTTCGTTCGGGTCGTATACATTTTTTCTCGTTATTCTGTTCGGTCAATCATCAAGAGCGGAGTATGTTAGACTTGTTCGGAAACCGTCGCTCCGGCGCAAGCCGGAATCCAGAGGAACCGGCGGTTTACCTCGGTCATGCAAACCCTACCGGTCTGCTTCCGACTCGGCGGCACGGCGGATGTTGTAATCATGAAGCGCCAGCGGCGCAACTTCCGTTCCGCTTCGCACACGCTGAAGGCCATGCACAATGTACGACTCGCCCGGTGCTAAACCGGTAAGCACAATTCTCATTTGGTTGTCAAGCAATCGGCCGATTGTGATGTTCCGACGATGCACAATATCCGTCTCACGAGGCGGAACGGGATTCCCCGAGGCGTCCAAAAGCGGTTGGCCCCGTCGGTCAACATCTTGATACATTCCCCGATCGACAATCAGAACATATTTTGTATCCAAGTCGGTCAAAATCGCCTCTTCACGAACCAAAATGGCATCGTTTACCTCTTCGTAGGGCAACCGAACACGACAAACTTGACCGGGATAAATCATGTAATCTTCCGCTTGTTCCGTGGTCAAGAGCGGATTCTGAATTTCCGCACGAATCGTAATTTGAGCCGTCGAAAAATTGATTCGGTCATCAATCAAGGCAACAATTTTGCCCGGTATATTGAAATCAAAACTGAACACATTGGCTCCCGTCTGCAATGAGACATCGACGGGCAGGCCGGTCAACGCAAGGGGCAGGCCAGTGCCGCCGTTGCCGGGCGGTTCAGTAGTATGCGTCGCTTCTTGGAATGCGTCCCTAAATCCGATTCGTTCTTTCAGGTCGAGGAACTGCCGGTCATTCAATTTGAATTCAACGAACATCGGATCGAGTTGCGTGATGGACAGCAAGACGGCATTAACACCCGACGGATTGACGTAATTCCCGATGTCAACGAGATTTTTTGTCGTTTTCCCCGTGATGGGCGAGCGAATATCGGTATATTGCAGGTTTAATTCTGCATTTCGGATATTGGCATTGGCCGACTCTATCCTGGCAATCGCCATATCGTGGTTTGCTTGATAGGTTTGCAGGTCTTCGGCGGGGATTGCCCCCCGGTCATACAGGAGTTTCCCCCGTTCGAGGTTGGCCGAGGCCAAATCAGCCTGGGCTCGGCTGCTCGCGAGTTCGGCTTGAGCGGCGGAGAGGGCGATTTGATAGGACGTCTGTTCGATGAGAGCGAGCCGATCGCCTTCGCGAACGATCGCACCGGGCTCGAAGAAGAGTTCTTCGAGAAAACCGGAAACACGGGCGCGAATATCGACGGAATTGGCGGGAACGGTAAGGCCATCGGCGTAGACATAAATTTGCACATCGTCGATTGCAACGGCATCGACGACAACTTCGGTGGCGGGAGGTCGTAGCGAGCCAGCACCGGCACCGGCTTGTCGGCCGCAGCCGTTCAACAGGGGCAGCGACAGGCAAAAAAGGCACACAAAGGCGTGATAGGCAACTCGGTGGAACATGAGGCAGGAAGAGTATTATGCGTCTGGCGGAGTGCTGATTGTATCAGAAAAAGAAAAAAACGCAAGTTGCCGTGCGCAGGGCGTATTTCGTATAGCGCCCGAGCCATTGCTCGTACTTCCCAAAATGGTCTCGGAACAATGCCCTAACGCAAAGCCTGCACGCTCCGTGCCGTAATGTGCCGAGAAAGCGGACCGCCCTGATGCCTTTCATAAAAACCTAAAATTCCGTTGATTCCTACGAACTGGCCGACGAATTGCGATAAATCCAAATCAGGAGATGGCGAAATTAAACAAATAATCTGATCCCTTTCATCGACGACCGCAAACGGCGGATGGCCATCAGGCAACGGGTCAAACTCGCCCAACCGACCAACAATGTCGAATCCGCCGACATTCACGCCAGAACGCGTCGGCAACGCAGGCCCCTGCGCCGCCGTCGGTGTATAGGCCGGGATGACCGACTGACTTTGGACGGGTTGCCCCTGCGGCATCGGCGCACCCGCATTCGGCAGAGCATTTGCCCTCGGAAGCAACGGAGCAACATTTTGGCTCGCCGTGTGATTCACGGCAAGATTTGCAGGCCGACGCAGGGCTAATTCCCGACGCACCAAACGAGTCCGATGCAACGATTCCAGTAAATGATACGTCTTTTCTAAATCCACATCCGTCGGCGAAATGTGATGCAGTTCCTCCGCCCTTTCAATCAAGACCGCAAAGACCTCATCGTTCGTTGGCCGAGTCATCACGATGTAAGCCTCACGCTGCAATTCATTGAACGCCCTTTGGAAGGGATCGGCGGGTACATTGCCGGACAGATGGGGCACATTTCTTTGCAGGGCGGCAACGCGGGGAGCGGATTCTATGGTCGCAAGAGCAGAGGACACGGGTTCCCCGTTTGATTGCGATACCGCCGGGAAGGGAATCGTTTGCCCCGTCGGCTGACGGCGTTGTACCCGATGCTGAACTTGCTGGATGGAGCCTGCCGGCGTGTTCAATGCGGAACGGTGAATCCATCGGAATTCGCCTCTGGGCGGCGCGATTTTGAGCCAGATGGGACTGTTAGGATTTTCGGGCGTTTCGCGGCGTTCGAGGATGAGGACGGCTTCGCCTTTTTTGAGCGTAACTTGAACGGTTTCACAGTCATCGGAGTGTTCGCTGCCGATTCGGGCGGCAAGTCCGTCGACGAGGACGGTGCCGACGTTTCCGGCATTGTATTCGATATGGTTGGCACTGACCCAGGAAAAACTCCCGATGGGTGGTCGGATTGCGCACCATTCGCCTTGTTCGTAATGGACTTCGACTTGGTCTCCGGCGTGGAGTTGCAACACGGGATAGAATTCGAGTCCTGGTCCGCTGCGAACGGCAACGCCGTCCGAGGCAATGAGGGCGGAGTAGGGGTTGGCCTGTGTATTTTGGACGCAAACGAGGATAACGAGTAGACTATAGTAACAATACCGCATAATACTTGGGCGTTCCGAGATAACGGATTCCGTGTGTAACGTTAAGGAAAATTGCCGAAACGGGCAAGAGCAGTTTATGGCCGAACTCGCAGCAATCGGAAATCATCACGACGTTGATGATGGCGTGCGAAGAGGAAAGGGAACAGCGATCCGGTAATCAACAGGGAATTGTTCCAGCGATGGACGACAAAAAAATCATTATGGAGAGCAAAGGATTTGTTATCCCGTTTCACTCGGCGAGCGAGCAGATAGATAGCACGGCCTTTCGGGGCATAACACAATTCACCACACACATGGCGACCCAAAAAGCCGAACTCATTGATAAAAAACTCCCCGCCGCGATAAGTCGCCTGAATGGGAGCGTATTTTTTGCCGTCTAACCGTACCGATCAGCATATCAAATGATGCAAGTAGAAGAGATTCGACAGAGCCTCCTGCCGGAAGAGCACTCTTCCGTTTTCATCGGCGTTCATAAATTTCGGGAATCGACTTCCGGTAAGGGGATGAAAGGACCGGCTCTTCAATCCGTCCTAATTGCGACGCAACCATCACTGGCCCTGGGGAGGTTGCCCTCTCGGAATAGACCCATCGCTGAAACATGTCCAGGACAAGGGTGACTGTTTCGCCCGAGGTAAGTCTTCTTTCGGAAAAGTTGAACCCCCAAAGAATCATCGGCGGGGAGGTGCCCACAACATGGAACTCGGTGGGGAGAGGCTCCATACCTTCCGTATACGTTTCGATATTTTTGTTGCGTTGCAGACATACATTATCAGGAAATCAAACTGTTTGGATTCACCACACCGGGCGCGGGCATTCGCATCATACACCAGATCAATGCGGCAGACCCTTTTCGATTGTGTGCTTGTGTAGCGGAGTTCACCGGACATCCCTGCGGTAATCTTTTCGTATTGTTCCAGCAGTACCCGCTCCAGAAACGTTTTGACCTCCACCGTGACGGACTGCTGCTCTGTCAGGAACGTCGTTGAATTCGCATAAATTTCGAAAGAGCGATAGAGTGCCAGGCCGCCGCTCCCCAGACTTCGCCGTATCGTGTCTGCTACCCTATTCACCGGGATCGTCGCATTCCAAAAATTGCCTCCTGCGGAAATCCACGGAAGAATTTCTTCCATCATTTTCCCCGCCTTGATTTCTCCGACCCGCTCTTGAAAGAGCGTATCGCCGGTGAGGACAATTCGATCCACATGACTTGGACTCAATGTGTAGAAAAAGTCGACTTTACCATTCTTTACCGTCGAAGCAGTCGCCGTGGTATTCAAATGGGCATCGAGATTTTCCTCGATCTTTTCTAAGGGGACTGGCTCATTGGCAAGGTCAAAAGTATTCTCCGAAGGCGGCACACAGACCAGAGGAGCGGCCAGGAGGGGAAGGTAGATGCTGACATCTGTGATGAGCTCTGTCTCAATGCCGCGATAGACCCGTGTGATTTTCGTCAAGCAGCCGGTCACAACAATATCCCAGTCGATCCCGGAGAAACGGGTTATCACGTTTGTGGGGTTCGCACTGTCATAACTGTTGGAGCACTCTCCTTCGCAAAGGGACGGAAAATGCGGAGCATAGGCTACTGTCCGCTCAGCAGTGCCGCAGGTGTTGGTGATGGTGACGGTAATCAAGTAGGGTTCCGTAAGGCTTTCCACTTAGTGATAGAGATGAGACAACTGTGGCACTTGATCGACGACGAGGCTCGCATACTTCTCGATCGCGGATGAATCCCCCCAGTCGATTTCAATATCGAAGGGAACATCGCTGGCGTTTTTCGGATAATCGTCGATGTATAAATAACATTTACTCTCCATTCTTTTTCCTCACCAAAACGGGGACTTGTAAACGATGCTTAAAACAGCGTGTCGAGGCCAGTGCAGCGTTTTTCCTTTTTCCCTTTGTGCGGTCTGTCCGTACGGTGCGATACTCTTCTCTCAAATAATGCGGAGCGCACTAATCACGTTCCGGGCCGCAATAGTGCTTGATGTTGCCGACTTCAATGCAAGAGCCATAACACAGTGCATCGACTTCAAACAGCATCGGGTACTTGCGGTTTTTGGGATCGGTTCGATAAAACAACGCCCGAAGACGTTTGGTAAGATGTCCATGCCGGTCTGTCTGTAAATCACTGACGACTGCCATCGGGTTCACTACGTATACCGAGGATCGGTTGTTCCGCAAGGCGGCATAGACCAACTCATTATCCGGAAAGACAATATCCTCCGGTCTGGTGTATGTGCTGTTTTTCCCAGTAGGGTCGTCTCAACATCAACGTCTGCGGCGTTGCCGTCCGATAATCCAACTGTTTCCGAGCCGATATAGAGTTCAACCGCAGGCTGCCCGTCAATGGCGGCCTCGTAACTCTCGGGGGGAATCATTTCATAATACCTGAAAGTCTTGAACACAAATTCCTGTTCGGGGACAACGGGTCTTCCATACGCACCATAAAGGATATTCCCGCTCTCATCCCTCACATATTCATACATAAAGTTGCCGTATCCATCGACTGTCGGAAGATTAAGCGTGACGAGCCACTCAGCACACTGAACCTTGTCCCCGGGGATCAATGTTTCGGCCCAGTCCAAATGAGGACAGTAGGCAAAGTCATAATTGAGTTGTGCTTTTTCCCAGTCGGTCGTTCTCTTCCACCACTGCGGAGAAATACCGAAGCGTGCCGATGTGTTCTCGCCTTCCTCTTCTGAGCCTTCCACACTACTTCCCAAATAATAAGGTTTCATTTCCAGATAGTCTGCATAGCGTACTTCTTCCCCGGCGTCATCGTCTTGGAGGCTGTCATACTGTTCCCGTGCAACTGGATTGACCGCATAGAGAAAAGCAGTATAGGTTGCACGTCCCGCAATCATCGTCTCATCAACATAATGTTCATAATCCTTGGTCCCGCTGCTAAACTCTGTCCCATCCGCATACTGCCACTTGAAGGGATAACTGGTATCCTTCCCGCGTTGGGTCGTGCATCGGTTGTCCGCTGTTTGGAGCTCACACCGCATCAAATAGAGCGGCTGCCCCCACTCATCGAACTCAGGATCACTGTGCAGGGCACCGATGTTATAGGTTGCCTGCAAGGGCGTGTATTCCTTTCCTTCTCTGAAAGTAATCCCCTGTCAATAGGAAATTCTTCGTAAAATTGTTAAAGTTTTAGTCCTTTTGAGCGTACAACACACAGTCTCCGAGTGGAATCGAAGTTCATCTGCTATAACCGCTAAAATACGCAATTCATTTTCACTTTCACAAAAACTCGTATTCTCTGTTTCGTTCAATCGCTCGTGATCAAAAACTACCGAGGCTGCCCTGACCAATATGGTCTCACGGCACCATTGCCGCTTGCGCCCCCACACTTCTCTTCGTGACCACGGCTCGCTGTTTCCCACAAGACGCTCGACACATGGTGCCGACACTGATGATCTTTACCGACGTCTTGAAAATATCGCGGAACCCAATCTGCTAGACGCTCGACAGAATTTACGTTCTCCAAGGCCAATGAAAGGAACGGTTCTCACGATTTTCAAGGAATCGTCCGAAGACGACTCGACAAACAAACGATTCAACTTGTTGTATTCTTCTGCTCTCCTGTTGTAGTTGTGTTATACTATTGTTATTCGATGAAGCGGAGACGAGCTCTGCTGAGGAGCAACTCGTCAAGGAATAATCGAACCAACGGGAATCACGCCTTTGCTTTGCATCTGCATTTCACAGGCATTCCTTCTTTTTTCCGAAAATGATTCCTGTTGCCCATGCCTCCAAAAACCTCCTTCGATGACTGAAGGTCATCCTTCTTCGGTGTTACTATTGGCGGATCGTAACGAAACTGATACGGTTTCCCCCAGCGGAGCATGTGCCAAATAATGCTTGCCAATCGCCGCATCACCGCGACCCTCGCCGTCTTCGCACCACGCTTTTTTTTTATCTTCTTGTGCCACTCTTTCATTGCTGGGGCTTTCCGCACAAAGTGGTTCACGGCAAAGTTCAAAGTCTGTCTTGCAATCGCATTGCCACGCTTCGTAATCCCTCCGATACGATGTTTGCCGCCAGAATTGTGGCAGCCCGGTGTCAACCCGAAGTAGTTTGCAAGGCTGTCAGGATTTTTGAAACGCTTGATGTCGCCGATCCGCGAAAGTAATGTAATCGCTCCCATACCGCTGATGCCAGGTATCG
>Ga0099364_10001003_pt1 | contig 47504 bp, 39 predicted proteins | sample TergutTh196P3_FD_73070 | JGI IMG/M metagenome (GOLD analysis project Ga0099364, IMG submission 73070) | Microcerotermes parvus P3 segment gut microbial communities from Pointe-Noire, Republic of the Congo - Th196 P3 | ecosystem: Host-associated > Arthropoda: Insects > Digestive system > Gut ...
ACAGGGGCGGGGGCGGGATGAATAGGTAGAGCGGGAGGGGTATATGGCATGAAAAAATTATTATTGACGACGATAGACACGGATAGAATTATGAGGATTTTACATTTGCATCGGATAGTGCCGTTGTTGAAATTATTGACGTTGTTGCGTGTAGAAACGGGCAGATTGTTGCGCTCCAGATTTACATGGGTCTGCATTTTGCTGGCCGCAGTTTTGCCCGCTGTCGGGCTCCGGTTCTATCGCCCCCTCGTATATTCCATTAGCGGGATGGCAATAGGGAACCCTGCACTGGCCGGCGCGGTCTGCGGGGCGATTTTTTTTGCGATTCTCACAGCGGGCAGTTTTCACAATAGGCATCGCTTCCGCGTAGACGCTATTACAGATGCAATCCATTCGCCTCATTATATGGCCGTCACCCAAACAATATCGCTGATTGTTGCCGCCGTAGTGACCCAGGCATGCGCGATTATTGTGTGGTTCCCTTATGCCGCCTCGCTGCTTGGCGATGTATTTTCATTCAAGCTGTACCTGTCTATTTATCTCGCCGTAATGCTGCCCGCCCTTTGTTTTGCTGTTTTATTCACCGCGTCCGTATATCAGTTGACGGGGCGCTTCGATCTGAGCCTCGTCCTGTTTGCCGCGTTTGCCTTGCTAAGCCTGACTGCGTGGAACGACAATTGGCTTTTGCGTTGGGTAAATCCCCCGTTGGCCTATATCTCAGACGTATTCGGGAACAGCCGGAAGATCATGAGCATCGGATATAATAGGTTGTTTTGGTCGCTTGCCCTCGCCGGTTTTTGGTCATTGTCACTTCTCTGTGTCAGGAGGTATGGGAAAGGGTTGATAGGCTCTGCGTCGCGCAATGTTCGTAAGGCGTATATTCCTGTTATTGCGGTAGCCTTGGCTTTCGCTGCTGTGTATGCCTATGCCGCGCAGCCGTTTTTAGATCATAGCCCAAATTTGATTGAATACCCCGGATTGATATTATCTTCAATGTCTGCCCCGGAGGGCGAAAGTATAATATGCGGCGGCATTTATGTGGACGCCAGGCCGGATTTATCCGCCGGTAGGTTGCACGCTACAGCTACCTACGAGTTGCGAAGCGAAAGGGGCGCAAGTGGCGCGGGCAGTGAAAGTAGCGAAGGTGGAGCAGGCGGTGCAGGCAATGCAGGGCGGACAGTGTCTTTTGAGTTGAACCCGGGTTACAAAGTTTTATCGGTCACTGCTAACGACCAGGATGCAGTTCATCGCGATTTGGCAGACGACGACAAGAATATGAAGACAATCGAGGTCGATTTGCCGCAGGACGCTGATATTGTGCTTACTATAGAATACGGCGGATTCCCTACGGAGTGGAACATCATGGCGCTGCTACAAGGGGGGCCCGAAATCAGTAGGGATTATATATACCTGGCTAACGCGAACTTTTCGCCCATTCCCAAAAACTTTATCATCGAAAGGGAGTCCTTCGCTTTTACTGCAGATATAGAACTTCCGGAGGGGATGGTCCCAGTCCTGTTCGGCACAGGGACTGCGGAAAAGTTGGGAATTGAAGCCGCCGCTTCCACCCGTGCTGCCACACGAACCTCTACTCCTGCGCCTGCCCGTTGGAGGCTTACAAGTAGTTCAAACAGTATCATCTTGTACGCGGGGGGCTATGTGTCCCACCGCATCGACGCGGCGGGCACAGATGTGGAATTTATATATAATAGCAAGCACAGCCGTTCCACGGCAGATTTTGATATGGATGCTATTATTTCAAATGTGTTTGAGTATTGCACAGAGCATATCGGTAGGCTTTCGTTTGCGGAGGGCGGCACGTTGAAGCTCATAGAGATCGGATCATTCGGCGGCGGCTATGCGGGACTGGGTGCCAGCGTCATGGGCGAGGACAGTTTTAGCGCGCAAAGGCTTTCCGGCCAGTACACAGGCGGCGCAAATAACGACGGCGGCACTTGGAGCGGCAGAACAAGCAGCGATGCAAGCGATGGCACAAGTGGCGATGCTAGGGTCAGCGCAAGCAACGGTGCAAACGACAGCACAAACGGCGATGCAAGCGGCGGCGCGAGCGACAACACTAGCGGCGGCACAAGAGGCGGCGCCAGCGGCGACGAGACCCTCGCGCATGAAATCATCCATCAATGGTGGGGCCTTAGCAACATGTTCGAAGAAACCCGCGATTCCGACAGCGACGGCCTGTGGTCAGCCGAGGGTCTCACCGTCTATACCACATACCGCCTCATGAAGCATCTCCACGGGGAAGACTATGCCGTCGCGAACTATGTGGACGTGTGGCGGCGCGAAGTAAGCAACTACTATGACAATTTCTATGTCCGCCACCCCGAATATTTCGACGCGCTGCCGGAGAAGTACCGGGCCGACATCATGAACAGCTACGCCGGAATGCGCCAGTATTGCGAAATGCCGCTGATGCTTTTAAAAGCCGAGGAACTGGTCGGGGGCGAGGAAGCCTTCGACAAAATCCTCTATGACATATTCAATCGTGAGTTTAACGAGGACTATTCCAATTATTTACTGAGCTATGGGCTGTTTTTGGATTACTGCAGCCTTTCAAAGGAGGATTTGCACCTTGGGCAAAGTTTTTTTGTATGAGTTTCGCAGGCAAGTTGCAAACAGGTTTTATGTGGGCATACTAGCGGTATGCCTTCTCTTTGCGTGGGCGACTATGAGAACGACGATCATCCGGGGCGTCGCCAACACTGCGCCGTTTTCGTCGCAAAGCTTTGGTTATTATATGGCGCATGTCATGCCGCTTATGTCAATAGCCCTGATATTTGGCCTGTGGACGAACTACTCGCCCGCCGCACGGTGGGTCGGAGCGCTGACAGCCGCGACGCCGGGAGACGGGTGGGCGTACGCCTTGCTAAAATGCGGAGCCGCATTGACGGCATGGCTCATTGTATCGGTTTGTACGATATTATTTGGTATGATATTTTTAATTAGGATATTCGGCGATGCTGTACAGGTGGGCGACCTTTTGCTGCCATGTGCGGCGGCGGTGCTGCCCCCTGCATTGCTCATCTTTGCCGCCGCCCTTTTGGCAGGGCGTGCTAAATTTTAAAAAATTTTCGATGCCAATGTGACTTACCATTATCGGAATCAGAAAGCGAGCAATCCATGAAACTGGATTTTCTAAAAGGATACGATTTCTTTACCGGTGTGCCGGACTCACAACTAAAACCGCTATGCGATTATTTGATGGCTACATATGGCATCGGTAACAGCCACATCATTCCTGCTAATGAGGGCAATTGCGTGGGCCTTGCCGCCGGGTATCACCTTGCAACAGGAAAAATCCCGGTAGTTTATTTGCAAAATAGCGGCATAGGAAATATCGTAAACCCGGTTGCATCGTTGATGAATGACAAGGTATATGGCATCCCATGCATTTTTATAGTGGGCTGGCGCGGCGAACCGGGCGTTCACGATGAGCCGCAGCATATCTTTCAAGGCGAAATAACGCTCCAGCTCCTGGAGGATGTAGGGGTTCGGACATATATCATCGGCAGGGACACGACCGAGGATGATGTAATAACTCAGCTTAAAAGGTGGAAGCCACTGTTGAAGAACGGCAAACAGGTCGCTTTCGTTGTTCAAAAAGGCGCATTGGCAATTGATGAAAATAAAATGAATTATGCTAATGGAAACACTATGTTCCGGATGCTCCGGGAGGATGTTATTCGTCGTGTCGTCACCGTTTCAGGGGATGGCCTTATCGTATCTACAACGGGGAAAACCTCTCGCGAGCTCTTTGAAATCCGCGAGAAAAACACGCAGGGACACCAATGCGATTTTCTGACGGTTGGCTCTATGGGGCATTGCTCCTCCATCGCCCTAGGCATTGCCATGCATAAACCGGACAGAAAAATATGGTGCATTGACGGCGATGGTTCGGTGCTGATGCACATGGGCGCGATAGCGGCGATTGGCAGCATTAATCCCGGTAACATGGTTCACATCGTCATAAATAACGGTGTCCATGAATCTGTCGGCGGGTTTCCAACTGTGGCGGCAGGCCTCGACTTTGTAAAAATATTTGAAGGTTGCGGGTATGCAAATTGTGTTTGCGTGGATACCATTGATAGTTTGGATGCGGAACTTTGGAAAGCAAAGATGCGTAGCTCGCTTACGTTCATCGAGGCAAAGTGCATGATTGGTTCAAGGGGCGATCTCGGGAGGCCAACTGTGGCGGCTAGGGAGATAAAAGAAAAATTTATGGAAAATTTGTTGCAATCATAATGTGAGGCGGAAATGACAGCGAATTGATAAATGAAACAGACGAAGACAAAGTCTACTGGGTATCTATAAAAGAGTTAGAAAACTCAACCCTCGCTCCAAATGTACTGGAGTATTTAAAAGTATTTTTAGATAATGACATAAACGAAGCTTACATAACATCAGGCAATGATTTTAATTTTTTGCCCGAAAAATGAGCAGAACGGGAGTGTGCTATCACCTGCTTTTTCAAAGCGATCCGTTCAAAAAACGCATTTCACATTTTCGATATACTGCTCGGCGGAAAGACGAGGACTCGCAGGGTAGCATCGTTAGCGTCGATGGCGGTCAGTATAGTTGATTTAGAATGAAATTAATTTTTCGGAATAAATTATACTTGATGTTGTAGGGCTGGCGGATTTTTCGCCGGTGCCTTTGTCGACCATTTCCCCGCCTAAGACAGTGTACGGCATCTCCCCTATCAGCATAATGCTGTCCGCTTCCTCCACCCATTTCACTTCAAACTGTTTTTCCGTGCCGCTTAGCGTAAATGCCAAGTCGCGCAGCTTAAAGTAGTTGCTGCCTCCGATATTGTACGCGTCATAAACAATATTTTCGCCATTCACCAGCACAGTCGACGCAGTCGGGACAGCGACCGCCGCCGCAGAGGGCTCCGCAGCAGGGGCAGGCGCCGAATCCGAATCCGGTTCCGGATCTTGTTCCTGCGCGGGCGGCTGGCCTGTCAAGTCCCCCGAGAGGTTTGCGATATAGGAAAGCTCAGCTCCCAACGGGACTTCATCCGCCCGGTGGGCGGGGTAGACTATAAAATAAATCATGGAAGGCACAGCAGCTTCCGGCGAGCCCGGATTATCCGGCCATGACCCACTATTACTGCGAACATATCCGTCAACCTGTCTGCGGCACGAAACGCGTCGCCGCTATTCAGTGTTATCGCTGTAGGCGCATCGGAAGGCGGCCAGTTTAAATCAATATCTACGTCCCTGCTAAAAACAAGAGTGCTTTCATCCGATATAAAAAATCCAAATGTGGAATATAAAGCAAAATCGGGGTCGCCGGGGGAGCCGATAGCAAATGGTAGATGAGAAAATTGGTCATATATATATGTAACCGTCAGCGTAATAGGGGGGCCTTCCTATTGAAACCACTCAATTCCATGAAAATCCATTGTCGCAACCGGCACAATCTGCGAATCCGCCGCATATGCCGGTACGGCAACACAGATTATGCAAACGAACGCAATGATAATAAAAAAGTTTGCTTTTCATAGTAAAACCCGCTTTCCAATATAAATATGAAACTTAAATACGCCAATACGTCGTATAGTAAAGCCTCTGAACCAGCATTGCTATTGAACATACTTGTTATAAGCATCGTAAATTTATCTCGGCGAATCTTATACAGTCAAGCCTAATCGCCATACAAAATAACGGGCAGCGGACATGCCGAGTACGGGCGTCTTAGGAATCCAAAAAGCATCGCAGCCGCCCCAATGGCAAGCGCCCCGACGTCGTATATGTATCCCCGATAACCATACTGAAGCAATAGCGGAAGTATTATATACTTTGCTCCTATGATTGCCGGGTATAGGTGTTTTTATAGTTATGGAATTGTCTGTAGCATTATGACATCGTATTTTTATAACTTTTAAGTATTGACATAGCGATAACTTTTAAGTATAATATAGTTGGCTAGGGAGGTCTTGTATGCACGAGATTCATTTTTATGAGGATAAGAACGGCAAAAGCCCGGTTTACGATTATATAGAATCCTTATCACATCGAACAGACAAGGACAGTCGCATCAACCACAAGAAAATCAACGACTACATCGAAGTTTTAAGCCAGTATGGAACAGTGGCCGGAGAGCCGTATTTGAAACATTTAGATGGCAATATATGGGAGCTTAGACCGATAAGATGCAGAATACTTTTTGCGGAATGGACAGACAACAGTTTTATCTTGCTTCACTATTTTCAATTCAAAAAAACACAAAAGACGCCAAAACGAGATATTGACCAAGCGCAGCGAAATTTAAAAGAAATCCAGAACAGGAGTGACGATAATGAGAACATGGAAAGAAGTTAGACCGAAATTATATAGCGCCGAGGAGATCAGGGAAAGCAATTTAAGGGTTGCCATAATCGGAGAACTGATAAAGGCGCGCCGGGAACAGAATATTTCTCAACGACAACTTGAAGAATTGAGCGGTGTAAAGCAACCTATCATTTCTCGCATGGAATCAGGCGGAACAAGCCCGCAGCTAGACACTGTATTAAAGGTTTTGGCACCGCTGGGAAAGACACTTGCTGTTGTACCACTAAATGAACATGCCTAGTTTTAATGTCTGCAGCACGAAAGAAAGCATTTTACAAAGACAATCATCGCCTGTCCGACAGAAAAGATGCTCTTGTTGAGTTCTACAACAAACAGCGCCCGTGCTATGCCATAGGTTATGATACTCCGGATAACTACTACAGACGCTTTATGCGCGGTGAAATGGTGGGCAAGGATACTTTCTCACAGCGGGTGCTGACAGAGATGCCGAAGTTTGTTCAGAACAAGAAGGAGGCCTCAGAAGAACAGTCAGAAAAAACCGCGTTGAAAAATGACAAGCGGCGCGTTATAGGGCAAATGACAGAATGTGAAAGCTCGTAATGCCAAGGTGTTTGAACTTTCCTTAATAATATGTCTACTTTCATAAACGCAAAACACAAAATAACTCCGTTTATGTCTACTTATGAAAAACTATAACGAAGGAAAAAACCTACAGTGTCCACTTTAGAAAAATAAAACTGAAAAATTTTATTTTCTGTGTCTACTTTTCTTGACAAGTACAAGTCCCAATCACTGCGCTCAAACAATAGCGAAAGTTATTATATGTATCATGCCAATGATTTTGCTTTTTTGCCTGAAAAATGAGCAGAACAGGAGTGTGCTATCATCCGCATTTCAAAACGAACTATTCTAAAGATGCATTTCACATTTTCGATATGCCGCTCAGCAGAAAGACGAGGACTCGCAGGGTTGAATCGTTTGCGGCGATGGCGGTCAGTATGGCTGGTGCAGAATGAAATTTGCATTTTCGGGGGCAAGCATGAATTTAGGATTAAAAAATAGAGTAGTCATAATTACAGGCACAAATAATCCGCAGGGCATTGGTGCAACAACCGCTCTTGCTTTTGCGCGTGAGGGTGTGCGCCTTGCACTCGTTTATAAAAAAATTCCACATCAATATGACGAAAGCAAAACTGGAACTGACGGAGTTGACCGTTACTTCAAAGCCAACAGCGGCGATATGACAGAAGTTGAGAAACAATTACGAGCATTGAACGCCGATTATTTAGTTTTAGAGAGTGATGTTTCAAACGAATATAGCGTTAATGATATTTATGATCGTGTTAACGGGCATTTCGGAAAGGTCGACATTCTCGTAAATAACGCCGCAGCCGCTGATGACGGCGACAATGATACAATCGAAACGATAACGCAAAGTGCAATTGATGAAACATTCGCTGTGAACGTCAGGGGAACGCTTTTGATGATCCGTGAATTTGTTAAACGGCGCGGTGATTATGGGCGTGTCATAAATTTTTCAACCGATGCGGCGCAGGCTTTTCCCGGAGTACAGATAACTTATTTTGCAAGCAAAGCGGCTATTGAAGCATTTACGCGAAGTATTGCTATAGGTGTTGGAAAGTATGGTATAACCGTGAATTGTATCGCGCCGGGCCCAACACAAACAGGTTGGATCGACGAGGAGTTAGCCAACTCCGTTCTGCCGCAAATCCCACTCGGCAAACTTATTCAGCCACAAGATATAGCGGAAACAATTATATTTCTCGCAAGTGAACGCGCCTCAATGGTAACAGGACAAGTTATAAAAGTAAGCGGCGGACACGCATTATAAGCATAACGCAACCGAGCGGCTAATTGCCGCTCGGTATTATCATTAGTTAGATTATCGTAGTAAAATCAAGCCAACTGCTACACAAGGCGATCGATACATTTACATTATGCTTAATGAAACACTTGCATTATGCCGATTTATACACTTGCATTATGCCGAATTAAACATATACATCACGCCAATGGATCTTTTCGCTTATGTGGCTGGATATCGATTATTTGCCGGATGTCCATAAAATGGCGTTGTGCAGGATTTTGCGGAAGCCGGGGCTCGCAAAGGCATGGTTGTCGTGGCCGGAGGCAAAACAGAAAACGCGGCTGTTTTTATATTGCCTGGCCCAGCCGATGTTTTTCAGGCTGGTTTCGTTGTCCGTCGTTATCAGGATTTGGTTGCCCGGTACGTCCGGCTCTTCGAGGAGGTATGTCTCGTCGATGATTGTAAAATCGGCGGCGCCGGCGGTGACCGGGTGGGGCGCGTTTGCGATTTTTATATTGACGCTTTGGTTTTGCGTGTACTTAAATATGTCGGTCTCGCCCCTGAAACGCAGGCCGCATATATCGGTGAAGAGGTCCCACTGCTTGAAGCTCAGCAAGGCGTGGTGCAAAAATATCATGCCCTGTTTTGAGGCACCGGCCTCTTCTGTAAAATATTTATATAACGCGCTGCCTTCCTTGGGGATCGGGTTATTCATGTTGTAGTATACAACGGTATCGTATGCAGGTCTGTTGTTTTCAAAGTCGCGAACGAACAGATCAAGCGGCTGGACATAGCTTTCGCAGCCGTCAAACGATTCAAGCATTTTTTGGAAATTGATGACATCGTACGGGTGGTATTCAACCAATATCGCCACTTTTAGTTTTTCGCTCATGGGTTCTCCTCGATTCTTCTCCGTGTTATTTTGATATATATGTGCAATGATGTACTGCGGGTGTATGCTGTCCGCTCCTTTTGGGGGCGGTTTGTGTTTATGCAGGGGGGCGGGCGAGACGCCCGCGTACCCAGCAGGGGGGCGTTGCCGAGACGCAGCACGTGTGGTCGAGGCGCCCGCGTACCCAGGGGGCGCTGCACTCAGCCTTTTACGCCGGCGCTGGCGATGCCTTGGATGATGTAGCTTTGCAGGAACAGGAATATCATGAACGGCGGCAGGACGGCCACGGTGGCTAAGGCGAACACCCTTGGGTAGTCCTTGTCGCCGAACTGCTGCAGGTTGGACGTCAGCGTGGCCAGCCACGCGGTCACGGTCGAGTCTGATACCCTGTTGATGTAGAGGAACGGCGTCAGCCAGTCATTCCAGTTGGACAGCGCCGTGTTGATGGCTATGACCGTGAGGATGGGCTTTTGCATGGGGATAACCACGCGCAGCAGCGTGCCCCAGAAGCCGCAGCCGTCGATCTCCGCCGCTTCCTCGAAGGCGCGCGGGAACGAGCGCATGGCCTGTGAGAAGAGGAACACCCACAAAAGCGTCCCCCAGCCCAGCGGCAGGAACAGCATGAGCTTGTTATTAATCAAGCCGTGCCCGCCCTCCCCGATCAAATTGTTGCCGCCCACGAATGGTATCTTGGACACCAGCACGAAGCTGGGGATCAGCGTGAGCACGTTTGGCACCACCTGCGTCGCCACGATGGCGATGATGAACGCGTTGCGGCCCCGAAAGCTATAGCGCGACAGCACGTAGCCGCACAGCAGCGCCATCGTCACCACGACGAACGTGTACCATGCCGCGCGCGACAGGGAGTTGACCAGCGGGCGGATGGCGCCGTCCATGGAGAACACGAACCGGTAGTTGATGCCGGTCGCCTGCTTGGGGATGGGCAGGAGCGTGCCCATCTCGCCGAACTCCGTCTTGTACATGGACGATCCGAACACGCCGTAGAAGAACGGGTATGCGAACAGCAGCGCCGTGACGGTCATTGTCACCAGCCAGACTGTCTTTAGCATTACGCGAATTGATTTTTGCATTTGCATCAGTCGTCCCTCCTTTGCTGCAGCCACAAGTAGCCCAAAGCGAACACGACCGTCACTAAGCCCAGCACCAGCGATTCTGCGCCGGCCATGCCGAGGTTGAAGTTGACGAAGCCGTCGCGGTAGATGCGGTACATCAGCACGTCTGTCCTGCCGAACGGGTTGCCCTTGGATATAAACATTATGACGTCGAACATCTGCATCGCGCCGATGATGCCCGTCAGCAATATGTACATGGATATGAACTTAAGCCCCGGCAGCGTGATGTAGAAGACCTGCTGCCAGAACGTCGCGCCGTCCACTTTCGCCGCCTCGTACAGGCTCGGATCGATGCCCTGCAGGCCACCCAACCATATGATGACCGCCGGCCCGACGCGCTGCCAGACGAAGTAGGCGATGATCCAGAACACCATCCAGCCCTGCGAGTAGTTCCATGTGATCGCGGGAAATCCCATCGACACGAGGACTTTGTTGAGCCCCTGGTTGGCCAGCGGATTCAACAGCGCGACGAAAACGGCTGTCGTCGCGGAGACCGCCGCCACGTTGGGCACGTAGATGGCCGTCCGGAAAACGCCCTTCACGCGGCTCTGCACGTTGAGCGCGAGGGCCAGGATGAACGAGATGACGGTATTGCACGCCAGCGCGAGCATTCCCATCCACACCTGCCGGAAGAGGAGCTGCCTGTATTCCGGAACCGTGAAGAACGTTTCAAAGTTTTTCAGGCCGACCCATGTGGGGGAGCTGCCCAGGGCGTTGAACTCCGTGAACCCCAGGTACAGCCCGTACACCAGCGGTATAAGGTTCCAGAGTGCGATGTAGGAGAAAAACGGAATCAGTATCATATACGCGCGGCGCGCTTCGCGTCTCGCGCGCGTGTACCTGGGCCTTCCCGGGTAAGCGGCGGTTGGGTTAGATGCGGACATAGAGGACATGGTTGTCACCTCAACGTGTTATGCGAAACGTACAATAATAAATTATTTGCATTTAATGTGGATAATATAAATGTAGGGTGCGCTGTATTCGTAGAGTGCGCTGTATTCGTAGAGTGCGCTGTCTTCGTAGGGTGCGCTGTCTTCGTAGGGCACGCTGTCTTCGTAGGGCACGCCGTATTCGTAGGGCGCGATGTCCTCATCGCGCCGCAACAAGGTACTAATTGCCATTAAACGAATCAAGGTAAACAGGTTGCAAACAGATCCAAATACTAACAGGGACGGCGGTTGTTTATCTTGCTGCCCGCCGTCCCTGTTGGTCCGCCCCGCTATCTCAGCAGCGCTTCTATCTGTACCATCGCTTCCGCGCATATCGTCTCAATGGGGTCGTTCGTCATTGTCGTGCGCGCCAGCACCTGCTGGTTGATGATCTCCCATATCTGGCCGTCGTTGGTCACGAACGCGGCCTGGCCGGTATATGTGCCGGACATGAGGTCCGCAATCGCGATGCGCGCCGCGGCCTTGCCCTCGCCCTCGAACAGCGACGAGTTGTCCAGCATGGACTGCCTCGGCACGACGAGGTTGTCGCCCACGAAGTTCATGAGGGCCGGCTCGCTGAGGCATACGTTTTTATAGAAGTCCCAGAACAGCGCGGTCTCTTCCGCCGGCACGCCGACAGGCACGCCGATGTAAACCGTGCCCACCAGGCAGTTGCCCGGCACGCCGCCTTCCGGCAGGGGCAGCGGCGCCACGCCGATATTTAAATTGTTGCGAAGCGCGCTGCTCTCGCGCCAGGAGCCGTCCACCACAAAGCCGATGTTCTGCTCCTCCGGCTTGTCGGAGAACGCGTTCCACAGCGGGCCCTCGTCGATGCCGTTGCCCAGGCCCGGCGGCAGGTTCTCGTTCATCTCGCGGATGTATTTGAGCACTTCTTGCACCTTGGGATCGTCCAGGTTGATCTCGTCCATGCCGCCAAAGTCCGTCCCCAGTTGACGGAAGAACGGCGTGGCGCGCAGGGCGCCGCCGTTGTGCGGGAAGGACGGTATGCCGCCGCCCCAGAACGAGCCGGCGCCGAGCTCGGTGATTGCCATCGAAACGGTCCGCCAGTCCTCCCATGTTGCGGGCGGCTCCTCCGGGTCGAACCCGGCTTGCTCCACCAAATCCTTGTTGTAGAACAGCATGAACGTCGAAGTCTTATACGCTATGCAGTACGCCTTGCCGTCGGCGCCGGTGGCGACGAAGGAGGGGTTGATGTCTTCAAGCACCCACTCGGGGATCTCCTGGAGGATGTTGGCGTTGATGTATGAGGGTATGAACGCCTCGCCCGCGATGTTGGTGGGCGGCGTGCCGGCGGTGATGGAGGCGCGCTGCTTTTGGTCGAGCGCCTCGGCCCATCCCCACTCGTTCCATTCCCATGTGACGTTGGGATAGTTGTTGTCCGCTTGCTCGCGGTTGTACATGTAGAAATTGTCCGACGGCGACGGCCCCAGCTCCTTGGCAAGATACGTCGCTATCTGGTTGTCGCTGGCGCCCAGCATGGATATGGACAGGTTGTAGACTTGATCCGCGTCCGGTTCCGCCGCCGCCGCTGTGGTCGCGGCTGCGGCTGCAGCCGTGGTCGCCTGGGCGGCAGCCGCAGTGGTCGCCGCAGCCGTCGCGGCGGTCGTCGTCCCGCCGGCGGGCCCTCCGCACGCCGCGAGCGCCAGCAGCATCGCCAGCACCAGCAGCGCTGCGAACATGCGCCTGTAATACTTCTTCATAGTAGTGTGCCTCCTCATAAAATTGTCAATGATTGTTCTATAAAGTTTGCAATCATCGGTGATAGTGTACAATAAATTTTATGCAATTACAATATTTTGTATTACACATCTAGCGCATAGAAATGCAAATTTTTGCGCAAATACTGCATATACTGCGTCATTTATCCATGTTGTTTTTAACGGGCGCATGTCTTATAATGAAGTTATATTAAACTGGAATGATAATGAAAAGGAAGCTTATAAATGGCTCTTGGTACAATATTTGATATTCAGAGGTTCGCGCTGCATGACGGCCCCGGTATCCGCACGACTGTTTTTTTGAAAGGCTGTTCCAACCGCTGCGGATGGTGCCACAACCCCGAATCTTTTGCTACGGACACGCAGCTTCAGTTCTACCCGCAGAGGTGCGCCAGATGCATGCGTTGCCTGACCATGTGCCCGACGGGGGCGCACCTGTTCGAGGCCGGGCGCCACGAGTACAGCCGCGACATATGCAAGCTGTGCGGCGCGTGCGCCGACGCGTGCTATGCGGACGCGCTCGTGTTGACGGGCAAGCGCATGTCAGTGGAGAACGTCATGCGCGAGGTCATGGAGGACGCGCCGTATTATGAGACATCGGGCGGCGGGGTGACGCTCTCGGGCGGCGAGCCGGTGCTGCAGCACAACTTTTCGCTGGAGCTGCTGAAAGCCTTGAAAGAAAAGGGCGTCCACACCATCATCCAAACGGCGGGCAACTACCCGTTCATGCTGATAAAACCGATGCTGCCATATCTCGATGCGGTCATGTACGATGTCAAGGCCATGTCCGAAGATATCTACAGGGACCACATACATGGCGACCGCGAACGCATCCTCGACAACCTCCTGCAGTTGGACGCCGTTTTGGAAGTCCCGCTCATCGTCCGCACGCCAGTCATCGAGGGCGTAAACGCGACGGAGGGCGAAATTTTGGCCATAGCCGAGTTCATCCGCCCGTTAAAGCGCCTGGAGAGTTACCGCCTGATACCGTACCATGGGCTTGGCCGCGCGAAATACGACGCGCTGGGCGAGGCATATGAGAATGTGTACACCACGCCGCCTGCGGCAGCAATTTCCGCGCTGGAGCGCGTGGCCGCAAAAACCGTCCCGGTGTACAATTTGGTAAAAGGGTTCGTTGAAAAGGATAATTAAAGGAGGGTTCCAAATGACGCAGACCCAGCAGACCCATTGGAACGATCGCATTAAGGCGCTGCACGCGCAAAAGCTTGTGTTCAACGATGAAAAACTCAAGCGCACGGGTGGTTTTTACAACATCGACGACCATGGGTGGATTCCGCTCGATCCCTTGCATCCCATGGAGATCCATAAAGACGAAAAAAGCGGTTTGTGCACGGGCATGGACGCTCTCAGCCGGACGTTCGCGTCATACCTGGATTCGCACCCGCCGTATGTCAACCCCGACAGCGCCTGCGGCGGCGCGTGGATTGGCCCGTTCCGCGCGCGCGACGGCTGGCGCCCCGAAGAGCGCTGGCCGGAGCATGAGGCGCTTCTGAAAAAATATAATGTGGTTTCGCGTGGCATCTATGGGATGAACCATTCCGGGCCCGACATGCGTATCGGGCTGGAGCTGGGATGGGGCGGACTACTGGAAAAGATACGCCGGTTCAGGGTGTTGAACACCGAGGCCAGCCATGAGTTTTACGACGGCGAGGAGCGCGTTGTCATGGCGCTGCAGCGGTTGATAGCGCGCACGGCGGCGCATGCGCGAGCGCTGGCGGAAGGTATGGCGGACAGCATGGAAAGCGGCGGGGTGGGCGCCGGGGTGGGCGCCGGAGGAGACGCAGGTGCGGACGCCAGCACCGGCGGTTGGTACAGGCAGAACCTTCTGGACATCGCGGCGATGAACGAGTATTTAGTAGATGGGCCGCCGCGCACCTTGCGCGAGGCCGTGCAGTGGATCGTCTGGTTCGAGGCCATGGACCGCATGTACTATACCGGTGGGGCGGGGCAGGCGATAGACGAGCTGCTGCGTTCATATTATGAGCAGGACAAGCGGAACGGCCTTATCGCCGACGACGACGAGGCGGTGTGGTATTTCGCCTCGCTGTTCTATGGGGACACGCACTACCATCAAATTGACGGGCCCAACCCGATTACGGGCGAGAGCCTGTGCAGCCCGCTGTCGTTCCTCGTGCTGGAGGCGCAGCACCGCCTTAAAATCCCATGCAACCTGGGGCTGCGCGTGCATGATAAAACAAACGACGAGCTATTTAGCCGCGCAGTGCAGTATCTGTTCGAGGACGGGACAGGGGTGTGCTATTCGCTCTCTGGTGGCCTTGACAAGGGCTTCGTGCGCAATGGATTCCCCTTGAATGTGGCGCGCATGCGGGCGAAGGTGGGTTGCAACTGGACAGCGCTGCCCGGCACGGAATACGCGCTGCAGGACGTAACCCGTATATGCCTGGGCCAGCCGTTCCTGTTCGCCCTGCGCGAAATGGTGGAGGCGGCGGGCGAGGAAAACACGATGGAGAACCTCTACGCGCGGTTCGAAGGGCACCTGTCCGTCATCGTGCAGGCGATAAAGAACGGCGTGGACTGGCATGTGGAGCATAAATGGAAGAACAGGCCGGAGCTCGTGCTCAACCTGGTCATGCACGGGCCGATAGAGCGGGGCGTCGACATGTCCGCAGGCGGCGTGGATGTTTACAATTTCGCATGCGACGCCGTCGCGTTCGCGACGGTAGCCAATTCGTTCGCCGCTGTCGAACAGCGCGTCGTTAAGGAGGGCAAGCTGGGCTGGGAGCAGTTGCTGCTCGTGCTGGACGCCAATTTCGAGGGCTATGAGGATGTGCGCATGATGTTAAAAAGCGTCCCGCAGTTCGGCGCCGGCGGGACTCGGGCCGACTATTGGGCGGAGCGCATCGAAAAGACATACACGGGGCTGATGCGCGGCACGACGTCCAAAAATGGGTTCACCGTGCTGCCCGGTATCTTCTCTCATGGCGACGTGTACAAGCACGGCGAGAATCTGCCCGCGATGCCCAATGGCAGGCGAGCCGGTGAGCCTATCTCGCATAGCGCCGACCCGGACCCGGGCTTTCTGCCCGGCGGCGGCACCGCGCCCACGGCCAAGGCCAACGCTGTCGCGCGCGTGCAGTCCGGCTGGGGCAACTCCACGCCCCTGCAGGTGGACATCGACGCGGGGATGGCCAAGGAGAGGGGCGGCGTGGACAACATCAAGGCGTTCATCCGCGCCCACAACAACATGGGCGGGACGCTGCTGAACATAAACGTTATAGACAAGCAAAAAATCCTGGAAGCGCACAAGAACCCCGACCTGTACCCCGATCTGGTGGTGCGCGTGACCGGCTACAGCGCGTTCTTCAAATCGCTCTCGCCCGAATACAGGCAGCAAGTAGTCGACAGGTGGCTCGGCGAGGCCGGCGACGCGCCGAACTGAACTGACGTATAAATAACCTATAAAATATTACAGCGGCGCCTGGTTGAACCCACCAGGCGCCGCTGTTTTTGGTTTAAATAATACAAAATTTGACAAATTTATCTAATATTGTTATAATGCGTAAAGTAATCGGTGAACAGGCGCGGCTGCCACTCCCATGCCGGAAACGGAAAGGAGTGATGCATATGAGCTCATTCGAAGCCTTTTATCTTATGATAAACTTCGCGATGCTGGTCATAGCAATCCTGAAATTCAGGAATAAGTAACCGCCCTGTCATACACACAGAGCGGTTAATTTTAAACCCATACGTGTGGCAGCCGCATCGCGGTCACCGATTGCTTATATTATACATCATTTAAAATATTTAACAATCGGTTTCTGAAAATTTATTTTATTATTGCTCCCACTACTTGTGCCGCTCGGTTATCCATTCCGCCGAATCGAACCACGACTGTATGTAGCGTTTTGTGGACACGAACTCCTCTACGGTGATCTCTCCCAATATCATGCTCTGCGTGAAGCCCGGCTCGGGGTACTCCGCGTCTTTGACCGACGCGTCGTTGATTTCCTCTATTGTTTGCAGCAGCAGGAACGGCAGATACGCTATCTGGTGCGGGTCGTTTGCGGAGTCGGCGTACGCTTTGTAGCGCCCCGTGCCGAAAAACGGATCCTCCGAAGCCGTCGTATGTATCGGGAACGTGCTGGCTTCCTTACAGTATTTTATATTTCCCTCGGGGCCGCATATCGCCTTGATTACCTCGAACGCCGCGTCCTTGACCTTGCTGTGCGACGTCATGTTCATGGCCGCCGAATCTCCGGAGACATAGTACGCGTTGCCGTTCTCGCTATACGGGAGTGGCGCGGTTTCCCATGTGCCGTCTTCCATGTACTCTGAACACGTCGCGATGACCTCCGTGTCCTGAATCAAAAAGCACGTGACGCCGGAATAGAACGCTTCCACCATCTCCGGGTAGCCCCACGTGATGGAGTCGGGAGGTGAAATCTCGTGGTACAACTGCTTGTACAGCTCGACACCCTTGACGAAACCCGGGTTGTCGAGTATGTGCTTGTCGTCCTTTGTTATCTGGATCATCCCCGGATCGAGCAGATCTGCGGGCACGCTGCCGTAACCCAGGTTGTTGATGTACTGCGCCGAGCCGTTGCCACCCCGGAACGAATAGCCGTAGCGGTTCTTGGTCGGGTCCTGGATGTTTTTGGACATTTCGATGAGTTCCACCCACGTCTTTGGCGGGGCGCTGTACCCCGCTTCCTCGAGCCAGTCAATCCTGTAGAACAGGATCTTCTGATAAAGCCCCATCAGTACCCCGTACACATGGCCGTCGTATGCTTTTGTGAGGGTGACGAGCGATGGCGTAATCGTGTCGAAGCCGTCCCAATTGTCGCAGAACGCGTCCGTCTGCTCGAGATAGCCGTTCAATATCCACTCCATGGGCAGCACCGTGCCCTCTATCAAGTCCAGTTCTTCCTGCGCCTGGCACATCGTCTTCACCTTGTTGTCGAACTGCTCGATCGGGACGTTTATCAGCTCCAGGTTGACATTGGCGCCCGACTCTTTCACGAGCTCCTGGACCAGCGCGTCGCGCTCGGGGTAGCCCAGGCGCTGCAAGAATATGACGTCCACCGGCCTCTCCGTATTCGAGGAGCCCCCGCCCCCGGAATTCGTGTTACAAGCTGTGGGCGCCACCAAAACCGACGCCACAATGAACAACATCAACACAGTTAAACCGATGCCCCTTACCTTAGCTTTCATTCTCATCTTGGTCTCCTTTTGCACTGTTTATTTTATATTGCCTCGCGCCGATGCGATGGTAAAAAAGAACACTCTAACCCCGAATTGCGCCCGCTGTGATTCCTTCCACGAACAAATCCTTCATCAGGCTGAACAGGAATATGACCGGCAGCAGCGATATCACCGTCCCAGCCGACACATTGCCCCAGTTGATGTCGTATTTGCCCACCATCGAATAGATCGCGACAGCCAGCGTTTTGTACCTGTCGCGGTTTATGTATAAAATGGATGTATATACGTCGTTCCATGCGTTGATGAACTGGAAAATGAACACCGTGTACATGCCGATAACCATCATCGGTATAATAATAAGCAAAAAAGATTTCAACCTGCCGCAGCCGTCGATCATCGCCGCCTCCTCCAGCGCGTCCGGCACGCCCGCCAGGAAGCCCTGCAGCAGCAAAGTGCAAAATGGGATGCCCCCGCCAATGGACAGTATGATAACGGTGGACAGTTTGTCAATCATGTGCAACCTGGACATGAGGATATACATGGGCGCGAAGCCCGTGGTTCCGGGGAGCAGCATCGTCATGAGGAAAAACATGAGGACGTATTTCGAGCCTTTGAAACGTATCTTGGCTATCGCGTAAGACGCCATGACGGAAAACAGCACCGTGAAAAACGGGGCAATGATCGCCAGCAGGAAGCTGTTTACCACATACCGCCCGAAATTGCCGAACTGGAAAATATTGATGTAGTTTTCCATGTTAAAGCTGTTGGGCAGATAGTTGACCGGGAACGAGTACATCTCCCTCTTGGTTTTGAGCGATGTGATAAAAATCCACAGCAGCGGGGAGACAATCACGATTGCCATGAACGTCAGCACAGTGAACTTTGCGGCCGAGCCGACCACCCTTGCCGGCATGTATCTGCTGCGCCTTTGCACGATCAATCCCCCCTTTTGTATGCTTTTGTCAAGAATACGTACAGCGCCGAACACGTCGTCAGGAATATCCATATGGTTACGCCGGTCGCGGATATTAGCCCGTAATCGGTCGCGGATATCATGCTGACCAGTATCCAGCTATTGACCGTGTGGCTGGCATACGCAGGGCCGCCGCCCGTCATGCTGAATATCAGCTCCGCGTTGCTGAATGTGGACAGCGCCCGCATCAGCACGGTAAACAGCAGCAGGATGCGCAACGACGGCAGTGTTATGTGTATGAACGACTGCGCTTTGTTGGCGCCGTCAATCTCCGCCGATTCGTACAGTTCGCGCGGGATGGTCTTCAACGCCGCGATGATGACGATAGCGAAGAACGCCATGCCGGTCCACACTTTTGCTACCATGACGGATGGCAAGGCCAGGCTCGCCGTGGACAAAAAGCCGATGGGAATTTCTATAATGCCGAAACGAAAAAGGATGTCGTTTATCAGCCCGGTCGAGCCGTTGAATATCCACTTGAAAATGATGCCGACGATGAAGCCGGACAGAGCCCATGGGATGAAAATGATGCTTTCGTATACGCGCTTGCCCATAAAATTCTTTTGCAACAGGAGCGCGATGATGAAGCCTATCAGCAGCTCCGAGCTGACGCAGCCGAACACCCAAATAAACGTGTTGGTCCAAAAAGTCCAAAAGCCCCTGATGGCGAACAGCCTGCGGAAGTTGTCCAGCCCGTTGAACGGCGTGTTTGCGAGATCAAAGGCGTTGACCTTTTGAAACGCCATTACTATCCCCCTTATGGAGGGATAATACGAAAATACCGCGATGAAAAAAATGGCCGGGAATAAAAAGGCGCAGGCTAAAATCGTATTCTTTTTTTGCAAGGTCAAGACGGTTGCTACTTTTTTATGATTGGACACGGCCGCCCCCCTTTATGTTCGGTCATGGTGTACCATATAATAGTTTTGATCATTATGTCAAGGCGCACGCTTATGTGACTATGTGTACGCGCCTGGGTGCGCCCGCACGCCCGCGCCTACGCACCCACGCGCCTGTGTGATTAGGCATACACGACTGGATGCACCCGCTCGCCTGTATGATTACGCATAAACGCCTTTTAGCCTGCCGACCTCGTACATGGCGTGGATGTTATCTATCGGGACGTAGTTCGCCAGCGAGTTGCCCGAGCCCAGGGCGTAGCCGCCGCCCGGCATACACTCGTCCAGGACGCGGGCCACATATTCGCGCACCTCACCCTCGCTCCTGGTGCATAAAAAGTTCATATCCACGCCGCCCAGCACCGCCACGCGGCTGCCGTATTTGCGCTTGAACTCGCCGACCGGTATGATTTTGTCTTCATAACTGTGCCTCGCGTCTATGCCGACATGGTCGATCAGATCGTCCATTATTTCGTCCAGGTTCCCGCAGGAGTGCAGTATGTACGGCAGCCCGTACGAATGGGCCAGATCGACCAACTTTTTGCTCCATGGGAAAACGAACTTGCGCATCAGCTCCGGCGAGAGCATCGTGCCCTTGTTGTAGCCCATGTCGTCGCCCTGGACTATTGCGCCGATCTTCTTGATGTCCGCACCCGCGAGCGCTTTTGTCAATAAGGATACCGTATTGGTCCCGATCTTCTCGAACATGTCCCAGATGAGCTGCTCGTCGTCCTGCAGGGCATAGGAAAACGGCAAATAGCCCATGAGCCACACGACATTCTCCAGTATGCCGCCCCCCGCCGCGAGCAGGATTTTCATGCCGTCCGGGAGGAGGTTTTGCACCTCGAATAAATTGTCGAGGAGATCGTCGCCGATTGTGGGCCAGGGGTATGCGTCGAAGTCTTTTCGCGTTTCGATGATCCCGTGGTTGTCGTCGACGAACGAGCGTGCATCGCGCGGCAGCGCCGCCGTGTCCTGCGTCCTCCTGTAGTTTCTGGTGTACGCAAAGCCTTTGTAGCCGGCGTTGACATAGTCATAGCCCATCACCAGTTGGTACTCGATCCTGGCTTCGGCGGTCAGCGGCTTTTTCAGGATGGCTTCCATTATCTCTTTGTCCGAGTAGAGTTCGTAGAACGGGACGCAGTCCGGCTCGCCATTCCTGGTCAGGACCTTTTCGAAGCGAGCAAAATCCGGTTTTCGCTCAGGGGTTTTTTTTGCGATATTTACTGTATTTGCCATATTCCACCTCTTTGTGCGTTTTTTTATATAATTTTAATTTATTCATGAACCGATGGCGGGGCGGTCTGTTCCTCGGTCTGCTCCTCGGTCTGTTCCTCGGTCTGTTCCTCGGTCTGTTATTCGGTCTGCTCCTCGGTCTGTTCCTATTTGTTACCTATTTGATTGTTCGGTTTCTTATTTTATGGCTCGGTTTGCTTTGAACATCGCCAGGATGTTTTCCACGGGTACGTCCTCGGGGAGGCTGTGGCACGGCGCGCATATGTAGCCGGGCGCCATTATGCCCATGACGCGCTCCGCCTCGCGCCGGACATCGTCGGGCGGGAAGTGCGGCAGCACGTCCTGCAGGTCTATGCCGCCGTGGTAGCACACGCCGCCGTAGCCCTTAAGTTTTTCCGGCGCCATGTCCACGGCGCTTATCTGCGTCGGGTTCAGCACGCTCACGCCCATTTCCGCCAGTAGCGGTATCAGCTTATAAACAGAGCCGCAAGAGTGGTGGAAGACATAGCTGTCCGGCGCGAGCTTTTTTACGAGGCTGTACATGGGCGCCTGGTACGGCATGATCATCTTGCGGTACATATCGGGCGACATGAACGGCCCCGACTGCATCGCCAGATCGTCGCCGAAACAGAATATGTCGATATATGGCGCCAGCGGCGGCACTATCGTGTTGATCCACTCGAGCCTGGCGTCCATGAAGCGCTCGAATATCAGGTGCGCGACACTTTCGTCCACCGCCATGTCCATGCAAATGTCGTCGTAGCCACGTATCCAGCAACCGGCCTCGAAGATGCCCGAGGATACCCAGAAAGTCGTGGCGTACCCGTCGTTCCTGTATTGCTTCGCCGTCTTTATGTACCAGTCGAAATGGCTGTCCGGCGGCGTGCGCGGGACATTTTCGCGGAAATTGTCGCGGATATCTTCGTAAGACTTGCCCCGCAGCGGGAACTCCGTGCGCACCGCATGTGTGACAATGCTCCTGTCCGCCATCCGGACATATTTGCGCGTCTGCAGGCGGCGCTCGTACTCGTCATGGTCGATATTTTTAAGTACCGCTTTAGGAATAGTGCCGGGCACAAGGCGCAGATCTACATCCAGGTAGCGTTGAATGGCCTCGTCGACCCATCCGCCGTCCTCGTCGCGATCGTCCGGCAGCGGATAGCCCAAAACTTTGCGCATGTCCTCTAAAAATTCCGGCAGGCACACGCTCATCAGCGTGCCGCCAAAGTCCATAGGCGAGCGATCCGCCGGCTTGCGGTTAATCGCTGCGATTACCCGTTCTCTGCTCGTCATATTATTCCTTTCCCCTTCCGGTGAATAAGGTTTTGCTCCGATACGCTATTATACGTTTTCGCACAGGTGTATACAATATCATAACATTCAATTCGCCCGGTAATTAACCGCAATTAACCGCAAATTTTCCGCAATTTACCGCCACCCGCCGTCATTGCGGCTGCGCAAAGCGCTTCGACTCGCAATCTCACATATAATCATTTGTTATGCCATCTTGGAAAATGTCGTTGTACGGTATACAATACATTTTGTAATGGCGAATGATATTCGCCAGCGGCTTTTCAGCATCGACCTTTGATTAATGTCGAACGTTTCAATAATAATGGAGGTAACAACATGTACGGATGCAATGCCAAATACTTTTCGCAATTGCGCGAATACCTTGACAAACTGCCGGTCATCGAGACGCATGAGCATTATACGAACTATCAAAAAGCCGAAAACGCCTTAAATTTTATCATTGGCAATTACTACATGTCAGACTTTATGGCTGCCGGGGGCGAGCAGGTATTGGTCGACGGCTTTATAGCCAAAGACCTCTCCGGGCGGGAGCGTTATGACCTGTTTATGAAATTCTACGGCAAATCCAACAATACGGCGTACGCGCGCGGCATGCGCGAAGGGCTGCGCATATGCTGGGGCGTGGACAGCATAGACAGCTATGAGGATTTCTTAAAGTTCGAGGAGTTGTTTAATACCCGCAGCGAAGCCATATATGACGACACAATGGAAAAAATGCTAATCAAAGCGAAAGTCGTCGATATATTTGACCTTTCCGAATATGTTAACGGCAAAAAAGACGATTATTCAAAATACTGCCGCTTTGCATTTTCGCTGCCGTCCATACACGACCTGCACAACAAACAGGACATCATGAGGCTGCAGCGCTACATCGGCGGCAGGCCGATCGTCTGCCTTGACGACTACCTGGAAGCGTTTGACGCGTATTTCCAAAAGAGCATCGACTTTGGCATCGTGTGCATCAAAGACCAGTCGGCCTACGGCCGCCCCATCAGCTACGCATACCCCACAAAGGCCGAGGCGGAGAAGGTGTTCAACGATATCGTCTTTAACCCGAGGAACGTATACGGCGACGATCAGGCCCGGGCACTCGACGACTGGCTGTTCCAGTACGCGATGCGCAAAGCCGCCAAATACGACGTGCCCGTGCAGATTCATACGGGGCATATGGCGGGCATCCGCAACGAAATAACCAAAACCAACGCGGCGCACCTCATACCTACAATTGAGCTGAACGCCAATGTTAAATTCGATTTGTTCCACGGCAACTGGCCATATATGGACGAGTATCTTTTCATCGGGAAGAACTACCCCAATGTCTGGCTGAACCTCTGCTGGGCGCAGAGCATCGACCCCATCTATTGCGTGGAGCTGATGAAGCGGGCGGTCATGACCGTGCCGCACAATAAAATCATGGCGTTCGGCGGCGACACGTCGCACATTGAATGGGCCGCCGGCTACCTTTCGCTGGCCCGCGACAACGTGGCCATAGCGCTCTCCGAACTGGTCGACAGCGGCTGGATAGACATCGGCGAAGCCAAGCAAATTGCGGCCGATTGGTTCTTTAATAACCCGAATGAGCTGTTCAAGCTGGGATTCGAACCGATCAGGTAAACGCAGTAGGACGCGGCGTATCATCTATATGATTATAGGCGATTGTAAAAGCCGGTATTTTACGGGCGAACACTGTTCGCCCCTACAACATTTTGTATATATGTAAAATTGGCTGCCCATATGTAGGGACGCACATTGTGCGTCCGCGACTTATACAATCGCTTAATATGGTTATTTACGGAGGTAGTTAATGGCATTTCGTATATGCATTATCGGCTGTGGAGGGATTTCCGGTGGCTACCATGGGCCTTCCTATGTGAAATATCGCCTCGAAAACCCTGACACAGAGCTGGCCGCCTGCTGCGATATAGATAGCGAAAAAGCACTGGGTTACAGCAAACGGTTTGGGTTCGCGCGCTGTTATACGGACTATGTCCAGATGCTGCGTGACGAAAAACCGGACGCCGTTTGTGTGACTGTGGACGAAGACCACACTGCGGGCGTCGGCATTGCGGTGTTGAACATGGGGTTTCCGATGTTCATAGAAAAGCCGCCGGGCAAAAACAGCTCCGAGACGCGTATGCTCATTGATGCGGCGCGGAAAAGCGGCGTCATCAACCAGGTCGGCTATAACAGGCGGTACATGCCCATGTTGCAAAAATTGAAAACAATGCTGGACGGGCATCTGGCTGGGCATACCGATCGTCCAGCCGGGCATACCGATAATTTTACTTGGGTGCATCCAACCGGGCATACCGATAAATCTGCTGGGGTGCATCCGGCTGGGCATATTGATCGTCCGGCTGAGCATGCCAATCACAATGACCCTCTTCAATACATACGCTACGATTTTTACAGGGTCGGGCGGTACGACGAGGACTTTTCGGACACGGCGGTGCACGGGATCGACGCCGTCAGGTACATTGCTGGCGCGGACTATAAAAGGGTGCAGTTTTCATATCAGCCGCTCCCGCAATATGGGGCAAATGTGCAAAATATTTACATGGACTGCGAGATGACGTCCGGCCTGCGCGCGCAACTGAGTTTTTGCCCCGTTTCGGGCGTCGTGCTCGAAAGGGCAACCGTTCACGCGAGAGACAACACCTGGATGGCCAATTCCCCCATATGGGCCGAGAGCTACGACCAGCCCGGCGAACTGCTCCATATTGTCGGCGGCAAAACAGCCGAGCGCATATCCGGCGCGGAGCTGTGCGGCGGCAGCGATGAGCTGTATATCACCAATGGGTTCTATAATGAGAACAAAGCGTTCTTCGACAGTGTGAAAACGGGGCGCAAAAGCGACTGCGATCTGGAACAGGCGTTGAATACGTCCCTCGTAAAAGACTGCATATCCAACAAGGATAGCCATTTCGGGCAAACATAAAGAGGCGTGAAAAGGTCATAATGGAGCATAAGGAGCATTATGGAGCATAAGAGAGCATCGGGCAAACATAAAGAGGCGCAAAAAGAGCATAACGGATCATAAGGGAGCATAACGGAGCATAAGGGAGCATAAGGAGCAAGTATATGAACAAAGAGACCATGACTGGCCGGGAGAGGGTATATAAAACGATACGCCATCAGCCGGTTGACCGCATGCCCATCGATTTGGGCTGCCATTTCTCCACCGGCATTTCGGTAGTCGCCTATTGGAACCTGTGCAAATACCTGGGGTTCGACACCGACGACATTGAAATGCCCGACTGCGTCCAATGCCTTGCCCGCGTGAGCGACGCCGTCGCCGAGCGTTTCCATATCGACACAGTTCTGCTCAATCCGCCATGGCCCAACCCCTGGCGCTGGACGATGCGCGAACCATATACGTTTACCGTGCCGGAGACGTTTACCCCGCGCCTGCGCGACGACGGTGCATGGATCATGGAGTCCGGCGAGTACCGCTTGGAAATGCCGGCCGGCGGGTTCTTTTTCGACGGGGGCTGGCCCGGGTTCATCAGGATGAGCCACGAAGACAACATGAAGTTCTACGCTCAGAGGGCAAAGCAGTTGTACGAGGAGACCGACCGCTTCACGATGTACATGGGCTATGGCGCGTATTTCGACGGCCTGGACTTCGCCTGCGACATGCTTACGGACCCCGACGGCAGCAAGGCGTACAACGAGGAGCGGCTCACATCTAGCATTAGCCATTTTGACGATTTGAACAAATCGTTTGGGCGCTACATCGGGGCAGTGGTCGTCAACAGCGATCTTGGGATGCAGACAGGGCCGATGTGCTCGCCGGAGAGCTATGAGGACGTGTGCTACCCCTATCTGAAGCGCTTTTGCGATCATGTGCACGCCGAGAGCGATCTGAAAGTGTTCCTCCACTCATGCGGCTCCATCGCCAAGCTTCTACCGTTGATAGTCGACGCAGGCGTTGATATTTTGAACCCTGTGCAGATTTCGGCCGCCGATATGGACGCGCGCTCGCTAAAGTCCGCCTTTGGCGACAAGGTCACGTTCTGGGGCGGCGGCTGCGACACCCAGCATGTCTTGTGGGCGCTGCCACCCGAAGGGGTGGCGGAGCATGTGCGCGGGCAGGTCGCCGCGTTAAAGCCCGGCGGCGGGTTCGTGTTCAATATGGTACACAACATCATGGGCAACGTGCCGCCGGAAAACATAATAGCGATGCTGGACACGGCTTACGAAGAATCCTGGTACTAGAGGGGCGTTCAAATGGACATATATACAATGCTGAAGGCAAGCTGATTACCACATACTGGAGGGGGCGCTTAAATGGACAAATACACAAAATTAAAGGAAAAACTGATTAACCGCGAAAAGGTGTGCAGCACCGCGTTTTTATTTATGGACGAGCCGATGATGATCGGGTATATGGTCAGGGACGAACTGGACTTTTTGATTTTTGATATGGAGCATGGCCGCTTTAACACCGAAAACCTGCCGATCAACCTCCACACATGCAGGCTGCTGGGCGTCCCGTCCATCGTGCGCGTCCAGGACACGGCGTATCATCTGATAGCAAAGACTATCGACATGGGGGCCGACGGTATAATATTGCCAAGGGTGGAGTCGCTCGAGCAACTCAAAACGGCCTTGGACGCCATCTGTTTTTACCCAGTCGGGAAAAAAGGCTACGGCGGGTATTTTCAGTTACGAAATAACGAAAGTTTCGACGCGTTCCAGGACGGCAGGTTCCTCTTCCCGCAGATCGAGTCGCCCAAAGGTATCGAGGCTCTGCCTGCGATGCTGTCGGAGTACGGTGGGCGGATATCGGGCATTATCGTGGGGCCGATGGATATGTCGGTTATGGTGGGCACGCCTGCGGATGTCCACAGCGCCGAAATGCGGGACGCAGTCTCGCAGGTCATAGACATTTGTAAAAAATCCGAAAAATCGGTGGGCGTCTTTTGTGCCGACACCGATGACGCATTTATATATAAGGAGATGGGCGCCAACATATTCTGGATGGCCACCGATCAATTTTTCTTCATGGAGGGCTACAACAGCGCGTTCGAAACCCTTGCCAAGGTATAATTATAACCGCACCAAAGAATAGCCACTATATCATGTCGCCGCGTCAATACATTAGTGTCAATACATTAGTGTTAATACATTAGTGTTAATACATTAGCGTCAATACATTATCAGATATGGGTCGACCGATCCCACCATGGAATGGTTGGCGTAAAATGCGAAATGCGGCATTGTAAACAGCGTTTCGCCTAAATAATACAGCGACGAGTCGACGTGTATCTCTTTGCGGAACGCCTTTAAAGTATCATAGTATTCTATAGTGCTTTCGTGCGGAAGGTACAACATTATTGTCGCTTCCCTTGGCTTGTGTTCCAATGATTTAATGATGTTTTGCGTCACCTTTTTATATATGGACAGATGGAACGGCTCGAAGAAGAAGAATTTGTTTGCGCTATCGTCGATGTCGGCTGATTGCGCGTCTATGCGCCGGACGTTAAAAACGGTGTCCGAACCGTGTTCTTGTTGATATTGCGCGACGTTTTTCTGTAACACTTGATACCGCTGCTGGTTATTCTCATATCCGGTCACGCGGGGGCACGAATGCTTCGCCGCCATAAAAAGTACACGCCCCTTGCCGCACCCAAAATCGACCAGATGGTCATCCTCCGCAAATGGGAATATTTGAAACAGCCGCTCCAGAAAAAAATACGACGTCGCTTCGTAGATATTGTCATGTTCATTTTCTTTGATGTCGTCGCTGGGCTCCCTGTATGTAGATATGTTTAGGTAGGCATCATAAAATGTTTCAATCAATGTATCCAATATGCATCTCCTATGTATCTCTCATTCCCGTGCCAACCGCGCCAAACCGCCATGCCCCGTTAACATGTGCGTTTTTAATCGAAAATTTTTCCGGGGTTTAAAATATTTTTTGGGTCGAACGCGGCTTTTACGCGGCGCATCAGGGCGATTGCGTCGTCCCCGTGCTGCCTTAACAGATACTCTTTTTTCGCTATGCCGATGCCGTGCTCGCCGGACACCTGCCCGCCCATTTCCGCCGCCTTATCGTACATCCTGTAAAAAGCTTCCGCCATGAGGGCATTCCATTTTTCCTCGTCCAAATCGTCGCGGCAGAGGTAGATGTGGATGTTGCCGTCGCCTGCATGCCCGAAGCTGGGGATGCGCATGCCCAATTCGTCGGCCAGCCTATGCGTGAAGCGGATGAACTCGGCGATGCATTTGCGCGGCAGTACGACGTCGCATTCGTCCAGCATCGTCGTAGAGGCTTTGATGGCCTCGAGGAAGGCGCCCCGCGCGTTCCAGACGACGCCCTTGCGCTCGTCCGTATCCACGATGTAGACGTCCGCCGCCGACCGGCTGAGGCAATGATCCGCCACTGCTTCGTACTCCTGTTCCACGCGCGCCCTGTCGATGCCGTCGAATGTGAGCAGTAGATAGGCGGGGTAGCGTGTGTCGGGGAATTTTTTGCCCAGGTATTCCTCCGCGAACAGGATGGTCTCGCGCGACATGTACTCCACGGCGGCGGGGATGACTTTCATTTTGAGTATCTCCAGGACGTCGTCGAGCGCGTCTTCGATGTTCCTGTATGGTATCAATAAACTGACGGTGCAGGCTGGGAGCGGCATTAATTTCATAATGGCCTCCGTAATGACCGCCAGCGTCCCTTCCGAGCCGATTACCAGGTCCTTGAGGCTGTATCCGGAACTGTTTTTTACGACTTTGCCGCCCAGTTCCATCACCTGGCCGTCGGGCAGAACGACCGTCAAGCCGCGCACATAGTCCCGCGTGACACCATATTTTACCGCGCGCATCCCGCCCGCGTTCGTGCTGATATTTCCGCCGATGGTGGCCGACTTTTCGCCCGGGTCGGGGGGATACAGGAAGCCCCGTGACGACACATGCTCCGCAAGGTCCATCAGCAGCACGCCGGGCTGCACTGTCACCGTGGCGTTGTCCGCGTCGAGTTCCAAAATGCGGTTCATGCGCGTGGTTTCCAGCATGACGCCGCCTTCGATGGCCACCGCCCCGCCGACAAGCCCCGTGCCGGAGCCACGCACCACTACGGGTATGTTCCGTTCATGCGCTATCCGCATGACTGCGGAGACTTCCTCTGTGGTTTCCGCCTTTATCAAAACGTCCGGCATGTGCTTCATGCTGACCATTTCGTCGTGGCTGTAGTCGTCGCTGATCGCGGCGCCTGTCAGGCAACGATCTAAATCTGTACTGTCGCGCAGAGCGCCGCTATCGCGCAGATTGCCGCTATCGCGCAGATTGCTGCTGTCGCACAGGGCGGCGCGGAAGCGTTCGATATCAGCTGCTGTAACGCGGTTGTATGCCATGTCCGGTCAGTCCTTTCAATAATTTAGATCCAACGATCACATGGCAGGCTGGTGGCCGCCGCATGACGCAATTAATATTGGCAATATATCATATAGGTCGCCGACTGCCGCGTAATGGGCGATGCCAAAAATCGGCGCGCCTGGATCCTCGTTTATTGCGATGATGCACTTGCATCCGCGCATGCCCGCCATGAATTGCACCGAGCCCGATATGCCGATGGTAATAATCAACTCCGCGCCCGTCGTGCGCCCGCTGAGGCCTATCTGGCGGCGCGGGTCGAACCAGCCGTTTTCTATCAGCGGGCGGGTGCATGCGATTTGCGCGCCGAACAAACGCGCCAGTTCCTCCGCCAACGCAAGGTCTTCCTTCTTTTTAAAACCGCGCCCCACAGCGACAACGCGCTTTGCTTCCGATATATCGATATACGAGGGCTTGTCCTCTACGTTCAATATTTCGATGCCGCTGTTAAGTTTTTCCGGCGCGAGCGCCATACGCCTCAGCACGCCGGCTGAAACAGTGGCGTCTGCGTTGGTGGCGCCCGTGCCACTGGCGACCGCGTCGGCAACGCCGACGTCTGGGACTTTTGTGGATGCGGCGGTTACGCCAATGTCCGGGTCTTGGGCTGCAGCGGCGAATACTTTATACCGCACCGTGCAAAACTGGGGCCTGTGGCTGGGCGTTACGATCTGCGCCATCACATTGCCGCCGAACGCGGGGCGTATTTGCACCAGCTCCGTGCCGTTCCTCATTTCGAGCGCCGTGCAGTCTGCCGTAATGCCCGTGCGGAACCTGGCGGCTACGCGCGGCGCCAGCGAGCGCCCGATGTGCGTGGCGCCGACCAGTACCGCCGAAGGCCTGGCATGTTCGATAAAATCGGCAAACGCGTTGGCATATGGTTCGATACGGAACACTTCGAGCGCCGGGTCGCAGTAGGTGTACAGCATGTCGACGCCCCTACCCCTGTTGCCGCCCTTACTATTACCCACGCATATGCCCCTGCTACCGCTTATGCCTTCGCCGCTACCCTCGCCCCCGCCCATGCCTTTGCCGCTATCCTCGCCACCGCTACCGCTCCCGAGTAGCGCGTCTAATACTTGGGCGTCCTCCGCCCCGCCAATGAATACGCCATATACCGGCGCGCCGCTTCCGGCCAGCTCCCTGGCTTTTGCTATCAGCTCCATCGTTACCGGGTGCAGCCGTCCCCGCTGGTATTCCGCGAACACAGCAATACCACGCCATTCGTGATCCCTGTTTTCCCTATGTTCCCAATGCTCCCTATGTACCCCAAGTACCTCATGCTCTCCATGTTTTGCACCCATATTGAGCGCATCTTCGCCGCCACCGTCCGGCGCGTCGTTCTCCAACGTTATCGCGCCCGGCGGGCCGTCGTTCACGCAGACGCCGCACATCCTGCAACCGGGGTCAATGCTCAATGTGCCGCCCTGGTATGAAATGGACGAAAAAGGGCACAGCCCGACAAGGCTGTGCGCTATGTCCGCAGTGATGTTTTCATGATGTATTTTTAGATATTCCACAATTTATATCCGTGCATAAATTCTTATATTATTACGTATATTATTCCGTAATTTATACGTACATTAATAAATATATTAATCCGTATTAATCATTCAATGTTAATTATCATTATAATTTATTTGGGCGTCACAAAAATTTGTTTTCGTCAATGACAGCCGCGAGCCTCGCCGCCACCACCGCGCCGCTGCCTGTGATTACTTCGCGGCTTGCGCCGGCCGGCGGCGGATATATGCGCTCCACCTGCGTCGGCGAGCCGGACAGGCCGTAAAAACCTTCATCGCGATTATCGCCGCCGTGAATGCCTGCGCCCCCACCTGCATTGTCACCAGCAGCACCTGCGCCGCCATCTGCGAAGCTTCCATTACTAATATCAAGCATCGTCATTATCCGGACGGGATCGGCTGCAATCGCCCGTTTCCGCTTGTATGAGGGGAGCCTCGGCGTGTTAATGCCGCCATCTGCGCACAGCAGGCATGGCGGCACAATACGCTGCGTTATAATGCTGTCATCCTGGCCAACCGTTACTATTAGCCCGCCAGCGTCCGGGCGTATGGACAATACGCCCGTCGTGTGCGGGATGCCGAGAAATTCCGCCAACTCCGGCCCGACCTGCGCCGTGTCGCCGTCGGTCGTCTGCCGACCACAGATGATTACGTCAAATCCTATAAACGATATTGCCCGGCTGAGGGTATATGCCGTAGCTAATACGTCCGACCCCGCGAAGCGGGCGTCGCTAAGCAAAACGGCCTGATCGACGCCCATGTACACTGTTTCTAAAAGGGCTTCGCGCGCTTGGGGCGGCCCCATGCTAATCGAAGTCACCCCACCGCCCCTAGTACTGCCGCCCGCGTCGCTGTTTACGTTGCTGCTTTCGCCGACGCCCTTACCGCCACTGCCTTCACCGCCACCCGCGCCGTCGGCCACTGCCTCGGAGAGGGCAATGGCCGCTTCGACGGCGAACAGATCGTACGGGTTGAGCTTAGCCTCTACTCCGTCTCGTTTGAGCACGCCCGTCTCCGGATCCATCTCCGCAGAAGCGGCGCCAGGGACCTGTTTTACACAAACAATAATGTTCAAAATCTGCCAACCCCAAACCCAAAATACTAAACAGGCTTCCGATCCTTGAATTCAATCGTCTTGCCCGTCTTTGACGATGTATAAATAGCCTCCAGTATCTCCGACACGACGAGCGCCTCCTCGGGCTTGACCATCGGCTCGCCATTGCCCTTGACCGCCTCGATCCACTGCCACGCGTCGTACTCCACTCCCGTCATACGGTCGCCGAAGCGGCGCGGCCGCTGATGGCTCTCCACCTGAATCTTGTTGAGATATAGAATGCCATCGGCCTCGCCGTTGAGACGCAGCCCGTCGCTGAAATCGATGCCCGCCTTTGTGCCGCACAGCGATATCGAGCCGAATTGATCCTCCGGCAGGTTGATCATCCATGAGCACTCAATATTCATGATCATGCCGTTTTCGAACTGCACGAACGCAAAAGCCGAATCCTCGACTTCGAAGTCCTCGGGCTTCCATGTGCCCCATCCGGGTGCGTTCGCGGCGTTGGGGGTCTTGCCGAGGTTGAGGAAGGTTTTGGCGGTGACGGACTTGACGTCGTAATTGCCCGTCAGCCACATCACGCGGTCGACGGAGTGCGTCGCAATATCGATGATGGGTCCGCCTCCTTGGGCCTCTTTGTTGAGGAAAACGCCCCAGCAGGGCACGCCGCGCCTGCGCAGGCATACTGCCCTCGTATAATATATGTCGCCCAGCACGCCGTCCGCGACCAGCTTGCGCGCGTACATCTGCGAAGCGTCGGAGCGTCCGTTGTAGCCGATGGACAGCAGCTTGCCGGTCTTTTTATGCACGTCCAGCATTTTCCTGGCTTCGGCGGCCGTTTTAGCCATGGGCTTCTCGCACATAACATGCTTGCCCGCTTCCATCGCGGCGATGGATATTTCGGCATGGGAGATATTCGGCGTCAACACATGCACGACTTCAATATCCTTAATCTTCAGCAATTCATGATAATCCGTGAATGTCTTCGCGCCCTCCGCCCCATATTCGGCGGCTGCTTTGGCAGCCCGCTCCGGGATGATGTCGCAAAATGCGACCATCTCAATGTCAGATAGCTTTTTCAACGACGGCATATGTTTGCCGTTGGCAATGCCCCCGCAACCTACGATACCAATTTTAACCATGGAAACCTCCTCGCAACTTGTATAATAAATAAAATAAAATCGCCAACATCGACGCCCTATAAACATATAGAAATTATTGACTTTCGTCAATGGCGTTGTGATGATATAAATCATTTTGCGCCTATTTGCGCCTATTTGCGCCTATTTTACGTCCATGCATGGAATTATTTAAGGTATAATAAAATATGGTTAATATGACTCATGATAAGACATAAATATTTATTAACAGAAAGCATGGTTGCAGGAGCGTATGAAAATCGGACTAATCGGGCTTAACCAAACAGGAAAAACAACATTGTTCGAGTTGCTAAGCGGTCGAAGCGGCGGCGGTGGCAGCGGCGGTGGCGGTAGCGGCGGCGGCGTGAGTAGTGGAAGTAGCGGCAGCAGGGGAAGTAGCGGCGGAAGCGGCGGCACTGGAATTGGCGGCGGCGACAGAAAGTCTGCGAGCATCGGGATGGGGCAGGTGCCGGACGAGCGCGTCGACATTTTGTCGGCGATGTACCGCCCAAAGAAGACGACATACGCCAAGATCGAATTTACTGACGTGGCGGGCTTTACGGCATCGGGCGACGGCGGGAATGCAGGCGCGGCGCGGTTCCTCAATGACGTGCGGCCATGCGATGCGCTGATACATGTGCTGAGGGCGTTCGATTCCGAAACGGTCGCCCATGACCTTGGGGACGTCGATCCGGCGCGGGACCTGGAAGCCGTGGAGATGGAAATGCTGTTCGCCGACATGGAAATGTTGGAGAGAAGGATTGGCCGCCTCAAAGCCGGCAAAAAAATATCAAAAGACCAAACTGCGGAGATCGGCCTTTTGGAGCGCTGTTATGCTCAGCTAGAAAATGGCGGCGCTATGAGCGACATGGATATGACAGAAGAGGAACTGGCCGTTATGCAGGGCTACGCGTTCCTGACGGAAAAGCCGCGCCTGGCCGTCGTAAATCTGGACGAGCGGCAATGGAAGGCAGGGGACTACCACCACCGCGACGAACTGCTCGCCCTGTGCGCCAAGCTCAATATGCCGCTGATTTTGCTATGCGTTGAAATGGAGCTGGAAATCAGCCGCCTTGCCGATGATGATAAAAAGCTGTTCATGGACGATTTGGGCATCGCGCAGCCGGGGATAGCCGTATTGGCCAGTGCCATGTACGGGCTTTTGGGACAGATATCGTTCTTTACGGTCGGCGAAGACGAGGTCCGCGCATGGACCATCGATAAAGGCTCCAGCGCGAGGATATCCGCCGGCAAGATACATTCCGACATAGAGCGGGGGTTCATCCGCGCGGAAGTCGTAAAATACGAAAACCTGGTGGAACTGGGATCCATGGCCAAGGTCAAGGAGCAGGGCCTGTTCCGACTGGAAGGCAAGGAGTACATAGTAGCGGACGGCGATATAATCAGCTTCCGATTCAATGTATAATATGCATAAGATGCAAAAATGACGCAGGCGACATGGGCGGATATACCTTTTAATGGGGGTTATATAGAGATTTTTATGTGGGGTAATATAGGGGGTTATAATGATGAATCGTAAAATTTTAGCTTTCGTGTTGGCTGCGGCAATGATTATCGGCGGCGCGTACTTTGCGGCTCCGGGGGCATATGTGACGGCAATTGCTCAGCCCGGGCCCGGACCCGAACCCGGACCCGAGCCGGAAGCGGGCGCGGTACTGTATGTGGCGTCGGACGGGGACGACGGCAACGAGGGCAGCATCGACGCGCCGCTGGCGACGATGGCCGGGGCGCGGGACAGGATCCGCGCCATCAAGGCATCGGACGGCCTGCCGCCCGGCGGAATTTCCGTCCGCTTCCGGGGCGGTCTCTATGCTTTGGATGAATGGCTCTATTTTGACGACGCAGACTCGGGGACGGAGGACGCCCCCATCGTTTACGAGGCGTACCCAGGTGAGGAACCGGTCTTCACCGGGGGCGTATATATTGACGGCAATCTGGCCCAAAAGGCGTCCGGCGCCGGGGCGGGACGCATCCCGTCCGCCGCGCGCGACAATGTGTATTCGATAAATCTGTTCGAATACGGATTTTCGGAAGCCGAGCTGTTGCTCGATATGGACGTGGACGAATCACAGGGCATCATTACATTAGCCATTTATGTGGACGGCACGGCCCTCCACCTCGCGCGCTACCCCAATAAAGTGCCAGGCCTGTACGAGGCCAACCCGTACAGCGAGTACATCTACATCGAGGATGGCGGCGAATGGGTGGACGGCAGGAGACGCGAAGCCGTCGAGCACCCGTCCTTCCGCATCCCGGCGGAGCTGGCGGGGCGCATCTCGTCCTGGGCGGACACGGACGGGGCGTGGCTCACGGGCATGTTTACCTATACATGGCTGCCCGAAAAAAACCCAATCTATAGCTTTGACTCCACCGGACGCATCATAACGCTGAATAGGAATGCATCCGATTTCGACAGGGCGCCCAACTTCGGTAGGTATTACTTTGAAAATGTACCGGAGGAACTGGACGCGCCCGGCGAATATTATATCGACACTGATACGGGCACGCTGTACTTCTATCCGCCGCAGGGCACGGACATGGGCAGCGCCGTCGTCAAGATTCCCAAATATGACGATCAATATATGCTGTTTGTGCGCGACGCGTCATGGCTGACTTTTAAAGGCCTGGGCTTTGAACTGAGCCGGGGGACAGGCATTGACATATGGAGCGGGAGCCATATCACCATAGACGGCTGCCGCGTCGAGAACATGAGCCTGAACGGCATTCAGATCGACAGCCACGTATATCAGGGTTATGAGGTGGCGGATTACTACGCAGAACACGGCACATTCCCGCCGGACGAGCCGAGCGCCGCCTACAACGGGCTGCACCATACAGTCAAGAACTGTTTTATACGCAACACCGGCCAGTCCGGCGCGCGCATCGCTTCGGGGAAGACGTCGACGCGCGAGAGCGGGCATTTTTTGTTCGAAAACAACACCGTACTGCACACAGGACTTATTGACAACTGGGGCGGCGTGTCGGCCGACGGGGTCGGCATCAAGCTCATCGGCAACACAGTCATGCACGCGCCCGGGGTCGGCATATCCTTGAACGGGCCGGACTGCGAGGGGGCATACAACCGCTTGTGCGACGTCGTGAGCGATCCCGCGCAAAACGATTCCTCCGCTCTCGGCATCCACTTCGGCATGCTGGGCTGGGGGGTTCATGTGCATGACAACTTTATATATGATATACCGCTGACCCCGGTGCGGTCGTGGGAGTCATATTGGGACGGGCCGACCCCCAACCGCCTGGCCCTGTTCGTAGACGGGAGCGCCCCTGGGACTATAGTTGAGCGCAATGTTATATATAACGTGCCGGTGGGCATGAGCATGCCCGACAACCCTGTTTTCCCTTCGACTTTCGCCAATAATATCTTCATCGACGCGATGATCCCGGTGCAGACATATATCTTGTCGAATTTGGGCTTCTTGGAGCAATATGAGGATGCGCGGGCGGATGTGCTGGCGTGGGGCGATGTGTTTGCCGAGAGCGGCATATTTTCATCGGGGATTTGGAATACGCTGTGGCGCGACGTCTACCCGGAATTTTATGATTTTTATGAATACTACTTGCATGAAAAAGAAGACCTGACCCAACCGATGAGTAAAGTTTATGACAATGTCATCATCAACATCGGCGTCCCGCGCGTCGCGACAGACCCGCATGGCGTGTGCGGGCTGCTGCCGCCGGACGACGAGGTAGTGCCCGACCCCGTCTATGGGCGCTACGGCAACAATGTTTATCTAAACAGCGACCCTGGGTTCGTGGACTATGCGGGGCGCGACGTCCAACTGACGCAGGCGGCGGCGGCTAGCCTGGGCATTGAGTGGATCGACCTCGGCAGAATTGGCGCCACGCCGGGTGTGTGGCAGCCGGACGAGCCGGAAGAACCGGAGGAGCCGGAAGAGCCGGAGGAACCGGACGAGTCGGAGGAACCGGACGAGTCGGAGGAACCGGACGAGTCGGAGGAACCAGAGGAACCAGACGAGCCGGAAGAACCGGATGAAACAGAGGAGCCGGGGCAGCCCGGTCAACCCGGTCAGCCATGGCGGCCTGATTACACATACCGACCCTCCCGGCCAAACCAGCCCGGCGCGCTCGACAGCTCCGGCATATCAGGAACACCTGGCACGATCGGCGCGACCGGCGCGACAGGTTCGACCGGCGCGATAGGCGCGCCCAACGCGCCGGGGCAGTCCGACACGGCTTCGATCGATCTGACGGACGACGATATCGCCAAAGCCCCCGCGCCCGCCCAAGCCAATGATTATCAACCGATAACGCCCGAAATGCCCATAAACCCCTTTGCCGACGTCAGCGGGGCGGACTGGTTCATCGACGACGTCATATTTGTCTACAGTAAAGGGTTGATGGTCGGTACAAGCGCGTCCCCCATGTTGTTCAGCCCAAGCGCGACGGTGACCAGGGGCATGGTCGCGACCGTCCTGCACCACATGGCCGGGGCGCCTACACCTGCGCCCGCCTCCGCCCCTGCCCTCGCCCCTGGCGCCGCCGACACTATGTTTAACGACGTATCCGAGGGCGACTATTATTACACGGCAGTCTGTTGGGCAGCGGAAAACGACATTGTGGCCGGATATGGCGGCGGCATGTTCGGGCCAAACGACGACGTGACGCGGGAGCAGCTTGCCGCGCTACTGCATCGGTATGTGCAGTGGAGCGGTGAGGACGTATCGGTCGGTGAAGACACAAATATCCTGAGTTACGAGGACGCATTTGACATTAGCGAATACGCCATACCCGCCATCCAGTGGGCGTGCGGCGCAGGGCTAATGCAAGGCAAACTGGGCGGGCGCCTGGATCCGTCCGGCGCCGCCACAAGGGCCGAGTTCGCCGCCATGCTGCACAGGTTTGACAACGCTTGATGGATTTCCAAATGGGGGTACAAATGGTATTAAAACGTTACAACGACGTCAGGGCGTTTTACAATGACGTTTTTGATGTCCTGATGCGCCATGAGGCGCAAAACTTGATCCCGCTGGGGAACGCCATCATAGGCTACGAAGGCAAAGACAAAACGGGCTGGCGCGATCCCGCAAACTGGTTCATGGCCACGGTTTCGGACGACGCGGGCGTCCTCCTGACGGCGCTCATGACGCCGCCGCACAACCTGACGTTATACGAAACCAATAACCAACACGACTCTGCGGTTATTGATTGCCTTATCGAGGGGCTGTCTGATTTTAAGGCCGATATAACCGTAAATGGCGTAATGTCGGAAAACACATTGGCGGAGAGTTTCGCGCGGGCATACGCCGCCGCTAAAAACGTCGGCTACGCCGTTAACAAACGCCAGCGCATCTATGAACTGTTGGAAGTAAATCCCGATATTGCATACGTTGGCAGCCTGCGGCAGGCGCAGGAGAGCGACATGGCGTTTCTGCCGTACTGGGCTACAGGCTTCACTAACGATTGTAACGGAACATCACTGCCGATTTTGGCGGAAGCGGATTACTACCGCTACCTGCTGTCGACGGGGAAGCTGTATATACTGGAGGACGGCGGCGTGCCTGTCTCCATGGCGAGGCTGCACAGAGAAATACGGACGGTCTGCGGGATAGGCGGCGTCTACACGCCCCCGTTCTTCCGGGGCAGGGGCTATGCGACGTCGGGCGTGGCCGCGCTCAGCCGGCTGGCGCTGGGACGCGGCTTTACTAAGTGCGTATTATACACGGACTTGGCAAACCCGACATCCAACAGCATATATCAAAAGATAGGCTACAAGCCCATATGCGACTCGCTGGAAATAAAGTTTTCATAATCGGGCGGATGCGCGGTGGGGTAAGACCCTGCCTTATGCTATAAAACGAGATTATAGGTATACGTTGTCGGTGGCGGCGGGGGCAAGCCCCTGCCCTACGTATAATTTACCGCCGCGCCACGTTTGATTTACCGCCGCACAAAAAACACAATGAGGCGTTTATAGGCGTTTACAGGCGTTTATTTTTTGATTAATTATAATGCCCCACTGAGCCAGTCTATCAAGTTTATCTGCAGTATACCATCGTAGTCTGCTTTGAAATCATCGAGCGTAATTAAAAATTTTGGATAATTGTCCTTAATGTATTTTAAGGATTCGAGCTCGCGTTTCAATGTATTTTCATCTATAACGGACGCTGATACTTGATAGTACTCCGTTTTTTTATCGCGCGTAGCAATAAAATCTATCTCCCCACCGCGCCCTGACTTGCCGATATTGATCGTGTATCCGCGTCTTAAAAGCTCTAAATAGACAATGTTCTCTATTTGATGCCCGATATCCATGTTTACCGTGCCGAGTATCATATTGCGCAGACCTGTATCGCAACAGTAATATTTACCTTCGGATTTCAAGTGTATTTTACCTTTTATGTCGTAGCGGTACACTTTATAAAAAAGATACGCGTCCGTAAGCGCGGCTAAATAATTATCGACCGTGGTTGAACCGGTTGGCCGCCCGTTGGATGTCAACGTGTCGGCAATTTTCTTTGCGGAAACAGGGCTTCCTATATTGCTTGCCAAAAAGCGCACGATGGACTTGACTAAAGTGATGTCGCTCAAACCTGAGCGTTCCATAACGTCTTTGACAAGCACGGTATTGTAGATGCCCTCTAAATACTGGCTGTGGGCAAGGGAGTTGTCGATTAAATGGGTTGAGTACGGAAAGGAGCCCATGTTCATATATTGGAAAAAGCGCTCGCGTTTATCGGAGATCGCAACCGCTTCGCTGAATTCGGCAAATGAAAGGTTAAGCATATCTATCTCGATGTAACGCGCGGCGAGCTTGGTCGCGAGCTCCCCCGATAGCATGTATGCGTTTGAACCTGTGATGTATATATCAATGTTATTTTTTAAATAAAGACTCGATATGGCCCTTTCATATTCCATGCAGTTTTGAATTTCGTCGATAAAAACATACATCCATTTATTTTTGATAATTTTTGTATTTACATATTCGTGTAGTTTTTTGTAATTTAAAAGTTCCGAAAAGTCTTCATCCTCCAGATTGACAAAGACAATCTGTTCGTCGGACACCCCATCGGCTTTCAAGCGTTCCATGAACAGTTCAAACAATGTGGATTTTCCGCACCTGCGTACTCCGGTGACGACTTTGATCATTTCTTTTTCGCGCCACATAGTTAGCTGATCTAGATATGATTTTCGTTCAATCAAATTTTTCATTGCGAAGCTGCTCTTTTAATAATCGATATATACGGATTAACATTGTCTAATATAACAATTACTTGCATATTATTTTAGTAATTTATTATACCATTAAATACTTGTAAATAATACAAGTAATTTTTTATATCATCAAATACTTTTAAATTATATGGTAAATTTTTTTTCAACTACTTGTATATTTATCGAGTAATTTTCATTCTGACTTGGCTACTATTACGAATCTATCGGCTCGGAGAAGTGCGATTCTCCTCGCCTTACGCCCGCGATGCTGGCGCGCGCCGCTTTGCGTCGCGACAGTAAACACGACTAAAGATTCGTGCCATGTTGGTGGCTGGCACAGTCGTGATGACTGTTCAGAGGGGTGTCTATCGATGACGATTTTCGTAGGGACGACCGCCTCCGTAGGAGGCGTTCCCTCGGTCGTCCGTGTAAAAAAATGCCAGCCGCACAATCGGACGACCGAGGGCGGTCGTCCCTACAATTATCCATGTCAATATAAACATGGTGTGACCAGTAACCTGACTTGTAGCTTGAGGTGCGGGTGAGGCTTTGGGCGCGGATGTGGCTTAGGTTCAGCGATGTATCAGCTATGTTGTTTATATCGCTGGAAATTCGTGAGATATTCGCGCAGCATGTCCATGACGTTTTCGATGTCGAGGGGCTTGCCGATGTGGGCGTTCATGCCTGCCGAGAGGCATTGTTCGATGTCCTCCTTGAACACATTGGCGGTCATGGCAATAATCGGGACAGTCTTCGCCCTGTCGGCGGCCATGGCGCGTATGGTACGGGACGCCTGGTAGCCGTCCATTTCCGGCATCTGCACGTCCATGAAAATTATATCGTAGCGGCCCGGGTATTCGGCGAACATCTTAACGGCGATCGCGCCGTTTTCCGCGCTGTCTATTTCGATGTTAGTCGGCTCCAGCAGCGTGATGACAATTTCCCTATTTATTTCTACGTCGTCCACAAGCAGCATGCGTCGGCCGGAAAAGTCGTCTGCCCGTTCGGCGCCATCGGCGGATTCATCGGCAGCGCCGCCCGCGCCCGCCGCGCCCACAGCACCCGCAGTGCCCGCCGCGCCCGACGCGCCGCTACCCATGCCATCCACACCGCCCGCGCCCGCACCTGCCGCGCTCGCCGTGCCCCCCGCGCCATCCACGCCACTCACACTCCCCGCGCCCGCCGGCGCCGCCACCCGTAGACCGATTTCAAAACTGAACGTCGTGCCCTTGCCGAACTCGGACTCAAATTTTAATTCGCCCCCCATGCCCTCTACAATGCTTTTGGAAATCGCAAGGCCCAGGCCCGTGCCGCCGAAACGCTTTGTTATCGTATTGTCGGCTTGCTCAAACGAGCGGAAAATGTGTTCCTTCTGCTCGTTTGATATTCCGATGCCCGTGTCCGACACATCCACCCTGACGAGCTGGACGCCTTCATTTACGCTCAATGACACTGCCTTCAGCGTGACGCTCCCTTTTTCGTTGGTGAACTTTATCGCATTGGATAAAAGGTTCGTGACCACCTGCGAGATGTGCTGCTCGTCCCCAATCAACAGGCGCGGTATCCTCTCGTCCACGCTCACATGGAAGTTTTGCTTCTTTTCGGCGGCCTTGAACGCGACCACGCTGCATACTTTGTTTATCAGGTCCTCAAAACAGAACGCGGCCTCGTTGAATTCCAGCTTGCCGGCCTCGATCTTTGAGTAGTCCAGCACATCGTTAATGACCCCGAGGAGATGCCTGGACGCCTCCTCGATTTTATTCAGGCTATATTGCTTGCGGTCGCTCTCGCTTGAGTTTTTACCGATGGTCGTCATGCCGATAATGGCGTTGAGCGGCGTGCGCATCTCATGGCTCATGTGGGCCAAAAACACGCTTTTCGCGCGGCTCGCGTGCTCCGCCTGCAGCAGGGCGCCCTGTAACGCCTTCGAGCTTTTGCGCTGGTTCGCAAATGTTACGGCGCCGCCGGTCGCCAACAGCAAAAGGGCGCAAATCATGGCGACCATCAAAAACGTCATACGGCTGCTGAGGAACTCGATGCGCCAGCCCAGAAAGACGATCTGATCGCGCAGGGGGTTTATCTGCTCATCCTTTAAGTCGACGCCCGCCAGGGCAATGACCTCGCCGCTGCTGTCGAGCACCGGCGCGTACGCCGTTATCAGCCCACTGTCGTCGATGGGCATATCGCCGCCCGGAACCGTCACCTGCTTGGTGTTCCAGGCGCCCCTCGCCTCCGCGTCGATCACCATTAGCTGGTTCGATGGCGTGTAGGCCCTCGTCAAATCCAGATCGTTGTCGATTAGAGGCTGCATGAAATTGTCTATGCGGAAGAAGTAATATACGAACTCAAGGCCGTTTTCGTCCGCAAACTGCATCAAAAGCTCCCGAAGCGCCAAAAAATCGCTGTCGCTGTGCCACTCCTCCGGGCTGTCGGGCGATCCGGGCTTTATGCGGAGCGATTCAAAGTCGGACTCTGCCAGCAGGTGCTGGGCGGCGGACGCGCTCGCGTTCAGGCGGTACCTGTAGTTATTTATCAGGAACTCCTCGGTAGAGTTGAGCGTCTCCCTTGCGGCGTTCATGTTCTTGACGGTGTCCGTCATATACAGGATTGTCATGGTCGATACAACGAGTATCGCATACGCGGAAAACAGGAACAGCAAATGGAAAAGGTTCTGCCTGAAAAATTGTATGAAATTGGCGCTTTTTTTCATGGTGCCTGGTTCGTCCCCTTTATTTTGGCGGCCAATTCCGTAAGTTTAGCGGGTAGGTCGTGTATTGCGATCGCCCCTTCATAGCAGTCGAGGGTGAATTCGGCTGTGGGGTCCCAGAAATTGCTCATTTCGGATATTGACGGCATTACTACCGCGTGCGTACCCTGCGCCATTACCGCCTTCGCGGTGGTCGAGACGGCGACGTCTATATCGTCGGCCAGGGACTGGGACACGGGTATTAAATTGCGGTCCTGGAACCGGGCTTTCTGGTTGTCGGGGCTGGTGAGCCAGGCAGCCAGGTCCATCGCGACGTCTTTGTTCTTTGCGTCGGCGTTCACGCAATATAGTTTGAAGCCGGCGAACGACTGCATATCCCTCCCGTCGACGCTTGGCAGCTTCGCGCAGCCGTAATTGCCTTTCATGGCGTCGGTGAAAGCGGCTGCGTTCCAGGGGCCGCCGATATATGCGCCGAGCTTGCGCTCCGCGAACAGCTCCACTGCGATCTCGCCGTTCATGTCGCCAAAGCTCCCCCTGTTTTCTATGAGATAAGTCATCGCGGCTATGCCGCCGTCGCTGTCAAAGTCGCAATAGTTCCTGTCATCCCCGTTTTCGCCGAACAGCATGCAGCCGTATGTAAAAAACCAGTTGGCTGTATAATATGCGTTCGCGAAGTTCATGCCAAAGTGGACGCCGCCTTCCGGGACGGCGCTGGCAACAATGCCTTCCAGGGTCCGCGCCGCATCGTCGGAGATGATGGACCTGTCGTAGAAGAGCATGTGGGTCTCGAAACTGGACGGGAAGCCATACTGCCTGTTGTCGATTTGGCCCGCCCTGACCGCAGGGGCCGTGTTTTCGTTAATGGCGGCGATGTGCGATTCCGAGGTTATTTCCAGCAGATAGCCCTCGTTTACAAGAGCGCCGAGCTGGTCGTGCGGGATGCATATGACGTCTGCGGCGGCGCCGGGGTTCCCCTCGAACGTTTCGCGCGTACTGTCGTCTTCGCATATTTCGATCTGTATGTCCTTTATGGCAGGCTTCGTCGCCATGAACTCGTTCACCATTGACTCGATGACGGCTCTGTCCATTTCGGAACACCATACAGTCAGGGTCGCGCCGCGCCCGCTGTCGCACCCGCATACCAGCGCCGCACACGCTGTCGCACACGCCGCTGCCAATAATATAACCGCAGTTTTACACTTAATGGCAATTGCCGCCGCCTTCAGCGCCGCTATTAATTTTGCCGCAAATGTTCTTTTCACGCCAATCCGCTCCGTCCCGCCAACCGATCTCCGAACCGAAAGGGGCGCGGGGCTTGCCCACGTTAATTTATTACCATTTTAAAGCCGCAGTCAAACGATAATCGCAGGATCGAAGCGATTGGTCACCATATTGTTATATAATAATTAATTGATTATACCGCCCTCAGTGGTTATAATGGGATACTTGGTGAGCGTATGCGACAAAATGGTCAAAATTTCGAACGAAGCGGGCAGCGCGTGCAATGCGAAATGTGCGAACAAAGCGGGCAACGCGGGCGGCGCGGGCGACTCGAACGAGGCGTGCAACGTGGGCGAAGCGGGCAGCGCGGACAACGCGAACGACGCGAACGAGGCGGGCAGCGTGGGCGACGCTCTATAAAAAAGGCGCTCGCGGTTTTTGCGTGTCTTGTCGGGGCTATTGTTTTGATCCACGCGGCCCACGCGCTCACGTTCGACCGCATCATTGAATATAAGGAAGTTTCGTATCGCAGCGGAGCAGTCCCGGCGGAGCTGGACGGCTACAGGATCGCTTTTATATGCGACATACACGCGCTGCCCACAGACAAGCTGGCGGCGGTAGTTGAGCGCTTAAATGCTCTACAGGTGGATCTGCTGGCTCTCGGCGGGGACTATCCGAGGACCGGCGGCGCGCCTATGCGTACAATGGAGATATTATCACATGCGGAGGCGCCGGATGGCATATACGGCGTTGAAGGAAACCATGATAACTTTAGGAACGTAATCGCGGCAATGGTGGAATGCGGCATAATGCCCCTCTCCAACAGCGGCGCCCGCGCAAGGGACGGTTTGTATATCGCCGGTGTGGAGGATTTGTGGAGGCGCACGCCCGACATCGAGGCGGCTGTGTCAGGGGCGCAGTCGGATGACTTTGTGCTGCTGCTCGCCCACAACCCGGACATTACGATGCTACAGGACGCCGCCCCGGCGGATCTGGTGCTGAGCGGGCACACCCACGGCGGCCAGATCACATTTTTTGGCGTCTGGGCGCCTTATTTTACGGTAAAAGACAGCATCACCCGGTACGGCCAGAGGTTCCGGTCGGGGTGGGCGCGCTCGCGCGACGACGTCCCCGTCTATGTGAGCAACGGCATTGGCGAATACATGGTAAGAGTGTTCGCCCGCCCGCAAGTCATAATAATCACCCTGAAACATGTATAAACATTAGAATAAAATGTTCGTAGGCAGGAATGCGTCACTCCGCCGCTTTGAAGTTGTACAGCGGCTTTAATGTGGCGACTATATCCGCCGTGTCGCCTATGTTCGCAATTATCTCATCCATCGGCTTGTACGCGAACGGCGCCTCGTCGATGGTGCTTTTGTTCACCGTGGACGAATAGATGCCCGCCATCGCCTTTTCGTACTGCGTCAGCGTGATGCTCTGCTTCGCGGCCCTGCGGCTCATCAGGCGGCCCGCCCCGTGCGGCGCGGAGTAGTTCCAGTCCGGGTTGCCGCGCCCGACGCAAATCAAGCTGCCGTCCCGCATGTTCATCGGGATCAGCGCGCGCTCGCCGCTTTTCGCCGAAATGGCGCCCTTGCGGAGGATCATGCTGTCGAGGTCGATGTAGTTGTGCACGGTCGTGAAGGTTTCGTCGGGTTTCAAGTTCAACTCATTGGTGATCTCACGCATTATGGCGCGGCGGTTCCAATCGGCGTAGCTCTGGATTATCGACATGTCATGCAGATAATCGTCGAACAGCGCGCCTTCGCAATAGGCGAGGTTACTGTCTATCCGGGGGGCATCTAGTTTCTTTAGCTTTGATTGAATCTCGGCATCGCGACCCTGGCTCTTGAGTTCCGCTATGAGCGCGCCGGCGCCGCCCCGCGCCGCTTTTTCATTTAAATCGCGTACGGCGGCTTTTTGATAATACTCCGCAACCTGCAGGCCTAGGTGCCGGCTGCCTGTGTGGACGACGAGCCAGAGCTTGCCTGCGCCGTCGCGGGCCAGCTCGATGAAGTGGTTGCCGCCGCCCAGCGTACCCATGCTGTGCTTCGCCCGATCTATGTTGACGTGCTTTGCGCATCGCAGCATGGACAGGTCTACCTCGCCAATATAGCGGTGCGGCGATTTACGTATGTCGAAGCCGGATGGGACGAGGCGGTGGATCGCCTTGTCGAGCTGCTGCAGCTCTATGTGCTCGTCGCGCAGGGCGACCGTCTCCATGCCGCAGCCGATGTCCACGCCAACGAGGTTGGGCACGACTTTGTCCGCCACCGTCATTGTCGTGCCGATGGTGCAGCCCGCGCCGGCATGGGCGTCCGGCATGATGCGTATTTTGCTGCCGGCCACGAATTCCTGGTCCAGCAGGTTGATAATTTGCGCCTCAGCCCCCTGTTCCAGGTTGCCGGTAAACACTTTTGCGGTGTTGTATTTGCCTTTTAGTTCAATCATAGTTACAATAGGTTACCACAATTAACCTCTACCCGACAACAGCAGGCGGGCGTCACGGACCGATGCACGCAGGGCGCGTTACTGGTCAGAGGGGTGTCTATCGATGAAGATTTTCGTAGGGACGACCGCCCCGGTCGTCCGTGTAAAAAATACTAGCCGCACAATCGGACGACCGAGGGCGGTCGTCCCTACAATTATCCATGTCAATATAAACATGGTGTGACCAGTAACTCGATTTGTTCAATGTTAATTATTTTAAAATTACCCTTGATAACGAAAATTAATTTTGCTATAATTAAATGGTCAGAGATAGTCAAAAACAAATATTGGGTATATATACATCGCACTTGGTTGTTGATAATTACTGTGCGCGGTCGGTTGTATGTACCCT
>Ga0099364_10001004_pt1:0-45000 | contig 47494 bp, 34 predicted proteins | sample TergutTh196P3_FD_73070 | JGI IMG/M metagenome (GOLD analysis project Ga0099364, IMG submission 73070) | Microcerotermes parvus P3 segment gut microbial communities from Pointe-Noire, Republic of the Congo - Th196 P3 | ecosystem: Host-associated > Arthropoda: Insects > Digestive system >...
TTGGATATTCGTCCGCCATTTCAACGCGAATTTATTTACAAAGAGAAACAGCGGGATGCAGTGATAAATACCGTGACAAAGAATTTTCCGCTTAATGTGATGTATTGGGCGGTTCGCGAGGACGGCAACTTTGAAGTGATTGACGGACAGCAACGCACAATTTCCATTTGTCAATTTTTAAACGGCGATTTTGCGTTTCAAAACCGCTATTTTCACAACTTTAAAAATGATGAGAAAGAGCAGATATTTGACTATAAATTAATGGTTTACGTTTGCATCGGGACGGAAAGCGAAAAATTGGAATGGTTTCGTACAATTAATATTTCAGGCGAAAAACTGACCGAACAGGAATTGCGAAACGCCGTTTATGCAGGCCCGTGGGTTTCGGACGCTAAACGTTATTTCAGCAAAAACGGTTGTGTCGCTTTTCAAATTGGAAGCGATTATTTGAGCGGGTCGGCTATCCGGCAGGAATATTTAGAAACAGCCATTGACTGGATTTCTGAAGGCGCCATTGAAAATTATATGGCTACGCACCAACACGACAAAAACGCAGGCGCTTTGTGGCTTTATTTCCAGTCAGTAATCACTTGGGTTACGACGACCATTACTAAGAAACGCAGATTTATGAAAGGTGTTAAATGGGGCCCGCTTTACAACAAATACAAAGACAGGATTTTTGACACGGCAGCCATTGAAGACGAAACCGCCCAACTGATTGCTGACGACGATGTAACGAAAAAAAGCGGAATATACCCTTACATTTTGAATAGAGATGAACGTTACTTGTCAATACGCGCCTTTACCGACTCAATGAAGCAAAAAATTTACGAACGACAAAACGGAATTTGTGTGAAATGTGAAATTGAATTTGACTTTGCCGAAATGGAAGCCGACCATATAACTCCTTGGTGCGAGGGCGGAACAACGACCGAAGACAACTGTCAAATGCTATGTAAAAACTGCAATCGCAGAAAATCGGGGAAATAATTGGAGGATTATAGTATGATAGCACGATTTATTATTATTGTTTTTTTTCTTGGAAGAGTCTTTTCAGTATACTCCCAGGAAAAATATTCTGTTGTTTTCGAACCTTCAGCGGGGTCGAAAGTCGAGTACGGTTTGACTGTGCTGGAGGGCGCACTCAAAGAGAAAGGTATTCGTTTAGAAAGAGTTACAAACCTCGAAAGGGCTACCGGGAAAAAGATTATTATTGCAGGATTGCAAGCTGGACAAGCAAATAGTACTGTCCCCCCGTTTCCCGAAGCGTTTGCTATTCGGAAGGGGAATTTTAACGGTAAACCGGCGCTTGTGTTGGAAGGATTTGATGAACAGGGGTTGATGTACGCTTTGCTGGAAACTGCCATGCGCACGCGATGGGGGTCTAAAAAAGACCCTTTCGAATTTATCGGTGAGGTTACGGAGAAACCCGAATTGGCTAATCGGGCTTTATCCATGTACACGATGAACCGCGCTTTGTGGGAAAAGAAACTTTTTGATAAAAAGTACTGGGAGAAGTATTTCGATATGTTGTCAATGAACCGCTTCAATTCGTTTGTTCTTATCTTCGGGTATGAGAACGGCGGTTTTTTGGCGCCACCCTATCCTTACTTTTTTGATGTGCCGGACTATCCCGATGTGCGGATGGTAGGACTTACAAAGGAAGAACAGCAACGGAACCTGACAGCGCTGAACGGAGTGATAGAGATGGCCCACCAACGAGGTGTCAGGGTGACATTGGGTATCTGGGATCATATCTATCGGGGAGGCGTGCAGTCGGGCGAGATGCCCGGTCTGGAAAATGCGCTCACCGAGCCGACGGAAGGCCTTGTTTGGGGCGTCACCGCTGATAATCTGATACCTTACACCAAGGTGGCGTTATCTCTGTTTATTAAAAACTTCCCGACGATAGATGGGATAGAGTTCCGTATGCACAATGAATCTGGACTGCAGGCAGGCGAACAGGAGGCTTTTTGGAAAGACGTCTTCAAGTCGCTCAAGGTCGATGCACCGAATATGAATTTTGTGTTGCGGGCGAAAGAAATGCCTGAATCTGTCGTACAGGCGGCACTGGATGAAGGCATTAATTTTCAGATAGAAACAAAATATTGGATGGAACAGATGGGTATGCCGTGGCACCCTGCCCATATCAACAGGCAAAACCAGATGGAACGTCGTCACGGCTATGCCGACATGCTACGTTACCCGCAGGATTATAAGGTCTATTGGAGGCTTTGGACCGGGGGAACGACACGGATCCTGTTATGGGGCAGTCCGGATTATGCCCGCCGTTTTATTGAGAGCGCTAAACTCTATGACGGCGATACCTATGAGGTAAATGAACCCCTTGCCACCAAAATGGAGACCATGCCCCACAACGCTGAAGCCTTTGAACTGCTTGGCGGCAAGTACCGGTACTATGATTATGAGTTTGAGCGTTACTGGCACTATTTTCAGGTTTTCGGAAGATTAGGCTATAACCTCAATCAGTCGCCCGACATCTGGCAAAAGGAATTTGAACACAGATTCGGTAAGGCGGCGCCTTACTTGGAACAGGCGATACATCAGGCGAGTTTGATACTGCCGCGTATTATTGCCTCCTGCTATCATTATAGCGGATTCCCTACAACGCGCGGATGGGCAGAGAAACAGGCGTTAGGTCGATTACCCGATTATGCCACTACTGAAGGTACCGATATTCAGTTATTTGCCAACTTTGACGAAGAAGCCCAACTGCTTATCGAACGCAGGGAGACACCCAAACTGTTACCTTCTACCAACAGTCGCTGGTTCAGGCAATGCTCCGATGACATTAACAAACTGATTCGGCAGGCCGAAACAGCATCAGGGAAAAATCGCAGTAAAGAATTTATTTCGACCATAACCGACCTTAAGATATTATCGAACCTGGCGTTGTATCACTCACGCCGGATACCGGCGGCGGTCAGTTACCGGCTTTTTGTCCGGACAAACGATGTAGCAGCGTTAGACCGCGCGATTGAATTTGAGAAAGAAGCGATACAGGCATGGAAACAAATCGTTGAGGCAGCCGGCGATGTGTATTCTAAGACATTGGATTTTGGGATTAGTCGTGCGTCTCGCAGGAGTTCGCCATACCACCTTCGCGGTCACTGGACGGATGAACTCAGTTTCTTGGAAGACGGTATGGAGGCGCTTATGAAGCAACGAAACGATTTCAAAGCAGAAAGTACTACGGCCAAAGCACCTGAATACAAGGAGGCTAATCGTGCCGATAACAGCGTATTATTCGATGTCGATCTGGCTATCATTGAAAATGCTCCCGTTCATAAAGCGCTCACGATACGCGCCAAAGTGACGGGCGTCAATGGCATCAAATGGGTGCGGTTGAGGCATCGTCCCATGAACCAAAAATTTGAATATGAAACCATTCGCATGACACTGTCAGCCGAAAAAGATGTTTTCGAGGCCACCATACCCGTTCAGGATATAAATCCCCGCTTCGACCATATGTACTTTATTGAGGTGATGGATATTGCCGGTAACGGGATGACTTATCCTGATTTGAACACCCAAACGCCATATGTGGTAGTAAAATTGCAAAGGGGGAAATAGGGGTATGCGGACGGGACGTCTGCGTACCCAGTTTACGAAGCCATTTTTTAAAAAAAATATCAAAATGTTTGGCGGTTTAAAAAAAAGCTGTACTTTTGTGGCTGGATTTAATATAATTATGACAATGAAAGCTATTCAAAACCTTTCTATTTTGCGTTTAGTGGATGTGATTGTGATTTTGCGCTTAGTAGCGTGAGAAGGGTTTGTTGGTAGTTATAGTACATACAAGTAATAGATATAAGCCTTTCTCTAACAATAGAGAAAGGCTTTCTAATTAATAATAAAAGAGATGAAATTACGTAGTTCGACAAGTATGCAGGGGCGCCGAATGGCTGGCGCAAGGGCTTTATGGGCGGCCAACGGGATGAAAAAAGAACAGTTTGGCAAGCCGGTTATTGCCGTGGTCAATTCGTTTACACAATTTGTTCCGGGTCATGTGCATCTGCACGAAGCGGGGCAGTTGGTGAAAGCAGAGATTGAAAAGTTAGGCTGCTTTGCGGCGGAGTTTAATACGATAGCGATTGACGACGGGATCGCCATGGGGCATGACGGTATGTTGTATTCGTTGCCGTCGCGCGAGCTGATCGCCGATAGCGTGGAATATATGGTGAATGCACATAAAGCGGATGCGATGATATGTATCAGCAATTGTGACAAGATCACGCCGGGCATGCTGATGGCGGCCATGCGCCTCAATATCCCTGCCGTTTTTGTTTCGGGCGGGCCGATGGAAGCCGGCGTATGGAATGGACGTCAGGTAGACCTGATTGATGCGATGGTATTGTCGGCCGACCCGTCTATAAGCGACGAGGATATAGCGGCGTTGGAAGCGCAGGCCTGTCCTACTTGCGGTAGTTGCTCTGGCATGTTCACGGCTAACTCGATGAATTGCCTGACCGAGGCGATTGGGCTGGCATTGCCGGGTAACGGCACTGTTGTAGCAACACATGCAAACCGGGTACAACTTTTACGCGATTCAGCGCGGTTGATAGTGGCTAATGCTTACAAGTTTTACCGTGACAACGATTTTTCCGTGTTGCCGCGAAACATTGCTACGCGGACAGCCTTCCTGAATGCCATGACATTGGATATCGCCATGGGCGGCTCGACGAATACGGCGCTTCATCTGTTGGCAATCGCACAGGAGGCTGAAAAATATTTTACGCTCAATGATATGGACCGTCTGTCGCGCCGGACGCCATGCCTTTGTAAGGTAGCGCCAAATACGCAGAAGTATCATATCCAGGATGTAAACAGGGCCGGAGGTATCATGTCCATTCTGGGTGAATTAGCCAAAGGCAACTTGCTCAATACGTCGATAGAGCGTGTCGACGGGTTAACTCTTCAGGAAGCGATTGAACGGTATGATATTACAAGTCCGAAAGTTACGGAAGAAGCCCAGAGGCTTTACAGTAGCGCTCCGGCAGGGGTGTTTAGCTTGGAGATGGGGTCGCAAGTTACTTATTATGAAACCCTTGATACGGATCGGGCGGCAGGATGTATCCGGTCAATCGAACATGCCTATTCTGCCGACGGCGGATTGGCCGTACTGAAAGGTAACATCGCTATGGACGGCTGTGTGGTGAAAACGGCGGGCATAGATGAGAATATTTTGCATTTTAGCGGTCCTGCGAAAGTTTTTCACTCGCAGGAAGCTGCTTGTGAAGGTATTCTCGGTGGGAAAGTGGAGGCCGGTGACGTCGTTGTGATTATTTACGAAGGCCCGAAAGGGGGTCCGGGTATGCAGGAGATGCTTTATCCCACATCCTATATAAAAGCGAAAGGGTTGGGTAAGGTATGTGCGCTTGTCACGGATGGACGCTTCAGCGGCGGGACAACCGGATTAAGCATCGGACATGTATCGCCGGAAGCGGCATCGGGAGGAGCAATCGGTTTGATAAGAGACGGGGACATCATTGAAATAGATATCCCTTCGAGAACAATCAACTTGAAAGCAAGCGCCGCTAAATTCGCTGCCCGTCGGAGAGTCGAAAATAAAAAAGGCAGTCGGGCCTGGAAACCTGTTCGCGACCGGGTTGTGTCGAAAGCCTTGCAGGCGTATGCCATGTTAGTCGCTTCGGCGGATAGGGGAGGGGGGAGGAAAATTAATAATGAACAATGAACAATGAATAATGAACAATTAAGAATTAAGAATTCTAATGAAACAGTCATGTTATTTTAATCACCCCCAAGCAATAATGAAAACTGAAAACTGAAAACTGAAAACTATATAGATATGAATGAAATTACCGGGGCGGAGGCGTTGCTTCGAACATTGATAGCGGAAGGCGTGGAATGTGTTTTCGGCTATCCGGGCGGGCAGGCTATTCCCATTTATGACAAATTGTATGATTTTAAAGACAGGTTGCGCCATGTGCTTGTTCGTCATGAACAGGGTGCGACCCATGCGGCACAGGGTTATGCGCGAGTGAGCGGTAAGGTGGGTGTGGTGATCGTCACCTCCGGGCCGGGAGCGACGAATACCATCACAGGGATTGCTGACGCTATGCTCGACAGCACGCCGATAGTGGTTATTTCGGGGCAGGTGCCTTCGCCGCTGCTGGGTACGGATGCTTTTCAGGAAGTGGATGTGATCGGCATTGCGCAGCCTATCACAAAATGGGCGTATCAGGTACGGCGTGCGGAAGATATAGCTCATGTTGTGTCGCGTGCATTTTATATTGCATCGACCGGACGTCCCGGCCCTGTCGTCATTGATATTGCAAAAGATGCGCAGGTAGGTCTCTTGGATTATAAATATGAAAAGGTTGATTATATTCGCAGTTACCGGCCATGGCCGGCGCTCGAACCCGACAAGATAGAGGAAGCCGCCGACCTGATTAATAAAGCTAAACGACCGTTTGCTTTGGTGGGTCAGGGCGTTATCCTGAGCGGCGCCGAGGAGGAGTTGAAACGGTTCTTGGAGAAGGCGGAGATACCTGCCGCTTCGACATTGTTAGGTTTATCGGCCATGCCTACGGATTACCGGTTGAACAAAGGGATGCTGGGTATGCACGGCAATGTAGGGCCTAATCGTAAGACAAACGAATGTGATGTCCTGATAGCCATTGGGATGCGCTTTGACGACCGCGTGACGGGCGACGTCCGAACGTATGCCAAACAAGCTAAGATTATTCATTTGGATATTGACTTGTCTGAAATGGACAAGAATATAAAAACGGATGTGAAAGTGCTTGGAAATGCGAAAGATACATTGCGGGAGATTACGAAATTACTGAAACCTGCCACCCATGCGAAATGGCTTCATTCGTTCAAAGCCGATGAGCGGGAAGAACGAAGTAAAGTCATTCAGAAAGAGCTACATCCGGATAAGGAGTTTTTACGCATGGGGGAAGTAGTGCGTAAAGTATCGGAAGCTACCGGCCATGAAGCTGTTCTTGTGACCGATGTAGGTCAGAATCAAATGATGGGCGCGCGCTATTTCAAATTTTCAAAAACGCGCAGTATCGTCACCTCCGGCGGTCTTGGAACGATGGTCTTTGGTTTGCCTGCATCGATTGGGGCGAAGCTCGGAGCGCCCGACCGTACCGTTTGTTTGTTTGTTGGTGACGGAGGCATGCAAATGACATTACAGGAACTTGGAACTATCATGCAGGAGAAATTGGATATCAAGATCATCATCCTGAATAACCATTACTTAGGGATGGTTCGCCAATGGCAGGAATTGTTTTTTGAAGAGCGCTATTCGTTTACGGAGATGGAAAATCCGGATTTCGTAGCCATAGCGAAAGCCTTTCGCTTAGGCGCCCGTGAAGTGAAAAAAAGAGAAGAGTTGACGGATGCCATCCAGGAAATGCTTGCCTGGCAGGGAGCCTACCTTTTAGAGGTCGATGTAGAGAAATGCGGGGTCGTGTATCCGATGGTGCCGGCCGGCGGTTGTATAACGGAAATGCTATATTAATCATGAAAAAATTATTTACTATTATTATCTTTTCGGAGAATACGGTTGGTTTGCTTAATCAGATTACGATTATTTTTACGCGTCGTCAACTGAATATAGAAACATTATCCGTCTCACCTTCGGCTATCGAGGGGATTCATAAATTTACGATCACCACATTTTCGGACGAAGAAACGATGAAAAAAGTCGTCAGGCAGATCGATAAACGCGTCGATATCCTGAAGGCTTACTACAATACCGATGAAGGGCTTGTTCATCAGGAGATTGCCTTGTACAAGCTTAGTACGGACCTTTTTATACGGATGGAGGGAGTAGAAGACCTGATTCGTAAGTATAATGCACGGGTATTAGATATCAATGAGACCAGTGTCGTACTCTCAAAGAGCGGTCATCACGACGAGACCCAATCGCTGTTCCGCGAACTGAGCGAACGTATTGGCGTCCTGCAATTTATACGCTCCGGACGGATTGCAATCACAAAAAGCAAGGTGGAGCGTTTGAGCGATATGTTAGCTGCCATGGTAAATCGAACAATGAACAATAATTCATAATTAATTTATAATTCAGTATGAACAATTTCGAAAAAACAGGAACGTATCAATTTGTGACGGAATCGTATCTGCTCGATTTCAGGGGGCGCGTCACTATTCCCATGATAGGGAATTACCTGATGCATGCAGCTTCGAATCATGCCTCAAAACGGGGGTTTGGTTTCAGCGATATGACGGAAAGACAGACAACCTGGGTACTTTCACGGTTAGCCATTGAGATAAACCGTTATCCTGTAATGTCGGAACCGGTTACATTATACACATGGGTTGACGAAGTGGGTCGTTATTTCACAAGCCGTTGTTTTGAACTGACAGACAGCACAGGCGCTTCCGTCGCTTTTGCGTGTTCGATTTGGGCGGTTATCAATCTGCAGACACGTCGACCTGTACCACTTGAAGTAGAGGGATTGAGCGCATATATTGCCGACCGCCATTGTCCGATAGAAAAACCCGGAAAAATAGCCACCATTGAAGCGGAATCGGAAGGGACGCCGTATCAGGTGAAATATAGTGATTTGGATATCAACGGACATCTCAACAGTATCAAGTACATGGAACATTTATTAGATTTGTTTGAACTGGATTTGTATCGAGAAAAAGAAGTAAAACGCTTTGAGATATCTTATTTATCCGAAGGGAAATACGGCATGTCGCTACTATTACATAAAAAAGAAACCGAACCGGATAAGTATACAATGGCAATTTGCCATGAAGGAAAGGCAATATGTCGTGCAATGGTATCCTGGAAGTAGAGCCGTTGCATGCAACGGCTCAGCGTATTTAGATATAATTTATAATTTATAATTCATAATTTATTAAAAAGATGGCTATAATTAATTTTGGCGGTGTTGACGAAAATGTAGTTACCCGCGATGAGTTCTCGCTAAAGAGAGCTAAAGAAGTGTTGAAAGATGAAACGATTGCCGTTATCGGTTATGGAGTTCAGGGTCCCGGGCAATCGCTCAATTTACGTGATAACGGTTTTAAGGTGATTGTCGGTCAGGCGCCTGAATTTAAGAATGAATGGAATAAGGCGTTAACTGACGGCTGGGTGCCGGGTGAAACCCTATTCCCTATTGAAGAGGCGGTGCAAAAAGGAAGCATCATCCTCTTTTTGGTTTCCGACGCAGGTCAGATTGCCGTGTGGCCCCATATCAGGCCTTTCCTTACTAAGGGGAAAGCTTTGTATTTCTCTCACGGATTCGGTATCACCTACAAAGAGCGCACCAATATTATTCCGCCCGCTGATATTGACGTGATTTTAGTGGCTCCTAAAGGTTCGGGCACTACTTTGCGCCGTATGTTTCTGCAGGGTAGAGGTTTAAACTCCTCGTATGCGATTTTTCAGGATGCAACAGGTCGCGCCCGGGATCGGGTTTTTGCTTTAGGCATAGGCATTGGATCGGGTTATCTCTTTGAAACAACTTTTCAAAAAGAAGTATTTTCAGACCTCACAGGTGAACGCGGCTCTTTGATGGGAGCTATTCAGGGTCTTTTGCTGGCGCAGTACGAGGTGTTGCGCGAAAACGGACACTCACCCTCCGAAGCCTTTAACGAAACGGTCGAAGAATTGACGCAGTCGCTCATGCCTCTGTTTGCTGAAAACGGCATGGATTGGATGTATGCCAACTGCTCTACTACTGCGCAACGGGGTGCGTTGGATTGGATGGGCGTGTTCCATGATGCGACAAAACCTGTCTTTGAGAAGCTTTATATCGAAGTAGCGAATGGAAATGAAGCGCAAATCTCTATTAACTCCAATTCGCAACCGGATTATCGCGAAAAATTAACCGTAGAGTTGGAGGCGTTAAAAAACAGTGAAATGTGGCGCACAGGGGCTGTTGTACGTAAACTTCGTCCTGAAAATAATTAAAGATTTGTACCGTTTTTTCGGGGGTGCAAATTTTTTTTAAAAAAAACATGTTTTTTTTTTGGAGAATCGAAAAATAATTCTTTTCTTTGCAGCCGAATTAAATTTGACTTATAGTAATTTAGAAAAATTAATTTGTTAAATTTTTTTATTATCTTGTGAAAGATATTTTTTTGATACTTTTTAAGTATTAGGTTTTTATTTAGGTGGTTTTTTTGTTATCTTAGGGTGGTGCTATCTGTTGACAGAGCGCACCACTTGCTTTATATAGCCTCCGTCACCCTTTCCCCCTTTCAACCCTTTTCCCCCTTTCAAAAAAAAATCTTTATCAATCGGCACATAATAAAAAAAAATCATGTACATTTGCGGTAAAATTAGGTAGCATATGAATACTTTATCCGACAATACGAGCATAACACCCGAAAGCGTGCTGGCGTCAGTAAAAGAAATGTTTGCAATATCCGGCGCAGAATTTGACCGGAAAATGGAGCAAATGCGCGAAGAAATACGTGAAGAAGCCAAAAAGAGTAACGCAGAATTTGACCGGAGAACCGCAGAATTTGACCGGAGAACCGCAGAATTTGACCGGAGAACCACGGAATTTGACCGGAGAACCACGGAATTTGACCGGAGAACCGCAGAATTTGACCGGAGAACCACGGAATTTGACCGGAGAATCGCGGAGTTAGACCTGCGCTTGAAAAAAATAGGCGATCAAGTTGGCGGTTTGTCAAATAATCACGGTTTCTTTGCCGAAGAGTATTTTTTTAATTCATTCGAAAATGGACAAAAGACTTTCTTTGGCGAAAAATTCGACAGTTGCAAAAAACAGTTGAAAGGACTTAGGTATGAAGACGAATATGATATTGTGCTCCTCAATGGTCATTCGGTCGGTATTGTTGAGGTCAAATATAAAGTGCATGCTAAAGATATTGACAATGTTATTGATAAAGTGAAATCTTTCAAAATCAATTTCGACGATTTCCGGAATCATCGGTACTATCTCGGCCTGGCATCGCTGGTATTTAACGAAAATATTGAAAAGGAATGTATCAAACAAGGTATAGCAGTTATCAAACAAGTATGCGACACAGTGGTTGTCAATGATGAAGGTCTGAAAGTGTTTTAAAACGAACTATGATTTTACATAATACTATGATATTTTAATACAAATCAAAATGAAAAAATTAATCTTTTTATTGACATTGAGTGTCTGTGCGACACTTATTTTTGCGCAAAATGCCAGGCAACAACCTCAACAGCAGGTTCAACAGCAACAAGTTCAAGCGCCACGCGTTCCCCAGTGGAATCCGGCCAGCACAGAATGGTATACGCCGGTACCGGCCAAAGTTCAACCCGCCAAGGTGGCCGGTCAACCGCCATCAGACGCCATCGTTTTGTTCGACGGCAAGGATTTATCGAAATGGGAATCATCAAATCCTCCGGCCGAAAGGGGACAGCGACCCGCACCTGCCCCATGGAAAATTGAAAATGGAGAAATGGTCATCGTGCCGGGTTCCGGAGGGATTCAAACCAAAGAGTATTTTGGCGATTGCCAGTTGCACATCGAATTCAAATCACCCCCTCCCGGCCAGAATAACGGTCAGGGACGCGGTAACAGTGGCGTTTTCCTCCAAAATACGTACGAATTGCAGGTATTGGATGGCGACAATAACCTGACTTATGTGAACGGTATGGTAGGGAGTATCTATAAACAAAGCGCTCCTTTAGTAGACCCGTACACGAAAAACGGCGAATGGCAGGTTTATGATGTTTATTGGAAGGCTCCTGTTTTTAACGGAGAAGGCGAACTGCTGTCTCCGGCCATGATTACAGTTGTGATGAACGGAGTTCTTATCCAGAATAATTACCTGCTGAAAGGCCATACACCCTATACCGGTTTACCCAGATACACGCCTCACGGACGCCTGCCGTTGTCACTACAGGACCATGGTACGGAAGTCGCCTTTCGGAATATCTGGATCAGAAATTTGTAGCGAAGTAGAGATGTAGCATTGTTCATTGTTAATTGTTCATTGTTCATTAAAATGTTACTTGGAAGATCGGATATTTATATTTCGCCCTTGACTTTGGGGTGCTGGCCTTTTGGAGGCGGCGAATATTGGGGTGCGAAATCGCAGCAGGATGTCAACAATGTGGTGTCTGCTTCACTTGACATGGGTGTTTTTACGTTTGATACCGCCGAAGCGTATAACCATGGTGAAAGCGAACGTTCTTTAGGCATAGCGCTTAAAGGGCGTCGGACTGAGGCGGTAGTCATATCGAAAATAAGCCCGTCGAACTGCCGTAATATGCGTCGGCATTGTATCGATAGTTTGCAACGGCTACGCATGGATTACTTGGATGTGTATATGCTACATTGGCCTATCAACCCGCTTTCCGTGAAGCATTTCGCTTCCGATGAACAGGTTATCGAAGCGCCTCCCACGATTGAAGACGCTTGTCAGCAGTTTGACGAGTTGAAAAAAGAAGGTTTGATACGCTCCATAGGTATCAGTAATTTTGGCCGTTTACAAATGGAAGAAGTGAATGCGACCGGCGTGCGTGTCGACGTCAATGAATTGACTTACAATATCGTATCGCGAGCTATCGAAGCCGAAATTGCGCCTTATTGTTTAGAGAACTCTATTAGCATCATAGGCTCAATGGGTTTGATGCAGGGATTATTGGCTGGCATTTACAAAACACCCGACGAGGTGCCCAAACATCAGGCACATTCGCGTCACTTCGCCCATTTTCGTGGCGCTGAGACGTCGCGCCATCAAGAAGAAGGTTGCGAAAAAGAACTTTTTGAAGTAGTAACCCGGCTGTGTGAGATAGCCGGCGACTTAAACATACCTGTCGCACAACTCGCTATCGCATGGATACTCAAAAAAAAGTTCATCGCCTCGACGCTTGTCGGAACATGCAATGTCAACAATCTGAAGATGAATGTGGAAGCCTGCTCCTTAGCGCTGACGGATGAAATCGAAGCGCTGATAGATGAGATCAGTCTGCCTATCCTGCATCTATTAGGAAATAGCCCTGATTATTACGAACATCGCTCAAAAAGCAGAACGTACTAACCCCCCCGTCATTGCGAGAAAAATGTAACAACGGCATCCTGCCGTTGCAAAACATGCTACCAATGACGAGTTTAGAAAACTCGTCATTGGTAGAGTACGATGAAAGCGAGTAAAAAAACTGAAAACTGAAAACTGAAAACTATTATGTTAAGAGGAATAAGTAATTTGTTATCTCCGGAACTATTGAAGATATTAGCGGAGATGGGGCATGGAGACGAGCTTGTCCTGGGTGACGGGAATTTCCCGGCGGCCTCACACGCACAAAGGTTAGTGCGCGCTGACGGTCATACAATCCCTGCTTTGTTAGATGCCATCCTGCCGCTCTTCCCGCTCGACTATGCGGTCGATTTTTCGGGCGTTCTGATGGACAGCCGCAATACCGAACCGGCTGTATGGAAAACGTACAAGGAAAAGTTAAGCGCTTACCCCGACGGGGATAAACAGTTCTTGATAGTATCCAAACCCGAATTTTATACACGGGCTAAGAATGCCTATTGTGTGGTAGCCACAAGCGAATCCGCAAGATTCGCCAACCTGATAATCCGTAAAGGAATCATTATTTAATTAGGAATTAAGGAACATTGTTTTCTAATATGGAAAAACCAAAATTAATCGCTACGGGGTATGTTTTTACATTTGCATTAGTAGCTACCCTCTTCTTTTTATGGGCGTTGCCTAATGTGCTGAATGACGTCCTCATCAAGCAGTTTCAGAAATCGCTGGAGTTGACGCGTTTTCAGGCGGGTTTTATACAGACGGCTATCAAATTCGGCTATTTCTGTCTGGCTATACCTGCCGGGTTATATATGCAACGATTTGGATACAAACAGGGTATCCTCACAGGTTTACTTACGTTTGCTATCGGATGTTTCCTGTTCTATCCTGCGGCTTCGTCGCAAATGTACTTTGTGTTTTTAGGCGCTATATTCATCATCGGAGGCGGACTGGCGTTTCTCGAATTGGGAGCCAACAGTTTTATCACCGGTCTGGGCGACCCGGCCACAGCCGCGCGACGACTAAACTTTGCACAGTCGTTCAACCCGATAGGCTCCATTATCGGCGTCTCGTTAGGTACCCTGTTCATCTTTTCGGGCAATGAACCCACCCCCGTACAGATAGCTGAAATGAAAGCGACGATTACAGCCGGTGGCAATGCCTACATCGACTTCCTTCAGATGGAAAACGCACGGGTATGGCCAACCTATTTCGCTATAGGACTGTTGGTGTTGTTAATTGCTTTCTTTATTGGAAAAACTAAATTCCCTGCTATCACATCTTCCGAAACTTCATCAGCAGGAGAACAGAAAGGCAGTTACAGGCAACTGTTCCGTTTCCCGCATTGGTATGGCGCCATCATTTCCCAGTTTTTTTATTTAGGCGCCCAATTAGGAACCTGGAGCTACCTTATTACATACGTGCAGGAGAACAGTCCATTAGTGGAGAAACAGGCCGGAGGTCTGCTGATTATCAACATGGTGATTTTCATGATAGGACGTTTTTTCGCTACTTACCTGATGAAATGGATTAAAGCCACCCGGTTGATGGGTTTTTATGCGTTGGTAAATATGGGGTTGGTTTTATTAGTTATTTTTGGCTCGAAGTGGGCATCCTGGACGGGTATTCATGGCATATCCCACTGGTTCGGTATCTGTGCGATGATGGCTACTACCTTCTTCATGTCGCTGATGTATCCCACCAACTTCGCATCGGGCATCAAGGGGCTGGGCCCCCATACCAAGAAGGGCGCTTCTATTCTGGTCATGAGCCTGATTGGAGGCGCTTTGCTGACGCCGTTGATAGGTCTTATCGGCGATAAATGGGCTGGCGCCATAGCTCCGGGCATGGTGATACCCTTCGTTTCGTATGTTGTCATCTGCTGGTATGGCTTCTATGGTTCGCGTCCGGCAGGTCCATTATATTCATAATTCATAATTTATTTACGCATGAAACCACAACGCTTATTTTTCACATTTTTCGCCGTACTTTGCGGTCTTTCATTAGCTAACTTTTCTTGTCAGCGACAGGCTCCATTAGCTTCACTTGAAAAAGGATTCAGGGATGTCCCCGACAGCATCCGGGTAGGAGCTTACTGGTATTGGCTTTCGGATAATATCTCCAAGGAGGGCGTTATCCGCGACTTGCATGCCATGAAAGAGGCCGGTATAGCGCGCGCTTTTATAGGTAATATTGGAATTGACGACCTCCCATACGGGGAAATGAAAATATTTACGCCCGAATGGTGGGATGCCATCCATGTCGCCCTGAAAACCGCAACGGAGTTGGATATCGAAATGGGAATATTCAACAGTCCGGGGTGGAGCCAGTCAGGCGGGCCCTGGGTGAAACCCGAAGAGAGTATGCGCTACCTGTCATCATCGGATTTGCACGTTAGCGGTCCGAAATCATTGGTTTGCACACTGCCGGGATATACGAAGGAATCACAACTTGTTCGCGTGATCGCCTATCCTGCACGGACAAATCCGTATCGAAAAACATGGCAGGCGGTAAAGAACAGAAATGAGCCGTTTGCATTGGAGATGGCGGTTGATAAAGAACGGATTATCCGCAGTTTTACTTTTATGACTACAAGTAATATCCGCACCAACGCCGAGCTGCAGGCCAAAGTCGGAGATGAGTATAAGACTATACGCAAATTTGAGATCGACCGCAGCAATTTTGCCCTGAATGTCGGGTTCGATCCCTATGCACCCGTCGTACTGTCCCTTCCTGAAACGCAAACCACAACCTTTCGTTTGTTACTCGATGGGCGGGGCGCCGCTGAAGGAACGGCGATCCTATCCGACGAACATGTCGTGGAGCGTTATCCCGAACAGTCATTGGCGAAGATGTTCCAGCGTCCGCTTCCCTACTGGCCTACTTATATGTGGCCCCGACAGGACTGGTATGAATCTGCAACAGGGTTTGTCATTCCCGCTGATAAGGTGATGGACCTGACCGCTTTTGTGTCGACTAACGGCACGCTCGCCTGGGATGTGCCGGAAGGCGACTGGACGATATCTAACCTCGAAATGAAAACGACCGGCGTGACTAACTCTCCCGCAACCCCGGAAGCGACTGGGTTGGAAATAGATAAAATGAGTAAAAAGCATGTAGCCAAACATTTTGACGCCTTTATGGGGGAGATATTGCGTCGCGTACCGGCAGCCGACCGCAAAAGTTTCAAAGTAGCCGTTCAGGACAGCTATGAAACGGGAGGGCAAAACTGGACCGATGATATGATTGAGCGGTTCATGCAGGTTTACGGATACAACCCGGTTCCTTACCTGCCTGCTTTATATGGGAAAGTAGTTGGTAACGAAGACGTTTCGTCCCGTTTCCTTTGGGACTTGCGCCGCCTGATAGCCGACCGTGTCGCTTATGATTATGTGGGCGGCTTAGGCGAAATTTGCCATCAACACGGTCTGACGACGTGGTTGGAGAATTACGGCCACTGGGGGTTCCCTGGCGAGTTTCTGCAATATGGAGGACAGTCGGACGAAGTGGCCGGCGAGTTCTGGAGCGTCGGCGAATTAGGCGATATTGAAAACAGAGCGGCCTCCTCAAGCGCCCATATCTACGGCAAAAGACGCGTATGGGCCGAGTCTTGTACAAGCGGCGGGCCTAACTTCGGACGTTATCCCTATGACATGAAACAGCGTGTCGACCGTTTCTTTACTGAAGGAATCAACGCTTCCCTGCTTCATCTTTACATTCACCAGCCATATGAAGACCGCAATCCGGGCATGAGCGCCTGGTTCGGCAACGATTTCCACCGCAAAAACACCTGGTTCAGCCAGATGCATGTGTTTATCGGTTACCTGCGCCGGGCGAATCTGATGTTACAGCAAGGTACATATATTGCCGATGTGGCCTATTTTATTGGTGAAGATGCGCCTAAGATGACAGGTATCGAAGAACCGAAGTTACCCAAGGGTTATTCGTATGATTATATCAATGCCGAAGTATTGATGACGCGGGCAACAGTCAAAGACGGTCGCCTGACATTGCCGGATGGGATGTGTTACCGGCTATTAGTATTGCCCGACCAGCAATCCATGCGGCCCGAACTGTTGAAAAAAATAAGCGAGATGGTACAGGACGGGTTGGCTGTGTACGGCGAACCGCCCGTCTACTCGCCGAGCCTGTCGGGCTATCCCGAAGCCGATAAGGAGGTGTTACGCTTAGGCAGGGAGTTGTTTGCGAACAGCAGTTTTGGCGCCGGCAAACTTTTCCGGCGGGGTACGGATTTGCAGCAGGCATTAGATGATTTAGGCATCATCCCCGATTTTAAGACGGCTAAAGAAGCGCCGCTTTTATATATTCACCGCACGACAGATGAAGGGGAAATCTATTTCGTATCGAACCAAAGCGAGGAAAAGACGTCCGCAGAGTGTGGTTTTCGCGTGCCTTCCGGTTTGAAGCCTGAACTATGGAACCCGCTGACGGTAGAGATAGGTCGTTTGACCGACTACAAACGAAGCGGGGATATGACTTATCTCACATTGGAATTGGAGGGCAATGAAAGCTCCTTCATCGTCTTCCGCAAAGGGGGAAAAGCATCGGGTGGTAAACTGGATTTTCAAGCCAAAGAGGTTATCCATACAATCACTTCGCCCTGGTCTGTGTCTTTTGAGCCGGGTAAGAGAGGCCCTGAAACGCCGGTAACGCTTAATAGCCTAACCGACTGGAAAGATTCCAATGACGAACAAATTCGTTATTTCTCTGGTGAAGCCGTTTATACTACTCGTTTTACATTGGAGAATTTGCCTCAGAAAGAATTATATATCGACTTGGGCAAGGTCATGGTGATGGCCACCGTCAAGCTAAACGGACAATATGCCGGCGGCGTCTGGACAAATCCTTATCGTCTGAATGTAACGGATTATCTTCAAAAAGGAGAGAATATTTTGGAAGTCACCGTAGTGAACAACTGGCAAAACCGTCTGATAGGCGACCAGCAACTACCTGAAAACGAGCGCCCCACATGGACGCCTGTTAACCCATGGCGGGCGAACTCCCCCCTTCAGTCATCCGGATTGCTAGGCCCTGTCGAAATACGGACATACTAGAAGCTCCCGTCTTCGTATAAATAGCAATGACGCCACTACCGCCTTGTATTCCGAAAATAGCGGTTTCAGGGCCTAAGTTTACCGCTTCATACAAATCCGCACTCCCAGAATTTAATACAGCATCCACCTGCGAAAATAGCCGGAATTATTAGTTTTATCAAACCCTTCCCGGTATGGAAGACAAATCTGCAAGGGTTTTTTTATAAAAAAATTGTTTAAAAAAATTTGGAAATAATAAAATTATTGTCTAATTTTGCCGCCGAATTATTACGTCTATCTATCATGCTGGATAAGAAACACATTTCCCCTGAAAATTTCATAAATAAACCCTAAAAAAATTTATGCCTATGGAAAATGAACTTTTATAATAATTCCGAATTTAAGAGGATGCTTCTAATAGCTCCTCAAATTGAGACAAATTTTCGACATTATTTTAACTTTAATTATGTTTTTTATTAACCCCTCTTTCACTTTTCATAGAAAGAATAAAAACAATTTTATTATGAAAAAAAAATCTTTAATTGCTTTATCTTTATTATTTTTAATCACGATTAGCATTTCAGCTTCCGAACTTCTTACACAGCAAAACCCCATTACCATCACTGGTACGGTATCTGATGGATTTCAAACGATTCCGGGTGTAAGTGTTATGATAAAGGGTACCGTTACTGGTATGGCTACCGATGTGGACGGTAATTTCTCCATCTCAATTCCAGATCGCAATGCCGTGTTAGTATTTTCTTTTATAGGATACAACACTGTTGAGATTCCAGTAGGTAACCGCACTACTATTGATGTGATAATGGTAGAGGATACCAAACAGTTAGATGAAGTGGTAGTGGTAGCCTATGGTACACAAAAGGTGCGTAATTTAACCGGTTCAGTGTCCAAATTAAACACCGATGAATTATCGGATATGCCTGTACCTAATTTAGCCCAAAAGTTACAAGGTAAATTGGCGGGTGTGCAGATTTATCAGACTTCGGGAGAACCTAACGGAGGTATGTCTATCCGTATTCGCGGACAGGCTTCTATCAATGCTGGAAATAGCCCGTTGGTTGTCATCGACGGTTTTCCTTCTAATGCGTCATTGTCAACATTAAGCCCCGACGAAATTGAAAACGTTACGGTTTTGAAAGATGCGGCTTCGGCTACCCTGTATGGTTCGCGCGCTTCCAATGGTGTTATCCTTGTTACTACCAAGCAGGCAAAAACAGGAAGAACCAACATTGAATTCAGTACCAACTACGGTTGGCAAAAGGTGCCCAAACGGGGCAGACCCGATTTGATGAACGCACAGGAGTTCGCACAGTTCAAAAAAGAGTACCATGAAGACCAGATGCGGTACGAAGGTGTTACAGCTCCTGTGCCTGAAATGTATGCGAATCCACAATCAGTAAGAGATGGTACAGATTGGTTTGATGTGTTAATGCGAACGGCAGCCACACAAAATGTAAACCTTTCATTATCATCGGGTGTAGGACGTATGAGGTCATCTGTCAATCTGAATTACCAAAAACAGGAAGGAGTGATTCATAATACTTTTTTCGAACGTTTTAATGTACGTGCCAACAATGTTTTCGAAGCCTCCGACAGGGTTACCTTCGGTCTTAACCTGTCTGGCGCTTATCGCAATAGCCAGATTATTTCGAGCTTGGGTGAAGGACGCAACATCATCGGTTCGGCTTTCCTTATGGATCCACAGTTGAAATACAAATATGGCCCTGACGAAACGCCATGGGATGGCACTCACCCGGGAATGTCGACGAGTCTAAGAGACTATTATATTACAAACGACGCCGTCTATCCCTTGGGATGGGAACCACCCGGCATGTTTCAGAACCCAAACTATTATTTAGTCGTTACGCAAAGGAAAAATCCGAGTCGTTCAACCACTGCCGTTGCAACTGCGTATATGGACTTTTCCATCATTAATGGAATGAAATACAGGCTAAGTGTCAACGGAAATCTTAATAACAATCATTCCTCAAGCTGGACTCCTTCAACAGCTACCGGAGCTATGTTCTCAAGGCCTCCCGGTTCACCAACGGGCGGTTATAGCACAAGTAATTCTTTATACTGGATGATAGAAAACACATTGACATATGAGAAAACCCTTTTCGAAAAACATAATATCAATGCTTTAGCTGTATATTCCACTAATTATCAAACAAACGAAAGTTCATCAATTAGCTCATCGAATTTTCCCGATGATGAAGTAAACTGGTATGGTGCAGCTTCCACAAGAACGGGAGGATCAGGTTCAAAAGGAGAATATGCTATCATATCTTACATTGGTCGTTTGGATTATAATTATGACGGCAAATATTTATTGCAGTTAAATTTCCGTAGTGATGGTTGTTCCCGATTCGGAGCAAACAAAAGATATGCCAATTTCCCTTCCATCTCAGGGGGATGGATAGTTTCGGACGAATCATTTATGAAGGAATATAATGATTTAAGTCATCTGAAATTAAGGGCGAGTTGGGGTAAAGTAGGTAACAACAACATTGGTAATTATGCTTATTTAGCCACTGTTTCCGGCACCAATTATGTGTTCAATGGCGCCGAAACTGCCGGTAGAAGGCTTGGAGGCCTTGATAACAATGACCTGACCTGGGAAACCACCGTCTCTTATGACCTGGGATTTGAATTGGGCTTTTTCAAAGATCGTATCTTCTTTATATATGATTATTACTGGAAAAAAACAGACGGATTGTTATATCAGATTGATCTGCCTACTCAATCGGGATTTTCTTCTGTTCAATCCAATATCGGAGAATTCAACTTCTGGGGTCATGAATTTAATTTGGAAACGCGGAATTTCGTTAGGACGTTCAAGTGGAAAACCCAATTTAATGTGAGTCTTGCCCGTAATAAAGTGATCAAACTTGGAACTGAGAATGTTCACATCGGCGGTAATGCCAATCAGGGTGATTATAACCGTACACAAGTGGACCATCCGATGGGTCAGTTCTACGGCTATATCTATGACGGCGTATATATGACACAAGCTGAATTTGAAGCAGGCCCTAAACATGCTTCTTCGATGGTAGGAACTGTAAGGATGAAAGACTTGAATAATGACGGCGTAATTAATATGGACGACCGGACGTTTATTGGCGACCCTACCCCGAAATTTATATATGGACTCACCAATGATTTCTCGTATAAGCAATTTGATGCAAGCATCGTTATTGCCGGTGCAGTAGGAGGTAAAATAATGGATGGACAACTCGAATGGACAGAAAACATTGATGCAGTATTCAATGTCACACGCGAATGTGCCGACCGCTGGCGCTCGGAAGAGAATCCCGGCAAAGGAAAGATACCCCGCACACGATCAGGCACAACCGAGTTGTTTCGCTATAACAATACCCGTTGGGTTTTCGATGGAACCTACCTGATGGTAAAAAATATTTCTTTAGGGTACACAGTTCCATTAAAAACCAATCCTTATGTTAGAAACATACGTGTTTTCTTAAGTACGCAAAACCCCCTTACCATAACCAAGTACCCGGGAATGAATCCGGAAGTCAGCGCTTCAGGATCGAATGGACTGCAACAAGGAAGGGATACCAGTTCCTATCCTGTTTCACAAATTTATACTTTGGGACTAAATGTAAGATTTTAAATTTAAAATATAATTCAAAATGAAACGTATACTTATATATATAGCGGCCATTTTTGGGGCAATTAACATCACTTCGTGCAGTGAAGATTTTTTGAAATTATATCCGGAAACTTCCATAACCTCCGGTTCATTCTTCACTAAGCAGGCACACTTTGAACAAGTTCTTGTCGCATCCTACGAGCGAATGCGCACAATTGCGTTGAACGGAATTATAATGGACGAAATGCGATCGGATAATTCTCATTTTACCCGTTATTCGGGTGACCGCGGCCCCTATTTAACGACCGAAGTCATTGACTTGTTTTTGGATGATGAAACGACAGGTAACTGGATAAATAACAGGTATAACGAACTTTATTCAGGCATATCGAGGTTAAACTCAATCATAGACAGAATTGATGCTGCGAACTTTGCAGATGCTCAAAAAAATTCTATCCTCAGTGAAGCCAAATTTCTTCGCGCGTTCTATTTTTTCGATCTGGTAACCCACTGGGGACCTGTCCCGTTGATGATAAAAGAAGTGACCGCAGCTGAAGAAGCTTTTATCGGAAATTCAACTGTCGAAGAAATATATGTACAGATATTAGCCGATGTTACAGACGCCATAGATAGAGGGTTGCCCATTGCAAGTAGTTTTCCTCAATCAGGAAGAGCTACCATGGGCGCGGCTAAAATGCTGAGGGCATATGCCAATATGAGCAAACCATCCAGAGATTATGCAGCAGCGGAGCGCGATCTGAAGGACATCACCAACATGAATTACGAGTTGGAAAGTAATTATGCCAATATTTTCGTAATAGCAAATAAAAACATGCGGGAATCCATCCTCGAAGTACAGTACAGAGACGGACCGGGCGGCCAACAAAATACAATCCCCTGGCGTATGATCCCTAAATGTTCGAACAACTTGATTCTGATGGGATTTCAATCTAACAATTCAGCTTATACCAGCGGCGGATGGGTTGTCCCGACACAGGAATTAATTGATTCCTACGAACCGGGCGATTTGAGATTATCAGCTTCAATAGCAGTCGCTCAAGGTACAGGCGCCGAAGTAATCGCTGTTAATGCAACCGAACCGGTATTGGATATTGTAGGATTTGAACCGCAGGAAGGTGTCGATTATCATTATTTCTGCCGTAAATATTACCATCCTCCCTACACTTATGACTTGCAGGCGAGCGATAATTTTCCACTCTACCGTTATGGCGACGCCTTGTTACTTTTGGCTGAATGTTTGGTTGAACAGGGTAAAGACGGCGAAGCGCAACCTTATCTTGACCAGGTGCGTACCCGTGCCGGACTTGGTTCTGTGCCCGCTACGAAGCAAAGCGTATCCGATGAAAGACGACATGAACTGGCTTTCGAAAACAAACGATGGACAGACCTCATCCGTACAGGACAAGCTATCAGTGTAATGACCGCTTTCGGAAATTATTGGAAAAGCGTTGATGGAGTTATTTTGCCAACCGCTTATAATGTAACACAGGAAAGATTAGTCTATGCCTTCCAGATCAGAGAATTGAGAGTAAATCGAAATTTAAAACAAAACCCTGGATATAAGGGCTATTATGACTAACAGATAACATTTTATAACCCCGAAGGTTTTTAAAACCTTCGGGGTTATAAACTTTTTTAAACCCGTTGTAATGGAATTACTAACAACCTGTTAGAGATTGATGTTATCAATTCTTAATTCCTAATTCCTAATTAAAAAAATTGCTCATGAAAATCAATTATCTTATCCTACATTTTGCCATTATTCTTGGTATAACGTCGTGCAGCGCCCGACAGACATGCGACGACTGTATTAACAATTTCGAAGCGCTTAATAAGGAGTTTGTCGAACCGGCCAAAGAGTACGGTTCAGCGCCGCTCTATGTGTTGAATACCACTATTACCCGCGATTTGCTAGACCGAACCCTGACCGAACTGAAAGACAAGGGTTTTGGCGGCGTGTTCTTTCATCCTCGTCCGGGACTGATTACCGAGTATCTATCGGACGAATGGTTCGACATGTTCCGCTATACGCTCGATAAAGGCAAGGAAATCGGACTGAACACCTGGATATACGATGAGAACTCGTATCCAAGCGGTTTTGCCGGCGGACATGTGCCGGCGCAGATGCCCGAAAGCTATAATCAAGGTCAAGGGCTGCAATTGACTAAGGTTGAAGTGTTGCCCGACACGGCTTCCGTGTTTTGCATCTGCCTGAAGGAAGAGAACGGAACGTTTACCGATGTCACAGCTACGCTTCGGACCGAAGCCGGAAAGACAGGAAATTACTATCTGTTTTCGAAAACATATCATCGCCCGACAGCCTGGTATGGCGGCTTCTCATACGTCGACCTGCTCGTCCCCGGTGTCACACAGAAGTTTATAGATGTCACCATGCCGGGATACAAACGGGTCGCAGGCCATGAGTTCGGCAAATCAATGCCCGGCTGGTTTACCGACGAACCGCACATCCAACCTCCCGGCAACAGCATCCGCTGGACGCCCGACCTCTTCGATGTATTTCTACAGAAATGGGGCTACGACCTGAAAACCGTGCTGCCCTCGCTGTTTGAGGAGACAGGCGACTGGAAAAGGGTAAGGCATAACTATATACAAACACTGCTTCAACTGTTTATCGACCGTTTTGCTAAAATCTGCTTTGAATATTGCGAGGAAAACAACCTGAAATTTACCGGTCATTACTGGGAACATGGATGGCCGGATATGAGCCACAACGGCGATAACATGGCCATGTATGCCTGGCATCAGATGCCCGCCATCGATATGCTGTTTAACCAGTTCGACGATGTGACGCCAACAGCGCAATTCGGAAATGTTCGTGCAGTAAAAGAACTGCGAAGCGTAGCCAACCAAATGGGCTATCGACGCACCTTCAGTGAAACATATGGCGGCGCCGGATGGGAAGAAACGTTCCGCGACCTCAAACGGTTAGGCGACTGGGAATATGCGCTGGGTGTCAACTTTATGAACCAGCATCTTTCACACCTGAGCCTTGCCGGTTCACGCAAGTATGACTATCCGCCCAATTTCAACGACTTCACCCCCTGGTGGCCATACTATCGAACGCTTAATATGCACTTTGCACGTCTCTCGATGGCATTATCGGCCGGCGAACAAATGAACGACATCCTTATCCTCGAACCTAATACCACTATCTGGCTGTATTATGCCTTTCGCACGGGCAACTTCCGTACCAATAACAATAGCAGCAGCAATGCGCAATACAGGGAAATCGGTCAAACCTTCCAGACTTTTGTGACCACCCTCGAAAAAGCGCAGGTTGAATACGACTTGGGTAGTGAGAATATTATCAAAGACCAGGGAAAGGTGAACGGGAAGAAGTTTGTAGTGAACAAACGCGCCTACTCGAAGGTAGTACTCCCGCCTATGATGGAAAACTTGGACGCGCCTACATGGGAATTACTCAAGAAGTTTATCGACAACGGAGGCTCGGTATTGGCTTTCTCCATACCTGATTATTTAGATGGCCAGCCTAATCCCGAAATGGAAAAATATTTTACAGGAAAACCGAATGTGAAAATTATTCCCACGTTGACGACCGACGTTATTCGTGGAGATTTTGCTTCAACCGAGATCATTTTCCCGCAATTCAAAGGTGGCAGTCTTTACCACCAACGTCGTGTGATGGACGATGGACAACTTTTGTTCCTTGTCAATTCGAGCCTCGAAGAACCGGTCGAAGGATATGTCTTGCTTGATGGAAAGGACGCTGTTGAATTGAACACACTCACTGGCGAAATGTTCGATTATCCCGAAAAAATTGAGGGCAAGCAAATTCGCCTCGACTACGACCTTCCACCCTCCGGGAGCCTCCTGCTCTATGTCTTCAACAAGAAACAAAATGGATTTGAACAGACCGTCCCAGCGAAACAATACAATGCCCTTAGCGCGACCGCGCCGCTTACCGTGAAACCTGACGGCAGCAATATACTGGCCATCGACTTCTGCGACCTTGTAGTAGGCAACGAGATTTTTCGTGACCAGCATGTGTTCGATGCAGCCGACAAAGCCTACAAATACCATGGTTTCAGCGCCAATCCCTGGAATACCTCCGTGCAATACAAGGATAACATCGTACGTCGCGACACATTCAGTACCGGCGGTTTCAAAGCGACCTACCGCTTTACGGTGGCAGGCGACTTCGATATGAGCGGCATGCAGGCCGTTGTGGAACGTCCGAACCTGTATACAATAACCATTAACGGACAGGAAATAAAACCCGAACCGGGCAAATGGTTTATAGACCGCGATTTTGGCGTGTTGCCTATCGGCAAAAACGTGCGAAAAGGAGCCAACGAACTGACCCTCACCCTATCGCCGATGAAGATACACGCCGAATTGGAAGCGGTATTCATATTGGGCGATTTCATCGTACAACCCGCCGCCAAAGGCTTTGTCATCAATCCGCCGAATGGTATGTTGACTGCAGGAAGCTGGAAAACGCAGGGGTTCCCCTTCTACAATGGCGCCGTATCCTACTCCAAGACATTCAATATAACGAATCCTTCCGGTAATTATCAGGTAAGCTTGGGCGACTGGACGGGAACCGTCGCTGCAGTGAACATCAACGGACAGCAGGCCGGTATCATCGGCTTTGAACCTTACAGCCTCAATGTATCAAAACTCATCAAACAAGGCGTTAATACGGTCGAAGTGAAAATAATCGGCAGCAACAAAAACCTGCTCGGCCCCTTCCATAACAACCCGCGACCCGGCTTAGTTTCTCCCGGAAATTTCCGTAACGTGAGATTTTACCCCGCAGGCAGCGACTATCAACAGCTGGATTACGGCCTGATGAGCGATTTCAGCTTAGAAGAAGGAACATAATCCATCAAAAACTATTCTGAATGACATTCAGTTATAATTTCACCGCCTTCACTGTTTTGGCCTTTCCTTCTTTTTCGAAGTAAAAGAAGTATAAACCTGTGGGCAAATGATCTAACCGGATGGGTTCAACAGAATCCGCCATTTTTTGGGTGAGAACGGTTACGCCGCTTTCTGTAAAAACAGTCAGCGTACAACCTTCTGCACCTTGTACGAGTATCTTATCCGTGAACGGGGTAGGGGATAGTCTCAGTTCTGGAGCAATGAGTTCGGAACTGCAATCTATATGAATAAAGTCTTTATAAAAGGGATGAATATTTAAGTTACCGTCCATTATTCCGAAATATTGTTCGATGGGGTGTCCCCCTGATTGAGACTTAACAGGTTCATCATAAGCTTCAAAGTAAAATGAAGGAATGTCTTTTTGTGAAATCCACTCAAGAAAACCCTGTAAATAGTCGGATGCTTTTTTCTCTGAAGCTGTTTGCGTCCCGCCGGAGACAGAATATTGCCCGCCGCTATAAGGTGCGCCTGTTTCGGTAAGCATCACAAGTTTTGATGGAAAAGCTGCAACGGTATTCTCGTAAGTTTGTTTTAAAGCGCTTAACATCTGGCTCTCCGGTGTATTATCCCATACCCCGTGGTAGATGTTAACACCCACAAAGTCGAGTTTTTCAAGGACAGACGCCTGCCACGAACTACCTGAGATTTCTACACTGCCGACAGGTATTATTAGATTTTGTCTCAGCACCATGTCACGTACTGCATCGATACATGATTTGAGTGTTTCAGGACTGACACCCGACAAGCTTGTTTCGTTTCCGACTGCTATCAAGTCGGGTGGAGGCCCTGATTGTAAAATTTTACCCAACCCCTCTATTTGTGCGTTGTTATTCGATGCATCATTCGTTATGTATAAGCCAATCATCGTATACAGTCCAGATTCTTTGGCTATTTTATTGATATATTCCAGTCCGTTATTTATCGTGCCGAATGTTCTAATCCATTTTGTCAATTGAATTATGGGCGCCATTCTTTCGCGGGTAGTCGCTTCCGGCAGTTGATAGCCGAAATACTCTCCGTTCAGGGCAAGGGAAACATTCAGCCCCCAAAAGGGAGTGTTCAACGGCTCTTTCGGCAACCACAAAAAGGATGCAACTGGACTGACTTCATCAGAGACTCTGACAAAAGCTTTTATTAATAAAGCGCGGTCATTGGGTACAGTAAACGCTTGGTTGTTATATGTTTGGACGGTAGAGGAAGTAAAGGGGTCGCTTCCGTCTAAGGTGTAGCGAATAACGCCTCCTACCTGACATAACAGAGTTATACTGGTGCCTGCCTCAACAAAACCCGGAGAGGGATCAGATGAGGGAGGTTGTGGCGGCCCGATAAAACAACAGCGGTAAACAGTTTTTGTAGTCAGGTATTTTCCGTTCATCGTAGTCGGATTGGCAACGTCGGCATCTTTGATTTTTGCACGCTCGACAAAGTAAAAAATTACTTCATCTACATCATTATCAATGCCTCCGGTAGTAATCAGAATGGAAAAATTACCGTCGGCGTCAACAGCGTTCATGTATTGGTTGTTATAAGGTTTTACGTAATATCCTCCTCCTCCTTCCCAGATAGCATGAAGCATTGCAATTACAGCATATTGTCCTGCATTTCCGGAGTTCAATTCGTCCCATCGGATTTTGCCTTCGGCATAACCGCTGTGCCCAAGCTGCGGAATGCTATTGATTACAATTACCGGTTCTGCCGCCCTGATAACGACAACATTAACGCTGAGCAGCGCAATGGCGACAATTGGTATCACCGCCTTAAAATTCCTTATTATCAAATGATTGATAAATTTGAGTAAACTGTCATTTTTCATTTTCTTATCCTCCCGTTTTTTTATGGTTAATAGTAGTGCAAAGTAAACCTTTTCTTTTGAGAAAACCAAAATATGAAATAAAAAATGTTGTTCTTTTTGGGAGTGCGCACTCCCAGTACTCAATATCAGCATATTTGACTATTGCAACGGCAGGATGCCGTTGTTACATTTTTCTCGCGATGATGATAAAATTTAAAAAACGCTGAAAGAGCGTCATTTATCTATTTTTCGTTATAATTTTGTACAAAAAACCCACTGTTTTGAAAAATAAATTCACTTTTTTTTTGGATAATAGAAAGAAGTTTTTATTTTTGCCGGTAAATCTATAATACTGAAATGGTGTTTACACTTGCTTATCAGACAAATTCACCAATATCAACGGAAGTCAAAGAATTTATTTTTGATAACGGGTTGACAGTATGGTTGAATGAAGACCATAATCAACCGAAAATATTCGGTGCGATAGTTGTGAAGGCGGGTGCAAAAGATTCGCCGAACACCGGTATTGCGCATTACTTCGAGCATATCATGTTCAAGGGTACCGAAAAAATAGGTACGGTCGATTATGTAGCCGAAAAAGTGTTCTTAGACCAAATCGCTGAAAGATATGATGAATTGGCGGATACGAAAAACGAATTGCAAAGGTCGGTTATACAGCAGGAAATCAATGATTTAAGTATTCTTGCAGCCGACTATGTCATCCCAAATGAATTTGATAAGCTAATCAGTAAATACGGCGGCACGAACCTCAATGCCGGCACCTCCTACGACTATACGGTTTATCACAATATTTTCTCGCCTCAATACATCGAACAATGGGCCGAAATAAACAGCGAACGCCTTATCTCCCCCGTATTCAGAATGTTTCAAACGGAGCTTGAAACCGTTTATGAAGAAAAAAACCGGCGGGATGATATGATGTTCAATCAGGCGATGGAGAAGGCTTTTGAACTCTATTTCCAGCCGCACCCCTATGCGTATCCGGTAATAGGCAGCGCTGAGAATCTGAAAAATCCGCGTCTTTCGGAAATGCGCCGGTTTTTCGAAAAATATTATGTAGCCAGCAATACAGGGCTGCTACTCAGCGGCGATTTTGATACGGAAAAGGCGCTACCTATCCTGTCAAAGGCCTTTTCGAGAATACCGGGCGGCGAAAAACCGGAGCAATATATTGTATCCATCCCGCCTTTTCAGGGGAGGGAAAAGCATACAGTAAAAATACCTATCCCTTTAATGAAAGTGATGGCCATGGGATTCCGAGGCGTGCCGGCCAATCATCCCGACCAGTCGGCCCTGAACATCGCCATCGCCCTGCTCAATAATCCAAACGGCACCGGTTATTTAGACCGACTGATGGTGCAACGGAAAGTAATGGGCGCCATGGCCGGCGGCGAAGCGTTCAACGAAGCAGGCATGTTGGGATTCATCATCCTGCCCAGACTGATGATACAAACCTACAAGGGCGCCGAAAGACTTATCTGGCGCGAAATCAACCGTGTACGCAACGGTGAGTTCCCCGAAGAGATGTTTGAAAGCCTCAAACAGGAACAGTTACGCCGCAATATCACAGACCTTGAAGACATCGATTCGCGAAGTCAAATCATGATACGTCTCTTTACACAAGGCAAAACGTGGAACGATTATATTAACGAACTGCAACGCACAGAAGCGCTTGTGAAAGACGATGTTGTACACATTGCCAACAAATACCTGAACGAAAATTATATATTTATCCGTAAAAAAACGGGTAAATATATGAAAGAATACCTCCCTAAACCCGATTTTGCACCCATTGTCCCCAAACATTCAAACGCAACCTCCAAATATGCGCGCAAATTGGAAAAACTGCCCGTTCAGCATGTCAGGATACGGTTCTTAGACTTCGACAACGATGCCCAAACGTTTGCCTTGACGCCGAAAGCAAACCTGTATGTCACCAAAAATCCGGTCAATACTATCTTTACATTAAAAATAATGTATGCTATCGGAAGCATGGAGGCGCCCCTGACAAAACTTTTAGCAAGCTATCTTTCTTTGTTAGGTACTGATAAACAGTCTTTTAATGAATACCGGACGAAGTTGCAACGGATGGGTAGTTTGCTGCATTTCGAAACCGACGACCAACATTTTATTATTAACATCAGCGGATTTGACAAGTATTTCGAAGAGACAATCAGCGCGGCGGGTGAATTTCTACAACATGTCAAGGTGGACAGGCGAAAACTCAAGACGCTCATCGACGACGATAAAGTAGGTAAAAAAGCGTTTTTCAAATCGAGCTATGACATTGCCGAAGCATTATTCGAATATGTTCAATACGGGACACAATCACAATACCTGACAAAACCATCGCTGGGGGAACTGAAAAAAATGAAAGGGCGCGATTTGTTGGATTTATTTTCCGCCGTACAACAGGTCAGATGCGATTTTCATTACTGTGGGAAAATTGACGCACCGTTGGTAGCTGAAAAAATCAGACAATATATCCCTTTGAATAATATAACGAAAGATTCAAACAGCCCTGTTTACCGTGACCCTATCGTATACGATCGACCCCTTGTGTTCTTTTACGACATGCACGATGTATCACAAAATATATTATATGGCTTTCAAGTGGGCACAGCGTTGTCGTTGCCGGAAGAAAGAGTGGCGGCAAGGCTTTTTTCAGAATATTTCGGCGGAGGCATGTCGTCGCTTATCTTTCAAGAAATCAGGGAGTTTCGCTCGTATGCCTACCAGACTTCCGCAGGTGTCCAACTTCCGCCGTTTTGTCAGTCGGACAAACCTGCCACATTTGTCACCCATCTTTCTACGCAATGCGACAAGACGATTGACGCCTTGACCGTCCTCGAAGCGCTCGTCCGTCGTATGCCGGCGCATCCCGAAAAAATTGAACCTATCATTCAAAGTATTGTCAACCAGACAAACAACGAATATCCTACTTTCCGCGACATATCGACAAAAATAGCCAAATACAGGCAGGTCGGACACCATAGCGATCCCAATCAATACCTGTTGCAAAAAATCAGGGATATGGATATTACCGACGTCGTCAGGTTCCACAACGAACACATAAAAGACCGGACACTCGTGTATGCAATCGTAGGTAATTCACTTAAAATCAACATGACGAAACTTTCTTCATTCGGCGATGTCGTCCGTGTCAAGAAAAGCGATTTTTATAGATAATCATGCGAATAGATATACTAACCGTACTGCCTGAAATGATTGATGGGATGTTGCATTGTTCTATTCTGCAACGCGCCCAGGATAAAAGACTTGTAGAGATTCATCTGCACAATCTACGGGATTACACCACCAATAAATGGCGTCGTGTGGACGATTATCCTTTTGGTGGAGAAGCTGGTATGGTCATTCAGATAGAGCCGGTCGACCTGGCTATCTCCGCATTGAAAGCTGAACGAAATTACGATGAAATCATCTATACCTCTCCCGACGGGGAATTATTCGACCAACCGATGGCTAACGGCCTGTCGATGTTGCAGAACATAATAATCCTGTGCGGTCATTACAAAGGGATTGACTACCGCATACGCGAACATCTCATTACGAAAGAGATATCTATCGGCGACTATGTGCTCACGGGGGGCGAATTAGCGGCAGCTGTTATAGCTGACGCCACTGTACGATTGATACCCGGTGTCATAGGTGACGAACAAAGTGCCCTGTCCGATTCGTTTCAGGACGGATTGCTCGCCCCCCCTGTGTACACCCGCCCGGCTGAATACAAAGGATGGAAAGTGCCGGGAATACTTTTATCGGGACACGAACGCAACATTCAGGAATGGCGGTTACAACAGTCGCAAGAGCGAACAGAGCGGCTTCGACCGGACTTACTGGATACTAAACCATAACCGGATTACTTCGTTCCTGGCAATGACATTTTTCGTCAATGTTAGGAACGAAGCAATCCGGAAGAAAATTTAAATAATTCAGGTTATGATTTGGCTCTTCCTCTTTTCCCTGCAATAAACGGGAAATTTATCTCGATTAGTTTTTCGAGTTTTTCATCTTGCAGTCTACCTGTTTGATACAGTTTTCTATTCAGTGATACCCATGCATGTATTACATTCGATCTATCTCCTTTTTGAAAGGCTTCAAAATTTCTTTCCCACGCATCGCCTCTTTTTTGTTTTGGAGCCTTTTCTTTCGGCGTCTCTTCAGTAGGTGTCTCTTCCGTAGGTTCTATTGGCGTTTTAACTTTTCCCTTATAGGGTCCCCGTTTACCTCTCTGTTTTTTTTCAGGTTTAGAATCCACAGGTTCAACTACTTGCTCCGGTGCAGGTACAGGCTCTTGTGCCGTTTCTATTGCCGATACAGTTGCAGGCGCAGAAGTTATTGGCGCTGGTAGAGGCGCAGGTGCAGGTTCCGGTAGAGGCGCTGGCGCAGGTTCCGGTAGAGGCGCTGGCTCCGGTAGAGGTGCTAGTTCCGGTACAGGCGCAGGTTTAATGGCTTTAGATAATTCTTCCTTATTCTGAATTCCGAAATATTTTTTCAAATATTCAAATTCCGAATTTTCCCATTTGAGCTTGTCTTTGTCTTTCTCAACCTCTTCATCAGCTTCTAATTCAAACTCAAACTGAGTGATAGAAAATTTGCAATTCTTTTTTACCATCTGATCCACGTTCACACGATAACATGGACTAATTGAATTTTCAATTACTGCGGTTACAGTTCCGTAAAACCACCAATCACCGCTGTCATACTTAACTTTATCTCCAACGTTGTGTTTCATTTTTTATAACTTTTAAAAAAATAATGGCGCAAAATTACATATAATATTTTATTTATTACATTTTTATCACTTTTTTTTTATTTTTTAATGAATAACGGCTTTATCTTCCTAAACGCAAAATAAATGTACGGATTTGATTATGACCTATTTCGAAAGAAAAACTGTTTTCTTTTCGTAATATTTCAGGTTGTACTGGTAAGTGGTTTTCAATGTGATAACATGGTCATTGTTTTCTGTTCCATAAAAGGATTCTTCGTCGCCCAATGCTATTTCTGTACTCCAGCCGCTCACATAAGCGGCGTGTTTAAATTCCTGTTTTGCTAATAACGGACGATTAAACTCCATGGCGCGTTGTACAATAGCATTGCCGCGCCATCTGCCTGTATGTGAGGCAAGCGCATAACAAACCTCCTGTCGGCCGTGGTCCATCCAAGGGTCCATGTCGCGCGAATTATACAAAACAGTCATTCCCATCATTCCGTCGTCTAACGTGAAAGCATTACGACCGTCGTTAAACAGTGTGATACCCCACCCGTCGTTCGACAGATCAACCCAGTTTTGAGCGGGAAGTACGGCGTTCGACAGCGGGCGCTCGATATAACCGTATGGATTCTCGTAGGTGGCTGTCCCATTTTTCACAGCAATAGGGAAATATACTTTCAAGGCCTTGTCGTGCTCATACCAGTCGACAACGATACGAAACTTCACCTGTGACATTCCTTTCTCAATCATCATCTGACGGACAAAACGCGAATCACCCGCCACATCTTCCCATTGTACTGTAACACACAACGGGGTATTTTCAATGATTTTCGCTTCCGACATTGCAGAAAAAGGAACTGTAACGGTAATCACACCGGTCATCCGACACCCAGTCGACTGTATAAGGGATTTCTTTTCTTGAAGCATCTTTTACGGCAAATGTTTGTACAGGTGTAACAAACTTCAAATCAACACTTACAGGGGCTGTACGCTGCCAGGCCAATGAATTGTACAGTACGATAGGCGTTCCTTCGCCGCGCGTTTCAATGCGTGAACCGATTGTCTCCAACCCGAATGATTGCAGACGTCCGGCTTCCCGGATGACCGATTCCAAATCGCTTACCGCATCGTCAGCGGCATCACCAATGCAAGTACCCGGTAGGATATCATGAAATTGATTGCGTAACAGTATCTTCCATGCTTCGCGTAAATCGACCCTCGGATAGAATGGTTTACCCTGCATACGGGAGCCTATCGTAGCGAATGTCTCGGCAGTCAGTAAAGCATTTTCCGCCTGCCTGTTGAGGCGAGTATACTCGACCCGTCATCCGATTCCCAGCGGAAGATACGCATGTTATCGGGTGCAGCGCGCATGAAAAGATAGTTCTCCATACCGCATCCCCTGTAAATTTTCGGTAAGGTGGCGGCATGACCCGAAAAGGCGTCAGGCGTCCAAACAACACGGCTCAGGGGCGCCAGGTTGTTTTCCCTCATAAATTCGCTACAGAGAAGGAACTGACGGATATACGATTCGCCGCCGGCAAGCATTTCATCAGGTTCACACCACTGATTTCCCGTAACGCTCCATGTTCCGTCTGCGATACGATTTCTTATCTCTTTTAGCAAATCGGGATAAAGTAGTTGCATCTGTTCATAAAGCGCAAGCTGGCTTTGGGTGAAAGTCAACCCTTTTTCCTTTTCCATAATTTGCAAAACACCCCAAAATGTATCGGGTATAACCCGTTTAACTGTTTCGTTCCACCGTAAATCCAAATACAACACAATTTTTAATTTTTCGCATTTTCAACATTGCGAGGCTCCAATGAAAGAATCGCCCGTCATTGCGAGCCTGCGAAGCAATGACGGGGAAAGCTCGCAATGACGGGTAAAAAAGAACGTTCCTCGAATTTTTTATATTTTCCCGATTTTTTTACTAATTTTGCAGGCTGTAAGAAATTCGTAATTCCTAATTGATTAATGGAGCTTATACCTGCAATTGACCTGATAGACGGAAAATGTGTAAGACTGACACAGGGCGACTACAACACAAAAAAAGTGTACAATGACGACCCGCTTGAAATCGCGAAAATGTTCGAAGGCTGCGGCTTGAAACGGTTACATGTCGTCGACTTGGACGGCGCGCGTGAAGGACGGATCATCAATTATAAGGCGCTGAATATCATTGCATCAAAGACTTCGTTAAAGATCGATTTCGGCGGCGGATTAAAATCAGACAAAGATGCGGAGATAGCGTTTGAGAACGGAGCGTTGTTCATTACCGGCGGCAGTGTCGCCGTCAAAGCGCCGCATTTGTTTGAGGCATGGCTCGAACGCTACGGAGCGGAACATATCATCCTCGGCGCCGATGCAAAAGACGAAAAAATCGCCATCAGCGGGTGGCAGGAGACCACGACCCAGGCATTGATCCCTTTTATCGGAGAATTTCATAGTCACGGTGTTAAGTTAGTGATTTGTACTGATATAGGTCGCGATGGCATGTTGCAGGGACCATCGACAGACTTATATAATAAAATACGTAAAGCGCTGCCTGACGTCTACCTGATTGCAAGCGGAGGAGTTGGCTCGGTGAAAGACATAGAAATACTGGAAAATGCAGGCATACCCGCCGTCATTTTCGGAAAAGCCTTTTATGAAGGGCGCATCAAACTGAAAGACTTGGAATCTTTGAATCTTAAATTTTTAAATATTAAATAATAATTATGGAAGCAAAACGTATTATACCTTGCTTGGATGTAAAAGATGGGAGGACAGTGAAAGGAATCAATTTCATCAACTTCCGCGATGCCGGCGATCCCGCTGAAATGGGCGCCGAATATTACCGTCAGGGAGCTGATGAATTGGTATTTCTTGATATCACAGCGACGCACGAAGAACGTAAAACATTCACTGATGCAATAAAAAAAATCTCCCATAGTATCAATATTCCTTTCACCGTTGGCGGCGGCATCAGCGAATTATCTGATGTGGAAAGGATTCTGAACGCAGGCGCAAATAAAATATCGATCAATTCGGCCGCTATCCGCCGTCCTGTCTTGATTGATGAGATAGTAAAATTTTTCGGCAGTAAGGCGTGTGTCCTGGCAATAGATGCAACGATTGATAATAACCAATGGATATGTTACACGAACGGAGGTCGGTACTCCACAGGAAAAAACCTGTTCGACTGGGCTCTTGAGGCCGAAGAACGCGGGGCCGGCGAAATCCTGTTTACAAGCATCCTACACGACGGGATGAAAGAAGGCTATCCGAATGAGGCTTTATCCATGCTTGCCGACCGATTACACATTCCGGTCATCGCTTCGGGAGGCGCAGGAAAGATGGAACACTTCCGCGATGTGTTCCAAACAGGTAAAGCCGATGCAGCGCTGGCTGCCAGCGTATTTCATTTCGGTGAGATAAAAATCCCCGAACTGAAACAATATCTGCGCAATGAGCGAATAAACGTTAAGTAATCCAAAAAACAAATGGAAAGCGAATTATTAGTTCATATAGAAAACATTGATGTCTGTCAGGAAGAAAACATCGTATTGAGCGATGCCTCCCTCACATTAAATAAAGGCGAGTTTATCTACATCATCGGCAAGGTGGGGTCGGGGAAGAGCAGCCTGTTGAAAGCGCTTTACTGTGAAGTGCCTATCCATACAGGGAAGGCTTTTGTGGCCGGATATGACTTGTTAAAAATAAAACGGCGCGACATCCCTTATCTACGCCGAAAGTTAGGTATTGTATTTCAGGATTTTCAGTTACTAATAGACCGTACAGCCATTAAAAACCTTGAATTTGCGCTCAAAGCGACCGGCTGGAGAAATCAACGCGTCATCAAACGACGCATCGAAGAAGTATTGGAGCAAGTGGGTATGCCAAACAAAGGGTATAAGATGCCGCATGAATTATCGGGCGGCGAACAGCAACGAATCGGCATTGCACGTGCGCTGTTGAATACGCCTGAGATAATTCTCGCCGACGAACCCACCGGAAATCTTGACCCGGAGACGAGCGGACAAATCGTTCAATTGCTGCATGATATATGCCTCAACGGTACTTCAGTTATTATGACTACTCATAACTATAACATTGTCAACTTATTCCCAGCTCGTGTGATAAAGTGTCAAAGCAACCGGTTATATCCCGTAGAGGATGATTCATCGCTGGGCTATGAAGATGTAGCGTTTGAATCAACATTTGATTTTTAACAATAATAATAGATAGAAAAATGAAAATTTTAAAGTTCGGAGGAACATCAGTAGGGTCGGCGCAACGCATGAAAGACGTGGCGGCATTAATCAATAATGGTCATCAGGATTTGGTGGTTTTATCCGCCATGTCGGGTACAACTAATACATTAGTTGAAATATCAGATTTATTATATAAGAAAAAACATGCTGAAGCAAATGAGAAAATCGACCAATTGGCGGAAAAATACGCAGGTGTCATTGATGAATTATATGCTACGAAGTTGTACAGAGAACAGGCGCATGAGTTTATCCGACTGAAAATGAACTATCTTCGTTCGTTCATTAAGGAACCTTTTACCTCGCTCGAAGAACGCTGTATATTGGCGCAAGGCGAGTTAATGTCCACCGGCATGATGAACTTGTACTTCCATGAGACGGGAGTCAATTCTGTAATCCTTCCTGCATTGGAATATATGCGTACCGACGAAAATGCAGAACCGGATACGCGTTATATCAATGAAAAACTGCTTGATATGTTGAAAAAAAATCCGAATGCGGCGTTTTACATCACAGAAGGTTACATTTGTTTGAACACAAACGGCGAAATAGATAACCTGCAACGCGGAGGCAGTGATTATACGGCATCACTTGCGGGAGCGGCTTTGAATGTTGAAGAAATACAGATTTGGACTGACATCGACGGTATGCACAACAACGACCCGCGCGTCGTGGAAAAAACATCGCCGGTACGCTTCCTTAGCTTTGACGAAGCGGCCGAATTAGCCTACTTCGGCGCTAAAATCCTGCATCCCACTTGTATCCTGCCGGCCAAAGTGAAAAATATTCCGGTACGCCTGTTGAACTCCTTACAACCTGGGGCAACCGGAACCACCATTTTGAACGACTTGGAAAAAGATAAAATAAAAGCGGTAGCCGCCAAAGATAATATCACCGCCATCAAAATTAAAAGCGGACGTATGTTGCTGGCTACAGGCTTCCTGCGGAAAGTATTTGAGATATTTGAAACATGGCATACGCCTATCGATATGGTGACTACCTCCGAAGTAGGCGTATCACTTACCATCGACAACCCCACTCACTTGGATGAAATTGTCGGCGATTTAAAAAAATACGGCGCCGTAACCGTCGACCGAAACATGGTGATAATCTGCGTAGTAGGCGACCTTAAATGGGAGAATATCGGATTTGCAGCCACAATCGTAAACGCCCTCAATGACATCCCTGTCCGGATGATCTCGTTTGGAGGCAGCAATTTCAACGTATCGCTGCTTATCAAAGCCTCAGATAAAAAGCGCGCCCTACAATCCCTAAGCGAACAACTTTTCAATGGCGCATCTGCCAAATGACAGCCATCAATTGCCTGATCGCTTGCGATAGGTTGCGATGAAATAACCGATCAATGCGGCTAATATGCAAACCCCGACCCAGAGGTTCAACGTCAGTGATCTGCTGAAACCAAAGTAAAGCATGACTGCGGATATGATGAGAAAAAGACCGCCGACGATCAAAATAAGTGGAGTAGGGCGGGGATACTCCCTTCGTTTGAAACAAATCCAAAAAAGAGAAAAAACCGTTAGCGCGGAAAAAAGTGTTAAGACTGCGCCGACATTTGAGAGTACCTCCTGCAGTTGATAGGCGAGTACTAATATCAGGGCGATTGCTCCTTGCAGTATGATTGCATAAACCGGAGGTTTTCCTTTTTTTCCTTTCAGTGCTGCCGGCAGAAAACCGTCCTGTGCCATCGCGGCGTAGACTCTTGGGCCAAGAAACGTCATGGCGCTGGCTGAAGATATGAATGCGATGATCGCAAAAATGGACATACAAGCGGCTCCAGTGTCGCCTAATATGTTTTGCATGATGAGATGTCCTAACGTTATACGGTTGGTCTCATATTTAAAGACTACCGTCGATTGTTCCGGAGTCAGATTGGAAACAAAAATCCAGTTAATCAAAAAATATAGGATGCCGACGACAAGGCAACCCAGAAACATCGCACGTGGAACATCGCGCTTAGGATTTTTAAATTCAGAAGCCGCATAAATTGCAGCGTTCCAGCCGCTAAAAGCAAAGGCGATGTAAAACAGGTTTCGCATGAAAGAGCCGACAGGGAATTCTTTCGACCCGTTCGGTGGCGTCCATTCAGGCCATGCATTGTTTCCGTAGATCAACCCGACGATAATGAATCCTGCAACAAGTATGATTTTAACTGCTACTAAAATGTTCTGCACCGTAATCGATGTGCGCATACCAATCGTATGAGCAGCCGTCAGCGATAAAACCACCAACACAGCAACCCATGTGACATTGATGCCGACGTGCAAAGTACCGGCAAAAGCGCCTGCCGCCATGGCGCTGACCGCTATGGGTGCGGAAAACCCGACCAAGAGAGAAGCCCAACCGGCAAGGTATCCTAACGCAGGGTGAATCAGCGTGGATAGGAAACGATACTCGCCGCCTGACTGAGGAACAAGCTGTATGATACCGGAATAAGCCTTCGCTCCGGTCATGGCGATCAACATCCCGACTATCCAGGCAAACAGAATCTGTTGGGGATGCATTTCCTGCGCCATAAAACCGGTACTCAAAAAAACACCGGCGCCAATCATGTTGGCAATCACCATCCCCATGCCGGAAAACACTCCCAGCCGTCGATCTTTCATAAGTATTTATGAATAATTGAATAATTGAATAACGGAAATCATTAATCATTAATCATTAAATCATTAATCATTAATCATTAGCGTGTCGCTTTCCAGGTACCACCTCCGGAGCTGCCGGAAATCGAATTACCGCTTACGGTGCCGGTATATTCCGTACCTCCGGCATTAAAGCTGATTTTATCACCGTTCAGTTTACCGGAAAGCTCCATTACTTTATCTCCCATAGTCAGGGTTCCGGTAACAAACTGAAATTTCTGCGAGAAATTGATTTGTCCGCCCTCAAGTTTCCAGTTTCCGTCTACTTTTGCCGGAACAATCCAGAGATGGGCTGTTGACCAACTCACGGGTTCATCAAGATTCGTGGTCTGGTCAGGTTCCCAGTCACTCATGCCAAAAGTGTTGGAGACAATACGCGTACCCGGTTTCATCTCCAAGATTACAGGCCGCAGCCTCAGATTGAGTTCCGACAGTAGAAACAGCGTGATTACCGTCGCTTTTGAAAAGTCGGTTTCAAAAATGTCGGCCTGTTTGAAAGTAGCTTTTGCGCTCACTCCTTCTTCCTTGGCATTGCGTCTGGCTAACTCCACCATATCAGGGTTATACTCAATGCCTAACGCAGTAGCGCCCCGTTTGGCCGCCGTGATAACCAACCGTCCGTCGCCGGAACCAAGGTCCATGACATAATCAGCGGAAGTGACATTCGCCATTGCCAACATCGTATCGACAAGCACCTGCGGGGTGGGCACCCAAACAACATCCTTGCCTTCCTGTGCGACCTGCGGCGTATAATTATTGTCCGTTGTCTGGGCAAATACGCCTGTAATCGAAAGTAATAAACTTAATGTAAACGCAAGGTAGCGATTAAAAAGAATTCGTTTTTCCATAAGTATTTAATTTTATAAATGATTCTATCAGTGATGTATCAATCTAACTATATGATTGAAAGTTCCATATTTTATATAATTCAACTGTTCTTCCACGCGGCAAAATTACAAAAAGTTTTCTGATAATAAGATATTTTTTTTATTATTTTTTTTCACGCGCTTGGAAAAATGAAAAATCTCATTTATCTTTGCACCGATATAATTTTCAATTTTCAACTATCATGTCTTTCCCGACCGAAAAATTCAGAAATTTAGAAACGCCATTTTACTACTATGATATTGCGTTACTTCAAAAAACATTAGATGTAGTCAAAGTAGAACTTCAAAGGTATGATTATCACCTGCATTATGCCGTCAAAGCAAATGCCAATCCGCGTATACTTTCGATCATCGCCCAAAACGGAATAGGCGCTGATTGTGTGAGCGGCGGCGAGATACAGGCTTCACTTGACGCCGGTTTCCCCGCCTCCCGCATCGTTTTCGCCGGCGTCGGTAAAGCCGACTGGGAAATCAACCTCGGCCTCGACAACGACATCGCCTGTTTCAATGTAGAATCTATACCGGAATTAGAAGTAATTAATGCGCTGGCTGAAGCTAAAAATAAAACTGCAACCATCGCTTTACGCATCAACCCCGATGTGGATGCGCACACACACGAGAAAATTACGACAGGGTTGCAGGAAAACAAATTCGGAATTAGCCACCGACAAATGAATAGCGTTATTGATGAGATGCTTAGGATGAGCCATATCCGGTTCATCGGTATCCATTTCCACATCGGTTCGCAAATAACCAACCTTTCAGTATTTCGTGAATTGTGTGTACGAGCCAATGAATTGCAAAACGAATTTGACGCCCGCAACCTGCCTCTTTCATCACTCAACTTTGGCGGCGGACTTGGCATCGATTATTATCAACCCAACCAGCAGGCGATACCTGAGTTTAATAAATATTTTGCAATTTTCTACGAATCAATCAAACCACGCGAAGGTCAGCAAATCCATTTTGAGCTTGGAAGGTCGATTGTCGGCCAATGTGGTTCGCTCATCTCGAAAGTCCTGTTTGTAAAAAAAGGAGAACTAAAACAGTTTGCCATCTTAGACGCCGGTTTTACCGACTTGATACGCCCTGCCATGTATGGCGCTTATCACCATCCGGAAAATATCTCGTCCGATGAGCCATCTGAAACGTATGACATCGTAGGTCCTATCTGCGAATCGTCCGACGTTTTCTGCAAAGACACGCAAGTGAACAAAGTTCGCCGTAACGATCTTGTCGCACTCCGGTCAGCAGGCGCCTACTGCGAAATTATGGCCTCACAATACAACTGCCGCCCGCTACCGAAAGGCTATTTCTCGGACATGTAATCCCGATACACTCAAGCTATAATGAAAAAAAAATTCATTGTTCATTGTTCATTGTTCATTCTATTGTTGTGCGCATCATGTGGCCGGCAAAAGTATTATTTTGAAGATAGAGGCATTATTTTTAATACAAGCTATTCGATAAAATACGAATCGCCCGACCTTCTTACAGACAAAATTAGAACCGAGCTTCATACATTTGACATGTCCTTGAATGTATTTAATCCAAACTCTATCGTATCGAAAGTGAATCGAAACGAAGCGGTCGAAGTCGACGATTGGTTTATCACCGTATTCAACAAAGCGCAGGAAGTATCGGAGAAATCAGGTGGTTATTTCGATGTGACAGCCTCCCCTTTGATCAATTTATGGGGGTTCGGATATGAAAAAGCCGACAGCATTTCGCAACATACCATCGACAGCATTAAAATGTTTGTCGGATACAAGAAAATACGTATCGAGAACCGGAAAATCATTAAGGACGACCCTCGCGTGACGCTTAACTACTCGGCAATTGCTAAAGGCTTCGCTTGCGACTTGATAGCCGGATTATTGGAGAGCGAAGGAGTAAAAAATTATATGGTTGACATTGGCGGCGAAGTGGCGGCAAAAGGGAAAAACCCGAAAGGGTTGTGTTGGCATATCGGCATCAACAAACCCGAAGACGATTTTTCCGGAATAACAAATGATGTCGAACAAACCGTCTTGCTATGCGGCAAAAAAGGGCTTGCGACATCGGGAAACTACCGTAACTTTTACATCAAAGACGGGACGAAAATCTCACATACCATAGACCCCCTTACCGGTTATCCCTCAGAACAGGAACAAGATATACTAAGCGCTACCATCGTCGCCCCCGACTGCATGACCGCCGACGCTTACGCAACGGCATTTATGGCGATGGGCGTCGAAGCCGCCTGCCAAATGGCCGGGACAATCTCCGAAATCGAGTATTACATCATCTACCCCGGCAATTTACCATTCTCCTATCAAAAAAAGTACTCCAACGGAATGAAAGCAATGCTAAAACGATAGGCTTCATTTCAACTTGGCAATCACTACAACCGGATTGTCATCATCTTTCAAATTCTTCAATAACTCCCTTAGCTTTAGATGCGCCTGCGGGTCTTTGATTGGCAGCGATGCAAAATAATCTTCCGTAAGCAATTCTTTCATATCTTCTACTTGCCAAATATCAACGACTACATCATTCCCTGCATAATATCTCGGAAAGAATGACAGTCCGCCGTTAATATCATTTATCAGACCCTTTTGGTAATGCCGGTCCGTATCAAGCAGGATATTCACATCCTTTTCAATATCATAAATTCCATGAACATCTGCCTCGCCTGCAACTTTAATACCTAAAAAGAACGTAGTTCTGGCTTTTGGCCTTGGAAATATCGGCGGAACATATATGCTATAAAAATAATGATTGGGCGTTCCAATAATTTGATTAATTTTCATAATATTGGTGGTGCCATCGTTGTTTAAAGGCATTATTTCTTTTTGGCCCTCTGAATTTATTTTTCCTAAAGGATAAGCATACTTGCCAAAATCAAAAAATGATACCGGTTGTAAATTCAAATCGACAATCGTATACAAGGTATCATTGATGTAATCCTTTACATATAATCGCCTGTCTAATCTAAAGATATTTATGGTTGATAACAGACCGTTCCTAAGCTGTGAATTGGCGTCATAAAAACAACAACCGGGAATTTCTTTTACAATATTTCCAGTACGATCAAATAAAAAATATTTGAATCTGTTTCCATAAGAATAAGAGACAGACCCCATAAAAATATCATTCTCTAAATAAGAAATATTCATTAGGCTTAATTCACCGATGTTTGGCTTTGGAAATGAACCGATGAATTGTCCATTGCACTCATATTCTAAAATACTTCTGGGATCGTGCACAAAAACAGTGGGCTTCTCATGGTTTAGAAAGAAATCTGAAACGCCGATATACTCACCGGGTCCTTGTCCGATCGCTCCAATTTTATTCAGATATTTTCCCAAATAATTGAAAACATGAATATTTAGGCGTGGAGGGATGAAATTATACGAGATATATGAACATATAAAAATTAGACTATCGTTTGCCAACACAACAGGTTCCCCACCTATTAACGAATTAGTATTTGTTTCCAGAGGAATAAGTTCTATCGACGAAAAATAATCGGAACAGTAAGCCCTTTGATATTTTCCCAAACTATTTACGACGTCAATTACAGGATATTTTCCCTCGCTTTTTTCCTCGCTTTTTTTTAGGGAACAACCTGTCAGACTAACTGAAATACATAACGTCAAAAGTATTTTTTTCATAAGCGCTACTGAAATCTTATTTAAATGTAGCAATCGCGTATACCTCATTATCTTCATCTTCGTTCAGACTGGCAACAAGCGCTTTCAATTGGCCGCTTAATCTATTTTCATTATATGCCTGTTTCAAGCTATATAAATCCATCTTAATGCAAGCCAACATTTTTTTCCCATCAAAATAGGTAAAACTACTCCAAATTTTGAAGTATTCCCCTTGATAATCAGGCAAACTGATTTTTGGGGAAAATATTTCTCCCGTTTGTTTGTCATGTCCATACATTGTAGGAGAATTATCCTTCTGCTCAGAATAACTGACTATTTTTTTATCTGCCATGAATTGATAC
>Ga0099364_10001005_pt1 | contig 47472 bp, 45 predicted proteins | sample TergutTh196P3_FD_73070 | JGI IMG/M metagenome (GOLD analysis project Ga0099364, IMG submission 73070) | Microcerotermes parvus P3 segment gut microbial communities from Pointe-Noire, Republic of the Congo - Th196 P3 | ecosystem: Host-associated > Arthropoda: Insects > Digestive system > Gut ...
GTAAGTCTCAAGAAAAAACGTTTTATGATTTGCTGCAATCCTCTAAAATATTTCAGCAGAATTTTAGAACTCTAATGTTAAAATGTCCTTCCATGGCCGGTGTGCTTCGCTTTACCGTTCGTGCGGAAGTCGTGAAAAATTCATAGTTTGGCATTGATTTATAAACAGCGCTATGGCATAATAGAATAACACGATTATAGCCCCTAAAAGGATACGAATATTTGTGGTGAATTTAAACAGTATCTGGCATGATTTTTACAACAGCTTATTAAGCGCGCTAAAAACAATTGGGCCGGCCGATTTTATCGACTGGCTTGTTGTTGCGTTCTTGATTTACCACGCTGTGTTTTTGGTGCGCGAGACACGAGCCATGCAGCTTGTAAAAGGCATCGTCGCCATTTCGGTCATGTCTGTCCTCTCAAACTGGCTTGGCATGAACACTTTAAAGTTTGCGCTTGAAAACATATTGCGTTCAGGCGTTTTGCTGATTGCAATCCTGTTCCAGCCGGAGCTGCGCCGTGCGCTGGAGCAGATGGGCAGGAGCAAAATCGCGGGCGGAATCACAGGTATCTTAGCCGCCGACCAAACCGAATCGGAGGCTGAAAGCGCTGAAGCGCTGATTAACATTCTGTGCGAGAGCGTGGAGCACTTGTCCAGCGAAAAAACTGGCGCGCTGATTGTAATCGAGCGCGAAATCAAGCTGGGCGAAATCATCAATACAGGCACGGTAACCGATTCAAAGCCGAGCGTTGAGCTTATAGAACACCTCTTTTTCAAGAACTCGCCGCTTCACGACGGCGCCATGATCATACGCGCGGGAAGAATATACGCCGCGGGCTGCTACCTGCCGCTTTCGGAAAAGGAAATCGCGCGCGAGCTGGGGACGCGCCACCGCGCGGGCCTCGGCATGAGCGAGGTGTCGGACGCCATAATCATTATCGTATCGGAGGAAACGGGAGCGATTTCCGCCGCCGTGGAATCCGCCTTGAAGCGCAGGCTTTCCCCGGAAGAGCTTCAGGGGCTTTTAAGTAAAAACCTGTTAAAACAGGGCGACAATAAAAACGAGAAGAAGCCCAAATTCAGGAGGGCTAAGCAATGAAGAAACAAAACCGGTTTTCGCTTAAGCAATTATTTGACAACAAACGTTTTGTACAGGTATTCGCCCTTGTCGTCGCGGCGTTTTTCTGGCTGCTTGTAGCAATGACGCAAAATTACCCGATCACAAGGGTTATCTATAACGTCCCCGTCCGGGTGAATTCGCAGCCGAACGCCCTTTCAAGCATAGGGCTTCATGCCATTGACGATGAAAATATCCGCGTCGACGTTGAGGTCGAGGGTCTGCGCTCCGTCGTGGGGCAGCTTACTCCCGACGACTTTTTGCTGACCGTCAGGCTCACCGGCGTCACGGAGGCCGCAACATACGAGCTTATCCCGATGTCAATCGACATTGCGCCAAACCCGGATTACTCCATCATCGGGTTTTTGCCCGAAAAGGTTAAAATCCGGTTTGACAGGCTAAGCCAAAAAACCTTTGCCGTGGAGGAGCGGATTCAGGGGCTTTCGATCGCCCAGGGGTACACCGAAAAAATGACCGTCGTAACGCCTGATACCATTACCGTTGAAGGTCCTGCCACAGAGCTTGAAAGGATCGCCTACGCCGGGATAACGACCGAGCTGACCGAGCCGCTTGACAAAACGCATTCGGAAGAATTGCAGGTCGTTTTTTACGATGCGAATGGCGACGAGCTTGAACTGGAGGAGATGCATCTCAGCGCCGACAGGACGCAGGCGCATCTTACCATACAGGTTCTCAAGGTCATCAATCTGCCGCTTGCCGTCGATTATATCAATATCCCAAGAGGGTTCCCGAAAGACGAGCTTTTAGAGCGCACGCGCTTTTCGCAGTTTGACGTCACGATTGCGGGCCCTTCCGATTTGATTGACAGGCTCACCGAAATACAGCTTGGGTATATCGATTTAAAAAGCATAAGGATTGACCGCACGCTCTTCCCGTTCGACGTGCCGCTGCCGTCGCCGCAAGATCAGTTTATGCGCCTTGACAACGTCATGTCGGTAGTGGTGGGCATCAACGACCGCGACCTTGAAAGCGCTGTGTTCAACGTGTCGAACCCGCGCCTCCTTAACACGCCGTCGGGCTTTGAGGTAGAATTGCTGGCGGATACGATATATAACGTGGAGTTTGTCGGGAAAAGGGAGATCATCGAAGCGATGACAGCCGATGACATCGTTGCGGAAATCGATCTTTCCGAGCGCGAAATCGTCAGCGGCTCATACCCGATGCCGGTCAAGATCAGCGTTCCGGGCAAGGGTCTTGTCTGGGCTGTGGGCGACCACAGCATCACGATACAGGCAACGACTTCATAGCGGACAAACCTTGGCAACGATACGCGGGCGGCTTTTGCCGCCCGCGTATCGTTGCCACAATAAACAGTAAAAGAGGTAAAGCAAAGTGGCAATTATTATATCCGGTATATCCCTGCCGTTTCAGGAACCGCCTGAAACGGCGCTGGAGCGCGCGAAAAAGCAAGCCGGCGTGCGTGTTATGTCGGCCGTTATCGCAAAGCGGTCGGTGGACGCGCGGCGCAAAAAGGACATCCGGTTTGTGTATTCGGTGCGGCTTTTGGTATCGGGGAACGAAGCGGAGCTGGTAAAGGGGCTGAAAAACGGGAGCGTTGCCCATGATTTTGCTAAACCGGATTTTTCCCATGCGAATATAAAAAACAAAAAACCGGTGATTGCGGGGTTCGGCCCCGCCGGCATGTTCGCGGCGCTCACGCTTGCCCGCGCGGGACTTCAGCCTGTCGTGATAGAGCGCGGAGCGCCCATTGACGAGCGTGTGCGCGATGTTTCCAAGCTTTCAAAGACAGGAAGGCTTCATACGGAATCAAACATCCAGTTCGGCGAGGGGGGAGCCGGTACGTTCTCGGACGGCAAGCTGACCACGCGCACAAACGACGCGCTGGTGGCGTTTGTTTTAAACGAGTTTGTAAAGCATGGCGCGCCCAAAGAAATTTTAACGCAGGCAAACCCGCATATCGGGACCGATTTGCTTCGCGGAATCGTAAAATCAATCCGCGAGGAGATCCGCGGTCTTGGCGGCGAGGTGCATTTTCACACGCGGCTTGATGATATCGTGCTCACAAACGGGGCGTTAAGCGCCGTCATGACGACGCGCGGGGAGATTGTGGCGCCGTCGCTTATCTTAGCGCCGGGGCACTCCGCCAGGGATATGTTTGAGATGCTATTCAAACGCGGGGCGCAGCTTCTGCCGAAGCCGTTTTCCGTGGGGCTTCGGATCGAGCACCTGCAATCGGAGGTCGACAAGGCGCTTTACGGCGATTTCGCGGGGCATGAGCTCTTGCCGAAAGCCGAGTACCGGCACTCGCTGCGCATTGGCGGACGCGCGGCGTACACCTTTTGCATGTGTCCCGGCGGAGTTGTGGTGCCTGCCGCGTCGGAGGACGGCGGCGTCGTTACAAACGGAATGAGCGGCTACGAAAGGAGTGGTGAAAACGCAAACTCGGCGCTTGTCGTCTCGGTTTCGCCCGGGGATACAGGCGGCGTTTTCGGCGGGATGGAATTCCAGCGAAAGCTGGAACGCGCGGCGTTTGACGAGGGCGGCGGCGGATACGCGGCCCCCGTTCAGGATACCGGCTCGTTTTTAAACGGAAATCCGGGGTTTGTTCCGGGCAAAGTTATGCCGAGCTATCTTCCGGGAGTTGCACCGGGCGATTTTGCGGGGATATTCCCGCATCATATCATAGAAATGCTAAAGCAGGGCATTACCGCCTTTGACCGGAGGCAAACGGGGTTCGCATCACCCGGAGGCGTTTTGACAGGAGTCGAGACGCGAACGTCGTCGCCGGTAAGGATTCTTCGCAATGCAAACTTTCAGGCCGCAGGACTTGCGGGGATATACCCATGCGGCGAGGGAGCCGGTTACGCGGGCGGAATCATGAGCGCCGCCGTGGACGGCATAAAGTGCGCGGAGGCGCTTGCTAACCGGTAGGGGAATCCTCGATTGCGCCGCCGTGAAAGAGCAGCTCATAAATCTTGACGCCTTTAAAAAATATTTCCTCCGTCCCGTGAAACCAGTCAAAATCCCCGGTTACGCTGCATGTATAACTGTAATCGCCGTTTTGATGATGCAACGGCCCGCGATACGGGTATTCCTTTGGCACAAGCGATAAGGCTTCCTTTAAGAAATCGCCCGAGAATCCGTCGCCGGTTACCCTGCCGGCGTAGTTCATTGCCCAAAACGGGATGCCGTCTTTCCACAAGGCTTCTTCCCCGGCAAACTTTAATTCGCCAAGATAGGTGTCAAGATATGAAAGAGGCCCTTCCGCGTATTGTAAATCATGGGAATCTTGCCTTGACGGCGCGGTTGTCGCGCCCTTTCCCGCATATGTGGCTTTCTTTGCCCTGATCAAAAACTCTACTGTGCTTTTATCCATTTGTTATCCTCCTACTTAAAATGATAATACTTATTATACAACACGAAACATGCCGGCGTCATGTCGGGTTTAAAAAATTCTTATGCTCCTGCACGTCGTTTCCGTCCACTTCGTATAATGAATTATATGGCCTATACAGAAATGGATGTGTTGCTTTGGAAATCGGGGTTGCGTTATCCGGCTGCGATGCGGGCGGAATTTGCGCGTGGAAAATATTAAACGAGCTTCAGTCTTACGGCTTTGAAATAGGAATGGTATCGGCATGCTGCATACCCGCGATGGCGGCGCTGTTATACGCGGGCGGGTGCTGTGAGGATAAGATGGAAAGCCTTTCCGGTAAATTTTTACAGGATACCCGCGAGTATGATTTGGAAGCTGCCGTGAGAAACTTTTCATCGGCGTTTAAGCGGAGCGGGGGCAAAAAAATACCGGCCGCAATCAGCGCGGTAAACATAACGGACGGAAGCATCATCACGTTTACAGATCATTACGAGCTTGAAAACGGCAATGTTAAAACCGTTAAGATGTGCGATACATACGATATGATAAGCGCTACGGTCAGCTTTATGGGCGGGCTTGGGTGCTACAATTTCGGCGGCGGGAGGCTTTGCGATTACAGCTGCTGGTACGGCAGTCCCGTGCATCCTTTGAAGCTTGCGGGGTTTACGAAAATCCTGTCGCTTGCGTATCTGCCGAAAACGCCCGAAACGCCTTACGAGGCGCTCGCAAAGCGAACGGTGACGTCGATGGGCGCTGCCGCCGACATGCATATCACTACGGAGTTTGATAAGGGCCTTGAGCTTAATGCATATGTAGAAACCGCGCTTTCGAGGCTTGAATCATGCGCCGACAAAATTATACTGAACACTTTGTTTTAACGGCTTTAGGCCGCGCGCACAGACAAGGCGTCCTGCCTGACTTATTCATTTGTTGCAATTACCTGTAAAAAATGGTAGACTATATCTACTTATTTTAAAGAGCAGGGAGTGCGTGCGGTGGAAAAAATTAAGATAGAGCTGTCAACAAACCTAAAGCCAAAGCCTCAGGACGAAAGCAAGCTTGCGTTCGGTAAAATTTTTACCGACCATATGTTCCTGATGGATTACAGCGACAAAAAGGGCTGGTTTGACCCGAGGATCGTACCGTATGCACCGATTTCGATCAATCCTGCGGCGTCGGGCCTGCATTACGGCCAGCTTATTTTCGAGGGGCTAAAAGCGTACCGCTCAAAAACCGGGGAGATCGTGATGTTCCGCCCCGAAAAGAACATGAAGCGCTTAAACGCAAGCAACGAGCGCCTTTGCATGCCAACGGTCGATGTTGATTTTATGGTGGGCGCTTTAAAGGAGCTGATCCGCATTGAGAAGGACTGGGTTCCCGCCGCCCAAGGCACGTCGCTTTATATAAGGCCGTTTATAATCGCGACGGAGCCGTTTTTAGGCGTGAAGCCGTCCGGAGATTACATGTTTATTGTGATTCTTTCACCCGTCGGCTCCTATTACCCGAACGGGATACAGCCTGTCGGCATATATGTTGAAAACGAATATGTCCGCGCAATCCGCGGAGGCGTGGGGCACGCGAAATGCGCCGGCAATTACGCGGCTTCGATGAAATCACAGATCAAAGCGGCAGAAAAAGGATTCGCGCAGGTCTTGTGGCTTGACGGGGTTGAGCGCAAATATATCGAGGAAGTCGGCGCCATGAACATCTTCTTTGCGTTTGAGGACGAAATCGTAACGCCCGAGCTTTCCGGCAGCATCTTGCCGGGAATCACACGCGCGTCGATTCTGGATCTTCTAAAATCGTGGGGCATGCCCGTTTCGGAGCGCAGGATTTCCATCGACGAGATCATAGAAGCGTATGACGGCGGCAAGCTGAAAGAGGTGTTCGGAACCGGTACGGCGGCTGTCATATCGCCGGTTGGCGAGCTGACTCACGGCGATAAAAAAATGGTGATAAACAACGGGGAAATCGGAAAGCTTTCCAAGAAGCTTTACGATGAGATTACAGGGATACAAAAACTCGAGCGCGAGGATAAATTCGGCTGGATTACAAGGGTATAAGGTCAAGAGCTGCGGTCAAAACGCGGCTCTTGCATTTTTACAAGACGGTAATGTATAATAAGAGTTGTTAATTTTAAAAACATGGGTGGGAGTTTTCTTTGAACCCGGTAATAGTCGTCTTGATTGTAACGGCGGTTATGGCCGTCTTCCTGACGTCGCTTCTGGTGGCTTCCGTCGTGAAGCGGTACAGGGAACAGAAAATCCTTGAGGATTTTAAAAAGCGCAAAGCAGCGCAAGATGCAAAGCGCGAACGCCAGCGGTTTTTCTTAAAGGAAGAATCTGCTTTGGCAGAGGATTCGGCTCAGGCCGCCGTTATCGGAAAACTTAGAAAGAGGTACGATTCGGCGCGAAAGGTGCTGAAAATACCTCCGGAATCGGCCCTTGTCTGGCGTAAGGTCGATATTTTTTGCCTTAAAAACTGCGAGATACTGCATTATTGCTGGTGCAGCAACGTAAACCTATACCTGTTCCCGAAATGGGTGAGCATCGAGAGCCATCTTGTGTCGGGCGGCGCGGGAGGCTATATACCGGGCGACGAAAGCCGGTTTTCAGCCGTCACAATCCCGATTAACGCGATAGAGCAGTGGGTGCAGCTTCCGGATAAATCGATTGGATTTGTGTACAAGAAGCGAAAACGCGGCAAGCTTGAAAAGATGCGGCTTGAGTCCGCGGCATATATGGTGTTTCAAAAAATGCCGGAAAAAGAACACGGATATGTGATGAAAAACGTCTACCCGCGCTCGTCGCGGCAGATACGCGCGGTCCGCAACGAATACAGGAACCTGAAAACCGCGCTTAAAAAAGGTGAGATCACAAACGAGCAATTTTATGAGCTTAAGATGAAAATAATACTGAATATGTAAATCCCCGGTCGGACCAAAGCGCTCCTGCGGCATTTGAATGCTTCAGGAGCATTCTTTTTATCATGCGACCGGCACGCAGAGCTCACACTTTCCCGCTTCAACGAGCTTGTGCCGGTAACGCTCCCAAATTGGTTTTGTCATATCAAGCCGCAGAATTTAAAATGTTTTTCAACAGCCGTCAAGGTTTTGTCTGCCGTAGATTATTTTGTGCAAATTGCATATCTAAAAATTATTTTTTTGACCTAAAAAATTGTTGACATATTTATGGAGGTGTATTATACTATATAGTATAGACGGGATCGATAAGGAGGAAAGCCATGTTGGAAAACCACAGCGCCACATTTTTAAAGCAGCTTGCAAAGGGCTTGGCGGCGCAATTCGGGCCCGATTGCGAGGTTGCGGTGCACGATCTTACAAAGGGAATGGAAAACACGATTGTGGCGATTGAAAACGGGCACGTAACGGGCAGGCATGTAGGCGACGGCGCAAGCGAAGCCGTGTTAAAGGCGCTTCGCTCGAAGACCCCTCAGGACAGCCTTTGCTACCTGACGCGCACAGCCTCAGGGCGTGTGCTCAGGTCCTCCACAATGTATGTGCGCGATGAACAGGGCAAGGTCATCGCCTTGTTCGGAATCAACTACGACATCACGTCGCTCACGCACGCAAAAAGTATTTTAACCCAGCTTGTCAGCATACCGGGGCAGGACGGAGAAAAACGTCAGAACGGCATGGATACGATTTTTTCCAACGTGAACGATTTGCTCGACCGGCTGATTGAGGAAAGCTACGAGTATATCAACAAGCCGGTTGCCGTCATGACAAAGGAAGACAAGATAAAGGCGATCCATTTCCTTGATGAAAAGGGCGCGTTCCTAATCAAAAAAGCAGGCGACAAGGTTTCAAAATTCTACGACATATCGAAGTATACGCTATATAACTACATGAACCAGGAAACTGAAGATTAGAAAGGCGGCAAGCAATATGGATTTTGAAAAAATCAAGGCGGCGGCGGAGGCCTACAAACCGGATATGACAAAGCTTTTGCGGGATATTGTGCGATTTCCCGGCGAAAGCTGCAACGAAAAGGCAAAGATTGACCGCGCCGCACAGGAGATGCGCAAGCTCGGCTTCGACAAGGTTGAGATCGACGCGATGGGCAACCTGCTGGGCTACATGGGCACGGGGAAAACGCTGATAGCCTTTGACGGTCACATCGACACGGTGGGCGGCGGCAACATCGACAACTGGACGTTCGACCCCTACGAGGGCATGGAGGACGACGAGGTGATCGGCGGGCGCGGCGTCTCCGATCAGGAGGGCGGCATCGTCTCCGCCATATACGGCGCGAAAATCATGAAGGATTTGGGTCTTTTAAGCGATAAATATACTGCTCTTGTGGTGGCGTCAGTCCAGGAGGAGGACTGCGACGGGCTTTGCTGGCAGTATATCATAAAAGAAAGCGGTATAAGGCCCGAGTTCGTTGTGTTAAACGAGCCGACGGACGGCGGCATCTACCGCGGTCAGCGCGGGCGCATGGAGATCAGAGTGGACGTCAAGGGCGTGTCCTGCCACGGCTCCGCACCGGAGCGCGGCGACAACGCCATCTACAAAATGGCCGACGTCTTACAGGACGTGCGCGCCCTCAACAACAACGGGGCGGGAGAAAGCACGGAAATCAAGGGTCTCGTTAAAATGCTCGATGAAAAGTATAACCCCGAATGGAAGGAAGCAAACTTCTTAGGGCGCGGCACGATTACGGCAAGCCAGGTATTCTTCACTTCGCCGAGCCGCTGCGCCGTCGCCGACTCCTGCTCGGTATCCCTCGACCGGCGCATGACAGCGGGCGAGACGTGGGAGAGCTGCCTTGATGAAATCCGCAGCCTGCCCTCCGTTAAAAAGTATGGCGGCGACGTCGCCGTCTCGATGTACGAGTACGACAGCCCGTCTTACACAGGTCTTGTGTACCCGATCGAGTGCTACTTCCCGACATGGGTGATTCCGGAGGACCACCCGGTAACGAAGGCGCTTGAGGAAACGTATACGAAGCTTTACGGAAACGAGCGCATCGGGCCCCCGGAGACCGTCGAAATGCGCAAAGCCCGCCCTCTGACGGACAAATGGACGTTCTCGACAAACGGCGTTACAATCATGGGGCGAAACGGCATCCCCTGCATCGGATTCGGGCCGGGCGCCGAAGCGCAGGCCCACGCGCCAAACGAAAAGACATGGAAGTCCGATCTCGTTACCTGTGCTGCCGTTTACGCGGCGCTGCCGTCAATATATACGAAATAAAAAAATACAAACAATAAACCGGGAGGAATATAATCGTGCTGAATATGGAACAATTTACAAAGAAACTCGACGGGCTCAAATTTGACGCTATGTACCAAAACGACTTCCTGCTTACATGGGACAAAACCGGCGACGAAATAGCCGCCACGTTCGCGGTCGCCGACGCGCTGCGCCATTTGCGCGAAAACAACATATCCTCAAGGATTTTTAAAAGCGGGCTTGCGGTATCGCTTTTCCGCGACAACTCGACAAGGACGCGCTTCAGCTACGCATCCGCCGCGAACCTGCTCGGCCTTGCGGTTCAGGATTTAGACGAGGGCAAAAGCCAGATCGCCCACGGCGAGACCGTCCGCGAAACCGCGAATATGATCAGCTTTATGGCCGACGTGATCGGTATCCGTGACGACATGTACATCGGCAAGGGCAACGCTTACATGCGCGAGGTCGCCGAAAGCGTCGAACAGGGCCACAAGGACGGCGTCTTGGAGCAAAGGCCGACGCTTGTGAACCTGCAATGCGACATCGACCATCCGACGCAGTCAATGGCGGATATGAACCATATCATCCATCATTTCGGCGGCGTGGAGAACCTCAAGGGCAAGAAAATCGCGATGACATGGGCATACTCCCCGAGCTACGGCAAGCCGCTTTCAGTACCGCAGGGCATCATCGGATTGATGAGCCGCTTCGGCATGGAGGTCAGCCTTGCGCATCCCAAGGGCTACGAGGTGATGGGCGATGTTGAAAAGGTAGCCGCCGAAAACGCGACGAAGTCCGGCGGCAAGTTCACAAAGACGAATAGCATGGCTGAGGCATTTGAGAACGCGGATATCGTTTATCCCAAGAGCTGGGCGCCGTTTGCAGCGATGGAAAAGCGCACGAACCTTTACGCCGAGGGCAATCAGGCGGGCATTAACGCCCTTGAAAAGGAGCTGCTGGCCGAAAACGCGAACCACAAGGACTGGGAATGCACAGAGGCGCTCATGAAGACGACAAAGGGCGGCAATGCGCTGTATATGCACTGTCTGCCCGCCGATATCACGGGCGTAAGCTGCAAAGAGGGCGAGGTTGAAGCAAGCGTGTTTGACCGCTACCGCGTGCCGCTTTACAAAGAGGCGGGATATAAGGCCTACATCATAGCGGCGATGATATTCCTTTCAAAATGCGAAAATCCGCAGGCCGTTTTGAAAGCGCTCGCCGGCAACCAGAAACAGCGCTGGTTCAAATAAAGGAGGCTACCATGGGTAAACGTATTGTTGTGGCGTTAGGCGGCAACGCGCTCGGGAACAATCTGCACGAGCAGATGACAGCCGCAAGGGTAACATCAAAAGCGATTGCCGACCTGATTGAAGACGGCCACGAAGTCGTCATATCCCACGGCAACGGTCCGCAGGTTGGTATGATCACGCTTGCGCTTGAAGCTGCGTCAAAAACCGAGGCGAAGACGCCGTATATCCCGATGTCCGTTTGCGTTTCCATGAGTCAGGGGTATATCGGGTACGACCTGCAAAACTCGCTGGCGGAGGAGCTTCGCTCACGCGGGATTACAAAGCCTGTGGCGTCGATAATCACGCAGACGCTTGTCGATGAAAACGACCCCGCTTTTAAAGACCCCGCAAAGCCTATCGGCGCGTTTTACTCGAAAGAGGAAGCCGATGAGATGGCAAAGAAAGGCTATGATATGAAAGAGGACGCGGGCCGAGGCTACCGCCGGGTCGTAGCGTCGCCGAAGCCCATCGGCATCGTCGAGGCCGAGACCGTCAGGGCAATGCTTGACGCGGGACAGGTGCCCATCGCCGCCGGCGGCGGCGGGATTCCCGTGGCGCGCCAGCCCGGCGGGCATCTGAAAGGCAAGAGCGCTGTCGTCGACAAGGATTTTGCAAGCGCGAAGCTGGCGGAGATTTTAGACGCCGACATGCTCATAATCTTGACGGCTGTTGAAAAGGTCGCCGTAAACTTCAACAAACCGGATGTGAAATGGCTCGGAGAGCTCGACTGCGAAACGGCGGAAAGATACATCGCCGAGGGGCAGTTCGCGAAAGGCTCCATGCTGCCGAAGGTGGAGGCCGCAATGGAATTTGTAAAATCCAAACCGGGCCGCGAAAGCCTGATCACAATGCTGATGAAAGCCCGTGACGGCGTAGCCGGCAAAACCGGCACGGTAATCAGGGCATAACGCCCTACTATTTACTATTCTCTAAATACTAAAAGGAGGCTTCGCCCATGCTTCTGAAAAACGCTCTGATCGCAGCGGAATCCGGCACATATGAAGGAGACCTGCGCATTACCGGGGAGGTGTTTTCAGAAACGGGGCGCGGCCTTCTTCCCGTTTTTGGCGAGGAAGTCATTGATTTGACCGGGAAGATTGTGCTTCCCGGAGGCGTCGACGTTCATACGCACTTCGACCTTGACGTTGGTATCGCAAGGGCGACCGACGATTTCTACACGGGCACCGTCGCCGCCGCATGCGGGGGCACGACGACGGTCGTGGACCACATGGCGTTTGGCCCGAAAGGCTGCACGATCCGCCATCAGGCGGAGGCTTACCACAAGCTGGCGGACGGCAAAGCCGTGGTCGATTACGGCTTTCACGGCGTGCTTGACCACGTTGACGCAGCGATACTGAATGAGCTTGAAAAACTAATTGACGAGGGCATAACAAGCCATAAGTTTTACCTGACATACGCGGGAAAAATCAGCGACGGCGAGGCTTTCGCGCTGATGCGAAAGGCAGGCGAGCTGGGAATTATCCTTGCGGTTCATCCGGAAAACGACGGCGTCGTGAACTTTTTGCGTGCCGAGCTTTCAAAAAGCGGGAAGACCGCTCCTATTTACCATGCGCGGTCGCGTCCCGCGGAATGTGAGGCCGAGGCCATAAACCGCATGATTTTGCTGGCGCATATGGCAAACGACGCGCCCCTGTACATCGTTCACTTAACGAATGCGCTTGGGCTTGGGCTTATCAAAGCGGCAAGGCTCAGAGGGCAGGAAAACCTGTTCGCGGAAACATGCCCGCAATACCTTTTGCTTGACGAAAGCAAATATCTTGAGCCCGACGGGCTAAAATACGTCATGAGCCCGCCGCTTCGTGAAAAATCCGACAATGAGGCGCTGTGGAAAGGGCTTCAAAATGGGGATATCGAAACAATCGGGACGGACCATTGCCCGTTTTTTTATGAAAAGGAAAAGCAGCTCGGCAAGGATGATTTCACAAAGGCGCCCAACGGCGCGCCGGGCGTGGAGGCGCGGATGGCGCTGATGTATTCATACGGCGTTGCGGGCGGCAGGATCACGCTCCCGCAGATGGTGCAGCTTTGCAGTACCGCTCCCGCGAAGCTGTTCGGGCTGTACCCGAAAAAAGGCGTGATAAAACTTCAAAGCGACGCCGATTTTGTTGTCATAGACCCTCAAAAGCGCGTTGCGCTGACGCAGTCCCTGTTGCATGAGAATTGCGATTACACGCCGTATGAGGGGCTTTCGCTCAGCGGCTGGCCCGTCATGACGGCCTTGCGCGGCGAAATCATCGCGAAGGACGGCGAGTTTTTAGGAGAAAAAGGGCGCGGTAAATTTTTAAAACGCGGCCTGCCGAGGCTTATATGGTAGAAGCAGGGCGTATCTCGGCGGTTGTGCTTGCGGCGGGGCAATCGAAGCGGATGGGTCAAAACAAGCTATTGATGCAGCTTAACAAAAAGCCGATTCTCATGTATACGCTTGAAGCCGTGGGCGCTGTGGGATTTTTTGAGACGATCCTTGTCACGACGGATGAAACCGCAGTGGCGGCTGAAATTCCCGGGGGTTTTAAGGTGCTCATCAACCGTGAGCCGCAAAAGGGGCAGGGCGAAAGCGTGAGGATAGGGGCCGGCGCGTCCTTGGGCGATTACATCATGTTTTTTACGGCGGATATGCCGTGGATTACGGAAAATGAAATCAGGAAAATAATATCGTGCGCCAAAGAGGGAGGCATTACCGTCCCTTATGTCGGGGGAAGCCGGAAAAACCCGTGCATTTTCCCGGGGTTTTTAAAGCGGGAGCTGCTGGAGCTTGGGGAAGACGCGGGAGGACGAAAGCTTTTTGAAAAGCACGGGCGCCTTATCAGGCATGTGAAATTTGAAAACGAAAAGGCATTCAAAGACATCGATACAATGGAAGACTATTTGGGAAACGTTTAGAAACACGGGTTTTAAACGTTTCTTTGTTTATTCGCTATAATTCGACAAGGCGGATGTGCTATCATGCTAATTTGTGCGGTGTATGTCCGCGTTGCCCGCGTAAAAATACCGCTATACATAATTATTAAAATCACAAAAAAATATTATGCAGATTTTACAAATAAGCAAAGAAAAATTTACGATATTTCTCTAAAAATGACAACTATCTCTTGAATACTATTGAAAAGTTTGATATAATGATATCAATCATACGAAGCGGCCTATGATCCCCGAAAGGATGTGATTGCCCATGGGACGATTAACCGATGACCTTAAAGCCTTTATACACGGGCACAATTACCGTATTCAGGCGGTTTTGGGGTCGCATAAAGCAACGAAGCGCGGGCGCGGCGGGGTAGTCATGAGGACATGGGCGCCCAGAGCTGAAAGCGTTAGCGTAGTCGGAGATTTTAATAACTGGGACAAAACGAAAAACCCGATGAAGAAAGACGAAAGATTTGGCGTGTGGGAGGCGTTTATCCCCGGCTTGCAGGAGTATTCCACATACAAATACATAATTGAGGGCGAAGACGGCAAATGCTGCATGAAAACCGACCCATACGCATTCCACTTTGAGACGCCGCCCGCAAACGCGTCAAAGTTCGTCGATATCGGGGGCTTTAAATGGTCCGACGCAAAGTGGCTTTTGAAAAGGCGTGAGACGAACCATTTTCAATCGCCGATGAACATATATGAAATGCATATGGGTTCGTGGCGGAAATATAAGGACGGCAACACCTTCGGCTATGAGAAAACTGCGGACGAAATAATTCCGTACTTAAAGGACATGGGATACACGCATGTCGAGATCATGCCGATCTCGGAATACCCTTACGACGGCTCGTGGGGATATCAGGTAACGGGGTATTTCGCGCCCACGTCGCGTTACGGGACGCCGCACCAGTTCATGAGTTTCGTCAACAAGCTGCATAAGGCGGGGATAGGCGTGATACTCGACTGGGTTCCGGCGCATTTTCCGAAAGACGCGCACGGACTTTATGAATACGACGGAGGCCCATGCTACGAGTACGCGGACCCTTTAAAAAACGAACACCAAAACTGGGGGACAAGAATATTCGATTTCGCAAGGCCCGAGGTCCGCTCGTTTCTGATTTCAAGCGCGCTGTTCTGGATCGAGGAGTACCATCTTGACGGCATCAGGATCGACGCCGTGGCGTCTATGCTATACCTTGATTATGACAAGCATAACGGGCGGTGGAGGCCGAACAAGCACGGAGGCAATGAAAACCTTGAAGCCGTCGAGTTTCTGCAAAATCTCAACGAAGCGGTCCTGACAAAGCACCCCGACGTGCTGATGATCGCGGAGGAGTCAACCGCGTGGCCGCTGGTCACAAAGCCGCCCCACGCCGGGGGGCTCGGGTTTAATTTTAAATGGAACATGGGCTGGATGAACGATATGCTTAACTATACCAGCCTAGACCCCATCCACCGCGCGTTCCACCACGACAAGATCACATTTAGCATGTTTTACGCATTTTCCGAAAACTATATCCTGCCAATTTCGCACGACGAGGTCGTCCACGGCAAATGCTCGCTGATTAACAAGATGCCCGGCGAGTACGATCAAAAATTCGCGGGACTGCGCGTATTTTTAGGCATGATGATGTCGCATCCGGGCAAAAAGCTCTTGTTCATGGGCACGGAATTCGGCCAGATGATCGAGTGGAACTACAAGGAAGAGCTTGACTGGGTACTTTTAAAATACCCGTCGCACAGCGGGCTTCGAAGCTATGTTAAGGCGCTTAATCATTTTTATTTAAAAAATCCGCCGATGTGGCAAATTGAAGATTCATGGGACGGCTACAAATGGATCGTCCCCGACGACAGCATGCAAAACATCGTGGTTTTCAGACGGATGGACGAAAAAGGCGGGACGGTCGTGATTGCCTGTAATTTCTCGCCGGTGAAGCGTGAAAACTACCGCTTCGGCGTTCCGGATGCTAAAAGCTATACCGAGGCTTTCACGTCCGACGCCGTGGAATACGGAGGCACAGGCGTCACAAACGGCACTGTTAAGTGCGAGAAGATACCGAGCCACGGATTTTTAAAATCCATATCCGTCACGGTGCCGCCGCTTTCCGCAATCTGGTTTAAACCTGTCGCGCTTAAAAAGGAGCCGGCCGCCCCGAAAAAAGCAGCGGCAAAAAAGAAACCGGAAAAAACTTAAAGGCGCCAAAAATCGCTAAAAAGACGGGCTGTTAGCTTTATGTCAACAGACCCTAAGGGAGAGTCAGTATATGGTTAAAAGAAAAAAGAGTATCGCCATGATTCTTGCCGGAGGCCAAGGCAGCAGGCTTTATTCGCTGACCCAGAAGCTTGCAAAGCCCGCCGTGCCTTTCGGGGGAAAATACAGAATCATTGATTTTCCGCTTTCGAACTGCGTCAATTCCGGCATCGACACGGTCGGCGTCCTGACGCAATATCAGCCGCTGATTTTAAACGAGTATATCGGCAACGGACAGCCCTGGGACCTTGACCGCGCCCATGGGGGCGTGTTTGTCCTGCCGCCGTACCAGAAAAGCTCCGGCTCCGACTGGTATACGGGAACAGCCAACGCCATATACCAGAACATGCAGTTTATCACGCGTTATGACCCGGACTATGTGATTATTCTTGGCGGCGACCATATTTATAAGATGGATTATTCGAAAATGCTGGATTTCCATATCGAAAAGGAAGCCGACTGCACCGTGGCGGTAATGGAGGTTCCGAAAGAAGAAACGTCGCGATTCGGCATCATGAACACCCACGAAGATGGCAAAATCTATGAATTTGAGGAAAAACCGGTCGTTGCAAAAAGCCAGCTTGCGTCGATGGGCATATACATTTTTTCAATCGGCGTCTTAAAACAGTATCTTCAGGACGACGACAACGACCCTATCTCATCAAAGGATTTCGGCAAGAACATCATCCCCGCAATGCTTTTAAACGACTTGAGGCTTTTCGCGTACCGTTTTTCCGGCTACTGGAAAGACGTCGGCACGATCGATAGCCTGTGGGAAGCGAACATGGATTTGCTCGACCCCGCAAAACCGCTTGACTTAGGGTCCCAGGACTGGAAGATATACGCGCGAAACGCTGTGCGTCCGCCTCAGTTTATCTCAAAAACCGCCCATGTTCAAAACTCAATCATCACCGAGGGCACGGAGGTTCACGGTACTGTGGACTTTTCGGTCTTGTTCGCCGGAGTCGTTATTGAGGAGGGCGCGTCGGTCTGCGACAGTATCATCATGCCGGGCACCGTGATTAAAAAGGGTGCCGCGGTGCAGTACGCGATTATCGCCGAGAACTGTGTTATCGGGGAGGACGCCGTTGTCGGAAGCCGCCCGGAGGATACGTCGGATAAGGATGCGTGGGGCGTTTGCGTCATCGCGGGCGGCGTCAAGGTAGGCAAAGGCGCATTTGTTCACGCAAAGGCTATGATCGAGCAGGATATACCGGACAAAAAGGAGGCGGATGCCGAATGAAACAGGTACTGGGGATTGTATTTTCAAATATGCACGACCACATGGTGAGCGAGCTGACGGCTGCGCGATGCATGGGCTCCGTTCCGATCGGCGGGCGCTACCGCATGATTGACTTTGTGCTTTCCGGATTTGCGAACACCGGCATTGAAAACGTGGGGGTCATCACAAAAAACAACTACCAAAGCCTGATGAACCATCTCGGCAGCGGCCGCGAATGGGACCTTGCGCGGCGGCGCGGCGGGCTTGTCATCCTACCGCCCTTCGGCAATGTCGAAACAAGCGGGATGTACCGCGGCAGGATTGAGGCGCTGTCGGGCATCATGAGCCATATCAAAAGCACGCCGGGCGATTATGTAATCACCGCCGACTGCGATTTACTGGCGAACATCGACTATATGCCGTTTATCAAAAGCCACATCGATAGCGGCGCGGATATTTCGGTAATGTACAAGAAGATGCATTTAACCGGCGAGGTGACAAAGGATTTATGCACATTTTTACTCGACGGCGACGACATGGTGCGCGATATGCTGATAGAATCCGAGATCAAGGGCGAGCAAAATGTCTACATCAATACAATGATGATCTCAAAGGATTTACTTGACCGTATTGTAAACGACTGCTACAGCCGAAACCAGTTTTCATTTGAAAAGGACGTTTTGCAATCCGGGATCAACCGGTATAAAATCCATGCCTTTGAGCTTGAGGGTTACGCTGTGCGGATCAACAACATGAGAATGTATTATGAGGCCAATCTCGGCTTGCTTAATCCGCATGTGCGCGAGGAGCTGTTCCCGCACGACAGGCCGATTTATACAAAGGTCCGCGATGAGGCGCCGGTGCGCTACGGGCTTGACGCGCGCGTTTCAAACTCCCTTATCGCCGACGGCTGCGTCATAGAGGGCGAGGTCGAAAACTCGCTTCTTTTCCGCAGCGTAAAGGTCTGCAAGGGCGCGAAGGTCAAAAACTCAATCATAATGCAGGACACGGAAATCGGCGCCAACTCAAACTTGGATTATGTCATCACCGACAAGGACGTCATTATAAAGGATAGCCGCATGATCATGGGCTTCAGTACTTACCCGGTCTACATCTCAAAGGGCTCGAACGTATAGCAAACGGACCGGTACAACGATGGAAAGGGAGGATGAAAATGAAAATACTGTTTGCTGCAAGCGAAGCGGTTCCGTTTATTAAAAGCGGCGGCCTTGCGGACGTTGCGGGTTCGCTTACAGTTGCGGTCAGAAACCGCGGGCATGCGTGCAGGGTAGTTTTGCCGCTGTACGAGGATATCCCTCATGAGATGCGCCAGAATATGAAGTTTATCACATACTTTAACGTAACGCTCGGCTGGCGCAACCAATATTGCGGCGTGTTTGAGACAACGGTCGGCAAGCTGAAGTTTTATTTTCTTGACAACGAATATTACTTTAAACGCCGCGGACTGTACGGATTTTTTGACGACGGCGAAAGGTTTGCGTTTTTCTCAAAAGCAATCCTTGAGATGCTAAACCACATCGATTTTTCGCCGGAGATTATCCATTGCAACGACTGGCAAACGGCGCTTACTCCCGTTTATCTGGACGTTTTCTACCGGCACATTGAGAAGTTTAAGAACATCAAAACGGTCTTTACGATCCATAACATCCAGTATCAGGGAACTTATGACCTTCGCATCGCAACCGACGTTCTCGGGCTGCCGGAGTGGGCGGTCGAAAATATTGAATTCCAAAAGGACGCAAACTATCTAAAAGGCGGTATTGAGGCCTGCGACACGCTCACGACCGTAAGCCCGACGTATGCGCAGGAAATCCTCGACCCGTGGTTTGCTTATGGGATCGACCCGCTTTTACGGAAAAAACAGGAGAAGCTTTGCGGAATATTAAACGGCATCGATTACGTAGCGTATGACCCCTCAAAGGACGAGGTGATCCCATATACATACACCGCAAACGAACTTAAGGGAAAGGCGAAGAACAAAAAAGAGCTGCAACGCTACCTGAATCTTGAAGAGAAGAAGGACGCTATGCTAATCGGCATGGTATCACGGCTTGTCGGGCATAAAGGACTTGATCTTGTAAAGCAGGTTTTCGACGAAATCATGGAGATGAACGTGCAGTTTGTACTGCTTGGCTCCGGCGACCTGGAGTACGAAAACTTCTTTCGCGAGGCGCAAATGCGGTATCCCGGCAGAGTCTGCGCGCATATCGGCTATGACGATACGCTTGCGCGTAAGATTTATGCGTCCTGCGACGTGTTCCTCATGCCGAGCAAGAGCGAGCCTTGCGGGCTTTCGCAGATGATTGCGCTGCGTTATGGCACGATACCCATCGTCCGCTGCACCGGCGGACTGCGCGACAGCGTGTACGATTTTGGCGGAGAAACCGGCAACGGATACAACTTTTTAACCTATAACGCATACGACATGCTCGACGCGCTTCACCGCGCCTTTAGGGACTTTGCGGATAAAGATATCTGGAAAGCGCATATTAAAGCCGCGATGGGATTCGATTTCAGCTGGGGCAAATCGGCGATTGCATATCTTAATATTTACAAGAAATTGCTGACGCCAGACTAAGAACCTGTTCCCATAGGCTCAACCGCAATATAAGCAAAAGAACCGCGCTCTTAAAGCTGCGGTTCTTTTTATTTTTCCTGCTGATGCGCGGGAGGCGTGATATGTGCAAACCCGTCATACAATTTGTCAAGGTATGCAAACGAGCGCGCAGTTCCGATTGCAACGGATTCAACCGCATTTTCGGCAACGTAGGCACGCGCACGGGTATTGCGGGTGATAAGCTCGTCAAGGCCGTTTAACATAGAGCCCCCGCCGGTCATGACAATGCCATTTTCGCGGATGTCGCCCGCAAGCTCGGGGGGCGTTTTCTCAAGCACTGATTGTATCTCGCGGATAATAACGCTCGCAACGTCGAGAAGCGGCTCGATCAGCTCGCTGCGCCTTAACATAATCTGTTTCGGCAGGCCCGTCACAAGGTCGCGGCCTTTTGCGCTTCCCTCCAAGTCCTCGCTGCCGGGATAAACACTGCCAAGCTTGATTTTTATGTTTTCGGCTGTTTTTTCACCAATCAGTAAATTGTAGTTTGAGCGAATGTATTTGATAATCGCCTCATCGAACTTGTTTCCGGCGACGCGCAGCGAGGTTTTGCATACAATACCGTTGAATGAAAGCACCGCGATGTCGCAGGTGCCGCCTCCGATATCGACGACAAGGTTGCCGTCGGGCTTAGATAAATCCACGCCCGCGCCAATCGCCGCGGCAACAGGCTCCTCAATCAGGTAGACTTTGCGGGCTCCCGCCGCGGCGGCTGCGTTGATGACGGCGTTTGACTCCACACCGGTTATCCCCGACGGCACGCATACGCAAATACGCGGCTTTACAAGCTGGTTATAGTTGATTCTGTGCAAAAGGTGCTTAATGAGCACTTCAGTCGTTCTAAAATCAGAAATAACGCCGTCCTCAAGCGGCCTGATGACCTCAATCGTATCAGGCGTGCGGCCAACCATGCGGTAAACGTCGCCGCCGATGCCAAGAATCTCACCGGTACGCTTTCTTACAGCGACGACGGACGGCTCTTTTATAATCTTTTCGCGCTTTGAATCGATAACCAGAATCGTAGAGGTTCCCAAATCGATTCCAATATCAAGAGAAGGCAATCAAATTCACATCCAATATAACATCTTTAATAACTATTATAGAATTTTTTGCGCCATATTTCAACCGTCTTCGATATTTTTCGTCAATAAATGCTGTAAATTTGTATATCGAAGCACTTTTCGATGGTTTTCCACCATTGTATATACTGTATTTTTTGTACCGAGTATAATCATGACACGCTTAGCTCTGGTAACACAAGTATACAATATATTACGATAATACAGTTTTGGATGAAAGCTCATCAATGGCATAATTACGGCCTCGAATTCGCTGCCTTGGCTCTTGTGCACGGTGATTGCCCAAGCGTGTTCGATTTCGTCGGCCATGTCAAACGAATACTCGGCGACACGGTCTTCAAATCTGATCAAGATGCTCTGGCTTTGCCTTACAAGCATTTCGATGACGCCGATGTCGCCGTTGAAGATACCGGCGCCGGCTTCCCCGCCGTCTTTTTCCCACGGGATGTCGTAGTTGTTCTTGATTTGCATGACCTTGTCGCCCTCGCGCAAAATCCGCGAGCCGAGCTTTTGCTCGTTCTTCTCAGGCGTTTCAGGGTTTAGTTTTTCCTGCAAAAGACGGTTTAATTCGATGCTTCCGAGGGCGCCGACCCTGCTCGGGACAATTACCTGTATATCCCAGAGGGGCGAGTAGCCATATGCCTTCGGCAAGCGGAAAGCGCACAGCTCGACGACGGTTTTGGCGGTTTCTTCGTAGGCGGTTCTCGTTAGAAAAAAGAAATCGCTGCTTTTCGTTTGAAGGTCGGGATGCTCCCCGCGGACGATTTTATGCGCGTTCGATACGATGGCGCTTTCCGTTTCCTGCCTGAAAATCTCGTTTAGATGCACCATGGGAATCATATCGCTGTCGATTAAATCCCGAAGCACGTTGCCCGCGCCGACGCTTGGAAGCTGGTCGGGGTCGCCGACAAGTATCAGCCGGCAGCTCATTTTCATCGCTTTCAAAAGGCTGTGCATCAGTTTCGCGTCGACCATCGAAACCTCGTCGAGGATTACGGCGTCAAGGCGCAGCGGGTTTTTCTCGTTTCGCTTGAACTTTATTTCGCCGCCCGCGTTTTGATCCCTGAAATCAACCTCAAGCAGGCGGTGGATCGTCTTAGCGTCACGACCTGTAAGCTCCGACATGCGTTTTGCGGCGCGCCCGGTAGGTGCGGCAAGGGCGGCTTTTCCGCCCTGCGTCTCCAAAATGGAAAGGATTGCCTTTAGCGTTGTGGTTTTGCCGGTTCCGGGGCCGCCGGTCAGGATAAAAATATTATTCGACAGCGCCGATTCAATCGCTTTTACCTGAAGCGGCGCGTATCCGATCGAAAAGTTTTCCTCAAGCGCCTTGATTTCCTTTTGGAAGCTTCGGTTTTGCGGAGGCGTAGTTCCAAGCATCATGCGGACGCGCCCTGCGATATAAGTTTCAGCGTCATATAAATCCGGCAGGAACAAAAACCGCGAGCCGTCTACGCAATCGCTTTCGAAGGTCGAGTCTTCGGTACAGGAAAGCGCCGCATCCTCCAGCTTGAATAAATCGGCGTCAAGCAAACCGGCGGCAGTCTTAAGAAGCTTGTCCAAAGGCAGGCACGTATGCCCGTTTGAGAGGTTGTGCGTCAAAACATGAAAGATTCCGGCGCGCAGTCGGGCGGGGGAGTCCGCGGCGACGCCGAAGTTGGCGGCGATCAAGTCGGCCTTTTCAAACGTGACGCCGACGTCGCCGCCACAAAGCAGATATGGATCGGCGCGGATGATTTCCATGGCAAGCGGGCCCCACTTTTTCCACGCGCGGATAGCCGCCGACGCTCCGACGTCGTGGCGGGCAAGCTCGAGCATGACGGCGCGCAAGCCGTGGATATTGCGGTATTCCTCCGAGATTGCAATTGCTTTTTGGGGAGAGATTCCTTTAATCTCCGAAAGCCTTTCCGGATGCTTTTCGATGATCATGAGCGAGTTGTCGCCGAAAAAATCCACCAGCCGTTTCGCGGTGCGGGGGCCAAGCCCCTTTACCGCACCGGACGACAGGTACTTGAGAATCGCGGCCGCAGTCGCAGGTAAGGCCTGCTCATACGCCTCCGCCTTAAACTGCGAGCCGTAAACGGGGTGTGAGACATATTTTCCGGTTACTTTTACATCTTCGCCTGTGCAAACGCCGTAAAGCGGACCCACGACAGTGATTGGGTTGTTGTTATAGTCAAGCTCAAGCACGGCGAAGCCGCTTTCTTCGCTTGCAAAAACCACGCTTTCAACCGTTCCCTGTATGGTAATCATATCATCCACCGCTACACCGCCTTTAACATCTATACTATTTTACCTCAACATGGCGTTTATGTAAATATTCAAGACTTTTTATCGTATCCGGAACATCAGATATTTCGCATATGCACGCGCCGCCGATCTCGTTTAGCAGATTCTCGCAGATTTGCCTGCATTCCTCATTAAGCCCCATGTCGACGAACAGGATGACGTCCCCGGAGTCCCGCCAATCCGCGGAAAAGGACAGCCGAATCTGCGCTTCAAGGCAATCGGGTTCATTATCCAGCAAAATCACCCGGTACCCGCGCAATACGTCGCCCGGTTTTTTAAAAGACTGCCAAAACCACGTGCCGCACTGAACAATTCCCACGGACGCAAAAAGGCACAGAAAAATCCACATCATCATTTCCATGAAAAAGCCCCCTCTTTATCTTTTCTACACTAAACCATTCTATGTCACCGGTTAAAAAAAGTGAAAAGACTATACCCTTGATATACAATTTACAACGCGCCTCATAAGCTGTGAATTTTTCCCATCTGCCTTGCAAAAGAAAAAAATTCACGCTTTGAGGTCGTAGAGTTTTGCCCTGCTATTTTTATGTCAGAGCAAGGCAAAAAACGCAGTAATACTGACGTATTACGAGTATTTTTAACGCCGCTATGGCGCAAAAATAGGGGGCAAAACCGCGTTGTACATTGTATATCAAGGGTACTATTGTAAATTTTTAATATTTAATGTACAATATGTAGTATGGAAAGAAGGTTTCGCTTGATGAAAATACTGGCTGTGGATTTAGGCGACGCAAGGACAGGTCTTGCCTGCTGCGACGAAGCGGAAATTCTGGCGTCGCCTGTCGGCGTGATACATGATAAAAACTTTCATACAGTGCTTGAAAGGGTAGCGGCGGCAGCGCGCAAGCAGAGCGCGGAGGAAGTCATCGTCGGGTATCCCAAGAACATGAACAACACAATCGGTGAGCGCGCAAAAAAATGCGAGCTCTTTTCTGAAAAGCTCGCGGGGCTGCTCGATGTGCCGGTAAAGCTTTGGGACGAGCGCAGTACAACAGTTTCGGCTCACAATATCTTAAACGAGACGGATACAAGAGGTAAAAAGCGCAAGAATATTATCGACGCGGTGGCGGCGACTATCATCTTGGAGAGTTATCTGATGCACAGGCGAAGACTACCCAAAGTATAAATAAAATTATTTATACTAAATGTATCACAACGAAATCTTATAATAACGTCGCGATAATCAGCATTTCTTCAATTTCCTGATAAATCTTTGCGAACATCTCAACAGGCAGCGGGTTTTTGCCCAATCCCACTTCAATGGTAAAGCCGGGGCGGTGGAACTTGTCGATAAACCAGTCCTTGAGCCCGCCGTGGGAAGCAAGCTCCACCGGCGTGGACGGCACATACCCGCTTGACGCCGCAAGGATTTGAGCCATCAGACGGCTTCGCGTCGGCGTATGCTCGCCGTATTTATAGTATATCTCCTCACCTTGCGAGTGGAAGCTGTACAGCGTGCGCGGCTGGTACGTCAGGCAAAACGTGGTTATAGCGCGGGTTTCAGGCTCGCTGTTGGGGTGTGGGCCGCCGTACCGGGTAGGCGAGGGGCCTGTGACGCCGGCTTCTATTTCCATCTTCTGTAAAACACACCAGCCGGCGTCAAAGTTATGGTTTATGTCGACGCCGTTGGCGTTTGCCTGCCACAAAAGGTAATCGCCTTTACAGATGTTTTCCACGGAATCACCCATACGGCCTGCGCCGGGCTTCCCGGAAAGAGAAATCTCCACTCCGTCGGGGTTAAGGCATGGTACGATTACAAGTGAGCGCCCGTTTAACGCTTTCCTCACGTCAATGTCCGATACCTTTCCGCCGGTCTCGAGATTTTTCAGAAGAATCTCGCAAAACCGGATCAACAAAAGCGTCGTGATCCATTCGAGCCCGTGGGTCGCCCCAACGAACAGCGTCGCGCCCATCGGGTTGCCGATGCAAAGCGCCGGGATTTGCCTGCCAAGAACAGACCGCCCGATCGGGAACACCTTCAGCCTCTTGTATTTTTTTCTAAGCTCCTCGATTACCTGTATCGTGCCCGCAGCGGTTGGCGGTGCGGCGTAAAAATTCTGGGTCATACCGAAAGCCTCCTTTGGTTGCATGATACATATGTATGAGTGTGACAAGTTTCGGTATTCTGCGGACGTACTATATTTTAAGGGATTGATAACATGGATTTTTTTGAAAAGAAAATATCGTCGAAAACAATCTACAGCGGCAAGGTGCTGACCTTGCAGGTTGACGATGTAAAGCTTCCAAACGGCAATACGGCAAGCCGCGAGGTCGTGCGTCACAACGGCGGCGTTTCGGTGGTAGCAATCGATGAGGATAAAAACCTCTTGCTTGTGCGGCAATACAGGTATCCATACGGCGAAAACCTGCTGGAGATTCCGGCGGGGAAGCTCGAAAAAGGCGAAGACCCTGAGCTGTGCGGGATACGTGAGCTTCGGGAAGAAACAGGATATGAAGCGGGTAATTTTAAGTTTTTGGCGGAATTTTACCCCACGCCCGGCTATACGGACGAGCGGCTGTATATTTTCACGGCGGAAAATCTCACCTATAAAGGTCAAAAGCTTGACGCCGACGAATTTTTATCGGTGCAAAGGATTCCGCTTGAAAAGGCGGTTGAAATGTGCTTTAACGGCGAGATAAAGGACGCAAAGTCAGTAATCGGGATATTGATGTACAACAAAAATAACAGTTGATTTTAATTTTAAATCTGACGGAAAGGGTGGCATGTATGAAAAAAGCGATAATTGCCTTGATATGCTTGATACTTGCCGTCCTGCCGTTATCCGGCTGCCGTCACAGCCTAAACTCCTCCGGCAGCCAGTCAGGCGTCCGGTATGACGTCTTTGAAACGGCAGAAAACCTTGACCCGCAGTTTGCCACAGGTATAACGGAGCGTCTGGTTATCGGGAATATTTTTGAGGGGCTTTTGTCGCGCGACGAGAACGGCGAGCTCACTGAGGGCGCGGCTGAGCGGTACGAAATCTCGCCCGACGGTTTGATACTCACGTTCAGGATACGCAGCGACGCGAAATGGAGCAACGGAAAGCCCGTTACCCCTGACGATTTTGTCTTTGCGTTCAGGCGGATGTTCGACCCGGGAATGCCGTCGCCCTTTGCGATGGAATATTCGGCGATTGAAAATGCCGTGAAAATTCTAAACGGAGAAGCGCAGCCAAGCAGCCTTGGCGTGATCGGGAAAAGCGGCGGTGAGCTTGAGATACGGCTGTCAAGGGCAAGCCCGTACTTTCCCGAAAGTCTTGCCGAAACACCTGCGATGCCGTGCAATGAAGAATTTTTTATCGAATCGCGTGGGCGCTACGGTCTTGAGAAAAGGCTTGTGAATTCAAACGGGCCATACAGCCTTGACAGGTGGGATAACGAATCTGCCGTCACGCTTCGCCCCAACCAGAATTATAACGGCGAGGCAAAGGCTGCTTTAAACGTCAGCTTAACATTTGGGAACATGAATGAAAAGCTTTTACGCTTTACAGACGGGCTGACAGATATCATAGAGCTTACGGATGAGGAAGCCTCACCCTTTATCGAGAAAGGATATACCGCGAAAGCCTTTGACGGCAGGGTTTGGTGCGTAGTGTTCAACACAGATTCCGCGGTATGGGGCAACCCGCTGTTAAGGCAGGCGCTTGCGCTGACAGCGGACCGCGAAAGCCTTTCTGAAATATTGTCGCCGGAGTATACCATAACGGAGTTTGCCGTTCCGGCGGCGGCGACGATTGCGTACAAGCCTTACCGCGAGCATGTGCGCGCGTCGCCCGTACCGTTTGACCCGGAGCAGGGCAAGCGGCTTTTCGAAATGGGAGTACACGCCCTTGGGATGGACGGCGCCGTATCCGACGTCATCCATGTCCCTGAAAAGCCGGAGAATACGCTTGCGATGAATATCTTCCAACAGAGCTGGCAACGAAGTCTTTCGACGTATATAAGCGTTGAATCCGAGCCGTTTGACGCGGTTTACCTCAGGCTGCTGGAAAAGGATTACAGCATGGCGTTTTTCCCGCTTGCATCGCCAATGCCAAAGGCCGTGTCGTTCCTCTCTGCTTTTTCGGGGAAAAACGGCTTCCCCAGCTACGAAAGCCCGTTATTTGAGGCGGCCGTAAACGAAATCTCCGGCGCGATGAGCATGGATGAAGCGGCGGCGCACGCCGCCCGCGCCGAATCGCTGCTGCTTCAGGACGCGGTGGTGATTCCGGTGTTTCTGGAAAAAACATATGTCGTCATATCCCCGGATATAAATGGGTTAAGTGCGTCGGGCTTTCCCTCGCAGCTCCGGTTTTGGCACGCGAAAATATAAAGATGGACATTATAGAACAGGATATATATAATAAAAGCAGAAGCATTATTAAAATGGGAGGAATCAAATGCATTATGGGAAAACGCGTTTTGGCATTCGATTTAGGGGCGTCGAGCGGAAGAGCGATGCTGGCGCGGTTTGACGGCTCCGGTATTGAGATTGAGGAGATCCACCGCTTTTCAAACGACCCCGTGCTTGTGAACGGCACGCTCTACTGGGATGTACTGCGCTTGTTTTTCGAGATCAAGCAGGGAATCTCAAAGGCGCACCACGCGGGCGGATTCGACAGCATCGGGATTGATACGTGGGGCGTCGATTTCGGTTTTTTAGACGAGGACGGCATCTTGATCGAAAACCCGGTGCATTACCGTGATACGCGCCATGCCGGGTACGGAGAGAAAGCTTTTAAGAAGCTCTCAAAGGAACGGGCTTATGAGATATCGGGACTGCAGTTCATGGACATCAATACGGCGATACAGCTTTATTCGATTGCGGAAAACCGCCCGCAGCTTCTAAAGCGCGCGAAAACAATGCTGTTCATGCCGGATTTGCTCTGCTACATGCTGACGGGTGAGAAGAACACGGAGTATTCAATCGCATCGACCAGCCAATTGCTTGACGCGAAAAAACGCGATTGGAGCGGCGAAATCCTAAATGCGCTCGGGATTCCTAAGGATCTGTTTGCGCCAATCGTAAAAAGCGGGACAAAGGTCGGCAGGCTTTCCGATGAAATTTGCAGTGAGCTTGGCGTTTCGCCTGTAGACGTTATTGCGACATGTGAGCATGACACGGCGTCCGCAGTCGTGAGCGTTCCCGCCGCCCATGAGGACTTCATCTATATCAGCAGCGGGACATGGTCGCTTTTCGGCACGGAGCTGAAAGAGCCGATGCTCGATGAAAAAGCGCGAAAATACAACATCACCAACGAGGGCGGTTTCGGCGGCAGCATCCGTTTTTTAAAGAACATCATGGGGCTGTGGCTGATACAGGAAAGCCGCCGCCAATGGATACGCGAGGGCAAGACATACAGCTTCCAGGAGCTTGAGGGCTATGCGCGGGAAGCTTCCCCGTTTCAGTGCTTTATCAACCCGGACGCGCCCGAGTTCATACCGCAAGGCAATATGCCGCGCCGCGTTCAGGAATACTGCAAGCGCACGGGCCAGTACGTGCCGGAAAACCCCGGCGAAATCCTGCGCTGCATTTACGAGAGCATCGCGATGACATACCGCGAGAGCTACAGAATGATAAGCGACGCAACAGGCAAGCAGTATTCCGCGATACACATTGTGGGCGGCGGCACAAAGGACAGCCTGCTTTGCCGGATGGCGGCGGACGCGTGCGGCGTAAACGTGACGGCGGGCCCGGTTGAGGCAACGGTGCTCGGCAACGTGGCGGTTCAGCTGATTGCCATGAATGAGATAGCGGACATATCAAAGGCGAGGAAAATCATATCCGATTCGCAGAAGATCACATCATATACGCCCAAGGACACGCAAGATTGGGACTTGGCGTTTATAAAATATAAAGCAGCCAAATAATAAAAAGGAGAGATTTGTTTGAAAAAGGCATTGTCAATCTGTCTGGCCCTGCTGATTGCCGCGTCGTTGAACGTTATGGCATTTGGCGAAATCGGGACCGGCGAATTCCGGGACGGCGAAATCGGGACCGGCGAATACCGGGACGGTGAAATCAAGGTTCAGCGCGTAAGGATTTATTCGCGGAACCACACAGTGAGGGTAGGCAACACATTGGAGATTGAAGCACGTATTTACCCGGAGCACGCGCCATATGAGCGCATTGAGTGGGACGTCAGCAACTGGGACATCGCCGGCCTCGACAATTATTACGGCTATAATGACCGGTATGTCGACCTCGTCGCTTACCGACCAGGAACCGTCAACGTAATGGTGCGTGTTTATGACTGGGACGGCAGAAGGGTTGCCGGGGATGTTATGACCGTCACCGTAACCGGCCCGGGCGGAAGGCCGGACCCTACCCCTACTCCTACACCGAGGCCGGTGCCGAACCCCACCCCTCAGCCTGCCAACATTGGCGGAAAAATTTCCGAAGCAACGGTGACGTCCGCTGTACGCGCAAAAGCCGAAAGGGGCAAAATTACCCACACGACGTTCAGGGGATATACGAGCGTTTCGGCTAACACCTTGAAAGCGGCCAACACCGAAATGCAAAAGGCGGGCGGCGTTGTGCGCCTGAAATTTGACACCTTGAGCGACGCAAACCCGAAATCCGTTGAGGGCCGCATGACCGTTGACCCAAGGAACACCACGAACGTGAAAGGGGATATACAGCTCGGCGTTTTTACAAACGACGGGGCGACAGGCGACACGAGAAGGGCGTTTGAGAATTCCTTCAGTAACCGGTTTGCAGTAATCCGGGCGGCGCATTCGGGCAGTTACGGCATGAAAGTGGACTTTGCGGTTAAAACGGGGTCCCATCTTAGCAACGCAACAAATCTTTTCCTTTACAGCTACAACCCCAAAACGGCTCAGTACCAACTGATACAAAACCCGAAGATTTCATTTGATTCAAACGGATTTTTACATTTTACGAGCTCTATTGGCAACGATTTGATTGTTTCAGACGGCCCGCTGCGAAGCAGATAAATTCATTGGCTGCACACAAAAAAACCGCCCCTCTTTCTTTACAGAGGGGCGGACTTTTTGATAGATTGGTTTTGATACGCTGCCAATTCCTTAGATTGGCGTTGTCAACGGTTTTCCACGGCACTGCGCGCTCCGCGCCGGCCGGACCAGCATTGGTTTCACATGAACGCCGAACACTTTTTCACGGTGCTTTCACCACCGTGACCGCCAAGATTACATGAAATAACATCGCAACTTTTTAAATACACTATGATTACAGCGCGTTCAATTCATGTCCTGCCGCGCTCCGCGCGGTGATTTTTCAATACGTCCCTGCGATTCACGCGAACCCCTTGAAACAGCAGACAAGCTATTTCATTGGACTCATCTCTTTCTACAAATACTTAAGAATACTGAGACTAATGCTGTTCATAAATTCGGGAACCAAGACAGACCTCGAACTTATCTATTCGCCGTTTTATATTCTGTCGGGTTAAAGAAGCTAAATCGGCTTCCGCCTAAAGGCGCAGGTTTCTCCCGCATACATTGCGGCCAACGCTGCCTAATACATCTGTGCCTCTTTAAACGATTGGGGCCGGCGTAACGCCCCAAATTAAGATGTGTGCTTCATCGTACATCGGAACCACCGCCTTTGTAAAATTTGCACAAAAGGGATTTGATCCCTTCCTGTACTCTTAGTATACCATGAATTTATCATTTGTCAATATAAAATTATAAATAAATTGTAAACATTATATCGAATATAAACAAACGACAAATGTTATAAAATTTTGACAATCGCGTAAATCCATTGACTTATGGGGCAAAATAATATAAAATAAGGTTACATCAAAGGCAAGGAGGGTTGAAATGCCGGATAATAGCATGGAACTTGAATACGGCGCTGAAATTCTAACGCTGGTTGACGATGACGGCGAGGAGCACGAGTTTGAGCTTGTGGATTCCGAGGAGCTTGAAGGCACGCGGTACGTGGCGCTTGTGCCTGTATTTGACGACGCGCAGGAGCAGCTCCAAGACAGCGGCGAATTGATTGTTTTGCGAATTGTGGAAGAAAATGACGAGGAATTCCTTGAGGCGATAGAGGAAGAGGAAGAATTCGACAGGATTAGCGAGTTCTTTATGGAGCGGCTTTCCGACGAATTTTATTTTGAGGAAGAAGACGATCAGGAAGACTAGGATCTTATACCCCTGCCCAGCTCGCTTAAATGTTGTGCGCATATAATCCAACACTTACAAAAAGGGGGCTCGGCGCTGGACGAAGATTGCAGACCTCCCGGGGTTTCCCGGACGAAGGGAGCGTGAAGCGTCAAGGAGAGCATACCCACCCTGTCTTAGGACGGGTTCTAGTCGGCAACATACGGCTTGGCGGGGTTATTTTTAAAGCAGACCGGGGACTGTCGCGTCCCCGGTTTTACCTTGTATTCAGGAGATGGAAAGATGCCGGAACAATTTTCAAGAACGGTCGCGCTGATCGGCGAAGACGCCGTTATAAAGCTTGGACGCTCACGCGTGGCGGTGATTGGCGTCGGCGGCGTCGGCTCTTATGCGGCGGAGGCCTTGGCGCGGTGCGGCGTCGGAGCGTTTTTGCTGGTGGACCGCGATGTTGTTGCGGTTTCAAACATCAACCGGCAGCTTCACTCGACAATGGATACCGTCGGGCAGTACAAGGCGGAGCTGATGAAAGCAAGGATTCTGGCAATCAATCCCGAAGCGAAAGTAAGCGTTAAAAACGAGTTCTGTCTGCCGGAGAACATAAGCGAAATTTTATCGGGGGACTTTGATTACATCATCGACGCGGTCGATACCGTTACCGCGAAGCTTGCGATTATCTGCGAGGCGAAAAGCCGCGGTACCCCCGTGATAACGGCGATGGGTGCGGGCAACAAGCTCGACCCCGCGCGATTTGAGGTCGCCGATATTTACGATACCGGCGTCTGCCCGCTTTGCCGCGTGATGCGCCGCGAGCTTAAAAAGCGCGGGATCACCGGCGTGAAAGCCGTATACTCGAAGGAGCCGCCGACGCCTGCCGCAATACCGGGGGAAAAGCCGGGAACTCCCGGGAGCATATCGTTTGTGCCGCCGGTTATGGGATTCATAATCGCGGGCGAGGTTGCCGCGGATCTGGCGGGCCTTAGAGGAGGGCGGGAATGATTATTTTAGCGTCGGCGTCGCCGCGCCGCAGGGAGTTGTTAAGTCTAATCACGGGCAATTTTACCGTGACGGCCGCCGATGTTGACGAAAGCTTCAAAGAGGGGACCGACCCGCGCAGGCTTGTCGAAGAGCTCTCGCTTAAAAAGGCGAAGGCTGTGTTTTGCGCCCATCGAAGCGGCTGTGTAATCGGCGCGGATACAGTCGTTGCAATCGGCGGGGAGATCCTTGGCAAACCGCGCGATGAAGCCGACGCCTTCGCCATGCTGCGGCAGCTTTCGGGATGTACGCACACGGTTTTTACCGGCGTGAGCATTATGGCGCCCGGTATCGCAAAAACCTTTTCACAGGCGGCGGACGTTACATTTTTCGAGCTTTCGGACGATGAGATTCAGAAATATATCGAAACCGGCGAAGCATTCGACAAAGCGGGCGCTTACGGCATACAAGGCAAGGGAGCGCTGCTTGTATCCGGGATTGACGGCGACTTCTACACCGTCATGGGGCTGCCTGTCGGAACGCTCTACCGAAAGCTTTTAGCGCTCAAATTGTTAGAAAACAATTAATATTGTTAAATTTATGCAATAATATAAGAATAATGTTGAGAATCCGGTAATTTATTGGTATAATATAAGTTGTGCTTAATGGTTAGGCTGCCGTTAACTTAAACATTTTCGACAACAATAAGGAATCGTCAAAATACATGCTGTGGCACGGAAAGGATAGGCAGGATGTTTTCAAAAGATATTGGAATAGACCTTGGCACCGCGAACACCTTGATTTTTATGAAAGGCAAGGGTATCATTATGCGCGAGCCGTCCGTCGTGGCGGTTGACGTGAGGACGGATACCGTCCGCTATGTCGGGCGTGAGGCAAAGGAAGTCATCGGAAGAACTCCAGGCTCCATCGTCGCGGTAAGGCCGCTCAAGGACGGCGTGATCGCCGATTTTGACATCACGGCCAGCATGCTCCAGTTATTCATAAGAAGGGCGGTTGGCAACACGTTTTTATCACGGCCCAGAGTGCTTATATGCATACCGTCGGGCGTTACGGACGTTGAGCGCCGCGCCGTAAAAGAGGCGACGCTGAAGTCCGGGGCGAAGCACGTCTCCATCATCGAGGAGCCAATGGCGGCCGCGATCGGGTCGAATTTGCCGGTTGCCGACGCGACGGGCAGCATGGTCGTAGACATCGGCGGCGGCACCACCGAGGTTGCCGTGATTTCGCTCGGAGGCATTGTCGCTTCAAAATCAGTGAGAGTGGCGGGCGATGAGCTTGACGCCTCTATCATCGCTTATATCAAGAAAAAATATAACCTGTTGATCGGCGAACGCACGGCTGAGAACATCAAGATGCAGGTGGGCAGCGCATACCCGTATGAGGACGAGCGCGATTTTGAGATCAAAGGGCGCAACCTTGTGGACGGATTGCCTAAAAACGTCTTTGTAACGCCGTCGGAAATCAGGCAATCGATAGCGGACCCGATTTCCTCGATATTGGACGCCATCCGCGTAACGCTTGAGCGCACTCCGCCGGAGCTTGCGGCGGACATCATCGACCACGGCATAACCCTGACGGGCGGCGGCGCGCTTTTGCGCGGCCTTGACGCGTTGATTACCCAGGAGACCGGGATGCCCGTACACATTGCCGACAACCCGCTTGACTGCGTTGCGAACGGCACCGGCATCGCCCTTGAGGACATCAAGCTGTTAAGCGAGATAAACGATAACGACGAGAAAAACAACCGCTAAAGGTCGCGGCCTCAATGAACGATTTTGTAAAAACTTTTAAATTTAAAGTGTTGATTGCGTTGCTGTGCGTTATGCTCGGATTTATGGTGATGTCCGTCTATACCGGCGGAACCTCGTCTTTCTTTTCGCAGATCGTCAGTATCATAACGCTTCCGGCGCAGCGGTTTTCGTCGTCTGTCTCAAACAGCGTGTCGGGATTTTTCGACCGGTTTTTAGACGCGGGCGAAACGTACCGGCAAAACGAGCTGATGCGTGAGGAGATAAACGAGCTTCGCAAAAGGCTGGTGGATTACGATAAAGTCAAGCATGAAAACGAACAGCTCCGGAAAATCAGCGGCATACAGCAAATATTGCCCGACCCGACCTTTGAACCGGCGTCGGTTATTGCAAGAGACCCCTCCGACCCCTTTAGCTCGTTTACAATAGACAAGGGGACGCTAAACGACGTCTCGTACCTTGACCCTGTCATCACCGACGAGGGGCTTGTCGGCTATGTTTCACAAGTGGGCCTCACCACCGCGAAGGTCGTTACAATCCTTGACATCAACATTAATATCGGCGCGTACAGCAGCGCCACAAGGGACGTCGGCATAGTCACCGGCACGGTTGACCTTGCGATTCAGGGCTTGTGCCGGATGGAGTACATCCCGCGGGATTCCGAGATTGAAAAAGGCAACATCATACTTACAAGCGGCGGCGAGATTTATCCGAAGGATATTATCATCGGCACGGTCGAGGAAGTAAAAACAAGCGCAAGCGGCGTAAGCGTCGTTACCGTCATACGGCCCGCCGCGCAGATACAAACCGTAAAAGACGTGGTCGTCGTCACATCGTTTGCAGGCCAAGGGGGAGGAGGCGGAGCCTCGTGAATAGTACGGCAAGGCAAAACATTTTTAAAAATGTTTTATTTGTGCTTATACTGCTTTCATTATATGTGCTGCAAAGCGTGCCGGGGCTCTTCGCCATATACGGCGTAAAGCCTTTCCTCACCATACCCGCGGCGATCGCCATCGCTATGCTCGAGGGCGAATTCTCAGGCGGAATATACGGCGCGGTGGCGGGGCTTTTGTGCGATATGGGCGGTCTTTTACTGTTCGGCTATAACGGGCTTGTCACGGCGGCCTGCTGTATTGCGGCGGGGCTTTTTGTGATTCACCTTATCCGCTGCAATATCTTTGCGTTTTTGCTGTTTTCGATCTTCACGATGCTGCTGCGCGGGGCGGCCGAATACTTTTTCGCCTACGGCATGTGGAACCACCAGGACGTATCCCGGATTTTCCTGAACGTGACGCTGCCCGCCGCACTTTATTCGGTCATAGCGGGAATCCCGCTGTTCTTTTTATTGCGCTGGATGCACCGCCGCTTTCCCGTGCCTGAGGGTGACGAGGTATGAACAAGCCGGGATTCAGAATCGTCTTTGCGGCGCTTATAACGCTTTTTGTGATGGGATTTTTCGCATACAGGCTCATGAATATCCAGATCGTCAACGCAGAGGAGATTAAAAAGCAAATACTCAGCGACTCGCAGTATGAGCAGGTCATCAAAGCGACCAGAGGCGAGATCGTGGATAAAAACGGCGACCCGTTCGCTGAAAACATAATGGGGTACGACGTCGTCATTGACAGGGCAATGCTGCCCCGCGACCGCGAAAACGATATTTTGCTCGAGCTTACGCGCCTCTTTGACAGGCTTGGCGAGGAATGGATAGACAATCTTCCAATCACGGCATACATGCCGTTTTCATACCTTAATGACCGCGAAAACGACGTTGCGCGGCTAAAGCGGCTTGTCGACGTAAACGAATACGCCACGGCCGAGGACGTCATATCGTGGCTGAATGCGCGTTACAGGCTGGAGGGATACTCCCCGCTCGAAGCAAGGAAAATCGCCGGTATCAAATACGAGATGGAGCAGCGCGGCTTTAACCCGTCGGTGCAGTATACGTTTGCGAAAAACATCGGGATTTCGTCCGTTATACGGATCAAGGAGCTAAGCTATCAGCTTCCTGGGGCAGACATCATTGAAAGCACCGTGCGCAGCAACCCGTCGGGAGAAATCGCGCCACACCTGATAGGGCTTGTCGGCCCCATCTACAGGGAGGAATACGAGGAGCTTAAGCAAAAAGGCTATGCCATGAACGATATCATCGGCAAAAGCGGAAGCGAGCTTGCGTTTGAGGAGCACCTCCGCGGAGAAGACGGGCTTCGCGAAATTTTCACCGACCACACCGGCAAGGTCATCAACGTGGAGGAGACGCGTTCGCCGGTTCCCGGCAACACGGTGCGGCTCACAATCGATAAAAATCTCCAGCTCGCAGCGCAGGAATCGCTTATAAAACAAATCTTAAACCTCAATGAAACGGCAAGGCCAAGGGAGGGCCGCGAGGCTGACTACGGCGCGGTTGTCGCAATAGAGGTCAAAACGGGCAAGGTCTTAGCATGCGCCACATACCCCTCCTACGATTTAAACCGCTACCTTGAGGATTACGCTATCCTTGCAGGCGACGAGGCGGGTACTCCTTTACTAAACCGCGCCCTGTTCGGCGCTTATGCCCCCGCCTCAAGCTTTAAGCCGGTGGTAGCGACGGCGGCGATGGGCAACGGTCTGATCGGAGAGGGCTCCACATACCTTTGCAGCCAAGTCTTTACCTTGCCGGGAAGCCAGCATAGGTTTACATGCCTTGGTTTTCACGGTAACACGAACCTGTATAACGCCATGCGTGTTTCGTGCAACATTTTCTTTTATAACGCGGGGCTGAACGTCGGCATCGACAAGGTGAACGAAACTGCAAGGATGTACGGGTTAGGCGAGCCGACGGGGGTTGAGCTTGCCGAGCGCGTGGGTTACCGCTCAAGCCCCGTAACGAAAGAGAACTTAGGCGCAGGGGAATGGTTTTTAGGCGACACGCTGCAATCGTCGATTGGACAGCTTTACCACTCGTTCACGCCTTTGCAGCTTGCAAATTACGCCGCCACCATAGCAAACCGCGGCACGCGGATGAAGCTCACCTTGGTGGATGAAATCATGGATTACGCGCAAAAGGAAACGGTGGAGGCGTTTCGCCCCGTTGTAGCGGAGCAGATGCCGTATCCGCGCGAGGCGTTCGAGGCCGTTGTCAGCAGCATGGTCGCGGCGTCGGGGCCGAGCGGGACGGCGCGGATATTCAGCTATTACCCGGTCACGGTGGCGTCTAAAACAGGTACGCCCGAGACCGCCGACTTATGCAACTCGGTGTTTATCGCCTTTGCCCCGGCGGAAGACCCCGAGATCGCCGTTGCCGTCGTGATTGAAAACGGATGGCACGGCTTTACCTCGGCGCCTGTGGCGAAGGATTTGTTTGACGAATATTTCGGGTTTAACCGGGCGGCGGCCACGCCGTCCGTCACATAAAAATACGAAGGCGTTTTTTGTTACAAGTGCTGAAATTATAATAGCATACTATAATTTGGTTTAGATATATGGTAAAATAAGCGCTGTATAGTTAATCAACCCGAAAATCCTTTGATGTTTTTAAGTTGATTGACTATGTTGTGAGGTGAGCTTGTGAAGCTGGTTTTTGTGTGTTCAGGAAAGGGCGGGGCCGGCAAATCCTGTGTTTGCGCGTATACCGCCGCCGCAATGGCAAAGACGGGCAAAAAAACCCTGCTGATCGATATGGGCGGCGTTCCCGGTTCGCTTGACCTGATACTGGGCGCGCAGGATTACGCGGTATTTAACCTGGGCGACGTGCTTAAAGGCGATTGCGAGCCTGAGAAAGCAATCGTTGCGGTTGAAGGGTACAAGGATTTGTTTTTGCTTCCGGCAGGAATCCCTCCCCGCGACAAGGCGGATAAAAATAGCCTTGACAAAGTGATAGAGCAGGTAAAAGGCGAGTATGAGTTTGTTTTTTTAGACAACCCGGATTTTGACGCTTTAAAACCGCAACCGGACGATACAATCCTGCTTGTCACAACGCCGGATACGCTTTCCGTGCGTGCGGCGGCGCAGAAAAATCTCGAGCTTTTTGAAGCCGGGATACAGGGGGTAAGGCTAGTTATAAACCATGTTCCGGCACGTGTGATTCCAATGAATAGCTTTCATAGCTTTGACGACATCATCGACACTGTCGCGGCGCAGCTTATCGCGGTCATACCGTCGAGCCAGAAGCTTCATCACAGCGCGAACAACGGGCTGCCCTTAAGCCGGGAATCCCTTACCGTTAAGATATTTGAGCGCGCGGCAGGACGCTTGCTTAATAAGCCGCTGCCGCTGCTTGTGAGATAGAAAGAAGGAACAATCATGAATATAGCGTTGATTGCGCACGATTCAAAAAAAGAGCTTATGGTCCAGTTTTGCATTGCTTATTGCGGGATTTTAAGCAAGCACAGCCTCTGCGCCACCGGTACGACCGGCAAGCTGGTGTCGGAGGCTACGGGCCTTGAAATAGTCAGGTTCCTAAGCGGCTCGCAGGGCGGCGGGGAACAGATTGCGGCCCGCATATCCTGCAACGAAATAGATTTGCTGCTTGTTTTCCGCGACCCGATCAAGGCAAGAAACGACGAGCCCAACGATTGGGCGCTGCTTCGCCTATGCGACGTCCACAACGTTCCCGTGGCGACGAATATCGCGACGGCCGAAGCGCTGATCCACTCCCTTGAGCGCGGGGACCTCGACTGGCGCGAGCTTGTGCGGCCCTAGCGGGCGCCGGCAATAGGTTCGTGGATTTTAGCGAAATAAAAAAGGGCGGGCAAGTCCCGCCTTTGGCATGTTAACATGTAAAAAGGATGATGAGAATTATGGCGGATACCATGCAGGGATTAAAACGCACGGATTATTGCGGTGAGCTTCTAAAATCAAAGATCGGTAAGCGCGCCGCAGTATGCGGGTTTGTGCAGAAAATAAGGGACAAGGGAAGCCTTGTCTTTATCGATTTGCGCGACAGGACAGGCATTGTCCAGCTTGTGTTTGACGGCGGCACCCCAAAGGAGCTGCTGGAAAAAGCGGCGGGAGTCCGCGCGGAATACGTATTGGCGGCGGCGGGAGCCGTCCGCGAGCGGGCCAGCAAAAACCCCGAGCTTGCGACAGGCGATATAGAAATCTTTGTCGACGATTTGCGCATCCTCTCGAAAGCGGAGACGCCGCCTTTCGAAATCACGCAGACTACAAACGTAAACGAGGAGCTGCGGTTAAAGCACCGCTACCTTGACCTAAGGCGGGGCGAGATGCAGCACGCCATGATTATGCGCCATAAAATCGTAAAAGCCGCCCGCGACTTTTACGACGCGAACGGCTTTCTTGAAATCGAAACGCCTCAGCTTATAAAATCGACTCCGGAGGGCGCCAGAGATTACCTTGTGCCGTCGCGGGTGCATCCCGGGGAGTTCTACGCGCTACCACAGTCGCCTCAGCTTTATAAGCAGCTTCTGATGCTTTCGGGATACGATCGGTACATGCAGATTGCGCGGTGCTTTCGGGATGAGGATTTACGCGCCGACAGACAGCCGGAGTTCACGCAAATCGACGTTGAGATGAGCTTTGCCGACGAAGACGACGTCATGAAAGTAAACGAGGAGTTTATAAAGCACGTGTTCCATAAGGTTTTGGAGGTTGAAATCCCAACGCCGTTTAGACGCATACCTTACCGCGAGGCCATGAACAGGTTCGGCTCGGATAAGCCCGACATGCGCTTCGGGCTTGAGCTTTGCGATTTGACGGGGCAGCTTCAAAGCTGCGAATTCAAGGTGTTCTCCGGCGCCGTTAAAACCGGAAGCGTCCGCGGGATCAACGTGAAAGGCGCTGTAGACAAGCTTTCGCGCAAGGAAATCGACAAGCTCGTGGAGCTTGTAAAGACATACAAGGCGAAGGGGCTTGCGTTTTTGCGCATAAGCTTAGAAGGTGAAAGCTCGTCGTATGAAAAGTTTTTGTCTGAGGATGAGAAAAACGCGGTCAGGCAGGCGCTTCAAGCCGAGACGGGCGATGTCCTGCTTATTGTTGCGGACCCCGATAACAGCGTCGTGTTTGACGCTTTGGGCGCGCTTAGACGCCATCTCGGGGAAAAGCTCGGGCTAATCCCTGAAAACAGCTTTGACTTTTTGTGGGTCGTCGACTTTCCGCTGTTCGAGTACGACGCGGAGGAAAACCGCTACGCCGCGAAGCACCACCCGTTCACGGCTCCGGCGCCTCTGGATATCGGCAAGCTCGAGAGTGAGCCGCAAAACGTGAGGGCTAGGGCATACGACATGATACTGAACGGCTGCGAAATCGGCGGCGGTTCCATCCGGATAAACGATATGGATTTGCAGCGGCGGATGTTCGCGGCCCTCGGGCTCTCTGAAGAAACCGCAAAAGAGCGCTTCGGGTTTTTGCTCGACGCGTTCCAGTACGGCGTTCCGCCTCACGGCGGCATGGCTTTCGGGCTTGACAGGCTCGTGATGCTCATGCTGGGCAAAGCCTCGATACGCGACGTAATCGCGTTTCCGAAAGTGCAAAACGCGCGCGACCTCATGACCGGATGCCCCTCGGAGGCCGACGGGAAAAGCCTTGACGAGCTGCATATCAGAACCTGTATTCACGAATCGAAATAGGATGATTTGCGAATACAGATTCCTACAACCGCCGCTTCCCAATCATGAACGCAACGGCGCAGCCTGCCGGAAATGTGACGGCGGCGGCTATAACCATGACCGGAGTAACGCCGCTTTGATACACGAGCGGTTCCTTGAGGAGCACGTAAACCGAGCCTAAAAGAAGCCCCAAGATCACCGAAAAGAGGGCTTTGTGGTAATTCTTGAGCAGCTTTTCAACCAGTCTTGCCGTTAGAAGCACGCCGATTGCGACGCCGACGGTAAAAGGCAAAAGGACCTTGCAAATATCCAGAAACAATGAAATGCTCGGCATGTCTAAAAGCCAGTGCCTGATGGATGAAACAGAAAAAACGACGACATGATAAACGCCCATCAGCAGCATAATAAACGAGCCGCTGACGCCCGGAATAATCAATGCGGAGGCGGCGATTACGCCCACAAGAAAAAGAAAAGCCATGTATCCTGCGCCCATGTCGTTGATCACTTCGGCGGGGCTTATAGCCGCTTGCGGTTTTAAGCCGGAAAACAGAACCAGCAATATCATGGGGATTACAACCAGCGCGGCATCTTTTTGACGGAGCCTTTTCCCGGGCTCTTTTATTTTGTTGTAAACCAGCGGGGTAATACCGACGATCATCCCGATGAAAAACATCATGGTCGGAAATGAAAAGCTTGTCAGAAGATAACTTATAACCGAGCTTAAAAGAAGTATCGCGCAGGCGATACCAATCATAAACGGTATTAAAAATTTAAGGCTTTTTCTGTAATCCTCGGCGAAATGGTTCACGGACGCAATCAATTCATCGTAAAAGCCTAAGATAATGGCTATAGTGCCGCCGCTTACTCCGGGTATGACCTGCGCTACTCCGAACGCTGTTCCGTTAATATAATTCCGTAAATGTTTTTTCATTTTTTATACCTGCTTTACATTAATGGGGCGAAAATCCTTAAGAATGAGCGGGCGATTCTTTTGCGGGCCGGCACATTCTTTACGTCGTCAAGCGTTATCACGCTTGATAGCTGCTGGCAGTCGAGCATATCCTTTTTTACGTCGGATATAAGCGACGACTGGTAGAATACCACGCTGCACTCAAAGTGTAGGTACAGGCTCCTGAAATCCATGTTGCAGGTGCCGACCATGCAGATTTCGTCGTCTGAAAGGAACATCTTTCCGTGCATAAAGCCGGGCAGATACTCGTAAATTTTAACGCCCGCCTTGATAAGCTGCGGATAATGCGACTGCGTCAGCAGATGGACATACCATTTGTCGTAGATATACGGGGTGATGATGCGCACGTCCACGCCCGACTGTGCCGCCGAACACAGCGCGTACATCATCTCGTTGCCTATGACAAGGTACGGCGTAGTGATGTACACATACCGTTTCGCGCGGTAAATGATGTTTAAAAACGCAGTCTCGGTGGTGTTATACCTGTCAAGCGGAGTATCGCCGAAAGGCTGCACAAGCCCGTCGGAAGCTTCGGCGCAGTCGTGCTTCCAGTAGGAATTGAAGTCAATGTGTTCATCGGTTGCAAATTGCCACATCTGCAAAAACATAAAGGTAAGCGGCCACACGGCTTCGCCTTTCAGCATCACGCCGGTGTCTTTCCAGTGGCCGAACCGCTCATATGCGTTGATGTATTCGTCGGCGATATTGATCCCGCCGCAAAAAGCGGTCTTGCCGTCAATGACAATCAGCTTGCGGTGGTCGCGGTAGTTCATAATCATGGAAATCCGGGGCCGAAACGGGTTGAAAATGCAAATGCGGACTCCCGCGTCGCGTATTTCTTTGGCGCGCCCGCGCGTCATGGTGTTGATGCAGCCGATATCGTCGTATATCATGTAAACGTCTATGCCCGCCGCCGCCTTTTGCTTTAGGATTTTAAATATGGAATCCCACATTGCGCCGGGGCGGATGATAAAAAACTCAAGGAAGATAAACTCCTTTGCGGTTTCAAGCTCGGTCAGAATCTGGTGGTACATAAGCTCGCCCACAGGGAAATACTTGGACGATGTATTTTCAAACGCGGGGCTTCCCGCGATGTTGTAGACATACATGCTTTGGGCGGCGCGGTCTTCCCCGAGGCTTAAAAGGCGCTCCTCCGCAAGATAATTAAACGGCATATGCAGCTTTGTATCCTCAAGCGCCGAATCAATGCGCTTTTTCAGCTTCGACGGCATCCGCTTGTTGCCGAACATCAGGTAAAACACCCATCCCGTCAGGGGAAAGGTGAGGATGACGATGATCCATGTTAGCTTGTACGACGGGTTTTCATAATTTGAAACGACAAACATCACGGCGGCAAAGCTGAAAATGGTGAATAAAAGGTGCATGTATATCGCCGACATGCTGAATAAAACAATTAAGGTGATAAGCAGCACAATCTGGACCATAAGCATAATAACGACCAGAAACAGCCTGCTGAACATAAAGCTGAATATTTTTTTCAGTATACGGAGCATAAAGGTCTCCTTGTGATGATTAAATCCCGCTGTTTTGTTTTGTAAAACGCCATGAATCCTCGCACATTTCGTCTATATCACGCGTAGCTTCCCATCCCAGTACTTTTTTAGCTTTCGCGGGGTCCGCGTAGCATACGGGGATGTCGCCCGCGCGCCGCGCCGAAATCTTATACGGTACCGTCACTCCGCTTGCCCTTTCAATAGCCTTTACGATCTCAAGCACGCTGTAGCCGCGGCCCGTGCCAAGGTTAAAGGCTTCGGCGCCCTTGTTGTCAAGAACGTAGTCAAAGGCGTTTAAATGCCCGATTGCAAGGTCGACCACATGCAGGTAGTCGCGGACGCCGGTGCCGTCCTTTGTGTCGTAGTCGCCGCCGTAAACGCTCAGATACGGCAGCTTGCCCGCCGCGACCTGTGCTACAAAGGGCAAAAGGTTGTTCGGGACCCCGTTTGGCTCCTCGCCTAAAAGCCCGCTTTTATGCGCCCCGATGGGATTAAAGTACCGCAAAAGCGCAAAGCTCCATTCGTTGTCGGAAACGTATGTGTCGCGCATGATTTCCTCAAGCATGAGCTTTGTCCTGCCGTAGGGGTTTGTGGCGGAAAGCGGGTGCGTTTCACGAAACGGAACGTTGTCGCTGAGCCCGTAAACGGTGGCTGACGACGAAAACACAAGCTTTTTGCAGTTAAAATGCGCCATGGCTTCCAGCAGGATTATAGTGCCGGTCAGGTTGTTGTGGTAATATTTAAGCGGGATCTCAACCGATTCGCCGACGGCCTTTAAGCCGGCGAAATGTATGACTGCTTCAATCTTATTCTCGCGGAACACACTTGTAACGGCTTTGCGGTCCAGCAAATCCGATTCGTAAAGCACAACGCGCCTTCCGGCGACCTGCTCGATTTTTGCGATGGCCTCCGGCTTTGAATTGCAAAAATTATCGAGGACTACAACCTCCTTGCCCGCGTTTAAAAGCTCCACACATGTGTGGCTGCCGATATACCCCGCACCGCCCGTGACTAAAATTGCCATAAATCAGATTCCTTTCCGTACAAACTTTATTTACAAAGTATATTCCAAAATGGTATTTATTGTCAAGCGTCGAAGTCTTCCTGTATCAAACGCTCGAAAAGCGCGTGATTTTTGCGTCGGCGCAAAGCTTCCTCATCCTCGTCAAGGACAAAAACGCAGTCCTTGACGCGTACCACGCTGCCCTCGCGGATACCGGCGGGCAGCTTTTGCAAAGGAATTTCGATGATGTTTCGGTTTTCATCCTCTAAAATCGCCATATTATCATGTATCCTGTCCACGCTTAAGGTTTCCATCAATCGCCGCCGCCTTTCCCGGTTTTGACGCCAAGGCTTTCGCCGTCCGTTGCGATGACGACGGTGCCGTCGGTGTCGGTGCGGTAAATTTTTTGCCCGTGCTTTCTAAGAAGCGTGATAACATCACCGTGCGGGTGGCCGTACATGTTGTCGATACCGCAGGAGATTACGGCAATGGCGGGGTTGACCGCCAGCAGGAACCGCTCGTTTGTCGACGTCCTGCTGCCGTGGTGCCCGACGTCAAGCACGCTTGCCGAAACGCTCCCGCCTGCGGCGAGGATATCCTCCTCCGCATCTTTCATAGCGTCGCCGGTGAACAAAAACGAAACGTCGCCAAAACGAAGCCTCGATACGACGGACATATCGTTTAATTCATTGTAATGATTGACAGGGCCTAAGATCGTAAGCTCCGCGCCTTTGCCAAGGTCGTACACATCCCCGGGGCGCGCGGGCGTGATTCTGAGCCCTGCGTTTGCGACAGCCTCAAGCAAACCGGTATACGTTGCCGTCGTGGGCGTTATCTCTTCAGGGATTCTCGGGAGGATTACCGTGTCGACGTTCATGCCGCCGATCACCGCCGCAAGCCCGCCGATGTGGTCGGAGTGCGGATGCGTGCCGATTACGATGTCAAGCGACCGTATGCCGTGCGATACAAGATACCGGATGATCATGGCGCCCTGATCGCGTTCCCCCGCGTCGATCAGCACGTTTTTACCGGGCGCCTCAACGAATATGGACTTTGCCTGGCCGACGTCTATAAAATGCACGGTGACGCCGGGGTTTTCTATACTTTCAATCGACGTATTTGAGGGATACCGATGGATACCGTCCTCAAAAAGCAAACGTATGACGTCGGCTCCCGGTATATTTAATTCGGCCCATTCGAATAATCCGGAATGCTTATCCCGAGCGGAGTTGAGCACAAAAAACGCGACGACGACGGCCGACAGCACGAAAACAATCCAGCCATGCCGTTTTCTGCGGTTGCCTCTTTTTGTCATAAAGAACACTCATTTCAAAAACGTTCCAGCTACACTATAATTGTTTTTTAACATAAAGTCAAATTGACTAGGCCATGTAAAAATGATATGCTATCAGATGAATATAGAGATGGAAGTGATGGGATTTGCCTTATTCGATAGAACACCGGCTGCCTACGGCGCAGCAATGGATGCGGCTGCGCGAAAGCGTGGGCTGGCCTACGTTTGACGCAGTCTCCGCCGAGAAAAGCCTTTGGGCGACGCTGTTTTGCGTGTGCGCGTTTGATCAAGGCGAGCTGATCGGCATGGCGAGGGTGCTTGGCGACGGCGTGATAAGCTTTTATGTCGGCAACGTGATGGTGAAGCCGGAGCGTCAAAATGAAGGAGTAGGCCGCGAAATCATGGAGCATATCATGCGGTATGTCGGGAAAAACGCAGCGCACGGCGCAATCGCATCGCTGATGTCGATAGCGGGGAAAGAAGAGTTTTATACGCAGTTCGGATTTGCAAAGCGCCCGAATGACGGCGAGGGATGCGGGATGAGCAAGAGGTACTGAATGAATCAATTAAGCAATGACGATATAACAAAATACGGCAGGATGGTTTCCGTTCTTGCGAAAAGAATGATTTCACGCAAGGAAGTAGCGGAGGAAGCCGCGCAGGAGGTTTGGCTTGAGGTTATGAAAAGCCTGCCGTCATACAGGCGGGAAAGCAAGCTGTCCACATGGATATACACCGTCGCCAAAAGAGTAATTTCCAAGTATTCCGTTCAGGAAAAACATTATTCCGTACAGTTTCTGCATGATTACATTACGGGCAAGGACCGGGATATCCCTGAAGATATAGATATGGACAAGGACTTGTGGATCAAAGAGGAATGCGACCGCTGCCTCACGGGGATGTTTCATTGCCTGTCTAACGACGCCCGGTTAGCTTATGTTTTTCGGGATATGATTCAGCTGCCGTATAACGAAGTCGCTGTTATATGCGGAAAATCCGAAGCGGATATACGAAAAACAATATCAAGGTCACGAAAAAAGCTAAGAAACTTCCTCAACAGTAATTGCCGCATATTTAACCCTGATTCGTCTTGCAAGTGCCGTATGGCACACATGATTGAAGACATCAACCTGCACAGGGAGTATCAAAAAATCCGTGATACCGGAAAACGCATATCAATTTTCCGTCAGGCCGATATGATTTTGCCACAGAAAAACTATTGGGAAAAATATTTATAGATGATGTCACAAAACCGATCCTCCCCCGCACATATGGTGTAAATAGAAAACAGGAGGATTTACGCTATGTTAAACGAACAAAAAATTAAAACCCTGCAAATGCTTTACGCCGCCGCTCTTGCGGATTCGGTGGTGCGCTACGGGAATTTCGGTATTTTGGACGACGTTGCCGAACAAAAAAGAAACGAGCAGTTTAAAAACGGTAAGACCCTTGCGGAAAGATTTGGAGTTCAGGAACCGTGCGACGCATTTTTAAAAACGGCGGATACATACGGATGCGCGAATTGGGAATGCGAAAAAACAGAAACGGGGTTTACCGCGAAAGCGACGAATTGTATGCTTTGCGCTATATCCAAGAACATGGGGCAATACTCTCCATGCAAAGTTCATTGCCTGTCGCCGATTGAAGCGATGGTGAAAGGCGTTGCGCCGGATGCTGTGTTCGAGACCGAAAGCACGCTTTGGGACGGCGATTGTTGTGCCGTGAAGGTTATTGTGGATTAACGCTTTTTATATCATCGGCCATACTACCCGGCCCGCCTTGTCCTATATTGTTCAATTAGGGCGTGTTCCCACTATCCGAAATGTTCAGGTTTTGAGCAGATTTTGTGCCAGTCTAGGCAAAAATTTGCAGGAATACTGGGCGTATTTCAAGAATTTTTAACGACGAATGGCGCAAAATCTGCC
>Ga0099364_10001006_pt1 | contig 47467 bp, 37 predicted proteins | sample TergutTh196P3_FD_73070 | JGI IMG/M metagenome (GOLD analysis project Ga0099364, IMG submission 73070) | Microcerotermes parvus P3 segment gut microbial communities from Pointe-Noire, Republic of the Congo - Th196 P3 | ecosystem: Host-associated > Arthropoda: Insects > Digestive system > Gut ...
AAGAAGCCCACAACAGTACGCCAGATAATGCAGTGATGCCGGAGGGCTTAGGCCTGTAAGCCGATAATAGAGTACAACAAAAGCTCCGCCTCCGGGTATCTTGCCCGGAGGCGGGGGTGTTGATAGTGACAGGTGAAAGGAAGATGTAACACCATGAAACGGAAGGTTTTAGCCTTGTTTTTAGCTCTTGCCGTGCTAAATGGGGGGGTTGTGAGGGCAGAGCCTCAAGGCCAGCGGGAAAAGCGGCTTGAAAACAAAATCTCTGAAAGTCTGCAATCTGCCCTGGAGGGCTTGAATGAAGAGGACAAGCTTGCCGTATACGTATGGACATGGGACATTGACTACCGTGCTGTTGAGAGTAAAACAAAAAATTCAATGGAAAAAAAGGCGTTTCAAGAACGCTTTATCCGGCAGAAAAATGCCGACAGCTACATAAGGACCCGGAGGCAAGCTGCAAGAGATGGATATAGGCTGGCTCATAGGGGCTTTGCGTCAAAATATCTTAAGCACGCTCATGTGATTTTCCAAAGCCAATACGCACCTATGATAATTTGTGAGCTTAGCAAGGCAGAGGTAATAAAGCTTGGTAAGTTAAGTGCGGTTGCCTCTCTTGATTTGTACACTGAGCAAGAGGAAAAGGATGAAGGGGATTTAGAAATCAGCCTGCCTGGCATTGACGCGCTGTATACAAGAGACACATTGGGATTGACAGGCGAAGGGATTATAATCGGGCAAACGGAGGCAGGTGTTTTAGAAGACAATGCTGCTGACTTGAATTATGATAATATTAACATTATGGAAGAGGGTACTGAGCGGACGCAGCACGCTACTCTTGTTGCGGCAGTGATGGTTGGGAAGAGGGGTATGGCTCCTGATGCCAAGCTTATAGCCGCCTCCAGTTCAAAGGCAGAGGATTCATATGCAAATATTGAGGCTATGATAGACTTAGGTGTTAATATTATCAACCAGAGCTCCGGCTTTGCAGATGGAGGGAGATACGGTCCCCGCGAAAAATGGACAGATCATGTTGTTAACCAGCACAACATAAGCTATATAAAATCTGCCGGAAACGAAGGGAGCGACGATGGATGGATAACCTCTCCGGGAACGGCTTACAATGCAATTACAGTTGGGAATATTGACGACAGATCAACTGTTGACCCGGACGATGATATTATCAGGGCTGCATCCTCTTATCTTGTGGCACCGGGCGTACCCGATAAGCCGGACGTTGTAGCACCGGGGTGCAATCTTTCGGTTGAATATGCCGATGGCGGCAGATACTCTGCTAGCGGCACAAGCTTTTCGGCACCTATGGTTACCGGTCTTGTCGCCCAGATGATGCAGGCAAATCCTGCCTTCAAGCTTCGCCCTGACCTAGTAAAGGCGGCGGTTATGTCATCGTGTGGCAGGAAGGCTTCCGCGGCACCATTCCCATTAGAGCCTATGGGGCTGATTACGCTCAAAAACGGCGCGGGTGTTGTCAATGCTAAAAACGCGGTGTCTGCCGGTGTGCATGAGGGCGTTTTGGAGGAAGGAGTTAACGAATATGAAAAGAGCATTTCATTGCGGGCAGATGAGCCGGTGAATGTTGTGCTGACATGGTTTATGCGGCATACGGCAGGGTTGTCGCATACAGACGAGACGGTTGCAAACAGCAATTTGGAGCTAACTGATTTGAGCTTGGAGGTTTACTGTCCATCAGGCTCGCCTGTTGCAAGCTCAAACCACAATATAAACAATACGGAGTATGTCAGGTTTACGCCGCCCTCGGACGGTCAGTACAAAATAGTTGTCAAACGATATAATAGCCAATCTGCCGGAGAAAGATTTGCCCTGTCTTGGGGCAGCCTGGGCGAGGCTGTGACAGATGAGCCATGCTGCATAGACTACGGTTCCGGTGATGTAACTGTCAGTGCGGGCGGTGTGGCAATCAATCTCAATAGATCAACGATCACCTTAGGAGGCTTTGTCCCTGCCGAGTTCGATATTGGCAACGGCAAATGGAGGGCCGCGGGCGATACATTTAGCGATCAGGCGAAATTCGCAAAACTTCTTAACAAGGGCATTGAGCTGAGGCTTAAGGATGCAGGAGGGACAGTAATAGCCCTTCCGAAAATCAACAAATCCCCAACGCCCCCCAAGGTGGAGGTTAATTATGGAGCTGCTGCCGGAATAAAGAGCTGCCATGGTGATTTTGATGGCCAGTGGCTTCTGTTCACTAGGGTCAAAAGGGGGCAAGCCCCTGCGGTACTCAAGGAAGGTATGCAAATCGGCATTGCCGGACTGAACGGCAAGGGCAAGCCTGGCAAAACGGTCGACACCAACGGCTGGGGCAAATTCCAATCAGACGGCGGCATTTGCGTAAAGCCAATCGGCGAGAAAAACGGCAAGCCTGCCGTTGTAAAAACGGTGTATTTTTACAGGATGGCACCAAAGCCGAACGGCGACGGCAGCTTTACCGCGGCAGGTAAGCCTAAGAAAATCAAAGTAACAGGCCAGCTGAAGCCGACTAAGTATAATCCGGGCAAGAGCAAGGCCAAGGCAGACAATACATATGTCAACGGCGCGCTGTACGCCAAAAAGACGGAGCTTACGCTGGCCGCGGGCGACCAGGTGTGGCATGGCGCAACGGCTAAGAAGGCGGCAACGGCGGTGCAGATGGTGCGCGGCTAAGGTGAACCTGCCGCCGGGGGGGGGTTAACTGCCCCGATCATTCGTCAAATTGCACAATATACATGCTGTGTATATGTATATAACGCCAAAATTTAAAAAAACGCTAAAGTATTGCCAAGGATATTACGATACTAAGGTATAAGGCGGGATGGTACCCATAAATTGAGCTTCAGACAAAAAAATCACGACACCTCAGCTAAAAAAGGAAGGATGATTAACATGACACGCATGAACCTGAGAAAACCATTCGCAATCCTGATTTCCCTCATTATGATGGCACAGCTTGTCCCCATACGGTCCTTTGCCGCGTATAGCGGCGATCTTGGCGAATATACCCTGGAGTCCGGGCAGATTGTATTCGATGAAAGCCTGCAAGGTTATTTATTCGACAATATTTCCCCGGCAAATTTCAACCTATTTATGGTGCGTATGGCTATGGGGTATGATGCCATGCTCGACTTAGTAGGCGGGGCACCAATGAACGGCCAGAAGATCACCATAAAAATATGCAGCACCCTAGTGGGCAGGCAGCATATGCACCCCGGACAGCCTTACATATGCTGGCCAACAACCCAGGTTGTTGGAATCTTGAAAGAGATTCACAATGATATTGATAACTGGTGGTTTGCCGGTACCATACACGAACTGGGACATATATTTGACGATAACGGTGAGGACACATGGAATTTTCACAGCGAGGGCTGGGCATCATTCAAGGCATTTTATGCAATTGAGAAGCTGGGAGGGAAAACAGACGAAGGCAAGTCAGTTATGGAGCATATTAATGGCTGGTCTATATGGCCTAATTATGCAACCCTTCTTAATGATTACAACGTTAGCGATGCCTGCATAAAGGCGTTTGTACACACCTTATTTGTCAATGACCCTAGCAATTACCTTGACTATGATGCCGCCAGCTTTGAGCGCGGCTGGAATACTCTGTCGCAGGTATTCCGCTCTTATTCAGATCCAACATATCCCGCTTCTGAGCCTGCAAACCATTTAAGCGACCGTGAACGAAGGCTCACTGATTTTATTGAACGAATCGCATATGTTCTGGAAATGGATGTGGATACATATCTGGCTGAATACGGCACTGAATTCACTCAGAAGCTTCATTCGGAAAAAATCCCGCCCAAGAAGGTCAGCGGTGACTGGGAATATACAATTATAAACAATCAAGTTGTTGTCACCAAATACACCGGAACCTCTGCAATTGTGAACATACCTCAATCATTTGAAGGAATTAATGTTGTTAAGCTCGGCGAACGCTCGTTTAGGGAAAATAAATTTATCAAAACAGTTATCATCCCCAATACCGTAACAACAATAGGTATAGACGGATGGTTCCCCCCGGGGGCTTTTCAAAACAGCACTCTGGAGGAAATAGTTCTCCCCGATAGTGTGACATTTCTCGGATGCAGCACCTTTGCCGGGTGCAAAAGCCTTAAAAAAGTAACCTTCCCTAAAAACTTCACGCTTATCCCGGATTGGTGCTTCGATGGAGCTTTTCAGGGGAATCCGATAACCTCCTTCGAGCTGCCTGACGGCATAAAGCGCATAGAGCATTATGCTTTTTGGGGCGTTGGGGCAATTACCCTTACTATCCCTGACAGTGTGACATTTATCAATGACACGGCATTTGACCAGCGTTCTGCCAACTTTACAATTTGCTGCTCAACTGGTTCGTATGCACATACATACGCACTGAACAAGAACATAAAGCTATGCCTTTGTGATGACAAGCCCACACCTTCCCCCGGTGTCGGTCCAACACCCTCTCCCGGTATCATCATAACTCCGCCTCCTGCTGGCTGTAATGACAACTGCGTTGACTACAACAACCAACTCGTTGACGTCATCGTAACCTCCAGCGGCACGCCGAAAATCAACCTCAGCAACGAAAGCCTTGACCTGGCCGGATTTGTTCCTGCCGAGTTCAGCATTGACGGCGGGACAAAGTGGAAAAACGCAAAAGCTGACACCTTCGGTGGCAAAAAGTTTGAAAAGATGCTCAACAAGGGCATGACCCTGCACCTAAAAGATGCAGGGGGCAGTACAGTAACCTTCCCGGTTGTAAACCCCCGTCCTAAGCCCAAACTAGCGATCAACTACGAAATCGCCGCATCCAGCGGGGCGTTCGGTCAGTGGGTTTTGACTGAAAAGAAAGGCACAACAGTGGTAAAAACCAACATACAAATCGGTGTTGCCGGACTAAACGACAAAGGCAAACCCGGCAAAATGGTAGATCTAAACGGTTGGGGTAAATTCCAAACAATCGGCGGCGTTTGCGTAAAGCCAATCGGTGAGAAGAAAGGCAAGCCCGCGGTTGTGAAAACAGTGTATTTCTACCGGGTAGCACCATCGGATGAAGGCGGCTTTACCCCCGGCTCTGTACAAAAAAAGGTGAGTGCAACAAGCCTGCTGAAGCCGGTTAAGTATAAAGTCGGCACTAACAAAGCCAAGGCAGACAAGACATACGTCAACGGTGCGCTGTATGCTAAAAAAACAGAGCTTACGCTGGCCGCGGGTGATCAAGTGTGGCACGGTGCAACGGTTAAGAAGCCGGCAACGGCTAGGCAGACGGTGGGCTGAGGGCAAGCAAGATGACAGATGCCATGGGGCCGCTCGTTCAGAGCGGCTCTTAGCTTCCAAGGTGATACATTGACATAAAGCAACTGGTCTGATAGAATGGCTCTCAATGGGAGGCGAGGCGCATGAATCGTTCCGCTAAAATAGAGAAAATAAAAATCCGTTTGCGTGACATGCTGAAATTTTTGTTGGTGATGCTTGCGTTTGCGCTGATGATTATTTCCAGTTATTTCTTTGGCGAAAATATTATTAAAAGCTTTCTCAAGTCGGAGACGGATAAAACGCTTCTGCTTGCGGAAACGCAGATTATCTCTGAAATGAAGGAAATTGAAACAATGCTGGGGGTTGTCGCGGAGGGTATGCGCGAAATGCTTTTGCATGGGGCTGCCCTTGAGGATGCGGAAGCGTACATGAAGAATATGGATGCATATGGGCGCGGGCAGAACATATCCGCCGGGCTGAAGGATTTTAGTGCCATGTTTGACATATTCGGAGGGGCAGTGTATGGTCCTGCTTACGGTGATTCCAGCACTGAATTTCGTGATGGGGACGATCCCCTCTGGCTTATTGCCGCCATTGAGGCAAATGGCGGAATAGCGGCCACCGATGTGGAAACGGACAGAACAACAGGCAAGGTATCGTTTTCATATGCCAGATGCCTCTTTGATGATAATGGAGAACGCATAGCCACGGTTTCCGCTAATGTATCACTGGACAGGATATTCGGGTATTCATCCGGCATTCACAGCGAAACGGATAATTACTGGGGGCTTGTTGATTCCGGCTTGAATGTAATATCTCACCCTGACATGTCTTTTTTGGGGAAGCAATTGCGGGACGTTGACAGCGGGATTTCCCTTTTAGCACCAGAGCTTGAGCAGGGGGATGCTATTTCAGAGCGCAGCATAGAAAACTATATGGGTGAAAGAAGCACCGCTACCACAAAGCCGCTTGGAAACGGCTGGCACTTGATTGTGGTCAGCCCTATCGAAAGCCATTACGCAGAACTGAAGCTTCTGCTGATGGAGCTTGCCGGAATCGGCTCGGCTCTGGCACTGTGGCTTTGCCTTCTCCTTGCGTGGAATTTGAGGGCAAGGAACAGGATGGGCGAAGAAAAAGCAACCCTTGACAATTTGTCGGCTGTATTGAACGGCATGGACACTATGGTTTATGTCTCCGACTCAGACACAAACGAAATTCTCTTTGCCAATGATGCTATAAAGGAATATTTCCGAATAGACAGTGATGTTATCGGCCAGAAATGCTACAAAATCTTCAAGGGCAGAGCCACTAAATGTGACGACTGCCCCTCCAGCAATATTGATGAAAAATCAGATCAGTCGGTTGTATGGGAGGAAATTAATCCTGAGACAGAGCAAGTCCGCCGGAATGTGGACAGATATATCAACTGGCCGGGAGGAAAAAGGGTTCATTTACAGTGTTCGTCGGACATGACCGACATCAGGCATATGCAGAATGAGCTGGAGGTTCAAAACCGTAGGCTTAGTCTGCTGATAGACGGCCTGGGTGCGGCTGTATGGGATTACAGGATTGATCCCGGGAAAAAATCGATAGACGCCGATAATGAGATATGGTGGTCTGAGGATTTCCGCAAGCTGCTTGGCTTTGAGGATGAAAATGACTTCCCGGATGTGGTAGGCAGCTGGTTTAACTGCATTCATCCCGAGGATCAGGAGGAGCAAAATACAATTTTTGCGGAGTTCCTGTACGACAAAACCGGGCAAACGCCTTATAACCCGACATACCGCATCAGAATGAAGGATGAGCGGTACATATGGGTCTCAACCTTTGGCTCCGCCTTCCGTGACGAGGAGGGCAATCCGCTGAGGGTGGTCGGGGCGACTGCCAATGTAACCGAGCAAAAAGAGGCTCAGGCGGTTGAACAGGCACTGCATGAATCTCAGGCTATGAGTAAGGCAAAGAGTGCATTCTTGGCAAATATGAGCCACGAGATACGGACTCCTATGAATGTTATTTTTGGCATTGTCGAAATTATGTACCAGAGCAAAAATTTGTCTCGTGATCTGGAGGAGGGTATAGATAAAATATACAGCTCTTGTGAGCTGCTGCTAACCCTTCTCAGCGATATTTTAGATTTATCAAAGGCGGAAGCGGGCAAAATGGAAATTAAGCCTGGCAACTACAATGTCGCAAGCATGATAGATGATGTCATTTGCATGAATATCACCCGGCTAGACAGCAAATCGGTTGCATTTGAGCTCAAAATCAATGAAAATATCCCTGCCGAAATAATCGGAGACAGTGTACGGATTAAGCAGATTTTGAATAACCTGATTTCAAATGCCTTCAAATATACCGAGGCCGGCAAGGTTACGTTGTCCATTGATATTGATCCTGGTGAAATGGGGGATGGGCCGGTGCTTATCCTGTCGGTGCAGGATACCGGCTGCGGAATGACAAGGGAGCAGCTGGAGAAAATCTTTGATGAATATTTCCGCCTGGATAAACACGTTAGCCGTGTGCTTGACGGCGCGGGGCTGGGGCTGGCCATTACACGGAACCTAACCTCCCTTATGGGGGGCACAATTACCGCGGAAAGCAAGGTTGGCGAGGGTTCGCTGTTTACCGTGCGCTTGCCGCAAAAGTCTGCGGGGCTGTCAGATATTCTTGGTGCCGAGACGGCGAGAAACCTCCGTACTCTCCGCATAGGCTACGCCAGGCAGAAGAAAAGGGATAAAATCGTTAGGGAGCAGATGCCATACGGCAAGGTTCTGATTGTTGACGATGTGGGGACCAACCGCTATGTTGCGGTAGAGCTTATGAAGCTGTACAGGCTGAAAATAGACACTGCCGTAAGCGGTTATGAGGCTGTGGATGCAATCAAAGGCGGCCAGGCATACGACATTGTGTTTATGGATCACATGATGCCCGGAATGGACGGAATAGAGGCGACAGCAATCCTGCGGGACTTTGGGTATACTGCCCCGATTGTTGCCCTGACAGCTAATGCAGTGGATGGGTCGGCGGAAATGTTTCTGCAAAACGGCTTTGACGAGGTGCTTTTCAAGCCTATTGATATACGTCAGCTGGATTTAATTTTGCATAAGCTGGTACGTGACAAGCAGCCGGAGCATACCCTCAAGGATACTGATACTCAGCCGCAGACTCAGCAAGGAGTCATTGTCATGCCGCAAAGGCAGTCTTTCATAGCCGGAAGAAAAATAGATGGCCTGGATATACCCAAGGGCCTGCAACGGTACGGCGGCAACGAAAGGGCATATATTAAAATATTGCGCACATATACCTCAAGTGTCAGGGAAATGCTTGAAAAAATTAACACTGTCAGCAGTGAAACGCTTGCTGACTACCGTATAATTGTCCATGGCATAAAGGGCGCGAGCTTTGATATTTTTGCAGAGCAGATTGCAGGCAAGGCCTTAGCCCTTGAAAATGCCGCCAGGCAGAATGACCTTGAATATGTAAATGAAAACCACCAAACGTTCATTGACCTTGCCATGGGTCTCGTTGACGGCATCAATGCCGAGCTGGATGCTATTGAGCGTGAAAATCCAAAGCCCAAAAAGGCCAGGCCGGACGATGAAATGCTCCTAAAGCTGCTTGGGGCATGCAAGAGCTATGATATGGATGGTGCGGATGCCATTATGGAGGAGATAGAGTCCTGGCAGTATGAATTTGACGGCGGGCTGGTCGAATGGCTGAAGGACAATATAGACAGGGCGGACTTTTCAGATGTAGCCGAAAAATTGTCGTATTTGAGTGACGGCGGGGATAAATAAAATACATTCATTGCTTCATCCGGCTTATCATTACCGCAAGGCGCATGGCTACGCGTGTCAGGAAAAAATCATACAGCAGGAAGAACACATTGAAAGTCACGGCCATTGGAAGCAAAACACCGTTGTAGCTCTCCAGGATAGCCGGAAAAATCAAGTAAAACAGCAGTACCGAGGCCCAAAAGCCGGCGTTGGCGGATAAAAGCTTCAAGAGAAACGATAGCTTGCGATGCCTTTGCGTTTCACATAGGCTTTTAAGGGTAGGATACAGGCCGAATATGCAGAGATACAGCACCGGGGCTTGTCTGCCGGCAAACAGAACAAGGCCCAAGACAGAGGCACACGCCCATGTCAGAAGCCCTGCGCGCCGGCTTTTGCCGTACAGCATGGCGGCTAATGGGCAAAGCCCTGCCGCCGCCGAAAGGGTGAGCTCGAAAAAAGGGATTGCCGTAGATAAAAACATCAGCACGGCAGAGGATGCCGCCATCATAGCTGAAAAAGTCAAATGCTTTAGCTTCATTAGGCTTCCTCCATTATCTGCCCTGCCCTCATAATCTGTTTAGCCTATTTCCTCATTTGCCATTTCGGCAGTTTTCACTGTTTTTCGTGGATTGGCGGAAGGATTCGGGTGGTTACACTAATTCTGCGCAATGCTATTGCGCAGAATTAGTCCCTTCATCGGATAAAATGCTTATAATACATACCTGAACGCCTCCGCTTTCCTGCAAACGGCGGTTGACAAACATACAAAGGCCTAAGCCGAGCAATACCCCAAAACCGCCGCCTAATGGGTGGAAAATCCATCCGATAAAAAACAATGCTATCGGAACCAGGTATAAAAGAGCGGCCAGGGCAAGAGTGCTGCCTGTTTTGCTTTCAATTGTTACCCGGTCGCCAGGTTTTGCCTTAACCGGATTGCGTGCCAGAGCCTCAACAGGCTCATGGCGGGAGACACACTCAGCGGGGCAACCGCTACACCCACGGGCGCAAGCCGACTGGCGGCACACCCGCACCATGCAAAGCCCGGGTACTACTGACTTGACTACAATCGCTGTCTGTGTCATAGCGGCACGACACTAATTGTTACGGTGTATTCCTTGCTGACAATACCGTTGGGCAATTTTCTTATGCTTATTTCTGCCGGGTCGGTTCTTGTCCCGGGGACGAGGGTTTCGGAGGATAAATCCAGGGTGACCTGAATATCCTCAGGGGCGACCTTTGCGACTGCTTTTTCTTCACCTCTAATAGTAATGTCCATTTCTCGCGTGACTATTTCTATTTTGTGACCGGCGGGCGGGGTGGCTTTTAGTGAAATATTTCTCTGGCCGACTGAAAGAGTACGCGTAACTGCCCCATGAATTTTAATCTCGGCTTCTATCTCGCTAATTCCGGTTTCGTTTGTCACACCCTCGTCAAGCACAATCGGATAAATCCGGGTTTCATCCCCGGTTAAGGATGTCAGATCCACAACGCCTAAATCAATGCGTTCAATGTTTTTAAGAGTTTCTGCCTCGCCGGATATGAGAATAGAGCCAATTTCCTTCATATTACCGGTTTCCTTTTCGTTATAATGGAAAATGTAGTCGATGTTGTCCCTGCTGATGCCTCCGCCTGGATTGAAGGAAAGCTCTAACGGCACTGTCTTGGTGTAGCTCACAGATATAGTCAAAAGAACCTCATTGTCATATTCCAAGAGAGAGGCTCTTACCGGGTCGATGACCTCACCCTCGGAATCAACAAAGCTGAAGGATGAACGGTGGCTGACCGTTCTCTCAAGCTCGTAGCCCTCATAATAAACTACTGCCGCCTCAATTGAGTTTAGTATAGATACCGGACCCTTTACACGAATTTTCTCTGGCTCAAAGAGGTGCGGCTCCATTTTGTAGCCTTCGGCGGCAACAGTGTTTTCGTTTTGCAGCTTTATGTCAATATCCCTCTCATCGACCGCATCTACCTCTAGGGTTATTCCGGTGGGGACATGGCGCTTGGCTTGTACCGAGCTTGTGAGAGGAAGGCCAGTTATCTCGTAAGAGTAAGCTCGTACCCCGGCATAGGGGAGCTCGCGGGAAAAATCTATAACCGCCTTCAAATCATCCCTGTTGATTTTATATAAGTCTAAACGGCGGCCTTCGTAGGTAATAGAAACAGTTTGTGTCCAGCCGTCAACAACCGCTAAGCTACGTGCGTCCAAATACCTGTCGCTATTCAAAAATTCCAATTCAATGCCGTCTACGGTTATCTCTGCTAATGGGTCTAAAACCACCGTGACATATGCCCAGAGGGAAACGGCTGTTAACAAGGATATAAACCAGTAGAAAATATTATATTTCTTTATCCAGTTTATCATTCCGCCTTCCCCCTTCTTTTCAAACGGTGGAAAAATCCTGCAAAGCCTTCGGGTGCTTCCTTTTCAATTGCGGGAGCAAGCTCTATACGCAAGAGCTTTTCAAGGGCCTCCGGGGTTAAATGCCGTTTCAGCATACCATTTGTTACAACTGAAATAGAACCTGTTTCTTCTGAAACTACAACGACCACGGCATCGGAATTTTCGCTCATGCCGATTGCGGCGCGATGGCGCATGCCCAAGTCGCGGCTTAGCTTATTGTCAGAGGATAAGGGGAGCATACAGCCGGCACAGATAATTTTACCGCCCTTGATAATTATTGCTCCATCGTGCAACGGTGCCTTAGGGAAGAAGATATTCTTCAAAAGCTCTGTTGTAACAGCGGCATTTATCATTGTTCCGGTTTTTACAACGTCTGTTAAAATAACCCTACGTTCAAACACAATTAAAGCACCCTGGCGGCTCCACGACATAGCACGGCAGGCCTCTACCGCCTGTGAAATTTCTTTTTCGGTATCATAGGCTTCTGTACGCCCAACGAGGCTAGACAATGCTCCGGCACCCATTTGGCCTAACATTTTACGCAGCTCTGGCTGGAAGATGATGATAACAGCCAGCAAGCCTACCTGCAAGGCACTGTTAAGCAAAAAAGTCAGAACATTGAGGCGCAGCAGCTCTGAAACCCAGAGCAGCAAAATTAAAACTAAAAAGCCTTTAAGCACACCGAATGCGTTTGATTTGCGCAACAGACGAATGCCGAAATAAACTAACACAGTTACGAGCAAAATGTCCGCCGCGTCCATAATGGTCATAGTTGAAACATAGGCCCGGATGTTATAGTACATATCATTGAGAACACTTCGTATAAGGTCAAAAATCACGCCGTGTTTCACCTGCCCTTCAGAGTCTGATTTTTATTGTAGCACAAGATAGGGCGTATGTGAAGTACCCATATACAAAAAAAATTATGTCAGCCGGGGGCGATTTTAGTTGATTTACAGGGGTGCCCTGCGAGGGAAGAAGGGTCTTGAAAAATTGTTATAAAAGTGTATAATATACATGGGCTGCCGATTCGGCCAGTTTTCCGCCGTGAGGACTTGAAAAGGAAAACTTTTAAATAATTGAGGTGTGATATATTGGATAAAATTCCAAAATGGTTTATCGGCTGCGATGCGATGTATGAACAGTCAGATACTGTGCTTTTTGGCGCACCATTTGACTCTACCGCATCATTTCGGCCTGGATCCAGATTTGCCCCCCGGCATATGCGTGAGGATTCCTGCGGTCTTGAAACCTACAGCCCTTATCAGGACAGGGATTTAGAAAACACTAGTATTTTTGATGCTGGGGATTTAGAGCTTTGTATCGGCGACACGCGGACCGCACTCGCTCAGATTGAGGGCTTTGTGTCACAGTTGCTGCACGAGAAAAAACGCCCGGTCATGTTGGGCGGTGAGCATTTGGTTTCACTTGGGGCAATACGCGCTATGTCTAAACAATACCATGATTTGCACATTATACACTTTGATGCCCACGCGGATTTAAGGGATAGCTATCTGGGGACAGAGCTTTCTCATGCAACTGTCATCCGCAGAGTGTGGGATATTCTCGGCGATGGCCGCATATATCAGTTTGGCATACGGTCGGGCGACAGAGGTGAATTTTTTTGGGCGGAAAACCGTGTTCATACACAGAAATTCAATTTTAACGGCTTAGAGGATACGGTAAATGCTCTCAGAGGCAAGCCCATTTACTTTACCTTAGACCTTGATGTGCTTGACCCATCGTGTTTTCCCGGTACAGGCACACCGGAAGCCGGAGGGGTAAGCTTCTCTGAATTACTAGATGCCGTGCTCCTGCTAAAACCTCTAAATATAGTCGGCTTCGATATGGTTGAATTATCTCCGCCGCTTGACCACAGCGGTGTGTCCACGGCAACGGCTTGTAAGCTGCTGAGAGAGCTTTTGCTTTTAGGGTCTGTTTAGTACCTTGGGGAGTCTATGCATGATAATAACCTAAGGCTTCTCTACCAAAATAATATCATCGCCAATTCTTACGATAGCAGGCCAAGGGATGATGATATCATCTCCTCTGCCGAAAATACCGAAGTATTTACAGGCACCGGGGACAATAATGGCACACAGATGTCCGGTTACGGTATCTATCTCAACATCGCAAGGGTATCCCAGGCGGCATCCATCGCATACGTTTACAACTTCCTTGCAGCGTAAGTCCGTTATCCGGCATGGCTTCCGCATACGGCAACACTCCTCTTTTTACAATTACGATAACGTTATATTGTATGAGAGGGGGAGGGGCAGTATGCTTGCCAATTTACCATCATCAACCTCTGCTGCTTGGGCACTGGGCCAAAAGTATCCATCCCGGATAACATTGGTCTTTTTGGAGACTATCTTCGTTGTCAGCATCGGTCCACGAAAAAATGGCGAGGAATCTGCCATTTAAATAGGCAGCTTTCATCGGTTATCCGCTCACGCTTTAATTTCCGGGGAGGTCTGCTTAACAGGCTGTATGCATTTTGTCGGGCATACCCCAATGCAGGAATTACAGCCGGTACACTTTTCATAATCAATCTCGGCGAGGAAATTTTTAACCTCAATGGCACCGTCAGGACACACGCTAACGCATTTGCGGCAGCCGATGCACGCGCTGGAGCAGCTTTTTCTTGCGGCGGCACCTTTTTGAGTGTTTTTACACTTTACAACAGGCGACACGCCATCTTTTTCCATCGCGATAAGCCCCTTGGGGCAGGCTTTTACGCAGAGACCGCAGCCGCTGCACAGATCCGGGACAATACGAGCAAGGTCATCGTTTATACAAACTGCAATGGGCGGCGGAGGGTTAAGGGAATCGGAGTGTTTTTGGCAAGCGTCACGGCAGTCACCATAGCCAAGACACCCGAATGGGCAGGTGCCTTGACCGCCGAAAAGCTCGGCGGCTGCCATACAGGTTTGTATGCCGCTGTACTCCATTTTTTTATTCATGGCAGTGCTGCCGCCGGCGCAGTGGACAATAGCGCGCTGATGCTCGAAGACGCTGGATTCAATTCCCAATATTTCGCCCAGTTTTTTTGCCGCTTCGGCACCTCCCGGAATACACAGTGTTTCGGCTGGAGGAGATTCCGAGACAAGTGCCTTGGCATAGCCTGAACATCCGGGAAAACCGCAGGCACCGCAGTTTGTCATAGGGAGTATTTCCGTAATTTTTTCAATCCGATTATCACTAGGGCTAACCGCCATGAATTTAGACGCCGTACACAAAACAATGGCACAGACAGCACCGATTCCGGCGACTAAAACAGCTGCGTAAATAATCATCATATCCATGTAGTACCCCCCCTTAAAATCTGGGCTTTCAATGCCCGAACAGATTTTCAACAACTCCGCCGAAGGCAAAGAACGAAAGCGAAAGAATTGCCGCTGAAATAAGTGTAAGCGGAATGCCCTTGAAGGAAGGGGGCGGATCGGCGTTTTGGGTATGTTCCCGGATCCCCGAAAAAAGTATCATAGCCAAAAAGAAGCCCCCTCCTGCACCTAAGGCGTTTACAACAGCCTCGAAAAAGGTATAATCGTTATTAATATTTGTAATAGTTACGCCAAATATAACGCAGTTGGATACCATGAGGGGGAGAAAAACTCCAAGAGCATCATGCAAAGGCGGTATATATCTTTTTAGTATGATTTTAGTAAGCTGAACTAAGGCTGCGATAACAAGTATGAATACAACGGTCTGTAGATAGTCAAGTCCTTTTTCGTGAAGTATATAGTGCTGTATAGGCCAGGTAGCAGCTGTGGCGATAAGCATGACAAACATGACTGCACCGCTCATTCCGGCAGCATTTTTGATTTCCTTTGAAACTCCCAGAAAGGGACACATGCCCAAAAATTGGCTCAAAACATAGTTGTTGACAAACACCGCACTCATCATAATTACAATCATATGCTTGACATCCATTATTTACTGACCACCTTTCCCACAGTTATGCTCCGAAGGACAGCCGGCACAACCGAACTCAGTCCTTCTAAGGGCTTTGCCGCGTGATACTTTGTTTACAATGGCAATAAGGATGGCGAAAACGACAAAACCACCAGGTGCCATAGTGAAAATCGGGATATTATAAGTTGACAGCAACGGAATAGAAATGCCGAACCATGTCCCCGAACCTAATATTTCTCGGATTGATGCCATAGCGGTCAGGGCGAGTGTAAAGCCTGCTCCCATCCCTAACGCATCCACCGCCGAATTTATGACTGAGTTTTTCCGGGCAAAGACCTCGGCCCGGGAAAAAACTATGCAGTTAACGACTATAAGGGGAAGGAAAATCCCCAAGGCTTGATACAGAGGGTAAGCGAATGCTTCGACAAACATCTGGACGAAGCTTACAAATCCGGCGATTAGTACAATATAGCATGGTATACGCACCCTCTTAGGGATAATGCCCCTGGCAGATGAAATGGCAATGTTGGAACAGATGAGGACAAAGGTAGCCGCGATTCCCATTCCAAGGGCATTTGAGGATTGGGTTGATACCGCTAGTGCCGGGCATATGCCCAAAAGAGAGACTAAAACCGGATTTTCTTTAACAAGCCCATTTGTCAGGATCCCTAGCTTTGGTGTTTTTTTAAGCCTTGTCAAGACCTCGCCTCCTTTACAATTTCAAAAGCATCCAGGGCATCTTGTACTCCTCTGATGTATCCGCCGGAGGAAACAGTTGCCCCGGTCAACCCATCAAAGCGTTTGCCTTTTTCCTCTTGTGACATTGCTTCGGCAAATGCTTTGTCGCCAAATCCGGGGGTTTCGTTATGTTCTAATACTTTGTTTCTGATGCTGCCGCCATCATTATCTATGCCGCACATAAGCTTAAATTCCCCGCCGTAACCTATTGCATTTACTATGAACACAAAGCCGTTTCCAGCTGAAGACTCATAAATTTCTGCAATTGAGTAAGGAAATTTATGATCCTTAAGAGTTTGGTAGATAGGGGTGAATTCCCCGGCATTAGGGATGATTTCTGCCATAGCCTCACCTTCTCTCTTGCTAGCTGCTTCTTCAATGATAGGACGAGTTTTAAAGTTGCCTAGCGCAAGCATGCCAGATATGAAAAGGCATATGAATGACAGGGCAAGAATCGGCTTGATAAAATCTTTTTTCACACTCTAGCACCTCCTAAAGCTCTTTTTGCGGCAAGCTTGTTGATGTACGGCACGACCATATTCATAAGAAGTATCGCAAAAGATACCCCTTCCGGAAAATTGCCGTAAAGCCTGATCATCATAGTAAACAATCCGCAGCCTATGCCGAAAATAATACGTCCGGTATTTGTCTGGGGGGTCGTGGCGTAATCTGTAGCCATGAAAAATGCACCTAAAATTAACCCTCCGCCAAACAGATGATACAGCGGGTTCCAATTGTCAAACAACGCTAAGATAAACACAGTTAAGATAAAGGCAACAGGTGTATGCCATTTGACTACACGGCGGACAAGAAGGTAAATCCCGCCTATGAGAAGGGCAATAACAGAGGTTTCACCCAGGCATCCGCCGCGCATGCCTATAAACATATCCCATATTTCCGGCAAAACACCGTCCGATCCGTGCATGACCATAAGGGGTGTTGCGGAGGAGACAGCATCGGCCGGGATTGGCACCCATTTCGTCATAGTTGTTGAAAAAGCTACAAACATGACCACACGTGCCGTTATTGCGGGGTTAGCAAAGTTTTTGCCCAAGCCTCCAAAAAGCTGCTTGACTCCGATGATAGCCACTACGCAGCCGATTACCGCTTGCCATAAGGGTATTTCAACTGGCAAATTAAAGGCAAGCAACATGCCTGTTATAACCGCCGACCAGTCTCTTACGGTGATCGGCTTTTTCATAAGCCTTTGATAGAGCCACTCTAAGAAAACACAGCTTGCCACACAAACTGCTGTGACAAGGGCGGCCCTTGCGCCGAATATGACGACTGAGGCGATGAATGCCGGGATCAGGGCGATTACAACGTCAAGCATAATACGGCCTGATGTAATTTTTTCGTGTATGTGGGGGGAGAAGGATACCATTAATTTATTCATTTCCTGCCTTCCTTCCATATCATTTCTTTTGCAAGCGACATGACCTGCGCCAAAGGCCGTTTGGAGGGACACAGATAGGCGCAGGAGCTACACTCGGCACACATTCCGGCTTTATATTTCTTCAGCAGTTCAATGTTTTTCATCTCAAAGGCATCTTCTATGAAGGACGGCATAAGCCCCATTGGACATTTGGAAACACAGCGGCCGCACTTAATACAGGCAGTTGGTTCAACAGGCCGGGCGTCTTTTTCAGAGAGGGCAATCAACGCACCAGTGATCTTTAGGGTGGGCATGGCCAAATTAGGGACGGCCTTACCCATCATCGCGCCACCCATAAGAATTTTTTTACAATCCTCTTTCAAGCCTCCGCAAAAGTCAAAAATCGCGCCTATTGGAGTACCAATAGGCGCGATAACATTTTTGGGAGTGTTTACGGCAGAGCCATCCACGGTCACGCACCTGGAAACTAAGGGCATGCCTGTTTTTATATACTGGGCGAATACCGCAACGGTTGTGCAGTTGATGACAACACAGCCAACATCCGGGAGGCGTCTGCCCTCTGGCACAATCCTGCCTGTTACATTGTAAACAAGAATCTTCCTTTCGCCCTGGGGGTAATTGGCGGGCAACACACGAACACTTATGCCCGGAAGAGCCATTGTAAGCCCCTGTAGCTTTTTGATTGCTTCGGGCTTGTTGTTTTCTATGCAGATAAGTATTTTACCGGGATCCAAGTATTGTTGCATCAACAACGCACCATCAACAACGTCTTGTGCGTTGTCAAGCATTGTTCTGGTGTCTGTCGTGATATAGGGCTCGCACTCCGCGCCATTGATCAATATGTAGTCAAGCTTGACCGAGGCTTTTAGGGTGAGCTTGTGCGAGGTAGGGTAGCCTCCTCCGCCCAGGCCGATAACCCCGCTGTCTTGCACCGCCACTAGGAACTGCTCTAAGGCTTTGACCTTGGGGGGGGTTATGCCGCTAAAAATGGACTGCTTGCCGTCTGAGGTAATCGTGACTGAAACTGCTTCTTTCCCTGTGTTTGGGTCAATTTCGGAAATGCTTTTAACTACTCCCGAAATACTTGCGTGAACGGGGGATGATCTTGCGCCATTGGCCACGCCCACTACCTGCCCAACGGCAACACTATCCCCAGGGCTTACAGCGAGCCTTGCAGGGTCGCCGGCAATTTCCTTCATATTAAGGGTGACTTCAGGAGGTGTTGGGATGGCTTCAGGCCTGTTGCCTGCCGTATTCTTAAAATGGGGTATCGGCAAACCGCATATTTTTTTCACCCTAGCATCATCTCCTTTGAATAGTTCACAGCATTTTTAATAATGCCCCACCACAGGACACCAGTATATCAAACCCAAAAGGCTCTGTCAAGGGTGAAAATTTGTTTTCCGGAGCTGTTGTTTTATGGATAATACCGGAATGCAGCATTTACACCAACAGATAAAACACCGCTGACATCACAACAAAAGCTATAATAGGAACGGCAACCCATGGGCGCAGCCTTTTCCAGCTGGCATGGAGGGTTTCCGAAAGGTGCTGGCACCAGATTCCTATAAATCCTGCCCCCGAGATGAGTGTTGGGGCAATATAGCGGAAATTCATGGTGCAATGTGCAGGGAACTCAACGTAAAAATACACATAAAACGCAATTTGAACAAACCACAAAGCTGCCAGCGCAAGTCTTGATACGCGGTTCGGGGAAGGTATTTTGAATACGGCATAAACCATTGCTAAGAGCGACAGACATACGATTATCAGCTGGGCGATTGCCATAAAGTGCATTAGAATTTCAGGCAATGTATTAAAAGCCCATTCGCCGAAAAGAGATGTTCTCAATGTTGATGTGGGGAGATTGACGGCAGCTCCCTCCAGGTTTTCTCCCGGGTAAATTTCCGTGAAAAGCCTGGGGATTGGAAAGGCTATGAAACGGCTGAAAAGGGAAGCGTCCAAGACATGCTGATCGCCGCCCCATTCCGGAACATATCCTAAAGGCAAATCGAATAAATAAAGCCTTCTGATTGGGTGCCAAAGCCCTATTGGGAGTGAAATTAAGCCAAAAAGGGCGAATTTGGAGCCCAGTGTAATAAAATTGCTTTTTGATGGCAGACCCCACCCGCATCTCCCCTGCCGTAATAGTTTTACTATAAAAACAGTCGCGATGACCGGTGCCAAGGTAAAGGCACTGGTCTTTGTCATAAGGGCAAGACCTGTGCATAATGCTAAAACAGCGGTGTTTTTTGAATCAGAGCTTTTCAGCCATTTGAGCAACCATAGAAATGCTGAGGAATAGAGCAAAATAAAAAGCATATCGTTGTTGATCATCCCCGAAAGAAGGATGGGGAATGGGTGCAGGGCTACTAAAGCCAACGCCCCGAGCAAAAAACCGTCCTTCAAACGCAAATGCTTGAATATACGGTAAGCTACCAACATGAAGCAAGAGGAGTAAAACGCCGTTACATATTGCAGGCTTTCATTAATTCTGTCTGGGGTGAAGCTCATGCGTTCGCCCAATCGGTAAAACAGCCCCAAAATCATATGGTGCAACGGAGGGTGGTAAAATTGACCTGGAGCAGATTGAGGAAGGCTAAATGATCTTGCGAAGTGATAGACATAGCCGAAATGACCATCGCCTTCGGGCGTTAAATGCCCGATGTCGTGCTGGCGCACCCCTATGCCTGTGTATAGAACATAAGCAATCCTAACTAAGAGTCCGATTGCCATAACCAAAGCCGCTGCCCGGCGGTATGTCAGGCGATCATTCATCCAAAGCCAAAATCCAAATGCGGCTACAGCAAACACGCCACCAATCACAAGCAAGCGGAGATTATCGGAAAGGAAACCGTGAATTGTGGTATCGATAAACAGCCACATAAACAAAAACACCACGCCGAACACCCAGTATGGGCTTGAGCCTAACCATCTGCAAAACAGAATAAAACGCTTAAAATTGACGTCAGTTCTTGGACTCATGGTAATCCTCCTCGGTGTTCACATTCCATATCGCGCTTTTGTCCGTGTTGCCGGTTTTAATGCAATTTACGGCTTCAAAGGATGTTGCCATTGAATGATCCATGTTGTTGTAACGATGCTGCCCGTTTCGCCCGACACAATAGAGGTTTGGTATGGTGTCAAGAAATTCGCGTACGCGGTAAAACTCCGGATAACTTCCGAAATAGGCGGGATAGGCCTTCTTGACCCGCTCTCTGTGCGAGAAAAGAACATCCTTGCCGTTTGCAATGGCACCAATTTTCACGAGCTCTGAGACGGCAAAGCTAATATACTCATCATCAGGCATTCCCCAGGACCCATCCCCTTCGCGGCAGAAATATTCCAAACCAATCCAAACGGTATTTTCAAAATCCTTGACTAAATAGGGTGACCAGTTGTTGAAAATCTGAATACGCCCCAAGGCAACAGATGAGTCTTGCACATAAATCCAGCAGTCAGGTGCAATGCCCCCTGCCGAGGGTGCCTTGGTTCCGTTGCGAAGTAAAAACTTATCGGAGGGAAGAAGCAATCCTACTGTTTGGAAGTCACGGTACGGCAAGTCGCCCGAAATTCGGCTGATGTCACGGGGAGGATCGGTTAATGCCTCGGTTAAATCCTTTATGGGCATAGATGAAATAAGTATTTCACATGTGAATTCCGAGCCGTCCTGACAAATCACCTTGACCGCAAAACCGTTTTCATCCCGCTCAATCCGGGTGACCTTTTTCCCGGTATAGATAACGCCGCCGAAATCTGTGATTTTCTCCGCAGCTCTTTCCCAGAGCTGCCCGGGTCCTAATTTGGGGTAGGAAAACTGTTCAATTAGGGAGGTTTCAACCTTGCGGTTTTTTACCCCGAATATTTTTCCGAGGACATCCTTCAGTACCGCTGAAACAGAAAGTCCCTTTACCCTTTGCGCACCCCATTCGGCGGAAATTTCACGAGGGTGCCTCCCCCAAAGCTTTTCGGTGTAGCCCTCGAAGAACATGGAGTAGAGTACTCTGCCGAAACGGTTTATGTAGAAGCTTTCCAGATTATCCTCCGGCAGCTTTTTTACAGCGGCGGAAAGATAACTAAGCCCGGCGCGCATAGTTGTGAAAATACCCATGCCCTTAATTGTATTGAGACTTAGGCTTACCGGGTAATCGAAAAATGTGTTTTTGTAGTAAATCCGGCTGATTCGTCTCCGGGTCAGCATAACAAGGTCATTTTCTTCGGGATCGGCCCCATTGGGATCAATCTGAACCTGGCGTTTCAGCAAAATATCATCGCGAGCAGGGGCACCTTGACCCGGCATCAGCCTTGCCCACCAGTCGGTTACCCTCTTATCTTTTGAGAAAAAACGGTGACCGCCAATATCCATGCGGCTGCCGTTTGCATTTACCGTTCTGGATATACCGCCCAAGGAGGAGCTTTCCTCCAGCAGCGTTACCTCATATCCCCCGGCTTGCAACAGCTCGTACCCGGCGGTCAGCCCTGCCGGACCGCAACCTATAACTACAACTTGTTTATTATTCATTTTATATCCCTACTTTAGCATAGTAATTGTTTGCTGAAACCAAGATACCACAGATTACGGCTGATAGCAACCCATGCTTTTATATCGTATGTGAAAAGCCTCATTTTCCGGCAAGCCGAAAAATGAGGCTTTTGTGAAGAGGTCTATTTTATGAAGCCGAAACAGTAACCAAAACTGCATTGCTTTCTGAGGTTATGTGAAGAGTGCCGATACTGTTGGTTACCCTTACGAAATAATAGTATGTGCCAGCCGGAGTTGTTGCTGGTATTGCGAGTGTTGCCGTTCCCGCCGAGGAGTTCATGGCATCGGTAATTATCTCCGGGTTAGACTTGTTGGTGTCGGTGCATGAGTACCAGCGGTAAGAAAGTGTGCCGCCTCCTGCGGGCGTAGCGGCCACGCTTATAGAGTCTGCCGTTCCGAAAGTAACACTCTTATTCGCTATTGGCGGTATAGTGGGGCCGTATCCAACAGTCACCTTTGCGGCATTGCTTTCCAACGACAAATCAATAGTCCCAATCCTGTTAGTGACCCGGACAAAGTAGTAATAATCCCCGGCAGCAGTGGTATTTGGTATAACCAGTGTTGCGGTGCTTGCCGATGCGTTTTGCGCATCAGTAATCATTTGCGGATTTGCCTTGCTTGCATCTGAACAGGAATACCAGCGATAAAGGAGATCCCCTCCGCCTGTAGGAGCGGCAGTTACACCCAAGGAGCCTGTTTGCCCGAATGTTACAATTCTATCAGTCAAAGGCGTTATGTCCGGGGAGTATCCCAGCGAAACCCTGGCGGCACTGCTTTCAACAGTTACCTGGTCTTTGCCGTCTTCTGTTCCGGTTACTTTGGCAAAGAAAAAGTAATTCCCCATCGCTAAATCTGTTGGTATTTCAAATATCCTGCTTGCCGCATCGTCGATTTTAACCGGGTTTTCTTTTTGAGCATTGTCGCATGAATACCATTCATATGAAAGCTCGCCGGTGCTGGTTGCCGTTACAGCAAGAGTTCCAGATGCGCCGACCTGCAATGTTACATTTTGCGGCTGCTGGCTTATATTTACAATTACGGTTGTTGCAGGAGGTTCAACGCCCGGCGGGCAGAACCATGCGTTTAAAACAACATCCTTGCCCCCGCTGTCTTTCCCCCATTGGAGTGCAATTGACCCATTCGCACTCGCGGCAACCCCGGTGTAGCTTGTTCCGGTTTTACTAGCCTTGGCAGTTGCCTTCAACCGTGCAATAGCAATGTTCTCCTGACCGGCAGTAAGCTTAGGTAGTCCGCCCCATTTATTGCCGGCGGAGTTGAATATCTCATACTTTTTGTCAAGCTTAAACACTCCATTCAACATCAATGACTCCGGCGAATCAGACAGCGCGGCACGCGGGGCAAGAGTTATTTCCTGCACCCTGCTAACAGGTTTTTTAGCAGTGGCAACTGTCCAAACAGACATAAGGGTCTCATCGGAACCGAGTATATCCCCGATAGGCACGCCTTTCAGCTCGGGCATACCCTTTTGGTATAAAGTGATTGTGTCATTTATTTTGACAGACATTCCGGCTTTGGGTTTAATAATTTCTTTTTTATAGTCGGCTTTCAGCTTAGGCTGTGCGAGCTGACCTGAGGCTGTTACTTTATACGAAGCCCCGGCTGCCTGCGCGCTGCCATCGTTGCCGCCGACAGGGGCAACTCGTATAAGGTAAATGGTTTTTACAGGCTTTTGCCCTTCCTCAGTAGGCATAACATTTATGCCTTGACCATCCTTGAACCGACCATATCCATTGCCATCGGGATTTTTCTTGTCGGCAGCAGCCACAGCAATTTGCAGACCGCTGACATCAGCGGCAACAGTTGCTTTCTTTTCGGAAAGAATCCACTGACCCGTGGTTATGGATGTGCTGTCATCGTAGATAGCGTAGTTGATAGCAAGCTTAGCCGCCTTGGGTCGTCCATTGATTTTCGGGAAAGCAATAATTGTCGCCCCGTCAACAGCCGGGTCACTCCCCGATTCCGCTTTTCCCGCTATAGGCTTGGCGGTTTTTTTGTCAACTTCTTTGTCTGAAAGCATGAGAGTCAGGTCCTTTGCCAGCAATTTGCCTAAATTAAAAGAAGCACCGTTTTGCCACTTAGCCCCGGCATCAAGGCTGAAGGCGGCAACAGTAAACCCGGATGGGGTGGAAACAGTTTCGGCTGCAAGGTCAATAACGGCACTGCCTTCGTCATATGTATTGGCATCGCCGCTTTGAGTACTGTCTTTAACCGGAGTAGCCGTAACAAGGGAAGGGATACTGCTTGCATAGTCTATATTGTGATTGTTTTCTACCTCCGTATCTGCTGCCACAGCAACAGACAAGCCCGCAAATGCCAGTGAAAACACCATCACGACCGCCAGACTGAGCGATAACCATCTTTGTTTCATTTTAAAATACCTCCATCTTATAATTTTTTACTATCCCTGAGCTTACGCGAGTTCCCGGATTTTTCAAACAGGAAAGTCATAAATCAGGCTAGCAATTAGAACTATATCATACTTCGGGAAATTTTGCAATAGAAAATTTGATTTATATGTTAGGCCAAAGGTAAAATTCGCCAAATTGTGAGGATTTTCTTGACTTTTATTTTCAACGGTGGTATAATTGACAGGCTGTGTTAACGCTTGCAGAAAAGAGGTAGGGGATTATGCTTAAAATTATGTATAAAATTTCGTCTAGTTTTTGGGGCATTATCGCATTTGCTGTATCTGCTGTTCCAGCAATAATAGGTGTGTTCCCATTCAACACCGAAATAAAATTTTTACTAGTTGGCATTTCCGCTTCGGCAGTTATAATCTTGGTTATAGTAAAAATTTGTATGAGTTCATATACAGAAGTACCTAAGATTGAAGCCTGCACAGTAGCAGAAGCCAGATCAAAATTAAGAGATGCTAAGCTCAGGTTTTCTTCTGATTTCATTGCAAACGATACTGAAGCTATTACTTCTCAAAAACCTATAGCAGGTAATATTATGAAAAAAGAAGCTATTATATCTGTTGAAATATATTCAGAATTGTGCCGCGAAATTATTGAAAAACAAACATTGAACATAACATCAGAAAATTATAAACATTTAATCATTCCTAAGCTGAATGCAAATAATGAATGGCTCAATGGAGAGATTGAAAGAGATATTACATACGAAAACGGAATCACATATCGCGGCGAATATAAAGATGGAGTACCTAACGGCAAAGGTGTATTAACATTTGCAAATGAGAATACATACGATGGCGATTTTGTAGATGGAATGCTTACCGGCAAAGGTATATACACATGGGCGGATGGGAAAATATATGAGGGCGATTTTGTAGATGGTAAACGCCACGGCAAGGGTGTATATAAATCGACAAGTGGGAGTACATACAATGGCAATTTTGTATGTGATAAATACCAGGGTAAGGGGGTATACACATGGGCGAGTGGGAATAAATACGATGGCGATTGGGTAGATGGTAACCGTCACGGCAAAGGTGTATTAACATTTGCGGATGGGGATAAATGTGAGTGTTATTATGTAGATGGTTTACGCAATGGTCATTTCACACATTACTATAACGATGGAAAATATGATATAGGAACATATAAAGATGGAGAAAGACACGGAACATTTCTTTGCTATGATGAAGCCGGGCAGTTGCTGAGAGAAGAAAAGTATGAAAACGGCAAGCGCAAATAAGCCGTGAGATAGGTTTTTTGAGGCAGTATCAGGCTTTCTTTAAAAACGGCGCGGCTGATTTTTGCAAAAGCTTTCTCGTGCCGCTTTCCTCAAAGGCAATTTCAAGCAACACATCGCCTCCCATAGGCTCGGCAGACAAAACAAGACCCTTGCCGAACCGCTTATGGGTGAGACAGTCGCCCTTGCGGAGGGCTTCGAGGGTTACAGGTGAGGTTGGGCGTGCAAGGCTTGAGCGGGAAACGCGGTCAGCTGGAATAGATGGTTCCTTTGCTTTGCCCGCAATGTAGGTTGTGGCGGCAGACTCACTCTGTGCCGGACGGATTTCGGCTTGCAGACCCATCTCACGGATAAAACGAGAGGGAGGGTTGTACATGGTAGCTCCGAACAGCATTCGTTCTTTGGCAGCAATGATATACAGCTTTTGCTTTGCCCTTGTTACCGCAACATAGCAAAGCCGCCGTTCCTCCTCTAGCTCGTCAGGATGCGGAATGGCGCGGGAGGAGGGAAAGATATTTTCCTCCGCCCCGGCGATAAATACCGCGGGAAACTCAAGCCCCTTGGCAGAGTGCATGGTCATCATAACCAGGGCATCGTCTCCTTCGCTGTATGTTTCCAAATCGGTAAACAGCGCGGTATCGTCAAGGAATCCCCCCAGAGAAGCATCCTCAGGCTCGGCTTCACAGTACTGGGAGAGATGGCTTTTGAGCTCCAGTATATTTTCCAGCCGTCCCTTGGACTCTTCATCACCTTTATCCCTAAGCATTCTTGCATAGCCTGTCTGCTCTAAAACCTGCTCATAAAAATCCGGCAGTGTTATACCGGAGGATAATTGCTCCATCAAAAACTCAACGATTCCCGCAACGCGTGACAGGGTACCGGCAATTCGGGAAAGCTCAGGATATTTGCCGGCTTGCTTGATTATCTCGAAGCAGCTGCTCTGGTCACGCGCTGCCAGGGCGTGAATGACCTCCAGGCTTTTTGCCCCCAGGCCGCGTGCCGGGACGTTGATGATACGGTCAAAGCGCAAATCATCATGGGGATTGTGGATCAGCTGCAAATATGCCATTATGTCGCGAATTTCAGCACGGTCGAAAAACCGTGTGCCGCCGATGACTTTATAGGGTATTCCGGACATGCGCAGGGTGCTTTCAATGCGGTTGGACTGGGAATTCATGCGGTATAAAACGCAATGGTCGCCAAACCTCCCTCCTTGGCGTACCCTCTCTAAAACTGCTTCGGCAATAAAGCGCGCCTCATCGTTTTCGTTGACGGCTCTGTATATTGAGATTTCCTCGCCCCGGGTATTTTCGGTACGCAGGGTTTTGCCCTTGCGCCCCTGGTTATGCCGTATTATATTATTTGCTCCCTCTAAAATCGCCTGTGTAGAGCGGTAGTTTTGCTCTAAACGGACGACCCTTGCTTCGGGGTACTGAGTCTCAAATGACAAAATATTTTCAATTGTAGCACCGCGGAATTTATAAATGCTCTGGTCATCATCGCCCACAACGCAGAGGTTACGGTGTTTTTGTGCCAGCATGGATATTAAGTTGTACTGCAATTTGTTGGTGTCTTGGTATTCATCTATAAGTATGTATGAAAAACGCCGTTGCCAACGCTCTAAAATCTCGGGGTTTTCGCGGAATAAACGCACAGTTAGGGCTATTATATCGTCAAAATCCAACGCGCCGGAGTCTTTTAGCTCTTTTTGGTAACGAAGGTAGCATTCGCCTATAATTTTATAATAGCTGTCGTTACCGGCATCCTTGACATATTCCGCCGGATTAACTTCAGCATCCTTAGCCTTAGATATATGTGACAAAATAGCCGGGGGAGGATAGCGTTTGTCATCAAGATTAAATTCCTTGATAATTCTCTTTATAAGACGTTTTTGGTCGTCTGTATCATATATTGTAAAGCTTTTGGGGTAACCCAATGCCTCAATGTCGCGCTTCAGGATACGCACACAGGCGGAATGGAAGGTGCACGCCCATACATCATGCCCATCCTGGCCCAAAAGCCGTGACAGCCGTTCGCGAATTTCGGCGGCGGCTTTGTTTGTGAAGGTTATTGCCAATACCGCCCAAGGGGGTGTTCCGTTATCTATTATATTGGCGATCCGCAGGGTCAGCACGGCGGTCTTGCCGCTGCCTGCTCCCGCCAGCACCAAAAGAGGACCCTCGGTGTGTCCGACAGCCTCCTTTTGGTAAATATTAAGGTGTGATATATCAATCATTTGCATCCTCCGGGGCTTCCGGCAAGTGCCCCGGCACGGTATGTGCCGGGGCATGACCGGTTTAATTAGGCGGTGTGGTTATGGGGCTACACCGCCGCCAAGGTCAAGGGTTGCCCTTAAGCTGGCAGGCTTCTTGGCGGTTGCCTCTTTCCAAAGTGTAATGTTGCCAGTGAGCGGGCCAGCCGGATCGTCCGGAAGGGGAACAAAGCTGATTACTCCCTTGCCCGCGCTTTTGGCATCGCTCATACGCCAGATAACCCCTGGTTCAGTGAGCGGGTCGGTTAAGCCTCCGGTTTTGCTTTGCGGGATTTTGGCGGAAACTAACCCATTGGAGTCCTTGAAGTCATACAGCCAGATTGTTCTTCCTATCTGCCAGCTTTTTGTCCCGCCTATACTGGGGCTATTGCTATCGTTGGGCGGGGTGTCCCCGGTGAAGATAATGTCGCCGGTTTTGAGCTTTACAGACTTAACCTCGGCCTTGCCGCCCTTTGCCGCTTTGACCGCAAGCTTAAACGCGGGTTTTTTCAGCTCGCTTAGCGCGGTGATTTTCTTTTGCTTGCCGGGTGACGTAAACGTACCGTCAAATTCTCCCGAGTCCTTGTCGAGGTTCACACGAGCTTTAAGCTTGGCGTAATAGATGGTTTTAACCGGTTTGGCACCTAGGGTTGGCTTGACCGGGATACCATCATCATGGCAGAAGTATCCCCACCCTCTGCTGTCGGGTACCTTGAGTGCTTTGCCTGTTGATTCACTTACATCGGCAACGGCTATGTGCAGATCATTTAACACCGAGTCTACCTGCGCCCGCTTTTGCCCAACGGTCATTGAGGCAAAGGCAATTGCGGTGTTAGGAAAGCTTTCGCCTTCTGCGGAAATGGTTTTTTGTTTGGTGAGCGATGCTGGTGCCAATGTCCAGTCGCCCGGGGTCCTGCCGGTAATATCGGCATAAACAGCGTAGTTTATGGCGAATTTTACGGTGGGCTTTGCCCGCTTATAAATTTTTGGGAAGGTAACTGTGTTGGCGGGGCCGATCCACCTGCCATCAAGGTCTGTTGCCAAAGGCTTTTTCTGCTTGGCTATGGCACTGTTTGCTGCCTTGTATGCCTTGGCCTCCGTCTTGTCTGTCAATGCGGGCATCTTCCAGACCGGAGAATCTGAAATTACCAGATTCATATCCTTATTTAAGAATTTCGAGAAATTGTTTTTGCCCTTGCTTGTTCTGCCATTAAAGGGGTTTTTGTCATTCTCCAGGTCAAGAATCGCGGGTTTAATATCCTTCCACTTGACCCCGCCGTCTGTGCTGTATGATCTGATCACAAAGCCCTCGGGGATGTAAAGCAGCTCCTTGGTCAGGTTGATGTCGAAGCCAAGGCTTGATGAGTTGAGCTTCTGTTGGCTCTCAGCATGGGTAAGGCCGGATACATCAACATGTATTGAGGTTTGATCGGTGCGGTAGGTTTTGATCTCATCAAAGACCGGGTCGCCGTTTGCATCTGTCTTTTGCACCATAATCGGGTCACCGTTCGCATCGACAGCCGGATTGCCGTCAACATCGACATCCTGAACCATAATGGGTGTTTGTACAACGTCAACAACAGGATTGCCATCCTCGTCAAGGACGTAGGAGCCTAAAACCGCGCCATCGTTGCCGTTTCCATACGCCATGACATCATCGCTGTAGTAGTTTATTCCGTTGTCGCAGTTGGGAATCCTGTCAACGATGTATTTGGCGATAGCGTACCAAATCGGGTACATAAATTTCTGATAGCTTTCCCATTCCTCGGTCTGGTAGTAGTTTTCCAGTGCTTCTTCATAGTCCTTAACGGCTTGGCTGTATGCTTTTTCACCGTATGGGTCTTCCTCGCCATCGCCGGTAAAATCGGTTCTGTCAGGTGCTTCTGGTTTGTTGGGATAGCCAGGATTGGTACCCTCTGCACGGACAGTCTTTCCCTGATCCCCTAAGAGGTCGTAGGCGTCTGCGCCTCCCGGCTGTCCATCGTTGAGCAGATAGTTGTCTGTGTCTGTGATGTAAAATATGTTGTATTCGGTGTTGTTGTCACGTATGAAGCCAACTGCCCGCATAGTGTCGTCTGTGCCTCCCTGGGTGATACGGTCTGAAATATCGCCGTCTGTCAGGTCGATTAGATAGTTGGTATGCTCCTTCTTGAGCTGTTTGCTTGCCGGGTCGTCTTCATCAGCTAGGGTGTTTGCCTGCTCCAGTGCGTCAATCAGAAGCTCCTTGGGCGGCATTGGCGTAGGCGGTTCCCAAGAGGGCGGCTCGAATGAAGGCGGCTCAAACGAGGGCGGCTCAAACGAGGGCGGCTCAAATGAGGGCGGCTCAAACGAGGGCGGCTCAAATGAGGGCGGCTCGAATGAAGGCGGCTCAAATGAGGGCGGCTCGAATGAAGGCGGCTCAAACGAGGGCGGCTCAAACGAGGGCGGCTCAAATGAGGGCGGCTCAAACGAGGGCGGTGGCGGAACCGGGGGCTCAAACCCGCCGATAATCTCCATTTCGAGCTCTGAGAATGTAAACTGGGTTGCCCTGTTGCAGCCATGGCTGCGGTAGCTGACTGCCGGACCAAACCCATTGAAGGGCATGGGCGCAAGAGTCTGCGACAGCACCTCAGTCATTCCTATTGGAAGCTTGGTCTCCTGGTCATAGTCAATGTTGCCCTTGTCGCCTAAGTCTGCTTGATAGACCTTAAGGGAGGTGGGTGAGATGGCAATGTTGATGTACATATCCTGCCACCATTTGCTGGAGGTTTTTCTGCTGGCTGTAGTCCTTGAACTGCTGTAATTGCGATCTTCAAGATCTGTTGTATAATTGTCAAGGTCTATAATGGCTAAGGGTTCATCGAATATCGCGCTGTTATTGTTATTGTTCCGTTGAGTTGCATTGGTAACTGCCGCATTGTTGTATATGATGGGTCCGGTGCCTATGTTACTTGCTCCAATTCCTGTGGTATTAAAAGCTCCGTCACCCGTGGCTGAGCTGGTACCCATATGGCGGTGAAAATTCTCGGCTGTTACTCCGTCCCTGATTTTGAGCAGAACTATGGAGGTAGGGGGGAAGGTACCGGGGGCAAAATGGTCTGTGCCGGAATCGGGATAAACATATGCCACATAGTATCCTGATATAATTCCTTGGCGGTTAATCCCTGCATTAACCAGGAAGCCGGCACCAAACAGCGTGTGAGTGTTGACTGCACCGCCAAAGACGTTAAACTTGACCAGCTTGTCGGCCCCGGTCAGATCTGCATAGCAGAACTCTTCATCCCCATATTCAGGATCGTTGTTGTAATTGGGTATTTTACTACCGCCAATATCTTCGAAATAGAATTTTTTCATATTTGGGTCAATGTCGGGAGGGTAGTAGGCAAAGTCAATGTACCTGGAATTGGCGTAGCCTACAAAGTCCATTTTGGGCTTTGTAATATCGTTGCCCTCGTCATCCTCCCCGACCTTTTCGTCTTGAACCAAGATGTGGCGATCAAAGGCACCCAAGGTTGCGGCACCCGCAGTGGTGTGACCGCCTGTAAGCTGAGGTGTTCTGTTGACCCACTGTTCTAAAGTCATTCGGGGCAGCTGGAATGTTGTCCATTGAGTAGAATGGGTTCCTGTACCCGAAGTGCCGCCTGTGGCACTTAAATACGAAGTATTAGCTGAACTATCAGCAACATTATCAGCTGTGCTGACCTTTTGCGCGTGCAGGAAAAACGGGCGCAGGCTACGGTTTGCTATGATATCTCCGTCCTCAAGAGTATCGCTGTACAGCCCGTAAAATTGTTTGCCTGATGCTTCAAGTTTAACAGGACCCGGACCCACGGCTTCATTGGCAAAGGCGTTTCGGGTAAAAGTCTGCTTCCAGTTGTAGTTGTGAGGATGCCCGGGGGTGGTAACGCTTCCGGAGAGATTACGCCAGAACGAGTTGTTTGCACTGACTCCGGGGTTGTATATGAGAGAAGTGAAATTATTGCCGTTATAGGCTGTGCTGCCACTGCTGTTGATATTGCTGTTGCTGTTATTGGTGGTAGCGTTGCCTTCAGTACCTCTCCTGTACCAATACCCGCTGTCATAGTGGTCGGCAACCACCCAGCTGCTCATATCAGCAACAGGGAGCTTAACCTCTACAGGCTCAAATGAGGGCGGTTCCCAAGAGGGCGGTTCCCAAGAGGGCGGCTCCCAAGAAGGGGGTTCCCAAGAGGGCGGCTCCCAAGAAGGGGGTTCCCAAGAAGGGGGTTCCCAAGAAGGGGGTTCCCAAGAAGGGGGTTCCCAAGAAGGGGGTTCCCAAGAAGGGGGCTCCCATGACGGCGGTTCCCAAGAAGGGGGTTCCCAAGAGGGCGGTTCCCAAGAGGGCGGCTCCCATGAGGGCGTGATGCCCTCTACCTTGATGCCATCGGTTGTAAGTACATCAATCTGGTTATCACCGAAGCCCTTCTCCTTGAGGGTGTCGTTGATAGCGGTGATGAGGGAGGCTATATCAGGATCATCCCTCCAGTTGTTTAGAATTACGTTGATCTTTTGGAACTCGGGCATTTGCTCGTTGCCGGCCGCTTGCGCGGGAGGGGAGAGGAATAACCCCGCCACCATGATGAATGCTAAAAATTTGCTCAGGGTTCTGTTGAAGCTTGCTCTTTTCATTTTTCCCTTCTCCTTTCAAGTCTGAGGGTTTATATTGTGCCTGGCTCTATTGCGCCCCTGCGAAGATGCTCCGGCAGATGTGCGCGAACCGATAGGGTACACATATATTATATCGTACGCTTCATCCGAGACTTTAACGAATGGCAAAAAAAATTTGAAGAAAATTTTTCCGCTCACCGCATTCTTGCGGGAAAGCCCCCTACCTCAAGCGTACTATACCATAGTCTATGCTCCATGTCAAGCGTGAGGCAATAAAAGAATTATGATGGGAAGCTCATGTGCTTGACAAGTCCCCCTGGGTGCATATATAATGGGTGATAATTATGAGGATTGAAAGGGGAAAACATTCATATGTCTTACACTAACGAGGTATTGCGAGTAGCATTGGAACGAAATCCGGGGGAGGCTGAGTTTTCTCAGGCACTCACCGAGGTTATGGAGGCCCTGGAGCCGGTATTTGAGCGACATCCTGAGTATGCCAAAAATAAAATTGCCGACCGCTTGGTCGAGCCGGAAAGATTTCTTATGTTCAGAGTTCCGTGGACCGATGACAAGGGGGATATTCAGGTTAACCGCGGATTCAGAGTGCAATTTAACAGCGCGATAGGCCCATATAAGGGAGGATTGCGATTTCATCCATCTGTCAATGCTAGCATTATCAAATTCTTGGGGTTTGAGCAGATTTTCAAAAACAGCCTCACCGGATTGCCTATCGGCGGGGGCAAGGGGGGAGCTGACTTTGATCCAAAGGGTAAAAGTGACCGGGAAATTATGAGCTTTTGTCAGAGCTTTATGACAGAACTTTACCGCCACATAGGCCCCGATACCGATGTTCCCGCGGGAGACATAGGTGTTGGAGGACGAGAGATAGGCTACATGTACGGACAGTACAAGCGTATAACCAACCAATGCGTGGGAATCTTAACAGGGAAGGACGTTGCCTATGGGGGAAGCCTCGGTCGTCCGCAGGCAACGGGCTACGGCTTGGTTTATCTTATGGATGAGCTTCTCCGCCGCAGGGACGACAGCTTTGCGGGAAAGACTGTTGTTGTTTCGGGTTCGGGCAATGTCGCGCTATATGCCAGCCAGAAGGTCTTTGAGTTAGGTGGCAAAGTGGTGAGCTTAAGTGATTCGGACGGCTGGATTTATGACAAAGAGGGTATAGATTTGGACTTTGCCATGGATCTGAAGTTTGTCCGCAGAGGCAGGCTTACAGAATACAAATCTCACCGCCCTGATGCCGAATATCATGCCGATGGGCTTGTTTGGTCAATTCCTTGCGATATAGCCCTGCCCTGCGCTACCCAAAACGAGCTACTAAAAGACGGTGCGGGGCTTTTGATTAAAAACGGATGCCTGGCTGTCGGTGAGGGTGCCAATATGCCATGTTCGCCTGAGGCTGTCGAGTTATTTTTGGAAAATAAGATCATGTATGCCCCGGGCAAGGCGGCAAACGCTGGCGGGGTAGCGGTTTCTGCTCTGGAAATGACCCAAAACAGCATGCGCCAGTGCTGGTCATTTAGCGAGGTTGATGCCAAGCTCCAAACTATCATGTGCAATATCTGTGATCAAATCACCGCTGCCGCCGCCGAATACGGTCAGGCGCATAATTTAGCATTAGGTGCCAATATCGCTGGGTTTGTCAGAGTGGCTCAGGCGATGCTGCTGCAGGGGGCTGTTTGATCGGGCGGAATATCTTTCCGAAAGGGGTCTGGTTCTGCGTGGAAAAATTTGTAGGCACGTATGGCCTGTTGATTTCTGCGTTGCTTCTTTTGCTTTTGACGGGATGCAAAAGCGATGCAGACAGGTATGATCGTGCCCTCTCCCTGATGAATGAGCAAAGCTATGAGGACGCTTCCGAGGTTTTTTCCGGGATTTTGAAATATAAAGACAGCCGTGAAAAAAAACAAGAGTGTGATAATTACGTTCTGTACAATGCCGCCGTCCAAGAAATGAAAACAGGGAATTACGACTTGGCACGCGACAAATTCAGGGAATTGGATGGTTTTCTGGACAGTGCCGTCCTTCTCAAAGAAAGCAAAAACAATATTTCCTACAGTATTGCCCTTGCCCAGCTCAAAAGGGGCGATATTGAAAAAGCTTTAGGGTCATTTATGACCTTGGGGGATTTTAAGGACAGTGCCGACAAAGCCGAGGAATGCAGGAAATTAAAAACATACAACGAGGCTTTGAAAATCATGGAGCAGGGCGATGTGGAAACAGCACGAGCAGCCTTTAAGGCACTGGGTAGCTTTAGCGACAGCGAAAGGATGCTTAAAAAATGCCAAGATTTACTTGATGATGCCAGATGGGAAATTGCACTGCAAAAGAACAACTATGAAACATTTGCCGTATTTTTGCAGAATGAGGGCGGCAAATATTATCAGCAGGCATTGGACAAGTGCGATGAGCTGTTCTGGAAAGCGGCTCTCAAATCAGATGAACCCAAAACCTACCAGGAATATCTTGATAATTTTCAACAAGGCAAATACAGGAGAGAAGCGGTCGAAAGGCTCCGCCTGGCCGAACGCCAGGACGGCAAGGGTGATTACGATAGTGCCATGGCAGAGGATACCATTGTTGCGTTGCAGGCGTATATGGCGGCGTACCCGCAGTCAAGCTTGATTGGCGAATGTGAAAAGAAAATCGAAGAGATGCGCTCGAACCCGAAGTATTACGAAAGACTTTTGGCCGACCCAAGCGAAAAGGCTGTGAAGGGCTTTTTGAACAATTATCCCGGGCACGCTAACGAAAAGGATGCAAAGCGGCTCCTTGACCGCGGCAGGGGTACCCTTATGGAGCTTAGGGATAAAGGGATGATTAGTGTTACCGTAACAGGCCTGTCGAGTCCGTCAACCCAAAAATGCAGGCTTGCTATACAAAACTTGACTGTGTTTTCAGTTACCGTTACTATCCCGTATGGCACGTATTTTGAATCCAGCAAACCGGGCATAGAAAATATGCTGTCAACCAAAAAGCACACTATAACCATTGCGGCGGGCAAGGCATATCAGGCTGATATTGATACCGCAAGCATGAATATATCAAGGGGTCAGCCGGGTGTGGGCGACAAGTATGCCGTGAAACGCCTATCTAAAGCCCACACCCTTGTCAAGCTCCTGCAAAAGCTTGACAAGGCACCCGAAAGCTACTCTGTAACACAAGCTGCGGTTTGGATTATCGCCGATAACCCCTCGGATGGGGACTTGGCCAATTCCTTGGAATATCCTAACGGAAATAAGGTTATCAAAACTGCTGACATCAAAAAAGCCCGAGCGTTGATAAAGAGCCTTTCCTGACTGCATGTACGCCATTGACAAAAAAACATATAAATGCCCCGCCTTATTGTGCAATATGTGATAAACGCGCTTTTTTATATGCAAATTGTACAAGTGGGGAAGGGATTGTTTGTGCAAATAAACACCTTTACGAAATGATTTTAATGTGTTATATTTCTTTTGGGAGGCCGTGTAAGTGGTGTCCTGTGGCTTTGGGATTAAGCTACGTCTGATTTTAGGAGGGATTCACCTATGGCCAGCGTTATGCTGAACGGCATCTACAAACGTTTTTCCGAAAATGTGGTTGCTGTTTCCGATTTCAATCTGGATATTGAGGATAAAGAGTTTATTATTCTTGTCGGCCCATCCGGTTGCGGCAAATCTACGACTCTGCGCATGATAGCAGGGCTTGAAGAGATATCGGATGGCGAGCTTTTTATTGACGACAAGCTTGTTAATGATACTCCGCCAAAAGACAGGGATATTGCCATGGTTTTTCAGAACTATGCTCTGTATCCTCATATGACTGTGTTTGAAAATATGGCGTTTGCCCTTAAATTACGCAAGACCCCGAAAGATGAAATACGCCGCCGGGTAGAAGAGGCCGCCAAGGTGCTTGAGATTGAGCATCTTCTTGACCGTAAGCCCAAGGCTCTTTCAGGAGGTCAGAGGCAACGTGTTGCTTTGGGGCGTGCCATTGTCCGGCACCCTAAGGTCTTTTTGCTTGATGAGCCTCTCTCCAACCTTGACGCCAAGCTGCGGGCTCAGATGCGTACTGAAATCGCGAAGCTCCACATGAGGCTGGAGACAACATTCATATACGTCACCCATGACCAAGTCGAGGCAATGACCATGGGTACTCGGATTGTTGTTATGAAGGACGGCTTCATCCAGCAAATAGCGGCACCCCAGGATCTCTACTCCAGTCCAATCAATTTGTTTGTTGCCGGGTTTATCGGCTCCCCGCAGATGAATTTTATCGATTGCGTTGTCGTTGACCGGGATGGGAAGACCATTTTGGAGTTTGGTCAGGACAGTGTTATTTTACCTGATGATAAGGGCCGCAAGCCGGAGATTCTCGAATATGTCGGCAAGACAGTTGTTATGGGCATACGCCCCGAGGATATCCACGATGATCAGACATTCTTGGAGGATCACTCGAACGCTAAGGTTAAGATGAAGGTTGATTTAGTAGAGATGATGGGGGCAGAGACGTATTTGCATATGACCTGTCAGGGGCAGAGCTTTGTCGCTCGCGTTGACCCGCGGTCATCCTCCCGGGCGGGAAATACGGTTGAGGTTGCCTTCAATTCGGGGAAAATACATCTTTTCAATAAGGATACCGAGCAGACTATTACTAACTAATCCGGACATTTGTTGCACCCGACTGACTGTCAGGTAGTTTATAATTGAGGTGATTGCCATGTCTCTTGACGCTATTCGTGAGGTGACCCAAGCCCAGTCTCGTGCCGAGGCGGTCCTGGAGGAAATGAAGGAGCAAGCCCGCGGTATTTTGAATGATGCCGAATCTCAAGGCAAGGATATTATTGCCAAAGCCCGGCTCCAAGCCGAGCGGGAACAGGCGGATGCGCTTGCCAACTCAACCGAAAAAGCCGGAAAAGAGGTTGAGGGTATTCTTAACCGGGTACAGCAACAGGGCGAGGATATGCGGGAGACCGCACAATCCAACATTCCCAAAGCGGTTTCATTTATTGTTGAAAAGGTTGTGAACGGATAATGGCGATTGCTTGCATGAAGCGTTTTCACTGTATTGGCTTGGAAAACGATCGTGAAACAATTTTATACAACCTTCAGCGTCTGGGCTGTGTTCAAATTGACTCTCAGTCGGGACGCTTGGCGGATCAGACTTGGGCGGAGCAGGCCGTAAGAGCCGATACAGGATTGGCCGAGGTTAAGTCGAGGGCAAATCTTTTGCAAAGTGCTATAGACACTCTTGTGAAATATGCCGGAGCTAAAGGACCCGGGCTGATGGCTATGTTTACGCCCCGCCCATCCTTTGAGTTGCGTGACTTGAGTGACCCTGTGAAAAATAAGGATATGCTTTCAAAGGCAATGGAGATACAGACCTGTGCCAAGGAAATCGGTATCTTGGCTACAGAGCACACCAGGCTGGAAAACCGCCGGGATCACCTGATGCCATGGGAAAAGCTAGATATACCACTAGAAACCTCCGGCAGTGGTTTTTTGAATGTTGAATTTGGGAAATGTCCTTCATCTGTGGATGCCGCAGAATTGGCAGAGCGTTGCCAAAATGAAACCCTGTGCCATGTGGCGGTGATTAACTCTGACGCCGATCAGCACTATCTCTGTGTGATGTATCATCCTTCAGAGGGGCGCGAGGTCGCAAGGCTCCTGAAGCATTTTGGTTTTTCGCGTGAACAATTCAAGGATGTATATGGCCTTGCAAGCGTGAATATAGCGCAGATTAAGGCGGGGTTAAAGGAAAACGAGTTAAAGCAAAAAGAATATCAAGCAAAAATTTCGCAATTTGCAGAGCTTAGAATGGAGCTTCTTCAGACATTGGATGCAATTAATGTTGAGGTACAACGGCAGGAGGCGGCTCAGCGTCTTCTTTCAACAGGCTCTGCCTTTTGCCTTGAGGGCTGGGTTCCCGAGAATAAGACCTCCGCTGTTCAAGCTTTGGTGGAGAAGCTTGGCTGTGCGTATGAGTTTCGGAGCCATGAGCCGGAGGAGGAGGACGATGTACCTATACTCCTTCGCAACAGCAGGCTTATAGAACCGTTTAATATGGTTACTAATCTGTATGCACTGCCTAAGTACGGTAACATTGATCCCAACCCATTGTTTGCCCCATTTTATGCCATATTCTTCGGTATGATGTTCGCTGATATTGCATATGGCCTGATTCTGGTTGCATTGGGGCTTGTCGTAACTAAAAAAGCCAAGCCGAAAGGCGGTATGGGATATGCTTTTAGGCTTATGCAGATTTGCGGTGTGACCACTGTGATGTTTGGGTTTATATACGGCGGATTATTTGGGGATGCTGTAAACAAGGTTGCCGAAACATTTTTTAACCGCCCCGATATAACACTTAAACCTCTTTGGGTTTCCCCGGACGCAGAGCCCATGACGATATTGTATTTCGCCATTGCTTTGGGGGTGCTTCAGGTTTTAGTCGGCATAGGGGTAAGAGGATACATACTTATCAGGGATGGTCAGCCGGTTGCTGCCGCATTAGAAACGCTTCCTCGCTGGTTCCTTTTTGTGTCAATCGGGCTTACCGCACTTACCGGGCAAAGCAACTGGATATTCTCTTCGTTAATCATCTGGGTATTGACACAGGGATATGCCAAAAAGGGTATATTTGGAAAATTCTTTGGCGGCATGGCATCGTTATTTGATATTACCAACTATTTATCCGATGTTTTATCCTATTCTCGTTTGATGGCACTTGGCTTGGCAGGGGGGATTATCGCCAGTGTATTTAATGTTCTGGCGTCTATGCCGGGGGCAATTCCAATTGTAGGACCAATTCTTTTTCTCATTATATTCCTGTTTGGTCACGCCTTCAACATGGGCATCAACATCATCGGCACGTTTGTGCATGCGGCGCGATTGCAGTATGTGGAGTACTTCGCTAAGTTCTATGAATCCGGCGGGAAGCCATTCCGCCCATTGGTGGCTCAAACAAAATATGTTGATGTTACTGAAAGTGAATTCTGACCCCTCGTGGTTCATGCGCTTCCTCCGCGCAAGCGGTGAATATATAGTCTTGCTGCTTTAAGCGGCGGGATATCAAAGAGGGGAGTTCCAATCCCCAGAAAATTAAAATTAAAGGAGAGATATTTCATGGCAGAACTCAGTTTGTGGGAAATCATCAGATCCGGCGCGATGCTGGCAATTCTCGGCGCGACCATATCGGTCATTTTGGGAACGATTGCATCATCGAAGGCAACGGGGCGTGTGGGTGAGGCGGCTGTTGGCTTGCTTTGCGAGGACCCCTCCAAATTTGGCGGGGCGTTAGTGTTGCAAATCCTGCCATCAACCCAAGGCTTGTATGCGTTTGTTGTATGGTTTGTAGCTATTTTTATGAAAATAGGTACCGATTACGGCTGGGATAAGGTTTTTCTTCCTGTTGAGCAAGGCGGCATGAGCATGATTACTGGCGGTGCCATCCTGTTGGCTTGCCTGCCCGTTGCCATTGTCAGCGTTTTTTCAGGGCTGTATCAGGGGCGTTTGGCAGCTGCCAGCATTTCCATTCTAGCGAAAAAACCTGAAGCACAGGGTAATGCTATCGTAATGTGCGTAATGGTTGAATTCCTGATGATACTGGCGTTCCTGTCATCCCTGTTAGTGCTGTTCAGCTTGTAATTCAGCAGGAAACGTACTTTTAGAAGTTATCAGCGCGATTTATGAAAACCTCAATGAGGAAGTGATATTTTTGACCGGAATTGAAAAAATTTCCGCCAGGATTGAGCAGGATGCTCATAAAACCGGCCAAGAAGCTTTGCAAATGGCCCGTCAAAAAGCACAGGAGATTATTGCAGAATACCAGAAGGAGGCCGATGTCATGCGTGCCGGCATAGCTGAAAGAGGTGCGGCAAGTGCTTCAGACAATCGGCTACGCATGCTGGGTGCCGCAGAGCTGGAGTCACGCAAACGTATTTTGTCTGTCAAGCAAGAGCTTATCGGGCAGGTATACAAAAAAGCGGCTGTAGCTTTGCAGGGGCTGGGCGGAGATGAGCTTTGCTCGTTGCTGTCGCGCCTTTGTGCAGAAGCCTGCCAGACGGGCGATGAAAAAATTGTTTTGTCGCAGTCTGACTTTGATTCTATCGGCAAGAGGGTTTGTGACGAGGCTAATTCCTTACTCAAAAAAGAAGGAAGGAACGCTAGCCTTACGTTAGCTGAACCCCGGGAGATCCCGGGTGGCGGTGTTATGCTTTCGTCCGGCGATATTGAAGCTAACTGTACGTTTTTGTCCCTTGTCGAAACTCAAAAATCCTATAGTGTTGTTGACGTTGCCAAAATCCTGTTTGAAGAGGGGTGAGGGCTATCAAGGATACTGATTTTCTGACCTCGACTATGCGTGTCCGCTGTCGGGAAAAATATTTGTTTGACAGAGAGCGTGTCGAGCGGCTGATTGATGCCAGAGGTGATGATGAGGCCATCAAGGTTCTCAATGAGTGCGGCTACGGTGAGATGCAATCGCTGTCTAACGCTGAGCTTGACCGGGTATTAGGACAGTTCCGCGGTGAGCTGTATGCTTTTTTGGAGGAAATACTACCCTTTGATGGGATGTTAGACGTTTTCAGAGTGCGTTATGATTATCACAATGTAAAATCGTTGCTCAAAACATCTTCCATTGAGGATGAAGGCAGAGGGTTGCTTGTCCCATCCGGGCGTGTCCCGGCTGATGAGCTGTATCGTGCCTTTGTCGAGAGTGATTTCAGCGGACTTCCCGGGGAATTAACTGAGGTCATTCTCCAAGCCAGGGAGCTTTTAGCTCGTACCGATGACCCACAAAAGGCAGATTTTTTCTTAGACAAGGCCTGTCTCGAGGAAATGACTGCCTTGGCTAAAAAAACAAAAAGTGCCTTTTTGACCGATTACACGCGGCTCTATCTTGACATTCAAAATTTACGCGCACTGGTTAGGTCATGGCGTATTGGCAAGGATTCCGCATTTTTACGTTCAGCGTTGGTTTTGGGCGGTTATGTGGGTACCGAGGGCATTTTGCTCTGCCTCCAAGAAAACGGATCGATTTCCCAACTATATGCTGGCACGCCTCTTTCAGAGTTATCCGGAGAGGGGGAAAAGGTTGCCAAGGGTGATGGTGTCCTGACATACTTTGAAAAGTGCTGCGACAACCTGCTCTTGGAAAAGGTTGAGGAAAATCGTCATGTTTCATTCGGGGAGCAACCTGTTTTAGCGTATCTTCTTCTGCGTGAGGCGGAGATGACCATGCTGCGAACGGTGATTTCAGGGAGGTTAGCCGGCCTCTCACCGGGGGAGCTTCGTGAAAAATTGCGATTACATTATGCGTGAGCCGGATAGCAGTGCATGATATGCCAGCTCTTGGTGCCGTTGCGTGTACGCGCTTTATCCGTTATCTGAATCTGGGGGGGATTTCCCTTGCAAAACACATATAAAATAGCAGTAATTGGCGACCGTGACAGCATCTTAGGCTTTAGAGCCTTGGGTCTGGAAACACATTTTGCGGATACGCCGGAGCAGGCCGGGCCGATACTGTACCGTTTGGCACGTGAGGAAACAGCTGTGGTTTATATCACAGAGGATCTTGCCAATGGAATTGCTGAGGATATTGACCGCTACAAGGACAGCTTGACACCGGCGGTTATCCTGATTCCCGGGAAACAAGGCTCTCTCGGAATCGGCATGGCGAGCTTGAAGAGTGCGGTTGAACGCGCTGTCGGCGCGGATATCTTATAACAATTAACAATTGACAGTTGACAGTTGACAATTATTTTGTTCATTGCAAATTGTACGTTGAAGATTGCACATTGCCGGAAGGGGTGTTATTTTGGGCAAGATTGTAAAAATTTCAGGACCGTTGGTGGTGGCCGATGATTTGGCAGATGCCAATATGTTCGATGTAGTGCGGGTAGGGCGGCAGCGTCTTATTGGCGAGGTTATCGAAATGAGGGGCGATAAAGCCTCTATTCAGGTATATGAAGAAACAGCCGGGTTAGGGCCGGGCGATGAGGTAGTAACTACCGGTGCGCCGCTGTCAGTTGAGTTAGGGCCTGGACTTATTGAAACTATCTATGATGGTATTCAGCGTCCGTTGGAGGACATTATGAAAATAGGCGGCGAGGTTATCGACCGCGGTGTTGAGGTACCCAGCCTTGACAGGACGAAAAAATGGGCGTTTGAGCCTTGTGTTCAGAAGGACGAAGAGGTAGAGGCCGGAGATATTTTAGGCATTGTAAAGGAAACTGTTTCGGTAGAACACCGGGTGATGGTACCCAACGGTGTCAAGGGGAAAGTTAAGGAAATAAAATCCGGAGAGTTTACCGTTGAGGAGATTGTATGCGTTCTTGAGGACGGTGACGGCAAAACCACTGAGCTTTCCATGCTTCAGCGTTGGCCTGTTCGTATCGGCAGACCCTATAAAGAAAAAAAGGAATATGAGGACTCGACTGAGCCGATTATTACCGGGCAAAGGGTTATTGATACATTTTTTCCTCTTGCCAAAGGTGGCACGGCGGCAGTTCCGGGACCATTCGGTTCGGGGAAAACGGTTGTTCAGCACCAGCTTGCCAAATGGTCTAATGTTGATATAGTTATCTATATCGGCTGCGGTGAACGCGGTAACGAAATGACCGATGTTTTAAGGGAGTTTCCTGAGCTTAAGGATCCCCGAAACGGTGAAAGCCTGATGAAGCGCACAGTTTTAATTGCCAATACCTCGGATATGCCTGTCGCGGCGCGTGAGGCATCGATCTATACAGGGATTACTATTGCTGAATATTTTCGTGATATGGGATATGATGTGGCAGTCATAGCCGATTCGACTTCCCGATGGGCGGAAGCCCTGCGTGAAATGTCCGGGCGGCTGGAGGAAATGCCGGGTGAGGAGGGTTACCCTGCCTATCTTACCTCACGGTTGGCGCAATTCTACGAACGTGCCGGACAGGTATACACACTTGGCAACGAAAACCTTATGGGTACGCAGAAGCGCGAGGGTTCTATATCTGCAATTGGGGCGGTATCGCCTCCGGGCGGTGATATTTCCGAGCCGGTTAGCCAGGCTACTATGCGTATTGTTAAGGTTTTTTGGGCACTGGACAGCTCACTGGCATATCGGCGGCACTTCCCTGCGATTAACTGGTTGAATTCTTACAGCTTGTATCTTGGGCGCGTATCCGAGTGGCTTGACAGTAACCAATGCCCCGGATTCTCCAATGTCCGTCAGCGCGCAATGACTATTTTGCAGGACGAGAACAAGCTGGAGGAAATTGTTCGCTTGGTGGGTGTTGACAGTTTACCGCCGTCAGACAGATTGACCCTGGAGGTTGCACGCCATATCCGTGAAGACTTCTTGCAACAAAACGCCTTTACCGATGTTGACTCCTTTACCGATTTCGACCGTCAGTTCAAGCATCTTAACATTATACTTCTCTATGAAGAGCTTTCTGCCCCTATTGTTGAAAGGATTGACATGGACAAACTCTTTAACATTCCGGCACTTGAAGCCTTGGGCAGAGCTAAGTATATTCCGGTTGAAGCCTATGAAAAGGAATATAATAAGATTGAAGAGGATATCAGGGAGCAAATCAGTAGCCTTGAAAGGGGGGCATTGGCATGATGAGGGAATATCGTACCATACAGGAAGTAGCCGGGCCCTTGATGCTTGTCAGGGACGTTGAAAACGTTACTTATGACGAGTTGGGTGAAATTGAGCTACCAAGCGGGGAAAGAAGACGTTGCAAGGTTCTTGAAATAAACGGATCTGATGTCTTGGTTCAGCTCTTTGAAAGTACTGCCGGAATTAACTTGCGTGATTCTAAGGTTCGTTTTTTCGGACACAGTCTTGAATTATCAGTTTCGGGCGATATGCTTGGCCGTGTTTTTGACGGCATGGGGCAACCCACAGACGGCGGGCCTGACATTCTTCCCGAGGCAAAACGTGACATCAACGGATTGCCTATGAACCCTGCGGCGCGTGACTATCCCAATGAATTCATCCAGACGGGCATTTCCGCTATTGATGGACTGAATACATTGGTGCGCGGTCAGAAATTGCCAATTTTCTCGGGCTCCGGCCTTCCACACGCCAATTTGGCAGCGCAAATTGCTAGCCAGGCAAAGGTTTTAAGCGCGGATAGTAACTTTGCCGTGGTTTTTGCCGCAATCGGCATTACCTTCGAGGAAGCCGATTTTTTCCGCACCGAGTTTGAACGTACAGGTGCCATTGACCGCACAGTGCTTTTCATAAACCTAGCATCCGACCCGGCAATTGAGCGTATCGCGACCCCGCGTATGGCTCTCACTGCGGCGGAGTATTTAGCCTTTGATAAGGATATGCACGTTCTAGTTATCCTTACAGATATTACTAACTATGCAGAGGCATTGCGCGAGGTTTCGGCAGCACGCAAAGAAGTTCCTGGGCGGCGTGGCTATCCCGGTTATCTTTACACGGACCTTGCCACCATGTATGAGAGGGCAGGGAGACGTGTGGGCAAGAACGGATCTATTACCATGATTCCCATTTTGTCCATGCCAGAGGACGACAAAACGCACCCCATTCCCGACCTTACCGGATATATTACCGAGGGTCAGATTATCCTTTCGCGTGAATTGGATCGCAAGGGTCTCCGTCCCCCGGTGGATGTTCTGCCCAGCCTCTCTCGTTTGAAAGACAAGGGTATCGGCAAGGGTAAAACTCGCGAGGATCATGCGGACACAATGAATCAGCTGTTTGCGGCGTACGCCCGAGGTAAAGAGTGTAAAGAGCTTATGACCGTTTTGGGTGAGGCAGCTCTGACCGAAACCGATAAAAAGTATGCGAAGTTCGCGGATGAATTTGAGAACACCTATGTACACCAAAATTCCGGGGGGGCCAAGGAGTATACTAACCGTCCGGTCGTGGAAACTGATGGGGTCAAGGGTACCTTGGAGATAGGCTGGGATTTGCTGACCATTTTGCCTAAGGCGGAATTGAAGAGAGTTAAGCCGGAGCTTATCGACAAATACTATCCCAATGGAGAGCAGGGTTAAGGGAGTGTGACGGATATGCCAGATTATAAGGCAATGTACTACCATTTAGCAGGCCGTATGGCGGTTGCTATTGATGCTATGGAATGCACTGTTAAAACATTGCAGGCATCGGCAGATTCGCTTGTCGAATTGACGGAAAAGCTCAAGCTGGCACATCAGACCACCGAGGATATGTTTATTGAGAGCGATGATGAGGAGGGGGCAGAGGATGGCTAAATTGAATGTAAATCCGACTCGTATGGAGCTGACTAGGTTGAAAATACGGATTCGTACCGCTCGGCGCGGCCATAAGCTCCTTAAAGACAAACGAGATGAACTCATGAAGCAGTTTTTAGAAATAATGCGGCAAAACCGTATTTTGAGGGAACGGGTGGAGTCATCGCTTATGAAGGCACACAGTTCGTTTTCAGTTGCGGCAGCCCTGATGAGTCCTGAAATGCTGGAACAGGCTCTGCTCTATCCTAAACAGAGTGTTTCCCTGGGAATGAATTCTAAAAATATAATGTCGGTCAATGTTCCTGAGTACACTTACAAAACTAAGAATGACGATAAAGCCGATATTTACCCCTATGGATTTGCCCAGACCTCGGGTGAGCTGGATGATGCCTTAACCGAGCTTTCAGATGTTTTTGAGGAGTTGCTTGAATTGGCTCAGATCGAAAAAGCTATGCAGTTGCTTGCCCAGGAAATTGAAAAAACCCGCCGGCGCGTTAATGCCCTTGAATATGTTATGATTCCCCAGCTAGAGGAAACAATCCGCTATATAACCATGAAGCTGGACGAAAATGAGCGGGGAAATCTGACGCGCCTGATGAAGGTCAAGGATATGATGCTTCAGCAGGCGGGGTATGGGCAATAGCAAAACGTGTCCCTGGGTTGATGTGCCGGTGTGATGGAATTGGCAGACGTGATGGACTCAAAATCCATTGGTAGCAATACCGTGTCGGTTCGAGTCCGACCACCGGCACCACGAATAAGTCAAGCCCGCAGTCACAAAAATCCCTTTAATCAAATTATGAACTAAACCGCTAACGCGGTGGAGGGCGCAACGGACAACCCTATAGCCAAAAACAAAACATCCCCTTAAAATTGAAATGCGGCTCAATCGCCGCAAATCAAAAAAAGGGGATGTTTTGTTATGACAAAACAAGAAGCATTGCAAAAGATGTCGGATGACATCAAGCTCAGAGGACTGGCGAAAAGCACGTATGAGAATTATACGAGGAACGTGAAAAAGTTTTTGGCTTTTTGCAACCGCCCAATCGAGGAATTGGATGAAACTGATGTCAGGCGATTTGTCCAATTCTTGATTGATGAGGGCAAATATTCGTTGAGAACAGTAAATCAACACAGTACCGCTATTCGCTTCTTCTTTGCTGTGGGATTAAACAGGTATATGAACTATAACCAAATCCCCATGATGAAAATTCCGAAAAAGCTGCCCGATGTTCTGACTCGGGAAGAGAGTTAATCAACGCTTGCCTAAATGAAAAGCATAAAGCCATCTTTCTTCTGGCATACGGTTCCGGGCTTCGCACGGGCGAAATCCAAGCTCTGCAAGCCAAGGATATTGATTCCAAAGAAATGCGGATATTCGTAAAGGGCGGAAAAAACAAACGAGATCGTTACACTGTTCTCTCAAAGACAACACTTGAAAGCATTTCATGCGATACGCTCCTGCCGGACTTCCGCACTCGGCGCTCACGTTGATTCTTGTGATGAATGTGGGTTTGAGAAAATATCCTACAATTCCTGCCGCAACCGGCATTGCCCCAAGTGCCAAACCTTCACAAGAGAGCAGTGGGTTGAAAAACAAAACCAATATTTGCTCAACATCGGCTATTTCCATGCCGTGTTTACGCTGACGGAAAAATTGAACCCCCTCATGT
>Ga0099364_10001007_pt1 | contig 47441 bp, 40 predicted proteins | sample TergutTh196P3_FD_73070 | JGI IMG/M metagenome (GOLD analysis project Ga0099364, IMG submission 73070) | Microcerotermes parvus P3 segment gut microbial communities from Pointe-Noire, Republic of the Congo - Th196 P3 | ecosystem: Host-associated > Arthropoda: Insects > Digestive system > Gut ...
CGTTCATATGCAGTTCACATTACCGGGCGCTAGCCCGCCTGCGTCCTCCGCCTTGTGAGGCAAAAAAATATCCTCGCTAATCCTGTGTCGATTTTGAGGTGGTTCGACTATAATCTCCCGTTAAAGCGGCCCGCCACCAAAGTGGCGGGCCGCTGCCGTATTTCATGTTCGCGTCATTCTTGAACGCTATCTCTATCTCTGGACGCGGGCGCTTCCGCCCTTCATCAGGTTTTCGACTTCCTTTTGCAATGCGGTGGATGTGTCGCCCGCGGTCGTCATGGCAAGCGCGCCGTGGCAAATACCGCAGTTAAGCGCGGTTTGATAATCCTTTCCGTTCATCAGGCCGTAAATCAGCCCGGAGGCGAAGCTGTCGCCGCCGCCCACGCGGTCAAGGATTTCAAGGTTTTCAAGATACATGCCCTGGTATACCTGCCCCTCCGCCCAGCAAATCGCCGACCAGTCGTTGATGGTGGCGGTCTTGACCGTTCGTAGCGTCGTGCCGATTACCTTGAAGTTCGGGTATGCGGCGGATGCCATGTTAATCATATTTTTGTATCCGCTGATGTCAAGCTCGGAGAGGTTTTCGTCGTTGCCCTCAATCTCAAAGCCGAGACATGCGGTGAAGTCCTCCTCGTTGCCAATCATGACGTCGACGTATTTTGCGATTTCCTTGTTGACCTCCTGCGCCTTCGCCTTGCCGCCGATGTCCTTCCAGAGCGAGGGGCGGTAGTTGAGGTCGTAGCTTACGATTGTGCCGTGCTTTTTCGCGGCCTTCGCGGCTTCCAGCGCCACCCCCGCGGAGGTCTCGGACAACGCCGCGAAAATGCCGCCGGTATGGAACCAGCGCGCTCCGCATTCGCCGAAGATATGCTCCCAATCGATGTCGCCGGGTTTCAGGTTTGCCGCGGCGGTATTCGCCCTGTCGCTTACACCGATGGCTCCGCGAACGCCGTAGCCCCGCTCCGTGAAGTTGAGGCCGTTGCGCACATTCCGGCCAATCCCGTCATAGGGCACCCATTTGATGAACCGGGTATCCACGCCGCCTTGAAGGATAAAGTCCTCAATCAGCCAGCCGATGTCGTTGTCCGCAAAGGCCGTCACCACGGCGGTGCTGAGCTTGAAGCATTTACGCAGCCCGCGCGCGACGTTGTATTCGCCGCCGCCTTCCCACGCGCGGAAGCTTCTGGATGTCCGTATCCGCCCTTCGCCGGGGTCAAGGCGAAGCATTACCTCCCCAAGGGATATTTCGTCGAACATGCAGCTTTCCTTTGCTTTTACCGTTAGCATATTCCAAACTCCTTTTTATAAATATACTATATTTATTATAAATCAGATAATATCCGCACAATGTCTTCATGGGCCGCGGGGCATGGGTTCGCCGTGAGACAGATGTCTTTGAGGGCCTGCTCCGCTATGGAATCCGCAAAAGGCATTACCTGCTCCTTTGTTACCCCGAATTCCGCAAGGCTTACCGGCATTTTCAACTGGCGCATAAGCTGGATAAAGGCCTTGCTTAACGCGCTTACAGCAAGATAATCAGGGCTGATGCTGTTCACAATTCCGATTAAGCGGGCAATGCGCGCGTATTTCGTACACGCGGTTAAGCTGTGGTTGCTGTTAAATTCAATGACGTGCGGCAGCAGCATACCGTTGGCCAAGCCATGCGGGATATGAAAATGGGCTCCGATTTGGTGGGCGATGCTGTGGTTCAAGCCTAAGCCGGCTATGTCAAAGGCAACCCCCGCCATTGTGGAGGCGTTGTGCATAACCTCCCTGAAATCAGCGTTATGTAATTCCCGGCAGCATTTCGGCAAATACTCGACCACCAGGTGTACGGCCTTTTCAGCCATGCCGTCGGAACAAAGGGTCGAATTTTGGGCCACATAAGCCTCAACGGCGTGGGTAAGTACATCCATGCCCGTATTGGCGGTAACGTCATGAGGTACGCTTAACGTAAGCTTCGGGTCTAATATCGCGATATCGGGGGTGATACCGTAATCCTTAACCGGAATCTTGACTTTATTTTTCGTATCGGTTATCACGGTAACGCTGGTGACCTCCGAGCCGGTTCCGCTGGTTGTCGGTATGGCGATAAAGGATTCAACGCCGATATCCATTTTCTTTGAAAAATAAAGAATCCCTTTGGCTGTATCAATCGCGGAGCCGCCGCCGAGGGCTATCATCACATCGGGCTTCAGCCGGCTCATCCGCCCGACGCCCTCGATGACGGATTCCAGCGGCGGGTCGGGGACGATATCCGTATAGATATCCACGCGGTTGCTTTCACCAATGTGGCTCTTCACATGCTGCAAGCCGCCGGAATGCTCCAGAAATCCGTCGCAGATAATCCATATCGTTTTATCTTTCAGGGTAGCTAAATATGCCATGCTGTCGCTGCCCACAAGTATTTTCGTTTTGATATAAAACGTTTTCATATGGAATATCTCCTTACTATAGCCATCGCACTTAAAAAGCATCAAAGGATTTGCGAGGATTTTTTTCGTTTTGCCAGGAAGACGACGCAGGCGGGCTTTCGCCCGGCAATGTGAAAAAATATGAACGCTAGTTCATATACAGTTCACACCATCGCGAAGCGATGCGACGACAACGCAAGGCGGAAAAATACCGCAAATCCTTGACGGTTTTTAAGTGTGATGACTATAATGCCTTGTTTTCACTCCTTTATAGTATACAACAAAAACGCGCCCTTGTACAGGCGCGTTTTGATTTTTCGACAGCCGCAAACCCGGTTTTTAACGGTACCCGCCGCCTCGTCACGGTTTGTTTCGGGGCGCCGGGCGGATTTCCATCAGCACGCGCCCTAACAGGTATCGGGTCTTGCCCAGTTGATTCAGCGTCATGGACTCAAGATGCCCGTGATACAGGCAGGCGCGTTCAACCTCGCGGGCTGTCGGCGCAGCACCTCCAAAATGCGAACGCATGAGGGCGCCGGCTGTTTCCGCCAGCGTAACGCCGCTGAATCTTACGGCCCTGTCCACGCGCTGTGGAAACGTAACAAGCGTCTCTCCGGGCTGTACGGTCATGCCTCGCAGCCGAAGCAGCCTAAGCGTATCGTAATAGAGCGCGTCGAGCGCATCGCGTGTGCCGGGGCAGCGGCGGCAAACGCTTTCATACGCCCATATGCGGGTTTTGTGCCGCGGCCCCACCCACAAGGCCCACCTGAACAGGCCGTAAAGCGCGGGTATCAAGAGGAGCGGCATCCAAGTATTCGCCCTGCCTTCGCTTTGGCTGTGCGTTTGTGTTTGGCCTGATTGCCCCGGCCCCTGCGGAATATATTCGTCCGGCCTTATAATCGGCGCGGCTTCGTTAAGGGGGTCTTCCTCATTCCAATTCAGCGGGTCGACGGGCAGCCAGCCAATTCCTTCAAAATATACCTCGCTCCAGGCGTGGGCGGTTTTTCCGGTGGCCTGATAGCTCCTGCCGCCGGGGGCTGCTTCCAGCGCAAAGCCCTGCACATACCGTGCGGGAAGGCCGGCGCACCGCGCCATTACCGTCATCGCGGTCGCGAAGTATACACAGTACCCTTCACGGGTTTCCAAAAAATGCGCGGTGAAGTCGGCGCCCTCGGGCGGTACGCCGGGTTCAAGCGTATATTCGGCGTTTTCAAAAAGCCAGCGGCTGATGGCCTGCGCTTTCAGGTATGGCGAGTCAATTCCTTCCGTGACGGCCTCGGCTGTCCGGCGCACGGAAAGGGGCAGGTCTTCAGGAAGCCGGGTGTACCGCCCGGCTATCCCGGAATACCTTCTTTCATCCGGCGCCTGCTCCTCCAATTGCGTGAAAAGCTCGTCAAACCCGTGCATTCCGGTGTTCCATACGCGTGCACGGACGGTGTACTCCGAAGCCCTCGCCACATAGGAATGCATATACACCTCCGAGCGTCTGTTGAAATAAGCCTCCGGGCTTTTAAAGTGGTTCCCGAAGGAAACGCCGCGAAAATTTTCAGGCGAGAACAGCGTAGTGAACGCCGTCGCCCTTGGAATAATGGTAATTTCAAGCTCGGTGGTAAGCTGTTCGTAGAGAAGCGCCGCCTGCCCGGTTCCGGTCGGCATGTCATAATCAAAGGTCTCCCTTCTTATGGCGCTCCAGAACGGGCTGCGCAGCCGCAAGTCCCCGTCGGGGACCGACGCCGTCCAGCCGCTGCCGGTGTAATAATCCAGCACGCGGCCCTTGAGCAGTACCGGGCGCCCGGTAAAAACCAGCAGGTACACATCGTCGTTCAGGGAAGCCGGCCCGCCTAAGCGGCCAGCTTCCCATTGCAGTCCCAATTGATACAGATGGAAGCTGGAAAACGACGCGGGCCACCTGCCGAAAGGGCCTGCGATCAGCGTATTTATATCGTTAAGCCAGACGTTTAAACGATGTGATTTCCAGTGCCCGGTATCCTGCGGCACAATCCACATGGAGAACGGTACAATAATTGCCGCGGCGAGAACAGCCACAGCCTGCATCCTCGCCCTGGTGCTCTGACCAACCAACTCTTGCGATATCTTTTCTACTGGTGCTTCCTCCGTGCTGTGTTGTCGTCCTCGCGCGGCGCTACGGCAGCGAAAATCTATTTGCAGTTTTTGATCGGCCGGAGCGCCCTGCATTTCATTGCCGCCTGAGAATCCGCCGGGTTTTGTAATCCATCTGGCGTAAACTCCGGGCAGCAGGATGATAAGCCCGGCGGCGCTTAGGCACAACGCCGCCGAAAGGTCGGTATCCACAAGCATGTATGACAGGATAAACACACCGGCTTGCAGCAGAAGGATGACCGGGAACCAAAAAAACCGGCGTATCAGCACGAACAGTACGAATGCTGCCGGAAGCGCGGCGGCTGCCTGCAATGCCATAAGAAAACCGGCGCCGGTAACGCCCTGCGTGTAAGGCGCGCCGGACATAATCCACCGGGCGAATTCCCGCCAGTACAGAAATTGTTCGGAGAAGCCGTTCGTCCAAATAAGATAAGCAAAATACACTATGACGGAAGCCATGAGCATAAACGGTAATACCCACCACCTCCGGCTGGAAAAAACAATGAGAAGAACAAAGACGCCCGACAGGATAAGGCAGGCGTAAAGCCCGCCGTCAAGCGCGGTCGGGGCCAGCATCGCCATCAGGCTGCCGGCCGAGAGCAGAACGCATGACAGAGCATCCATAAACAGCCCGCTGTCCAATATCCGGGTAACTATTTTGATTCGACCGTTTGATTCTGCGCGCCCGTCGGGAATCCCGTGTTCCTGTCCGGCAGCCTGTTTTTGTTTCCGTATCATACCAAGCCCGCCTCCTCCCCAAGGACTGCGGCCAGGTCGTCGCCCACCGCTACCTGAACGGCCCATATGCCGGATTTAGACACGGCATCCGGCAAGGCGGCGCGCGCATCCCTGCGCTCCACAAGCGAGAGAAGCGTGACATTGCCGATGCCCGGCCCGGCCAGCGCTTCGGAAATTCCGGCGTCCTTACGTGCCGATATGACATAGGCCGCCCGCGCGCCGAAAGCCGGGATTTTTCGTAAAATCCCCGCAAAACCGTCCTGCCGTTCATGAAATTCCAGCGCGGCAAGCGTATCATACAGGCGGGAGAAGCTTTTGACCGACTCAAAGGCTTCCGCCCCGCCCGGAAAGACATCGCAGCAGAATATGACGCGATATCCGGCCCTCAGGCTGTAATTCGCGATTGCCGCGGCGCATTCGCAGGCCAAGTCGGCCAGATACAGCCCGGCTTCCCCGGATGTATCCCCGACGGCGGTATCCAGCGCAATCAGCACGGAGGTCTCAAACGGCATGTCATAAGTCCTGACATATAACTCGCGCCGCCGCGCACAGGCCGCACGATGCAGCCGCTTGAGCGCATCCCCCGGCCTGTACCTGCGCAGCTCCGCGTACGATTCCCCATGCTCGGCGTACTGCCTGCCGTCGCTGCCGAAATGCTTGCTGTCGCTCTGTCTGGCTGAAAGGAACGGCAATTCAACAAGACGGGGATAAACCTTGACTTTTGGCTGGCGGTAATACGGCAGGTTCAGCATATTGAACCGGGTTTTCACAAGCCCGAAGCTGTCGTTGACCTCAAGCTCGGTCATTCCAACGCCAAAGACGCCGCGGTAAGGGCAGGGCAGCGGCAAGGTGAACGAAGCGCGGCTGTAAGGGGGCAGGCTGAAATCAAACCGCGCTTTTTGCGAACGCGCGACAGGGGCCGCCGCAAGGCGTATCAGGGCAAAGGGGAACAGGTTTTCATTGTGCACCGTAATCCGCATGGAGGTCTCGCCGCCCTTCACGCAGACGTCATTGTCTATTTTCTGCGTATAAGTAAACGAGAATACCGTCCACAGGTTCAGCAGCAGCGAATATAGCGCCACAAAGCCCATGATGAACAGCAGCAGGAAAGCCTCCCGCCGCCCGGTGAGAAGCCCCAGGAATAAAAGCGCCGCCATCAGGCCGTACCAGCAGATCTTCAGCGGCTTCACGGCCCGGACACCACCGGAACCGGCGTTGTTTTTATGATATCGTTCAACACTTTTTCGGCGTCCCGGTTCTGCGTATACGCGCGGGTGCTCAGGATAAGCCGGTGGCACAGCGTGTGGCGCGCCATGGCCTGCACGTCGTCAGGCAGCACAAAGCCGCGCCCCGATAAAAGGGCGCGGCCCATCGAGGCCCGCATGAGGGCGATCGCGCCGCGCGGGCTGGCGCTTAACGCGACGTCCTCGTGAGTTCTTGTGCGCCCCACGATATCCACGATATAGGACATCACCGGCCTCGAGCAGACGATGTTATCCAAAGCCTCCTGCAAGGCCAGGACATCCTCCACTTTTGCGACCGGTGAAACGGCAGCCGTTTTGCCGCCCTTTTTGTTCCGCTCAAGGATGGAAATTTCGTCGCTCTTACTCGGATATCCCATATGAATCCGCATAAGGAAACGGTCAAGCTGTGCCTCGGGCAGAGGGTATGTCCCTGCCTGCTCCACCGGGTTCTGGGTCGCGCATACCATGAACGGGCGGGGCAGCTCGCGGGTGACGCCGTCCACCGTAACCACGCCCTCCTGCATGGCCTGAAGCAGGGCCGACTGCGTTTTGGGGCTGGTCCGGTTGAGTTCGTCGGCCAGTAAAATATTACACATCACGGCGCCCTGATAAAACCGCTCTTCGCCGGTTACGGGGTGGTATATGGTAAACCCCGTAACGTCGGAGGGGAGCACGTCGGGGGTAAATTGTATGCGCTGAAAGGAGCCGTCCACAGAAGCGGCAAGCGCGGCTACCAGCGAGGTTTTGCCGAGCCCGGGCATGTCCTCAATCAGCACATGCCCGCCGCACATGAGGCATATCAGAAGCAAATCGGCGGTTTCTCCCTTGCCGACGATCACCGTTTCAATATTGCGTTTGACGTCGGCCGGCAGTTCGTTTGGGGAGCGTTTTGCCGTACCCTCCGGCATGCGGGTTTCATGCGGGCTTTCCTTCGCAGGCATATCCAAACCTCCTTTGGCAGCGGTTAATTCCATTCAAGTAAGGTTATTATCGCAAGCCTTTTTATCACTTCATCAGGCCCGGCCAATCATACGCCGCTATCGCTTAGCTCAAACAGGTTGCCTTCCGGATCTCTAAAATAGGTACAGCGCATTCCCCAGTCCTCAATGAGTTGTGGTTCGCCTAAAAATTGCACGCCCGCTTCCTTCAGCCGCCGGTAATCCTTATCCAGATCGTCCGAAGGTATCATCGCCAAAATCGTGTCGGGCTGCGTGCTTTCATCCGGCTGCTCATACCCCTTGAACATCGTCATATTAGCGCCCGCAAAGATGGCAAGGCATGGCGGTTCCCCTTCTTTTACAGCAAAGGAAGTGTAAGGGCCGTTCCTGTCTCCCCAAACCGCCGCCAAGCCAATTGTCTCTGTGTAGAAATCGAAGCACGCACCATAGTCTTTTCTTACCAGGATTCGTATTGTCGTTTCATTCATCCGCATTGTAATACTCCTTTATGATTGTTTTTAAGAGTCCTGTCATCCCAAGCCGGATTTTAAAAGTATTCTATCATATTTGCACACAAAATGAAAGCGGGCGGTATAAGCTTGCATTTGGTATCCATTACTGTATTTTAGCAGTAACCCTATTGATATACGAAATATTTATCTGTATACTTATTTAGGATATCAACACAATCAATAAATGATTGCAAAGCCGCGAATAGAGAGGAAGATAACGATGGGGGCAATCTTAAAATCTGAAAACATCACGAAAAAATACGGGAATGAAAGCGTCGTAAACGGTATTTCGATGGATGTTTATCCGGATACCTTTACCGGAAAGCGCGATGCCGTATCTTGAAAATCCGGCTGAGTTGATTGCCGGGCGTTACGAGATAGAACAGACTATCATCGGTTTCTATCACGTTAACAGCGTATATCATTTGCAAAATGAAAATAAGGCTGTCATGCTGCCTGTGCCGGAAACCGGTACGGTCTATATAAATCCCGGTCTTTCCAAAACTTACGGCGTCAATATAGGCGATACGCTTACCGCTTATATTAACGGCGAAAGGCATACCTTTACCGTCTCGTACATTGCCGCCAACGCAAAATCGGCGAGTATTTATGTAAACGCGAATGAATTGGCTGAAATCCTTGGCGTTCCGGCAGGTGCTTACAACGGCGTGTTGAGCATGGAGCAAATGCCAAGCGGCGCCGTGGCGACAAAAGCCGGACGGATGGAAGAGCTTGACCGGAACGCGGTTTCAAACAATATCAGCGGGGTTATCAATCAAGTCATTGGCGTTATTGTAGGGGCTGTCCTGATATTTCTCGCGCTGTATGTTAATTTTCAGGACAATACCCGCGATATGCTGATACTCTACATGATGGGCTATCGGATAAAGAATATCCGCAAGCTGCTGATTGACGTTTACCTGCCGATTGTATGGGCGGCTTTTCTATTTACAATCGTCCCGGGCATTTTATTAGCGCGCCACATACAAAAGTCGCTGTCAATTTCCATAAACGAATATATGCCGTTTGAAGTAACCGCCATAACGATTTTGTTTGCTTTTGTTCTGCTTAATATCATCTACTGTTTGTTGCAAAGCCTCTTTGGGCTCGGAATCAGGCGCACGATTCAAAAAGAGGAAATTTCGGAATTTGTGTATGCCGAGTAATTTACGAAGCGTATATTTTTAATCACCGGGGGTTTCTATGATAAGCGGAAGCGGTACATTTACCGCTTCCGCTTCTTCTCCCGCTGGAAAAGATCCGGGGTTGATAGGATTTGCTTTTTATCTTTTTATATGATATACTATATATAATATATCAACATTATTTATTATATGCCAAAACCCTTAAGAACCTGTATTCATAAGCGAAAGGAGGAACCCACATGCCATTTATTCATGTGCGCGCTTACAGCGGAAGGGATATGGAGACTAAGAAGAAAGCGGCGCAGGCCATTGCAAAGGCTGTAAGCGAGGCGATGAACGTGCCCGAGTCCAAGATTATGGTAGCGTATGAGGACCTTGACCGCGAAGCGTGGGAAAATGGCGGCCAGCAGGCTGTCATCGAGCCGCTACGCGACAAAATATTGTTTGAAAAAGGCGAGCTGTTGTTAAGAAGCGGCGGATGAACTATGTTTAGAGGTGAATAAAATTGGTAGTGAATAAGCTCAAGGAACGCTTAGCGCGCGGAGAAACGGCGATTGGTACGTTTATTGCCTCCGGATCTCCCGATCTGGTTGAAATACTGGGATTAACCGGTTTTCATTTTGTTGTGATTGATTGTGAGCATAGCTTTTACGGGCCGGAAAAGATCCAGCATATGATACGGGCCGCCGAGCTTCGTGGTATCACGCCGATTATCCGCATTCCAAACGCAATGGAGTTTAACATCCTCCACGTTCTGGACGTGGGCGCGCACGGCATCCAGGTTCCGCAGGTCAACGATGCTCAAACCGCCCGCGAGATTGTAGCGCATGCCAAATATTCCCCCGCGGGCAGAAGAGGCATCGTCGCCCCCCGCGCCGCGGATTACGGGATGACAAATTTGACTGAATATTTCAGCTATGAAAATGAACAGACGATGATTATAACCCACTGTGAAAACCAGAACTGTCTCGATAATCTGGAAGAGATTTGCCAAATCCCGGAGATTGACGTTGTGTTCCTTGGGCCTTACGACATGTCCCAATCCTTGGGAATCCTCGGGCAGGTGACGCATGAGAAAATAGAGGACGCCGCAAAAAGGGTATTGGAAATTACCCGAAAATACAACAAAATAGCGGGTATCTACACAGGCAGCGGCGCACAGGCCAAGGAACGCGCCAGGCAAGGCTTCCGTTATATTGCCGTCAGCACGGATACTTTTTTATTCGCGGATAAATACAAACAGGAATATCAAGCGTTTCAGGATTAATCTTTCAAATGATTGTATTGCAGCAAACGTAAAATCAAAGCCACCCGCCGGGCGGGTGGCTTTGATTTTATGTACTCATTAAATGGTCATGCCGCCGTCAATCGGAATGTTCACGCCATTCATAAACGCGGCGTCATCGCAGGCGGCAAAGAGAATCGCCGCGGCAATCTCTTCATCCTTTCCGAAGCGCCCCATCGGCTGTCTGGCAATAAAATTCTCGCGCGCCGTTTTGGGGTCGTCGAATTCGGCGATGCGCGATTGCAGCGAGGGCGTCTCCGTCGTGCCGGGGCTGACGCAGTTTACGCGGATATTGTCAGCGGTGTAATCCGCGGCCATCGCTTTTGTCAGGGCAATGACCCCCCCCTTGGAGGCCGAATATGCCGCGCGGTCTTTAACGCCCCTTGCGGCAACGGCGGAGGAAACATTGACAATCACCCCGCCGCCCTGCGCTTTCATCAGAGGGACGGCATACTTGCTGGGAAGGAACACGCCCTTGAGGTTTACAAGCATTGTCCGGTCCCAATCCTCCTCCCCGGTGTTGTCCACTTTACCGGGCAGTACAATCCCGGCGTTGTTTATCAGGATATCCACCCGCCCGTAACGCAAGGCCGCTTCATTGATAAGGCGCCGGGCATCCCCGCTGCGGGATATGTCCGCCTGGACATAAATGCCGTCGGAATGCGCCCGTACAAGACGCAGCGTTTCTTCCCCGCCGGCAGGGGTGAGTGAGTTCACGACGACATTGGCGCCATGCCTTGCGAAAAGCACTGCCGCGCTCCTGCCGATGCCTGCGCCGGAACCGGTAATGATTACAGTTTTTTTTGTAAAATCCATCATGGTATCTTTATTCCTCTTCCTCATACAAAATTACGGTGCGCCCCAGCGACCGCCCCTTTGCCAAATCCTCCAGCGCCTCAGCGACCTGATCGAAAGGATAGGTTTTATAGATGTAGGGAGTGATCTTCTTCTCCTCAACAAAACGGATTGCTTCGATTAAATCCTGCCCCGTGCTGCCGCGCATGCCGATAATTTCCTTTTCCAGCTTCATGATATCCTGATATTCCACTGTAAAGGCCGCATCCGTGTATCCGACGATAATCGCCTTTCCGCCCGGTTTGCAAATGCTTAACGCCTGCATGATGGAGCCCTCGATACCGATGTTGTCGAACACCGCATCGCACATCTCGCCGCCCGTAAGCTTGGCGATTTCGCCGTACAAATCCTGCGTCTTGGTGTTGATGACGCCGTCGGCGCCAAACTCCCCCGCCAAATCCAGCTTGTGGCCCTGCCTGCTGGTACAGTAGACTTCCGCGCCGAACAGCTTTGCAATCTGTATCCCCTGGAACCCCAGGCCGCCCATCCCTAAAATACAGATCCGGCTTCCGGGGAAAAGCTTTGCCTGCGTCTTAATCGCATGGTACATGCAGGCAACCGCGTCGGGGATAATCGCCGCCTGTTCAAAGGGGATATCCGCGCGAATCGGATAGACGATGCCTTGCGGAACGGTGACATACTCCGCGTACCCGCCGTTACGCTCGAATCCGACGCGCGTAAGCGAGGTGCAGAGGTTTCCGCGCCCGGTGCGGCAAAAACAGCATTTGCCGCAAACAATGTCAATGCCCACGACGACATGGTCGCCCACGGCAAAATCTGTGACCCCGGGGCCAAGGGCCTCTATCTTTCCCGCGATTTCATGCCCGGGGATATGAGGCAGCGGCACGGATGCAATTTTGCCTTCCTGTATATGCAAATCGGACGCGCATAAACCGCAGGCGCGCACCTTAATCCGAACTTCACCCGGCCCTGGCTCCGGCACCGGAACCTGCTCTAACGAAAGCTGTTGGTTAAATTCCCGCAACACTGCGGCCTTCATCGTTTTCATGTTTGATTCCCTTTCTTACCGAAGCGCGATGACGCGGGTGGGCGACCCCTCCGCCCCCATAATCTTCAGCGGCAGCGCGATACAGTAGAACTTTCCTCCCGCGACTTTTCCAAGGTTTGTCAGGTGTTCGATGTTCAATACCCCATTGCCAAGCAGGATTTTGTGCACCACAAACAGCGAAGCGTCCAGCACGGACCGTTTTGCGCCTATATCCTGAAAAAAGTCATACCCCGCAATCCTTGCCTTCTTGTCAACAAGCCACTGCGCTGCGTCCTCGCCAAGATAGGGGGAATCGCTCCAATATTCGTCCCTGCCGAACATCTTGTCGCTCCATCCGGTGTAGAGGAACACCATCATGCCCGGCTCCACGGCGTCCGCCGCCTTGTCCAGCATCGCGGCGGTGACCGGCTCGTTCGGCTTTACTTCAGTGCAGTCGATGCAGTACGCATCGCCTAAAAAATAGTTCAAATCCATCTGGTCTATGGTTTTGCCGCCGTCAATGATGTGCAGCGGCGCGTCAAGGTGCGTGCCGGCGTGGATGCCTGTCTGGTAAAACCCCACCTGAATGCCGCTGTCGGCATGGGTGCGGTATGTCTTAAATTCCACGGGAGGCAGCGTTTTTCGGTTGCCCGGAGGCACATGCATATTTGTGGTGACAGGCAGGGTAAGGTCGATGATTTCCGAATAATTGGCGGGCATGACGGCCACTCCTTTTCTTAAATAATCGTTTTCTTTAGGGCAAAAATAAATCCACAACCTTTGCGTTTCCAACGTCAATCAGTCCGTAAGTACAAAGCTTCAGCTCGCCGAAATGTGCCGGGAACACCATAAAAGCAAGGATATGGAACGGGTTTTCGATGATGCATCCCATCTCCCGTACCACGCCGTGTACTTCCTCCAGCTTCTTCGCAACCTCTGCAAACGGCAGCTCGGACAGGATTCCCGCTATCGGCGTTTCCAGCGCGCAGACAACCTTGCCGTCCCGCGCGACGACAAAGCCGCCCTTCTTTTCGATAACATGGTTCGCCGCGATTACCATATCCCTGTCATTGCTTCCCATAACGGAGAGGTTTTCGCTGCACGGGTTATAGGAGCTGGCGATGGCGCCACCCTTCATGCCAAAACCCTTGATGAACCCAGTACCCATGCGTCCGGAGCGCTGGTGGCGGTCCAGCTGCGCAACCTTGAGAATGTCGCGGCTTTCATCCGCCTCGACCCATCCGTCAACCGGATGCATGACCGCCTGCCCTGCTTTGGAAAATAGCGAGCCGTCCCGCGCTTCAATCACCCGCACGGTAACCGGCCCTTTGCCCGGCGCTTCAATCTTGAAGTAGTTTTCGGGCAATGGGTCCAAGCGTATGGAATCGGAAAGGAACGCCGGATAGAACGGCGCGGTAATCTCCTTGATATACCGGCCGCCGCGAACGAGCACTTCCCCGTTTGCGATTGCAATATCGACATTCAATTCCCGAAGGTCGTCCACCGTCAGAATATCCGCCCGCTTACCGGGCGTCAGGCTGCCGATTTCGTGATCAAGCCGCATCATCCGGGCGGCATTGAGCGTGCCGGCGCGGATTGCCAAAATGGGGTCCACGCCACCGCGGATTGCTATACGCAGCTTCTCATCCATGTGGCCCGCGTTCATCATGAGGTCGGGCGCAATCTCGTCCGTGCAAAACGCGAAATCGCCGATGGTATTCATGCTGTCAGGCTTCACGGAAACGACGCGGGCGATGTCGGAGCCCACGGAGCCTTCCCGGAGCTGGATTGTCATGCCCAGCCTGGCCTTTTCATTCGCGTCTTCCCATGTGGTGCATTCATGGTCGCCCGTGAGGCTCAGGAAATTCAGCGCGGACTGAAGCTCCTTGCCCGAAAGCGCCGCGGCGTGCCCGATTGTGACCTTGTTTTGCCTTTCGGCTTCCAGCACAAGGGTCTCTTCGTCTTCATCGCGCCGGTAAAGCTTGGACAGGTCGACCTCGTTGAGCCCGTAGCAATCGGGCCAGGAAAGCGTTTCCAGCGCGTCCTCAAGCGTAAACGTGCCGAGGTTCTCAAATTTCTCGTTCTGGTGAAAAGCAGGCATAGGTACGACAAACAGCGGCTTGATTCCCGTCTGCTTCAATTCATCCAGGCAGAAACGCAGGCCCTCCTTGCCCGATATGATTCCGATTTCATAAATATCGGTCACAAGGGAAACCGTGCCGTGCATCAGCGCCAGCTTTCCGAACTCCGTCATGCTCAGCTGGCTGCCGCCCGCGTGCATATGCGTTTCAATCAGCCCGGGCAGCAGGAACCTGCCCGTTACATCTATTACGTCCGTGTCCGGGCCAATCGTATGCGAGGCGTCCCCAACGAGCACAATACGGCCGTTCTTTATAGCGATATCGGCTTTATAGACCTCCATTGTGTGTACATTGACGACCTTCCCGCCGGACAGCACCCTGTCGGCATGGGCCTTTCCCAAGACCACATCCATCAGGGCATGTTTTTCTTTTCTCAAATCGTTTATACTCATGAACCGACCTCATCTCCTTTACAAAATTAGAGCCTGTTGACGCCGCCTAGGTGCGCTTGAGATTTTTTTGGGTATCCACCGAAATCGCGAACAGGATGATGACGCCCTTGAACAGGAATTGCAGATAGGGGTTTACGCCTAAAAACGTCAGCCCGAAGGTAATCAGCTGGAAAATCAACACGCCGACAATGATGCCGGAAACCTTTCCGGCGCCGCCGCGCATTGAGACGCCGCCCACCACGCAGGACGCGATCGCATCGAGCTCATAGCCGAATCCAAGCCCGCTTGTGGCGCTGCCGACGCGGCCCGTCTCAAGTATGCCGCCCAAGCCGTATAAAAGGCCGGCAATAAAGAAAACGGTGCAAATGGTTTTTGCGATGTTGACGCCGCAAATGTGTGCGGCTTCCGAATTGCCGCCAACCGCATACATGTTTTTACCCAGCACGGTTTTGTTCCAGATAAACCAAATGATAAGCGATGCCGCGGCCGCAAACAGAACAAGGTAGGAAATCCTCATCCCCAGAAAACGGAACCCTCCCTGCGCAATATTCTTGAATGCGCCATCCAGCCCCGCGATGGGCGAGGAATCGTTCACGGCATCAAAATAGATGGAGACCAGGCCGAAGATGATGAGGGAAAAGGAAAGCGTCGCAATAAAGGGCGGTATATGCATCCTGGCGATGATAAGCCCGATGATGAGCATTACCGCGCCGCATAAAAGCACAACGCCGGTGATTGAAACGATGACTGGCAGCTGGAAGTCATAGATGCGGCGGGAATTGTCCAGCGCTTGCGTCAGAGACGCGATGACAACGCCTGCCATACCGATGACGCGGCCCTGCGCCACGTCAATCGTACCAATTAATATAATTCCCCCCATACCCAATGCAAAAATGATACGGGTCGCGGCCTGGTTGATGATAAATTCGATATTGCTCAGCCGGATTAAATTCGGATTGACGAATGCCATCACAAAAAAGATGACCAGAATGACGATATATATCGTTTTGTCCATCAGAAACTGCTTCACGCGCGCGGCATCCCACTTAAATATCCCGTTAGAAACCTTATTGTTCATCGTTTACACCTCGGTCATCAATTGTATTTGGCGGCAAGGCGCATCAATTCTTCCTGATTTGTTTCCTTTGCATTGACAATCCCCGCAACCCTGCCGTTACTCAAAACCATAATCCTGTCCGCCACGCCCAGCAATTCCGGCAGCTCCGACGAGATGAACAGGATGCCTTTGCCTTCCTTGGCGGCATCAATGATAAGCTGATAAATCTCATATTTCGCCCCCACGTCTATCCCCTTCGTGGGCTCGTCGAGCAGCAGTATATTCGCGTCCGTCAAAAGCCACCTGCCCAATATCACCTTCTGCTGGTTTCCGCCTGAAAGGTTCCCGATATGCGCTTTGGCGGAAGGCGTTTTCACCCGCAGCGTGTCGATTACCCAGCTTGTACTTTTGGCAATCTTCCTGTCGCTGAGAAACCCAAGATTATTGTGGTATTTTTTTATGCTTGAAATCGTTGAATTGAAGTAAAGGTTCAGGCTCTTATAGATACCGGTGCTGCGCCTTTCTTCGGTCAAAAGGGCAAAGCCGTTGGCAATTGCCTGGCGGGGATTTTCGTTTTCCGCCTTGACGTCTCCGGCTTTATAGACGCTGCCGCCCTCACGTTTGCGAAGTCCGAAAATCGTTTCCGCCATCTCCGTCCGCTTGGCGCCCATAAGCCCGGCTACGCCGAGGATTTCCCCCTTGTGAAGCGTAAAGGACACGTCTTCAACCGCGGGCGGGCAGGCCCCCTTCAAGTTCTCCACCCGAAGCAGCACTTCCTCCGACGGCATGTTGTCCTTCTCCGGGAAGCGGTTGGTGATGCTTCTGCCCACCATCAGCGCGATAATACTGTCGATGGTGCAGTTTTGGGTCTCATCGGTCATAATCCATTTTCCGTCGCGCATGACGGTAACATCATCGGTGATAGCCTTGATTTCCGCCATCTTGTGCGAAATATAAATAATCCCGCATCCCCGCGCCTTGAGCGTCCGGATGATTTCGAACAGCTTTTCCACCTCCTGGTCGGAGAGGGATGAGGTTGCCTCGTCCAGCACAATCACCTTTGCGTTGGTGGAAACCGCGCGCACAATCTCCACCAGCTGCCTTTGGGAAACGGACAATGCGCCCAGCCTTTGCCTTGGGTCAATGTCGATGGAAAGGTTGTCGAAGATTTCCCGGGTGCGCCTGTGCATTTCATTGTGGTTGACAATAATCCCTTTTTTCAAAAAGCGGCCGAGCCAGATGTTTTCCGTCACGCTGCGCGCCGGAACCTGATTAAGCTCCTGATGCACCATTGCAATGCCGTTATCCAGAGCTTGCTTCGTGTTCATGAACTCCACGCTTCTGCCTTCGAGCAGAATCTCGCCGGAGTCCCTCTTGTATTCGCCAAACAGGCATTTCATCAGCGTGGATTTCCCGGCGCCGTTCTCGCCCACCAAAGCATGCACCGTTCCGGGGCGCACTGAAATCCGGGCACAGTCCAGTGCCTGCACACCGGGGAAGCGCTTGGACAAATCCTTGATTTCCAGCAGATATGTGTTGCTCATATGCCGTACCCCATTAAAATTCAAGTAGGAAGAGAAGGTACTTCCCATTCCGGCAAATACCTTCTCTGTCAAACGGAATGATTCGCTTAGAACCTGTATTCAATAACGAGAAGTGCCGACGCAGCGAAGCGGGTTGCTTCGCAGTGCGGGGCAAATTTTGAAGTAATGCTTGGTGCATTGCAAGAAAATTTAACAAAGCAATGCGGAAAAATCGCCGCTGAGGTGGTGCTTTGAGCATTGAATACAGGTTCTGATATAACCAAATATAAAACCGTGTTTTAGTTTCCGAGCGCGATTTGGTAAATCTCCGCCGCTACATGGAGGTTATCCTTTGTGATTTCAGTAAACGGCGCGCGGTAATCCTTCATATCGCCGAGCGGGGCATGCAGGTCTGCCTCAACCGGCCTGCCGTTCAACAGGTTCAGCGCCATTGTGACCGCGCCCCTGCCCTCTTCAACGGGATTTTGCATGAAAGCTCCAAAAACGATGCCGGATTCGATGAACGTCTGAATTTCGGGGATACCGTCATGGGCAATCATAAGCAGCCTTTTGCTCTCGTCTTCGCCAAACCAGCCGGCTCCCGTGAAAGCTTCTATCGCGCCCAGCATCATCCCATCGTTATTGGAAAGGATTAGTTCGATGTTATCGCCATACCTGCCAATCCATGCGTCGGTGATATCCTTTGCGGGAGCGGTGGCCCAATCGGCGTTTTGGATATCCAGCCGTTCAAACAATACCTCCGTGGAGGCTTCAAACGTATCCACGTTGCCTTGCGTGCACAGCTCCGCGTCAGGATGCCCGGCCATTCCCTTGAGGATTACGTATTGAATTTTCCCGTCCCCGTTTTTGTCATAAAGCGAGGGGTTTGCTTTTATCGCATCAATAGCCATCTGGGCCTGAAGCACGCCGCCGTCATAGGGGTCGCAGCCGGAATAAAATGCGTTGTCATAAAGCGCGATATCCTCCGGGGTCGGCGCCTGGTTCCAGAAAATAAGCGGGATATGCTTGCCGGTTCTTTCGTTGTAAGCTTTCACCTTGTCAATAATCGTGGGCGCCGCGGTCGGCTGCACCATGGCTACCATCAGGGCATCCACATCCCTTTGCAGCAAGGCGTCGATTTGGTCGTTCTGCTTGGTTTGGTCCGCCTGGGAATCCACGAGCTCTATGGTTGCATGCTCATTGCCATAGTGCCTGATGGCGTTGCGGATATAAGTACAATACTGGTTGGTGAAATCCCACACGAGTACGCCGATTAAAGGCTTGTCCCCGTTACCGGCCGGTGAATCAGCCGTTTGCGAATCAGCGCCCGGCTGCGCGGCTGGCTCATTATTGGCCGGCTGAGGCGCGGGCTGCGGAGACCCGCATGCTGTTACAAGTACCAGCGCCAGGATTAGTACAACGATTCTAGTAAAGACAGTTCGTTTTTTCATAGTAACCTCCTGAAAATCTTTCATTATCTAAATTTGCAGCTTAACGAACGCTGCTGGAACCTTATTTCCTTTCGTCGGTTCTCGAACTGTCCAATAGCTTGATGGTATTAAGATAGTGCATGCGTCCATGATGCTCCGCCTCGTCCTCATTCCCGTCGAAGATGGCTTTGGCTATGTACGCGTGTTCGTCGATGAGCTGGTGTTCGCTGCGCACGCCAATCCCAAGCATACGATAGCGCCGGGTAATCATATAGAACTGCTCGCCCAGATTCCGGATGAACGGCGTTTTGATTTGCAGGGCTATGGCGCTGTGGAAGGCGTGGTTCAGTTCCAAAAAGCCGTCCCAATCCTTTTTCTTCAAAAACGCAACCGATTCCGAGACGTTATCCATCAACGCCTGTTTTTCTTCCGGGCTCATGTTTTTGGCTGCAAGCCTGCAGGCAAGACCGCTCAGCGACGCGCGCAGATAGTAAATTTCATGCGCCTCATCGGAAAGGAATTTCGCAACGCGGATGCATTTATGGTTCACGAACTCCACAAGCCCCATTGACTCGAGGTAATTCAGCGCCTCCCGGATGGGAGTCCTGCTCACATTATACTTTTCGCAAAGCTCTTTGATATTGAGAACCTGCTCCGGCTCCAGCTTACCGGACAATACGTCTTCACGAATTTCGTGCAGGATGATATCCTTCATTGTCCTATACTTATAGGAATAGGGTCTTTCCAAATCATAGTTCATAATTATCAATCCCCATTCTTAATATATTGTATATAATATATCTTATACTTATTTCTTTGTCAAGAGTTATTTTATGGAGAAATGAATTTTTTGAATAAACCGTGTCTTTGTTTTTCTCACAACCGGAATGGTAATGTGGAACCCGGCAAAAACACAAAAGCACGCATTCGGCCAAATACGTGCCTGTGTCCCCGGCTTCAAGCCGGTGGTATTAAATATAGGACAAGCCTGTAAGCTCACGGAACAGCCGGCGCCCAACCATGCAGGCTTATCCCCCGCTTTATGGTTCCCTGTCGTGTTAATTGATTATGGTGCCGCCGTTTACATGCAATACCTGTCCCGTAATATACGATGAATCCCCGCACGCCAGAAATACATAGGCCGGAGCAAGCTCATACGGCTGCGCCGCCCTGCCCATCGGCACGGTTGAGCCAAAGGTCTTGACTTCCTCCTTGGAAAAGCTTGATACAATCAGCGGAGTCCAGACCGGGCCGGGCGCGACTGCGTTCACACGTATATTTTGCTTTGCGAGCGACAACGCCATAGAACGCGTGAAGGACACAATGGCCCCTTTTGTTGATGAATAGTCAATCAACTCGGGGTTACCTTTAAACGCGACCACCGACGCGGTATTGATGACGGCGCTGCCGGGGGCAAGGTGCGCAAGCGCGGCCCTGGTCATATAAAAATACGAAAAAATGTTGCTCTCAAAGGTATGCGCCAGTTGGTTTTTGTCAATGTCGAGGATACTGTTTTGAGGATATTGAACCGCGGCGTTGTTCACGAGGATATCAATCTTCCGGAGCATGTTTTTCACATAATCGACCGCGCGGACAGCTTCGCTTTCCTGTTTTAAATCAACCGCGATTTTGAAGCATTTCCTGCCGTAACCCGCAACGAGTTCCTCCGTTTCGCGGGCATCGTCGTTTTCTTTCAGATATACGATCGCGATATCCGCGCCCTCTCTTGCGAAATTTACGGCAACCGCCCTGCCGATGCCGCTGTCTCCGCCGGTGATTACGGCGACCTTGTTTTCGAGCTTGCCTGCCGCTTTATAGCTTTCGATTTCATAAACAGGCGCGGGACTCATTTCCGATTCCTTCCCCGGCTGCCTGTCTTGATGCTGCTCCGGGAAAACGTCTTTTTTAGGATTTTCCATTTTCCGCTCCTTTCAATCAATCGTGGTTTTTATTAAATTCCGCCTCCTGCTTCATCTCGGCGTCCATATCGTGAAGGGCCGCCGCCCGCCTGTCGTTCTTTGCCTTCAAGTCTTCTTTTATTTTCGGGTTGTCTGTCGCCGCAATCATTTCCTCGGCGGCCTCCATTTGGCTTTTCGTCGCGGACATCGCGCGCTTGATTTTCGATTCGTTGTCCCTGCGGTCATCCGGGTTTGGCTTGTTCATGTTTACGGTTCCTTTCTTAATTGATTGACGGTTTGTTTTTTGTTGCCCATGATGCTTCTTCTTTTTATCAATTGATACAGACTTATTATTCGATTTACGTCCGTGGTCTATTCCTGCCCTTTCACTTTTCTTGTGAATTCCAGCCTGAATACACTATTTTTTATTTTTAAAATCTGTTGAAATACCGCACAGATTGGTTTAATATAAAAACAACTCAATCATTAAGAAAAAAGGAGTGTTATATATGACGCACGAGCTGATACAAGTTTTTCTAAGCAGGGATTTAATCGAAGCGCTTCTGAGAGGCCTATACAAAGGGGCTTCCAGAAAGAAGCTCAGGGCAATCATTGACATTAACAAGCATTGCCATGTCGAATCAAGGGGGCTTCGAATGGTTATTGAGGGCGATGAAAACAACAAGATAAAAAACATTCGTATTCATCATGAAAAGCTATTCGCGCAAATTACAGCTGCTGATTTTCGGGAATTGCACTTAAACGAGCTGGCTGATAATGTGGTCGCAACATTCCATGAAAAATACAGCCCGGTTGTTCACAGCCTAGCCGATAATATTGTTGTGTTCGAGAAAGTATATGGCGATTTGGATTAGGGCCTGTTGACATGAATGGCGCAACAAATTATTTATGCTTATCCGCCGCCATTTTTAGATTGACAAGCATATGGATTGTCTGATATACTAAACGTAAATTTTAACAAAATTTAGTAACAAAATTTAATAACAACAGGAGGGTAAAAACATGTTAAAAAAACCAATCGCACTTTTAGTCAGCTTGATGCTGATTGTAACGGCCTTTTCGGGCGTACCGGCGCCCAGCCTGGTGACCGCGGAAGCAGCGGGTTATGTTTGGGAACCCGATTTCACCAATGCGGCGCTCTCAGATGACGGGGAGTATTTATTTACTACTGCTGAAAGAGATTGGGCCGGCCAAGTAGGTATACAACGCGCCGTCTCTGCAAGCGAACTGACACTCGGCGTTGAGGGAGGTAATTTGACCCTTACCGTGGTCAGCGATTCATACAAGCCAATTAACATACAAACCGGCACGGCAGTTGGCGGAACCAATCATAACTGGAATCCTGCCGTTGCGTTCAATCCAACGGCAAGCAAAGAATATAAGGCTACCTTTGACGCGTCCGTGGCTTCCCCCGGCAGTACCGGACAGGTGCGTGTGAGAGGGAACAACACCGGCAATTGGGCGGAAAATGTCTTGACCGACAACCCAACATCCGTGGAATACACATGGACGCAAACCGCAGGCGGTGGTAATCTGCAAATCGATACAGGCAATACCGCAGTTGACGGCAAAATAATCATTAGCGATTTGAGAATTGAAGAAAGCGGCGGCGGCGAAACCCCGGCATACCCGGCTTATTCCTGGGAGCCAATCTTCACCGGCGCGAGTATAGCGCATGACGATGAATATGTGATAGGCCAAAACGGCGAGCAATGGGGCATCCAGCGGACTGCCCCGACCAACGAGCTAACACTTGGAATCGATGGGGACGCTTTGGTTGTTACCGTAGTCAGCGGCACCCACAAACGTGTCAATATCCAAACCGGCACGACCGTCGGCGGAACCGGCTGGTACTGGGGTGACGGGTTCAGTCCCAACGCCGGCAGGGAATACACGGTTACTTTTGACGCGTCCGTATCCGCCGGAACCGGCCAGGTGCGCGTGCGGGGGAACTCGGCAACTAACGAGAGCTGGGCGGACAGGTCCTTAACCACGTCGCCGACAACCGTGACATACGTCTATACGCAAACCGGCAACGGCGGCAACCTGCAAATCGACACGGGCAATACCGCTGCCGGCACTGCCATAATCATCAGAAATCTGAAGATTGAAGCGGAGGCTAGCGGCGAAATCGAATGCGAGTGCCCGGACGGGTTTACGCCGCCTACGCCCACCGTCCCGGACGCGGCAATCGGCCAGACTATCTTTTATGAGCTTGCCGCCGACGCCAACGTACAAAACGCGGATGCGTGCCAAAGCGCCGCCTACGCCCCCTCGGGCGCTTTGCGCGTGAACGGCGCCAGCGGTTCCGTTGTGCAGTCGCCCGTGGTGAACGGCGTCTGGCAAAAACACGTTCTCATTTCAGGCAGAACCTCGTCGTGGAACGGCATTGACGTACTCCCCGCCAACCTTAAAGTAGACGGCGAGTTTGTTGACGGCAGGTACACGGTCGAGCTTACAGGCTACATACCCGATGATTATAATGACTTCGAACCGGGTGCCCACATGAAGATAGGCCAGCCGAACCCCTCCTGGATGACGCTTGCGCGCAGCGATGTTTCGGCGGCAAACAGAAGCTTTTCATTGAAATATGAAGCGGACATCGCCGCAAGCCAGGTGGCGAACTTCAACGGCTTCCGGATTCAGTCGAGCGACAACGCGCCGAATATGCCTTTCATCGTTGACAGCATAATGATTAGCGTCGCCACGGATGTGGACGGTCTTGTACTGTGGCCCGACCCCGAATGGAATATGGCCCTTGCGTCCATCAAGGACAAGTACGCGCCTTATTTCGAGATTGGCAATATCATGTCGCCCGGTAACGCCGCTATCGGCCAGCTTGGGGACGAAGCCGTGCTGGGGGCCGGAAAAGGTACAGCCGAATTTTTCAAGCGGCACTACAACGTGGTTACTCTTGAAAACGCCATGAAACCGGATAACGTGGCGTCAAGAACAGAAAGGGATACTTATGACTTCAGCGCCGCCGACGAGGTCGTAGACTGGGCGCTGGCAAACGGTATCGGGGTTTTCGGGCACACGCTTGTATGGCATTCCCAGTCACCCAGATGGGTAAACCATAACGATGACGGTACAGTAACCGACCGCGCGACGGCAAGAACAAATATGCAAAACTTTATAAACGCAGTCGCCGGACATTACAAGGGCAAGGTCTTTGGCTGGGACGTTGTAAATGAAGCGTTTAACAACGATGCGGGCGGATTTGACGGCGTGGATTGGAGAACCGGACTGCGGTCCGCCATACAAGCCGACCCGGGCTCCGCGTGGTATGAAGCGTACGCGAACGGCGCGGATGCAAGCAAAGGCGAAAGCGGTGCGGACTATATTTATGACGCGTTTGCGTTCACACGCGCCGCCGACCCGGGCGCAAAGCTGTACTACAACGATTTCAACGAGGAAGTCCCGGCCAAGCGCGATGCCATCGCCTTGATGGTCGAAGACCTGAACAGCAAGTGGAGAAGCGACCCCGCCTATGACGGGCGTTTGCTCATCGAAGGCATCGGGATGCAGCAGCACCATTTCAGCGATACCCTTAACGTCGCGCTCGTGGATGCCGCCATCGCCCGCTTTGCGCAGACAGGCGCGAAGGTAAGCATCACCGAGCTGGATTTGCCTATGGGCTCATACTTAAACCCGTATACCGGCAAAAAGCTCACAGAGGAAGAGCAATTGGTTCAAGCAAAGCAATTCGCCGCGCTGATGCTGACCTTTATGAAATATTCGGACGTCATTGAACGCGTTTCCTTCTGGGGCATGACGGACATTCAAAGCTGGCGCGGAAGCGGAATGCCGTTGCTCTTTGATAACAGCCTGCGCCCGAAAACGGCATATCACGCGGTTATGAACCCCGAACAATATGCTTCGCTTGATGAACCGATGACCAACATTCCTTCAACCCCGTCCAGGCGCCCAAGCAGCGGTGGCGGCGGCGGCGGCGGTGCACCCGCGCGGCCCACGGCACAGCCCCTTTCTAACGGTGACGCGGTATCGGCTATCAGAAGTCAAATCAACGCGCACACCGGCGATACGGTAGTCGTCACGTTCAAAAACATCAGCGAGGTTTCAAAGGATGTCTTTGACGCGATGGTAAAAGCCGCAGACGGCAAAACCCTTGAAGCGCGGTTCGATACCATGAACGGCAACGCCGTTGACGTCAGGCTTTACATTGACCCCGCGACGGTAACGGGCGGCTTGAATGTTTCGGCATCTACCACCAACGCAGCCGCGCAGTCAACGAAAAACCAATTTGAAAAATTCTTTGAAAATAATGTCGCGGTTATCAGCTTCGGCCAACAGGGCAGCTTCGGCACGGAAATCAAGGTCGCCGCAAAGGTTGACCTCGCCGGCATGGATACCGAAAACCTGCATTTCTATCACTATGACAAAGCGACGAACGCCTACAAGCTTATCCCCACGGATACTTACCGCATTGACGCGAACGGCTACCTGCATTTCACAACAGTGCTCGCCGGGGATATTATCATCACGGACAGCCCGCTGCAAAAGAAATAAATCTATTGTTATTATGATACAGCGGCGGCTCCTCAAATTTGAGGAGCCGCCGTCTTTAGTTTCAAAAGCGCGTTTTATAGTCATCGCACTTGAAAAGCAACAAAGGATTTGCGAGGTTTTTTTTCATTTTGCTAGGCGGTGTCGACAATACCGGTAATAAATGATAAACTAAAGGCAGAGGCGATGGAAATGCCAAAGACATATACAATCACAACGCATCAGGTATCTGAAATAGTCAAACCCCTGCTTGAACCTGTTGACCTGTCACGGTATCTTTCCTTACAGATAAGAAAAAGAATGGAGAAAAGAAAGAATCATATGTTATATAGTGAAATGAATTTCCCGGAAGAAATCCTTCGTGCGGTGGAAAAAATGGGCTTTGTGCAAATGACCGAGATTCAGGAGAAGGCAATCACTCCTATGCTGGAGGGAAAGGATGTCATTGCAAAGGCGCCTACCGGCACCGGAAAAACCTGTGCGTTCGGCATCCCTCTTCTGATAAGGCTGAACCGCCAAAGCGACGTGGCCCAATGCCTGATTATGGCGCCAACGAGAGAATTGGCCAGGCAGATTGCTAACGATTTGAGGAATCTGGCCCACTTCCTGCCCGGTGTCCGCATCGCTTGTGTATACGGCGGGCAGCCGATACGCAGGCAAATTGCGGATCTGAAAAAAGGCCCTCAAATCATTGTAGCCACCCCGGGGCGCCTGCTGGATCACATGCAGCGGCGCACCATACGCCTGCATGACGTGAAGTGGGTAGTGCTGGATGAGGCGGATGAAATGCTGGACATGGGCTTTTACAGGGATGTAATCCAAATTCTTGACTCGCTCAAAAACAAGAAGCAAATCGGCATGTTCAGCGCAACCATCAGCCGTCCGGTAATGGATGTCAGCTGGCTCTATCAGCGAGATCCGGTTGAAATTACAGTTCAGCCTGTAAATGAATCCATGCCTAAAATCACCCAGTACTCGCTGCTTTCCACCGGGCATAACAAACTGGCCGACGTAGCCGATATCGTCATTCAAAATGGATATGACCGGGTGATGGTGTTCTGCAATACCAAGTACGTCACCGCCATGCTGGCCGGCCAGCTGGCCGGCTTGAATATGGACGCGGACTGCCTGCATGGCGATATGTCGCAGGGTGAGCGCAATCGTGTAATGAGCCGCTTCCGGGAAGGAAAGCTGCGGATATTGGTAACCACCGATGTCGCTGCCAGGGGCATTGATGTGGATGATGTGGACGCCGTGATTAACTACGACGTACCTGCATCAAACGAATACTATACCCATCGGATCGGCCGCACCGGGCGGGCCATGAAGGAAGGCGCCGCTTACATACTGTATATGCCCGACGAGGAAAGGCGTATCGGCGAGATGCTGCGCCTGACGCGGAATACTGCTACTTCGGTGCGCTTCGACGAAAACCGCAATCTGATAAAGGATGCCGGTGACGAATAGGGGTCTTGGTATGGCGTAAGCCGCAATGCGAAGAAAGCACTCTAAAGCAAGCGAGTGATACAGGGTTTACAGGAGGCGTATTTTATGAACACGAAAATCCAAGCGCACCGCGGCGCATCGGCCTATCGTCCGGAAAATACACTTGAGGCTTTTGCGTTAGCGATAGAGCAAAAAGCTGACGGTATTGAACTTGATGTACATCTTACGAAAGACGGCCATGTCGTTGTAGCGCATGACGAGTGTTTAGAGCGCGTCTCCAATGGCTGCGGGCTGATAAACGGCTATACGCTTGACGAGCTCAAGACATTGAACTTTAACAAGCTTTTTCCGGAGCAGCCCGTTTGCCGCATCCCCACGCTTGATGATGTTTTTTTACTTGTGAAGGATAGCCGGGTAATCGTGAACATCGAGCTCAAGACCACCGAGCTTATGTACCCCGGGCTGCCGGAAAAGCTGATCCGGCTTGAGCGTGAATATTCCATGCAGGGACGTATTATTTATTCCTCGTTTAACCACTATTCCCTGCTGGAGATAAAACAAATCAACCCTGAAGCCAAAATCGGCCTTCTTTATCAACTTGGCCTGGTTGACCCGTGGGTGTACGCCGGTCAGGTGTCCGCATACGCGATACATCCGTATTATTCTATCATAGCCCTGCTGCCCGAAACAGTAGCCCGGTGTCATGATCACGGCATTATGGTCAACGTGTGGACAGTGAATGACCCGAAGATGCTTAACCTAATGTTCCAATGCGGCGTGGACGCAGTCATCACGGACATGCCGGATATAGCGGCCGCCTGCCGGGACAGCTTCATCAAAAGGGGATAACAATCTATGAAACTAAACAACAAGCGGACAATTTATGTCGGACTCGCGTTTATGTCCATCTGCGCGTTTTGGCAGGTTTATGACAACATCATCCCCTTGATTCTTGAAAATACGTTTCATCTTTCTTCCACAATGACAGGGGCGGTCATGGGCCTCGACAACATCCTGGCATTGTTCCTGCTGCCGTTGTTCGGCGCGCTCTCCGACAGAACGAATACGAGGATAGGCAGGAGGATGCCGTATATCCTGTTCGGCACGATTGCCGCCGCCGTCAGCTTTGTCCTTTTACTGTTCGCACAGCAGGGCAGGAGCCTCGTATGGTTTATGATTATACTCGGCGTGGTTCTTATCGCCATGTCAACCTACCGCAGCCCCGCAGTCGCGCTGATGCCTGACGTCACCATCAAGCCGCTGCGCAGCAAGGCAAACGCCATCATCAACCTGATGGGGGCCGTCGGCGGCGCGCTGATGCTTGGCGCCACCCCTTTGCTTGTACGGGCAGGGGGCGATGATTATTTCATCATGTTTGTGACGCTTGCAGTTTTCATGGTAATCAGTGTCGCCGTATTGTTTTTCAAAGTGGACGAACCGGCCTGCGTCGCCGAAATGCGCAAAGAAAGCGCCGCCCATGGCATCGACGAAACCTCCGGCGATATTGCCGGGAGCGGTGAAAAGGTAAAGATGACAGCCGATGTCCGCAGGAGCTTTTTGTTGATTCTTGCAAGCATCTTCCTGTGGTTTATGGGCTATAATGCCGTAACAACAGGATTTACACGGTATGCGCAGAATGTCTGGGACAGAGGTATAGGCAATGCGGCGATGATCCTGATGGTAGCCCAGATTGCGGCAATCCTATCCTACATACCGGTTGGGGTAATCGCAACCAAAATAGGCCGGAAAAAGACGATTCTCGGTGGTATAGCCATGCTGGCCGTTGCATTCGGGGCATCCATGCTGTTTATGGATTTCTCCTATTTGATGTTCGTGTTCTTCGCCCTTGCAGGGGTTGCCTGGGCGTTCATCAACGTCAACAGTTATCCCATGGTTGTGGAGATGAGCAGAGGCCCGAATATTGGGAAATACACCGGATATTACTACTTTTTCAGTATGACGGCGCAGTCAATCACGCCTGCGTTTTCCGGTGTTTTTGTCGATGCCTTTGGCTGGAGGACGCTGTTCCCTTACGGGACCATTTTTGTCGGGCTCTCGTTTGTCACCATGCTGTTTGTAAAGCATGGCGACAGCCGCCCCGACGCACCGAAAAGCAGGCTTGAATCTTTTGACGTCGATGACTGATCAAACAGTGTGAACCGCGATTGATACGGCATAAAAAATGGTATTCACCATACAGGGGTATTGTGAACCTGTATTTGCGGGAATTGTCAAAACAGGAGAATACCGTCAAATAATAGAGGCTGGTGATTGTATGCGCAGTCAATCCTTTATCCCGGAGCTTGCCGCATTAATCCGGCGCAGCAAAAACACAGTGTTTTTCGGCGGGGCCGGCGTATCAACAGAAAGCGGTATCCCCGATTTTCGCTCGGAAACCGGGCTTTACAAGGCACAGCAGACATACGGCCACCCGCCGGAGGAATTGCTGTCACATACACTGTTTATGCGGAATCCGCAGTTATTCTTCCAATATTACAGGGAAAACCTCATCGCCCTTGATGCCAAGCCCAACGCGGCACATATTGCGCTGGCGGAATTGGAGTCGCGCAGGTTGCTTCGTGTGATTGTTACGCAAAATGTCGATGGGCTGCATGGTGCGGCAGGCAGCAAAAACGTACTGGAGCTTCATGGCTCAAACTGGCGGCAACACTGCATGGGTTGCGGCGAAAGGTATTCCCTTATGTATGTTTTGGACGGTGCAAACTGTGACGGGAGTATTCCAAAGTGCGAAAAATGCGGCGGCATTGTCCGCCCGGATGTCGTATTATACGAAGAAAACCTGGATGAATCGGTTATGGCGGCGGCTGTAAAAGCGATGACCGAAGCAGAACTGTTAATCGTGGGCGGCACCTCCTTAGCAGTGTACCCCGCAGCCTGGCTTTTGCGGTATTTCGGCGGAGAAAATCTTGTCATCATCAACAAATCCGAAACACCCGGCGACAACATGGCGCAGCTTGTAATCAATAGGGAAATTGGAAAGGTGTTGTACGAGACAATACAACATATAATCTATAAACTATAAATGTAAAGGAGCGTTGGCAATGAGCGATTCCGACTCCGCGATTTTCTTTTTTTCAGGTACCGGCAATTCTTTGGCGGTTGCAAGGCAAATCTCTTCAGGTCTTGGGGGGCTTCGGACAGAGTCTATGGCGGCCCCGTTTCCTGATTCTCCGGTTGGGGGTGCAGGTGCCGTTGCCGGATTTGTCTTTCCGTCGTATTACGGCGCGCTGCCACGCATTGTCAAACGATTTGTGGAGGGTATTACCCTGTTGCCGGGAACTTTTTGTTTCACTGTCGTCACGGGCGGCGGCCCCATTGCCGGCAGCAGCATTGTCGCTCTGAGGAAGGCGCTTGCAAGCCGGCAAATCGCACTTGACTACGGGAAAAGCATTTTCATGGTCGGCAACTACATCATGAATTACAACCCGCCATGTAAAGAAAAGTCCGTACAGAAAATGCTGGCGCGCACAGAAGCCGCCGTTACAAAAATTGTTGCGGATATTGCGGCGAGAACGCAAGGCGGCACGCACCGGTTTCATTTTGCCGCGGATAATCTCTACAAAAATATCGAGCATTTGGATTATAATTTTTTCGCGGATGAGCGTTGCAGGCATTGTGGTTTATGCGAACGGATTTGTCCCGTACAAAATATCCGCCTGGAGAACGGTAAGCCGAAATGGCAGCATCGCTGTGAGCATTGCGTTGCTTGTATACACTGGTGCCCACAGGAGGCTATTCAGTATGGAAATAAAACAAAAGAACGCAGGCGCTACCGTTACCCGACCGTATCCTCGAGCGACTTAATCAGGCGCGAAAATGGGTAGCGGCAGCATCCATATAATCGATGGCCGATGTTTTTAAGTAAGAGTATTTTATTCAGATATACTTGCTCAAAAGTAATAGTCACGATTGCCAATCTTATTGAGCCTCTTTTCCAAGGTAGCCGGTAATCAATCGAAAGAATGAAAGCCCGTATACTCCCGTCGTTCATTCGGCGGGAGATACTGAGGGCTATTTATTTTTATTACATATTATAGTCGAACCACCCCAAAATTGCCACGTCTTAGCGGTCTATTTTCCGCCTCACTGCGTTGTCGCATCGCTTCGCGATGGTGTGAACTGCACATGATGTGAACGAATGTGGACGTAAGTTCACATACAGTTCACACAGCCTGACAGGCGGGCGTTCATGTTTTTTCGTATCGCTTCGCGATAGTGTGAACTGCATATGAACTAACGTTCATATTTTTTCACATTACCGGGCGCTAGCCCGCCTGCGTCCCCCGCCTTGTGAGGCAAAAAAATATCCTCGCTAATCCTGTGTCGATTTTGAGGTGGTTCGACTATAAATATCCGCTATTTCTTATGGCTGGTCATGGCGGATACCTTATCAAGGCTATATTCTCCTGATTTAAACAGCCCTGTAGCTTCGGAAAGCGATTTCCGATTCAACTGTATACGCCATTTGATTTTTTAGGAGCTCTTCGATGAAAGAACCAAAAAGCTAAGGAAACATAAGATATATAAGATATGCTATTTTCCAATCAAGCCTTGCGGATAGAAATGAGGAGAGAACATGATAGTAATCGGCTTTATGCATTACAGGAAAAAGCCTACAAACAGGGCGTATGCTTTTTCAGCGGTTGCAAAATCCGAAGGGGCAGAACTGCTGTTTTTTTCGCCCGGAGCGGTAGATTTTGAAAAAAGAAAAATTAACGGATATATGTATGAAAAGGGCGAATGGGTCAACGTAATTAGCGATTTCCCGGATGTTATTTGCAATGTCACCGGATTTTCAAAAGAAAAACAAGACGAAATCGTTGATAAGTTACACGAAGAGATACCTTTTACAAGTTATCCTATTGGAAGCAAAGATACGGTTTATAAAAATATCATGAAATATAAAGAATTTTCACATTACCTCGTGCCATCTGAAAATGTTTTATCCATAGAGCGCTTTTTCAAGCTTTTAGATAAATACGGTGAAATCGTATTGAAACCTTCAATGGGGTGCCAGGGAAAGGATGTTTATTATATTCATAAAGAGAATAGCTTCTATAAAGTATTTTCAGGGGCTCAGGAAACAAATTATACTTTTGAAAAAATATCGGATTTTATTACGGATAAAATTGGTAAAGAGGAGTATATCGTCCAGCCGTATATAAATTGTCGAACAAAGTCCGGAAATTCGTATGATTTTAGACTTCATGTGCAGAAAAATTTAAAAGGGGAATGGGTATTATCCAGTATCTATCCCCGGATAGCTGAAAGCGGCAGTATTGTATGCAATCTTTCCAGCGGGGGTTATACAACTGAATTAACCGTTTTTTTAAAAGCGGAATTCGAAGATGGTTATTATGATATACAAAAATATATAGAAACATTTTCACTTCAATTTGCCGTGCACATAGATAAGATACAAAAAGAACTTTACAACGAGGAGCTAGACGAACTGGGTATCGATATCGGGCTTGATGCGAATCGGAAAATTTGTATATATGAGGTAAATTGGAGGCCGGGACACCCGCCTTGTATGAATTTAGATTTAAATGTGGTAAAAAACATGGTTCATTATTCAATGTTTTTAGCAAATAAAAATAGTGCCGAATAACGTGGAACCTTATAAATTTATTAAGCATTAATTTTCATCTATAAATACATAATGGATTCAAGAAAACAGATTTCTTTATGTTTCTTTTGAATCTATTATATTTCTTAAATAAAAGAAGGAGTATAAAATAGATGAAAACAATTATATTTATAGGAACCAATAAATCCGGTTCAAGTTATGAGGCTTTTAAATTATCGGACAATATGCGGTATTATACCGTATTGCTGACGAACCGGAAAACATTTATAAAGAAAAGACTGGAATTCCCTCATGTTCATTTCATGGAGTTTTGCGATATAAATAATATATACGAGATTAGAAAAGCGATTACCAGCTTCATTGAGAAAGGTTTAGATATCCATGCAATCGTAAGCTTTATAGACCCTTATTGCTATACCGCATCTATCTTATCACAGGAATTTGGCCTTAAATATTTCTCCGCAGAAGCCATTTCAATTATGCTTGATAAAATAAAATCAAGGGAAATACTTGACGGGTCTCCATATGTGCCATTCTTCTATAAAATGAATGATAATAAGACGCTGCCAAATGAAATGATAAAAGAATCCCTGATATTAAAAAGCCCAACATCTACCGGGTCAAAGGATGTCTATAGGGTACAGACATACCGGCAATATGAAAAAGTGTTCCATGAAATAAAAAAACGTTATCCGGACGAACCTGTGTTAGTAGAGGAATATTTAGAAGGCCCGCAATATTTGGTGGAAACAGTAACGATCAATCATGAAGTCCATATTGTAGCAATTATTGAACAGGAGATTACGTTTACAGGCAGGTTTATCGTCACGGGATATAAAATGATACTTGCTCACGATAATGAGTTTTACCGGTCATTAAAAGAAGCAGTGAATTTTATCATAAATAAGTTTGGTATAAAAGATGGCCCTTGCCATCTTGAAATCAGGTATGTTAAAAATAAGTGGAAGCTTATTGAAGCAAACCCCCGAATTTCTGGGGGAGCAATCAATTTATTTATTGAAACGGCATATGGTATAAACTTAGTAAAAGAAACGTTAAAATTTGCGCTCGGCTTTATACCGGATTTTAAATATAAATATAAAAAGGAATCATTTCTACAATACGTTATTGTTCTAAGAGAAGGCGTACTAATAAAAGTTACGGGAAAAAATAAAGCCTTAAATTGCCCGGGAGTTGAGCAAGTTTATATACGGCCTAAAAAAGGGAGCGCCATAATGCCTCCCATTTCAATGGGATATAGATATGCTTATGTAATTGCTACAGGAGAATCTGCAGATAAAGCAATAGAAAATGCGAAATATGGAACATCTAATATAAAATTTCATATTCGTGAAATGAATGACGATACACTTAACAAGCGGGGTAAATCAGAAAGGGAAATATTAAACACCGCATATAAAAATCAGCAAGATAATAACAAAATAAATTTTTTTTCAAATAATTTTATTTTATATAATTAAAAAAATATTAGGGCCTGTTGACATAAAGCTAACGGCCCATATTTTTGGAAATTTTTGTGCCTTTCAGCGTTGTCGTCGGCCGGAATACACAAAATATTCTTCTCTCCTCCGCATGGAAATTTCGCCGCAAGGATGTGGGCATTTTCATCTTGGTTGACTATAAGACCTATGAAAAATCCTACTATAAAAACAAAAACCACTTTTCGATAGAACATGAAATCTCAAATTCTATAATAAAAAGTGGTTGGTACGCCTGAGAAGAATCGAACTTCCGCACCCGGCTCCGGAGGCCGGTGCTCTATCCACTGAGCTACAGGCGCGTATATAGGTGGGTTAGGGGCTGTATCATCAGATAAATTGCGCGGGATTTCACCCGCGCAATCTTTATTCATAGATCAAAAATCCGTCAGCCCTTGTTGTTAAACAGCTTCATAATGTCGTAGAAGCCCTGGTCGTCGTCCTCTTCGTCCTCGTAATCGGATTCATCCTCAATTTCGGGTTCTTCGTATTCGGTTTTTTCTTTCTCAATGATTTCGACTCTGGCGGTTTCAACTTTTGCCGGAGCGGGAGCGGATCTAAACGCAGGCTCCTCAAAGCCCGTGGCAATCACGGTAATAATCATTTCGTCCTCAAGGCTTGAATCAAGCGCCGCGCCCCAAATTAAGTTTACGTCGGGATGCGCCTGACCGTGAATCAACTCCGCGGCGGAATCAACATCGTCAAGGCCAATGTCGTCGGAAGCCGTAATGTTGATAATAACGCCCTTCGCGCCCTTAATCGATGTTTCAAGCAGCGGGGAGGAAATCGCCTGCGTCGCCGCGATTTGCGCTTTGTCCTTGCCTTGCGCGCGCCCCACGCCCATATGCGCGTAACCCGCGTCTTTCATAATGGCGGTGACGTCGGCAAAATCAAGATTTACAAGCCCGGGTATATTGATGAGGTCGGAAATACTCTGCACGCCCTGCTTCAGCACGTCGTCAGCTGCGGAAAACGCGTTTTTAAGCGTAATTTTCTGTTCTGAAATCATCTTTAACCGCTCATTGGGGATTACAAGCAGCGCATCGACGCTTTCCTTTAACTGTGTGACGCCAACCTCCGCCTGCTCCATTCTGCGGCGGCCCTCGAACGAAAACGGCTTTGTGACGATGCCAATCGTAAGGATTCCCATTTCATGGGCAATCTGGGCAACGATGGGGGCCGCCCCGGTGCCGGTCCCGCCGCCCATTCCAGCCGTTATGAACACCATATCGGAATCCCTGATCGCGGAGGCAATCTCCTCGCGGTTTTCCTCGGCGGCCTTCTGGCCCTTTTCAGGCACGCCGCCGGCGCCCTTGCCCTTTGTAAGCTTTTCGCCGATATGAAGCTTGTACGATGCCTTTGAATGCATCAGGGCCTGATTATCGGTATTTATTGAAATAAAATCCACGCTTTCAAGCGAGGAGTCAATCATTCTGTTCACGGCATTTCCGCCGCCGCCGCCAACCCCGACGACTTTTATGGAAACAACCTTTTCCATTTCGCTATCTATACCAAAATTAATCGGCATTTTGCTTCCTCCCGAAATTACTCTATCCTTAATACTTTATCAAATCTTTTAGAAAAAAACAATACGTTTCACAACTTTTTTACAAATATAGTCAATTTTCCGGTTTATTCGGAGTTTTCAGCCGGAGGCGTATCCTCTGTTTCGCTGCCGGGGTCTTCATCCGGCTCGTCTTCGGGCTTGTCCGAATCCTCGCCGCGGTAAAAGCGGTTCACCCTGTTTCCCGGTCTTCCCTCTATCGCATCTTCTATCGGCATATATGCAAGGACAACCGAGCGCCTTTCAATGTTCGTCGCGTTGATAAGCCCTTCCGCATCGGACGGAATCTGGTTGTCAATCATCTCCTTTAAAAATGTAAGCTTCGCCGGAAGATCCGATTCCGTCCCCAGATTTAAAAGCAGCCTGTTCTCAAAAATAATTTTCATGTTATACGAGTCGGTGACGTCCACATTCGTTATTTCCGTAAAACCGGTCTCGTCCATCGCCTTGAATAAATAATCCAGCATAATCATCGCTTCCGATACCGATTTGGAACGCTGTACCCCGCGCTCAAGGTTTTGCTGCTCCTCCAAAAGCGAGGCGCGGTCTGAATCGGCATACTTGCCATCCGGCTCCGACAGCGCCGATTCAATCTGCTTTACGCGCGCCTCGGCCCTCGCTTCCTCTTCCCTGTTCATCTTAAGCCGCTCGCCGGGCTTGACGTCACCGGCGTATACACCCTTTACAACCGGCACGTTTTCCGGTATGAAAACCATTCCGCGTTCCAAAACCTTGCCCTCCCGCGTAATCAGCAGGTACTCATCACCTGCCGAAAGCGCCGCCGCCGGGGTGTGCAAGGTGACGTCAATCCGCGCCTCATACGGGAGCCTGCGCCTTACGCGGACAGTTTCAATATAAGGGAACTCCGCGAGCAGCCTGTCCCTGACGGCGCCCGTATCAAGGCGGAAAATATTTTCGCCAAGAACAATTCCACTTGCCGCCGCAATTTCCTCCGGCGAATATTTTTCCCCGTCCGTATGGGGCGTCAAAACCTCCGCCACGATGGTCTCAATATTGAAAAAAACGGTGAGTGAAAGCGTGATTCCGGTTGCCATAATGAGAATAACGATGAATATGTAAATCAGCGCGTAGCTACCGCGCCGCCGCCGTCTGCGGCGGGCGCCCCTCCCGGTCGTATTAACCGGCTGCCTTGCCATTTTACCAGTCCTTGCCACGTAAAACCTCCAGCGGCGGATTGCTTCGCAATCGTGTGAACTGCATATGAACTCGCGTTCATATTTTTTCACATTACTTCGCAATCGTGTGAACTACACATGAACTCGCGTTCATGTTCGTACACATTAAAGCCGCACACACTTCGCTCGTTGTACTGTGCAAAGGGCAAATTTTTGTACCCGAACGATGTTTACCTTTATAAACACCCGCGCCGGCAACTCAGCGCTTTATTATCATAGCCCCTAGTGATGATAAATTTTTGTCGAAATCCTGATAGCCTCGCTCAATATGCGAAATTTGAGCGATTTCGCTTTTGCCCTGCGCCGTCAAAGCCGCGGTTACAAGCGCCGCCCCGCCGCGCAAATCCGTGCAAAATACCGTTGCGCCGTGCAAATCCCGCGTGCCTTCCACAACCGCCACGCGGCCCTCCACTTTAATCCTGGCGCCCATTCTTGTAAGCTCCGCCGCGTGTTTGTAGCGGCTTTCGAAGATATTCTCCACAAATACCGACGTACCGTCCGCTATGCACGAAAGCGCCATCATCGGCGACTGCGCGTCTGTCGGGAACCCCGGGTACGGCATGGTGCGCACCATACGTACCGGCTTCGGGCGCACCGGCGCTGTAAGCTCTATCGTATCATATTTTACGCGAATTGTACAGCCGGCCTCTTCCAAAATCGGTAAAACGGCGTTTAAATGTCCCGGTATCACTTCGTGCAAAACAATGCTGCCGCCTGTAATCGCGGCGCAGCAAAGGTACGTGGCGGCGGCAATGCGGTCGGGTATGACGCTATATTCGGCACTGTTTAATTTTTTCACGCCTTTGATATACACCGTGCCGTTTTCGCGTATGGAAACCTTCGCGCCCGCCGCGTTTAAAAACCCCGCTAGATCTTGTATCTCAGGCTCACGCGCCGCATTGTGGATAACGGTGTCTCCATCGGCGGTACAGGCCGCCAGCATGACGTTTTCAGTCGCGCCGACGCTCGGGAACGGCATGGAAATCACAGCGCCCTTTAGCTTGCCATCCACCCTGCAATCAAGGTAGCCGTGGTCTTCGGTGATTTTGACCCCCAGCTTTTTCAGCGATGAAAGATGCATGTCAATCGGCCTTGGCCCCAGCTCGCAGCCGCCCGCCCGTGAATTTTAACGGGTCCAATCAATCCGCTATTTGGAATACCAGCCCGCCCTCGGCTTGCAGCTTTGCGAAACGCTTCTCATCGATTTGATATTTTACCGCGTGTTCGCTTGTAATCTCATTTGGCAGAAAGTAGATAATTCTATCAAAAATCAACTTCAACGTTCGGTTTGACAAATTTGTTCCTGAAAACTCATCCAGTCTTTTTCGAAGCGTGTCAAAGTCGGGATAATCATGATTATTGTGTTGTTCTTCCGCTTTTTGCAGGAGCTTTCGCGCCTCCTCAAGCTTGCCGCTGTATTCCCTGTGCTTTTTTTGATACAATTCTTCCGGCAACAGACCGTTCAATCGGTCGTCATAAATCCGCTCGATTATGGCATCAAACTTAGCGATCTCTTTTTTCAGGACGGCAACAGCCGATTGGCTTTGTTCCCGGCTTTGCTTTGCCTGCTCCAGACGCAGGATCGCCTCGATTTCATCATCGCTGCCGTCCAGCAAATCGCGGCAGAAGTTTGTCGCTACCTCAGTCAATGCCTCTTCCGAAATCAAGTGGGCGTCGCAGCCGTAGTTTGGGCGGATATCATCCTTGACACGGCCCTCCCTCTGGTATTTGCCGCAGATATACGCATCCTTACGGCCTCTGTGCGTCCTCTGAACCAGTTGCACGCCGCATCGCCCACATACCAGCAAGCCCGAAAACAGGCGCGGTTTCCTTGTCGTTTTCTTTTGAGCATTGGCTTTTACGCGCTTTTTCTGAACCTTGTCGAATATTTCACGCTCAACAATGGCTTCGTGGTGGTTCAGCACGATAATCCAGTCGCTTTCCGGCCTGCGGATGATTTTGCTGCTTTTAAAGCTTTTCTTTGTCGCCTTTGAGTAGACCATGTCGCCCGTGTATACTCGGTTCATGAGTATGCGGTAGATGTGCTGGCGGTTCCAGACGTGGCATATCGGGCGGGAACCAGCGGAAAACAGCGTCTGCGACGGCGTTTTTACACCTTGATAATTCAGTTTTGTGGCAATGTCGCAGGTTCCGTAGCCCTCAAGAAACAAATCGTAAATCCGGCGCACCACCTCGGCGGCTTGTGTATTGACTACCAATCTATTTCCAACCTTGTCGTAACCGTAAGTAGTCTTAGTCAACAGCTCCCCGGTCTGCATTTTATGCTTGAATACCCGGTTGACTTTCTTGCTGTCCTCCCTCGCTCGCTGCTCATTAAACCATGCAAGCAGCGGGAAAAAGACCTCGTCATAAGTCTCGCTTTCAAACAGCACCTCGACGCCGCACTCCTCGAGAATATGTATGAAATTGAGGCTTTCCCGAAGATTGCGGCCCAGTCTCGACGCATCCTTAAACACAAGCACATCGACCTCATTATTCCGCGCCATTTGTATTATGCCGATAAACCGCTCAAATTTTGTGCCGCTGACATTGTCGTCCATAACGATGTCGATTATGTTCGTCAGCCCCTGCCGCTTGCAGAAATCCAGTAAAATATCGCGCTGCGTTTCGATCCGCTCAAAATTTTCCCCGTAATCATTCCTGCTTTCCCTGCAATATATGATTGTGCGTTTGTGTTTTTGTAAGTGTTTTTGCATTTTTACGCCTCCCTTGCGGGACAACACAAACACGGTTACTGTGCTTGTATTGCATCATTTTTCGCTGTTGCTTTCAATTGTTGTATGCTTTCTTTGAGCAGAATTCGTCTTATGTACGGAATTTGTTTTTCCCGATTGGAAAATGCGAAATATGTATTTATCGTTTGTGGATTTTGTTTTGTGTTTTTATTCATACAAACACCCCCGATACAGGCTATTCATGGGTGTTTGTACGATATGCGGATAAGGACGCAAGATAAACGCACGTCACGTCATCGCAGTCGTGCCCGGGTAAATTGGCGACTTTTTTCCGTGCTGAAATCCGCTGTCTCCCGCTCCTATATAATCCTTATACCATTCCACCGCGCAGGTATGCCCGTATGTTATAATTAGGCAAACCAAAAAAAGCCCGTAAACAAAGGGTTTTATAGTTTGCCTAATTCTTTTTCCAACCTTTTTCCGCTCTAAAAATCGCAAAAACCTATTTTGGCATGAAAGGGGATGTTACATTAGGACATACTAGCCGAATTTAATAATACCAGCACGTTATCGGTTTTATACGATAACGTGCTGGTATTATTAAGGCGTTTTAGGTTTAGGCATTCAGCTTTAAGCCAGTGCTTACGAAAACGCCTCTACTTATTTTGGTGTAAATATTCACTTGCAACAATAATGCCACTATATTATAAATTTTGTTCCATATTTATATTTATTTTTTAATTGGTACAAATACTTGACAAAACGGCATTGCATAGATATAATAATAATGTACCATTATTTATGATACGAGGGAGATGGAACAAATGGATGCGTATGATTTACTGTCTAAGCTTGTACGCGCGAGCCTAGAGTTTGATAAAAAAAGTGTTGAGGCGACTGCTTTAATGATTGCAAGAAAAATAAAAAAGGATCACCCCGTTGCATCAGCGGAGATAACAAAAGCATTATCTTATTCAGGGTTTGAAAATTCTGCTGCCCGCTCATTAGACATGTCTCCATTGCCAGTAGATCGAGAAACGCGGTACTCTCTGGTAAAACTGTCAGAGCCAATTGAAATGCCCGATCCGATACTTAATGAATACGCCCGCAAGCAATTGGATGATTTTATTAAGGAGCGTGGGATGTTAAGCAAATTCTTGGACGAAGATATTGTACCGCCTAACAGCATCCTTCTAAATGGCGCACCCGGTGTAGGGAAAACATACATTGCTCAATGGATCTCATATCAGCTCAATTTACCTTTGGTCACACTAGACTTGGCTTCCTCAATATCCAGTTATCTCGGTAGATCGGGGCAAAACATACGAAATATATTTGAATATGCAACAAACCAAAATGCAGTTCTGCTACTTGATGAATTGGATGCTATAGCAAAGCGTCGAGATGATGTGAGCGATTTAGGCGAATTAAAGCGTTTAGTTAATGTTTTGTTAAAGGAATTAGAATCCTGCCCAAGCACATGTATTATTATAGGTGCAACTAATCATCCTGAATTGCTGGATAAAGCAATTTGGAGACGATTTGATCGTTCACTTACCATCCCTATGCCTGAGGAAAGTGAACGGATGCTTTTGCTTCAAAGACATTTGGGGAAAAACAAAGATTTTTTGAAAAAAGATACTATCGAATATCTAGCGCATAATACAACAAATATAAATGCTGCGGATATTTGCAAATTATGTGAGCATATAAAAAGACAGTCTTTATTAAATCCTGAGCTAAATCCTGATATTATTGCTTTGACAGAATTATTCAAAATTTCTCGACTTGAAACGAAAGATGAGAAAATTTTAGCATGTAAAATGCTCAAAGGCAAATTTCCTAAGTTGAAAACAAGAGATATATCGCATATTACACAAATCTCATTAACATCTGTTCAACGGTATCTGACAACAGGCAAGGAGGTATAATATGTCTTGCTCCAGTTAGAGCGCTTTCTAGCGGGGATGCCCCGCAGCTTTTGGCGTCAAACAAAAAATCTATTATTACTGTTGGAGTTTTTGATGGTGGTGCTGATGACACGCTTCCTTTATTAAATGGACACGTTAGGGCTATTGACTGTGTATCAACCGCCCCAAATTCAGAGTTCATGTCTCATGGTACAGCCGTATGCGGAGCTATACTGCATGGTAACTTGGCTGGGAAAACAAAATCTGACATACTACCAATTCCATGTGTTTCAGTAGAAAGTTATAGAGTGCTTCCTATAATGAATCAAAATGATTTTGAACTTTATGAAGCGGTCGACGCCATTGAAGCGACCGTCAGCAATCGACCAGACATAAAATTATACAATCTGTCTTTTGGGCCTGTTGGAGCCATTGTAGACGATAGCATAAATCGTTTTACTTATGTTTTGGATAAACTTACTTATGATGTTCCTAACGGAGAAAGCAGCCCGTTATTTTGTGTCGCAGTTGGCAATGAGGGTAGTTTGGCAGACCCGCTCAACCGCATACAATCACCCGCTGATATGGTCAATGGATTAGGGATTGGCGCATACACTTATCTTATAAATGGTACTAAGACAAGGGCGCCGTATAGTTGTATAGGAAGTGGACGAGAAGGCGCGAAAGTTAAGCCTGATTTTCTTGATTTCGGAGGAAGTATTGATCGCCCATTTGTTGTGGTTGGATTGCAAGCTAACTCATTATCTGCTACGGCGGGAACTAGCTTTGCTTCACCATTAGCAGTAAATAAAATAGGAAAACTAATGGCACAAAGTGAAAGTGTTGTACCACATCTTGGGAGAACCCTATTAATTCATCATGCGGCTATTGATGACAGCCTATCGCAAGAAGAACAAGGCTATGGTTATTGCAATGAAGAAGCAGATGAAATTTTGACCTGCGAGGATAAAAAAGTGACGATATTATACTCTGGAACACTTGAGCCAGCAGAAACCGTTCATCTTCCAATTTTCGCCCCTAAGATCAACGATGTTAATGGCTTTGTAGAAATTACTTGGACGATTACAACAATCGTGGCCCCTTATGCGAATGACCCTGATGCATATACAAACAATTGCATTGAGGATGCCTTTATTCCGCATAATATGACTTATAATTTTTATAAAAAGGACAAGTCAGGGAGCATTATTTCTACGGAAAGAATAAATCTACTAAAGGAAGATAGCGCTATAAAGGTTAAGAGCCTTCTTGAGCAAGGATATGAAAGAGGTGGCTTCCCTGTTAGCCGTTCGGCCAAGCGGTCTTGGAACGAAAGCGATTTGCGAGCATCTGACTTAAAATGGGATACTGTCATAAAGAAACGGCATCGTATGCAGGGTTCGTCATTGCTTAATCCAGCATTAACACTGCACGCTATTGACCGCAATGGATTCAACGCTCAGCATATTCAATATCATGTCGCTGTTTCGATTGATGCTCCGAAATATGCTGGAAGCCTTTATGAGCGTTGTGTTTTTCCTCACGAATATGCGACCGTACCAAAGTCACTTGCGGCGGGTCACGCCGGACATCGAAACCCCCGCCGCCGTGGGGCAGTATCAGCACGGCTCGGCGAAATGGCTGAACGATAAGGAAAAGGACAAAGCCTTCGAGAGCTTTGTCCTTGACCCGAACGACCCGCAGGTTAAAGAACTTTTGCGGAGCGGGTATGATGGGTTGGATTTTTTGAGAGCATAACGGCAGCCCCTTATTGATTTTCGGCCAAGATATACTCGTTATCCTCTTTGCCTGTACCGCGCTTAACGAGCTGCCCCGCGCTTACCATTTCACGGATTATATTGTATGCGCGTGTCTGCTTCACCGACAAAAGTTCCTGCACGGTTTCGTTCGTAATGGAGGGGTTGTTTCGCAAATAATCCAATACAGCCTTGTGCTGCGGTTTGGGCTTCAGGGATTTGCGCAATGGACGGGCATAATTCATGTTCGGCAAAGTCAGCGAAAACGCTCCGTTTGTGGCGGTGATTTCAGGCTTTACTTCAAAATCCTCGTAATACTGCATGATGAGCCGCAAGCCGGTACCGTATGCTTCAATGTGTTTCAAACGGTAAAAGACATTGGCTAACTTCTCGTTGCGTGGTTGGGAAACGCCTACAAACAAATCCTCCGCCCGCAGACCGGGCATAAGACCGCCGAGCGATACAAACTCCATGCGGTCATCGTAAACATTAACGATGATACTGCCGGAAAACCCGTAGTCACGGTGGACGATGGCGTTGAGCATGGCTTCGCGCACGGCGATTTCGGGATAATCATACTGCTCTATACGGTCAAGACCCGAAAGACTGGCGGCGAGGTTGTTTGACAGGCTTAAAAAATCAAAGGCCGAACGCATTTGCTTAAAAAGCGAACCTTCGATTTCTTTGCGGGTTTTGAACTCGCCTTTTTTCGTGCCGTTGAACACGGCGAATTTAACTGTGTGGGTGCATTGGTCGGACAGCAAAAGCCCTAAATTGGTGTACAAGCCGTCCGCGCCGACAATCCCCAACGTCCGCATTTGATTTTCGCCGAACGCCACACCGCAGCGGGCAAATTCCTCGGCGGCTTCCTTGAACGTCAAGTCTTGCGTTAAAGAACGTGCGGTTTCAAACTTATCGCCGTCGGTCAACTTAATCATTTCACGGATTTGCTCAAAGCTGGCGGGAACGCTGGATGCACCCTGCCGCACATAGACACCGGAGGGTTTAATCCCTTTTTCCGGCAGGAAATACGGTTTGTGCGTTCCCTCACCCACCGTTACGGTAATGCCGCTTTCATCGGTTTCATACTTCACGAACATAGTCACGTCGGGCAAAATGCCGTCGCGTATGCTGTTTGTGATTTGCGTAAGCGTTTCGTCTATGTCGGGCAGCGGATAAGTGTTTCCGTCATCGTCACGCCCGACATAGATTACGCCGCCGCCCGAATTGGCAAAAGCCATGACTTCCTTTTTAATATCGGCGGTGTATTCCCGCTTATATTCTATATTGTTATTTTCGTGCATCATTTCACCCTCGTTTCACTTTTTCACTATCATAACACATCATTTCACTATTGTCAAGTGTAATAGTGAAATAACGGCCGTTCAACTTAAAAATTAAGATTGGAGCGTGATATTCATTGTCAAAACTAAGCCAAGCCGGGATAGTCCTCGGCATGAAGAAACTCGAAAACGGAAAGGAGCAAATTTACTATGTGGGCGACGATGTGCATACCTTATGTATCGGCGCGACACGTTCGGGCGAGTCCCGGACGATTGTGGTGCAGTCCATTTGTACCCTCGGCCTTGCGGGTGAGAGCATTGTTGTAAGCGACCCGAAAACCCAAAGGGGCGAACACATCGGCGGCAATCCACAGGATTTACGCTTCGGCTCTTGACGGCGTGAACATAACCGAGATTGCCAAAACGCTGAACGCCGAGGGAATCCCCGCGCCGCTTATGCACCGCAGAAACATCAATACGCAAAGAGGGATTATTGTCCGCACCGTTGACGAAATTCCGTTATGGCGGCCGGCGAATGTTACGCGCTTTCTGCGTGACGAGAGGTATACTGGCAAAAACATAACGGGTAAAACGAGCAAAGGCAAGTATGGCACGAAAAAAACGGTTTTCCACCCCAAAAGCGAGTGGATTGTTGTGCCGGACGCCCATTACCCGATTGTCACACAGGAAACCTTTGACAAAGTGCAGGCGATTCTCGGCCCCTATAACGCAAGAAAAATCAAGAAGGCGAACACAAACATATTGGCGGGTAAAATCTTCTGCGTCCGGTGCCGTCATACATTACGGCGGTACGGCGGCTTGGATCCCAAATATGTTTGCCGTTCGAGCATCCGCAAATTCAAAACGCAGTATGAAAAGCTGTATGCGGAGTATCAAGCAATCAAAAAGGCGGGGGGATTATTCACGGAGCGCAAGGCGCAAAAGGCACTTACTGTTGCTAACGAATATTACGAAAACAATCGTGATAAAATCTTGGGGTTTGAAAATGCCGAGCGGTATCTGAAAGACGTTTTAGGCAAGCATTTTGACGGTACAAAGCTGCCGCCAATTACGAAATGGAAAGCCGAACGCGAGAAGCTGATTGCCGAGCGGAAACAGATTAACATTGAGTACCAGCAGCTTAAAGCAGACACCGCAGCCGCAGAGAGAATCCGCAGTAATGTTCACGACATCATGCGAAGTGAATCGCGGGGGTTACAGCGTACACGGTCAAAGGGCTTAGAAATTTAACGCAGTCAATCGGGGCAGGGCAGGTGCTTTTGCCCCGATTGGTTTCGCTAATTGCGTAAGCCTTCAACTTCTTCATCATACATTTTGCCCATAAATAAATTATTCATTATTTTTCCAAAATGTCAAATACATTTGCCCAACTGTTTCAAGCAAAATATACAGAATGTGAATAATAAAAAATATGCTTACGCCCATTAAAATTTTCAATACTAAATCATCAACAAAAAGCTGTACGAAAATGAAAGTCACGAGAATCACGAGATAAATAACCTCAACGAGAATCGTATATGTTATATTAGAGAGCAATACTTGAAAAAGGCTCATCGGATTTCCGTTTAACGGTTTGCATCCTTTGGATAGTGTTTCTTTTATTTTCGCTATATTTTTATTATCAGCAGTTATCAATATTGTCATAATAGCGATTGAAAAAGAAATTAAAATTGCTATTGCACTAATTTGGACATTTACAAAATCCTTAAAAACATCAGCTAAGATAACACCCTGTTTAACGTCCAGTAAAAACATGACAACAGCATATATCGTCATGGCAATGGCGGGCGCAGAAAATTTAACCCATATGTTTTTACGGGTTTTGAAATAATCCTCACCAGCTTGCCAAAATTTGAATTTCACCATGATTATGTGCCACCCATTGATTCTAAATATTCTTGAATTTTTTTGAAGCAATCGTATGTACTTACTTCGCGTGTATCGGTGGTCAACTCAACTTGTAGGCTATGCTTCATTTGCAATGATTCGGTATCAATTTTCATTTGACCCGCCAAAGTCGAACCCTCAACGCGGATACGTTTAATTTTCTCATTTGTGGACATATTTCCATAAATAGACGTGATTAAATCATCTGGAACATTTTGTCCACGCCCCTTTTTACCGAAAACAACCGTGACCGTTTGCTTAATATCATTTCTGCCCGCAACCCCCATCCATTCGTTGCCTGATAACATTTCCTTATCTACAACAACAGACATCACATTTCTCTTTTTCATATTTTTCAATTCTTCAAGAAATTCTTTACTGAGGTAAGGCTCAAATTTAATTTTCAATGAACTGCAAATATTGTTTTCTACTAAGTAGCGTTCAATGCTTTCGTTAATATATTCTGTAACATCAGAAATAGTTACACCGTAATGATTATATTCATAAACGGCAACAAAAATATCTTTATTTGCACCGAGCCGCAATGCCAAATGTGTTATTTCTTCGTCGCCATCACGCTCTTTCTTCATGCGTCCTTTGCGTTGCATTTTTTCCGTGTCAATAACTTCACGGACATGGTCGTATTTTGCTGATTTGAACACAATATCAATTCGTGTATCTTTAGAAGTATTTTGACGAGTATAATCGTGAAGCCACATCACCTTCTTTTTACCAATCAATTCGTGCTTAATATTTAACAAATCCGCCTTGCCGTTTTGTTTTAACCAATCAAAAACAAGGCATAGGTCATTAACCGTAGCCTGTGCATCATATGGCATAGACGATTGAGATTGTTCTATCGTCATGTAATGAAAATACAACGGAATATTTTTAGTTGGGACACTACTTGCCATCATGCCACCTCGTTCAACTACAGTATATCTTTAAGCAATTTCCAACTATTGGATTTTATATCTTCGTTATATGTTTCGGTGCAAATACATAACTCCATGCTTTGCTTATCTTGGCGCACAATTCCAACTTTTATATTTCGCTTTTCTGCATACTTGGCAACATAGGTTTTAAGGACATTAAATTTTTTCGACGTGTAGTTATCAAAATCTTCGCTATCCCCATATTTTGTAAACCCACCCTTTGTTTCGATAATCCAAACAGAGCCGTCCCCTGTGCCAACAATATAATCTGGATAAAATGATTTTTGCTTGCCGAGGTTGTCCGAATAAACTATTGATAAATATTCGGGACCCTTATCGCCATTCTTGTAAATCCATAACACCTTATCGCTCGCTTCACAGAATCGTTCAAATAATTTTTCGGGAGC
>Ga0099364_10001008_pt1 | contig 47422 bp, 39 predicted proteins | sample TergutTh196P3_FD_73070 | JGI IMG/M metagenome (GOLD analysis project Ga0099364, IMG submission 73070) | Microcerotermes parvus P3 segment gut microbial communities from Pointe-Noire, Republic of the Congo - Th196 P3 | ecosystem: Host-associated > Arthropoda: Insects > Digestive system > Gut ...
GATTTGATGACCACGTCGAAGTAACTGACGACAGCGACTTCAACATCTGGCGCGTTATTCCATTAGCTGAGTTTTACCCGTGGGCGGTTCAGTTACATGACGCGTCGGCATTACGCTCTGGGCGCATCCACCATAACGCGAGTATCTCTCGCGACGGAACAGAAAAGTACGCAAGCCGCCGCAGCGGAGGGGTATTGCGGGACGCGCGTATTGACGAACTCGGTGCTTTGGATATTTCTCTTGCCGGACTTGAGGAACGGATAACAACAACGGTATACCGAAACCGCATCGGCGTAAAGCGTGATGGAGTTGCGCGGCATGGGATAAGCGGCTCGCCCATTGACGGCGGCGGAGCTATATCCGTTCGCACCGGAGCGTTTCGCAACGGCGTTATAAACCGCGACGGAGGGCAGCGTTTAGTACGCGACGCTTCGATTCATCGCAACGGAAACCATGAATATTATTCAGGAGGTAACAGACATGGCTGGAGGACAAGGGATTTCGCTTTCTGAGCGCCAACCGGCGCGCGGGGAAATACATATTGAGGTAATCCACGTTGAGAGCGGAACGCGAGAAACAATAGATATAGAAAATTTAGTAGTGGACGGGGGGAAGCGCAATCTTGCACGATTATTTGCCGGAGAACCCGGACTGCACGCCACGCACGTAGGTTTTGGCAGCAGCAGTATTCCGGCTGAACCTGGGGACGCGGCTTTAACAGACAGCGTAGTCGTACTGATTACAGCGGTTAGTTTCCCAGAGCCAACGACGGTTAGATTTGACTTTGAGCTTGGGCAAACAATTGGCAACGGTTTGAACATTAAAGAATTTGGGTTGCTCTGCGCGGACGGCACGCTATTCGCGCGGCGCACACGGCCAGAAGGGCTTGCTAAGACGTCGCAGGACATAATCCGCGGTTATTGGCAGATACATTTTTAATAAAGGGAGGGATTGCAGGTGGGACAATACGCAGGTCAAAAAAACTGGCCGGAGGATATATATCTATTTGAACAAAACGATCCAGTCGAGGGCGGCCCTGATGGCATAGATAATCTGCCGATTAAACAACTTACGGACAGGACGGAGTTTTTGCGGCAGGAGATAATCCGCGTTTCGGGGCTGATACCGGGAACGGAAGAGTACCAGGTTCTTGTTGATGAGCTGCGCGGGCTTGACGTGACGCAGTTGGAACAAAGGCTGAGACACACTGAAAAATATATCAAAGTAAGCAATACCTACGCCAAAGACAAGCTGTTTGCTGAGTTGTTTACATCCCGCAACACTTTGGCGTCGTTACACGACGTCGGCGTTGTTCTGACAGTAGCGGGGAGTGACTGTGTAGACCTTGAAACAACAGAGGGTATAGTTGTCGGGCGCGAATACATGATAGTTGATTCCGAGACTAACCACCGCCGGGTCGTGACTGTCACGGAAGTGCTTGTGGAAAATCGCATCCGAATCGCAGGAACGCTGAATCGTACATATTCTCAAGGTTCCCGGCTTATCCGCACGAGCTGGGAGTTGCCAAACATAGGATCAGAGAACGAGCTTGCCGTAGCAAGAGCCGGAGATATTTACTGGTCTGTTCCTATTTTCATGTCGAGTGTCGGAGTGGAACAGCATATTTTTGTTACCAGCGACAGTGGAGCCACTTTGCAACTCTACTGGAAAGACATTGAGACAGAGTGGGCGCTGCTCGAACAGGAAACAAGCTTTGCCGTTACCGGCGAACCGGGAATGATGACGTATCGCTATCTCTTGCCCGCAACCATAAACACAGCCCTCGAACTCAAGGTTGTCTGCACTGCTGGAATAGTCCGCGTAGGGCATATAGTCGTGAGGTTATCCATGACCTCGTCCGACCCCGACGCGGGCACGGTATTGTGGGGGAATATAAATGGGACTCTAAATGAACAAGCAGACCTCCAGAACGCACTTACCGTGCTTGGAAATGGGCAATCTAATTTACAAGAGAAAATGCCCTTCCGCATGGTAAAGCTAACTCAAGTCGAATACGACGCTTTGGAAGTAAAAGACCCATTGACGTTTTATATTGTGGACGGAGCGCAAATGTATTTAGGAGATGAATTAATAGGCGGCGGCTCCGCCTTCCCTATCGGCTTTGAATACCCATGGCCGTCCACCGTAAAGCCGTTCGATGGCAGCATACCGCTGAACGGCGGTGAACACGGGCGGGACACATACCCGGAACTGTGGGCTTTCGCGCAGGAGGCGGGGTTGGTTATCGATGAATCGCAGTGGCAGGCGCAGGCGGCTGCTCAGTCGTCCGTAGGCTATTACTCGGACGGCGACGGGCTGACGACGTTCAGGGTGCCGAAAATCGTTGACTTTGTGCGCGGCTTACAAGCAGGGCGGGAGGTTGGAGATTTTCAGGAGGACGCGATTAGGGATATGGCCGGTTATGTAGGCCACGGCAGGGGGTTTGATTGTCTATCAAACTTATCCTCATCCTCCCCATTTGTAGGCTCAACCACTACGACGGGCGCGGACGGGTCTGGAAGCACTGCATCCACTATAAGGCGCATAGATTTCAACCCCTCCCGCGTGGTCCCGACCGCTGATGAAAACCGCCCTAAGAATATCGCGCGAGCGTGGTACGTTCAGGCCGCCCACGGCACAATAAACGCCGGTGTGGTGGATGTGGCAGGGCTGATGAATGATGTCGCGCGGAACGCGGGGGAGATAAACGATTTAAGGCTGGCAGCGCCCGGCGCGGGTATGCCGAGCGGGAGGTACATTGACTTAACCTTGGGGGCGTCCGGCAGTAAATATACTGCGCCGGCGGATGGATGGATAGGATTTAGGAAAACAACTAACGCTGCGAGCCAAGGGATTGGGATAGACAATTTGAGCATTAATCCCGGAGGCGGAGCTGCGGATGTATCATTCGGCATGTATGTCACAGCACAGGCCAGCACTGGGTTAAGAGTCTTTGTTCCTGTGCGGAAAGGCGACACAGTCGTGTATGACTATAATGCCGGAGGAGCGACAGCGTATTTTAGATTCATTTTTGCCGAAGGAGCTGAACAATAATGAAGAAAACCTATTACACGACAGACAAGGACGGCAAAATTACCCAGTCCGCGAACTGGAAGTTTGCCGATGACGCGTTGGAAACAGAAAAGGAAATCGTGCGCGGTCGCGACGGGCAGTTATATTTTGCTGGTGAGGAACCACAAATAACGCTTGAAGAATTAAAACAATCCAAACTCGCGGAAATCAGCGCGGCATACGCGCAGTACGACGCAACCGGCACGGTCATGACTTCGCAGGGTTTTCCGGTGCAAATAGGCCAGTCGCACTGCACAAAGCTTGACGGCGCGATACGTTTCGCGGAGATGATTGGCCAGCCGGTAATTTACATTACCGACGCCGATAACGTGACGCATCATGACATTCCGCTCGAAACGGCGAAATTAGTTTTGATCCAGCAGATGGCGGCAGCGCTTGCAGCGCATCAGCTTAAACAGGAACTTCGCGCGGCGGTCGAGGCGGCGGAAACGGCGGAAGAGCTCGAGGCGGTTGAGATTGGGTTTTAAGGTAATTAGCCGGAACAGTACACGAGGGGGCGGTCATTGTCGCTGGCACGGCGGATAAGGACGACCGCGAACGGTTTGAAGAACTGATGACCGAAAAGGACAGGCTGAGGGATGAGTTATTAGAATTGAGGGTTGAAAGCTAAAAGCAAGGGCGGAAGACTCTGGACGCTGTTATTCACTTTTATGAAGTGATATAATAACATCAAGAAGGAAGGTGAATGAAATGGCTTCTATTGATGAAAATAATTATGCGTGGTTCAAAAAAAACCTATCAGATTTGTTAAAAGAATACGCAGGTCAATTTATTGTGGTATATGAACAATCAATGCGAGGTGCATACTCTTCTTTTGAAGCTGCTCTTGCTGGAGCTCTTGAATTTGCTAAACCAGGAGAATTTTTAATTCAACGTTGCGTCTCGGAAGAGGAAAGCACGCAGGTTATATGTTCCCTGATTAAAATGCCTCAATTGGTGTAAAACAGTCATGTCTTTTAGATACCCGTCACAGGAGTGCATTGATTTTGTTAAAAAGGGTGAACCCAGTCGAAATGCCCCTTGTCCGTGTGGGTCAGGGAAAAAATATAAGCATTGTCACGGAAGATAGTATTTTTAGTTACGATAACAGCAAAGGCGGGCGAAAGCCCGCTTTTTTATTGAAAGGATGGTGATTAAGTGAACCTGCATAAATTGTTGTTTACACGAAATGAGTGTTATATTGCCGGGCAACCTTTAAATCCAACTGGAATCATGGTACACAGCACGGGCGCGAATAACCCGAACCTACGCCGCTATGTCAACCCCGACGACGGATTACTTGGCGTCAACCTGAATAATAACCAGTGGAATCAAGCGAGGCCGGACGGGCGACAAGTGTGCGTACATGCTTTTATCGGCAAGTTAAAGTGCGGCGGTATTGCGACTTACCAGACGCTGCCGTGGGATATGCGCGGCTGGCACAGCGGGGGCAAGGCTAATGATACCCATATCGGCTTTGAAATTTGCGAGGACGCTTTAACGGACTCCGCCTATTTTGCCGCCGTCTACCAAGAGGCAGTCGAGCTTTGCGTATTTTTGTGCGAGCTTTACAGCATAGCGCCGGAAAATGTGATTTGTCACAGCGAGGGGCATAAATTAGGAATCGCCAGCAATCACGCCGATGTAATGCATTGGTTCCCGATACACGGCAAGAATATGGATATGTTCAGGGCTGATGTTAAAAGAGCAATCGTAGGCACGGGATTATCGCCATCCACAGACGCAGAACCAACAATACGGGTTTTGACTACGCGGACAGATAACGTCGTGCACATCATGAGTCTTGAGGAATATTTACGCGGCGTCGTTCCGAGCGAAATGCCCGCGTCGTGGCGCCCGGAAGCGTTGAAGGCGCAAGCAGTAGCGGCACGGAGTTATGCATTGAAAAAAATTGAGTCAAGTCAGGGGAAGCCTTACGACGTTGACGACACAACAAAATTTCAGGCGTATCGCGCTGACCGAATCGACCCGCGCACCGACGCGGCTATCGAGGCAACACGTGGAATGATACTAACCTTCAACGGCAAGACTGCCGAGACCGTCTATTCCGCGTCTAATGGCGGCAGGACAAGGGCGGCAAAAGAAGTTTGGGGCGGCTATATTCAATATCTACCGGCGCAAGAGGACACGTTCAATGCGCAAGCGAAAAACGGGCACGGCGTTGGCATGAGTCAACACGGGGCGAAAGCGCGAGCGGAAGCCGGACATGATTTTAAAGCTATTCTCGCGTTTTATTATCCCGGAACCGAAATCGAGAGAATTATCCCATCATCCTCGCAGCAACAAACCTCGCGGGCTGATTACCAAGCGCTTATACAATCCCGCTGCGCGTTTTCTGACCCAACGGCGGTATGGGCGGCGCTGAACGCGCATAAATTTGCGGATGAAATATATCGCAAATGGGCTGAAAGCTATACAAAATAAGATAAGGAGATGATTTATATGTGGAAGAGTATCGTATCAAAGGCGCAGGAATTAATAAAAATAGCGGAAACCATCAAGGGCATGACAGGGCCGGAGAAAAAGGCATATGTGGTAAATGGGCTATGCGGTTATTGGGACATTCCTTTTATCCCGCAATGGGTTGAGCGAATTATTTACGGGTATGTCGTTGATTTGCTTGTTAGATTGTGGAATTACCTTATTAATCATAAACTGGCAGAAATCCCGGCAAATGAGGAAACCGCCGAAGCGATGGCCGAGCTCGTCGAAATAGAAGTCAACAACATAATGACCGGCAAGACAGTTGAAAACGCTGACTTGGATGAGAGGTTTGATGATTTGCTCGCGAAGTATGGGGTGGCGACATCCTGAACGCCGGTAATGAGATAGGCAGGTGAAAATGTTGTCAAATATGCTTGAAGGAAAAATCGACAAGTTATACAGCATCAATCTTGAGATGCTAAACGAATTAAAGAGGATGAATGAGATTAACGCGCACAAGCTCCAGGCCCACGATAAGGAATTTGAAAGAATATGGGAAGAGCTGAGAGCGAATGAAGAGGCGAGAAAAAAGTTTTATGAAAGATTTGACGCCATCGAAAAGACATGCCTTATCAACCACGCCCGCAAGGACGACGCTTCTTATCAAGTGTTCGACAGGAGAAAGACCGATACAGACCCTCACCATATTGTTACGACCTGGCTTGGTCGAAAGTTGGTAATCTTCCTTGGTCTTATCATAAGCGCCGCTGCCGGTGGCTTGGGGATGATGATGTTTCATAGATTGCTTGGGTGGTGGTGATAAATTACGTTTCAAACATTTTTACGGGCGGTGCTGGATAAAATCCGGGTGCCGCCCGGTTTTTTTTATTTTAAACTGTCTAAGTAATCCGCGTACCACTGCATCATCTCGCGCCGCTTATCAAGGTGTTGAGCATAATTATAAGCGGCCCTAACGCTATTACCTTCCACATGAGCAAGCTGGCGTTCAATATAATCAGCGGGCCATCCCCTTTCATTCAAAACTGTGCTTGCCATGGACCTAAACCCGTGCGCGGTCATTTCGTCCTTTTCAAACCCCATCCGGCGCAAAGCGGCCACAATAGCATTCTCACACAATGGCCGGTCGCCTTTTGCTAAATTCCGCGCTCCTGGGAAAATATATCTGCCGTGTCCGGTGATGGTTTTAATATTTTGCAAAATAGCAATAACTTGCGCTACAAGCGGGACAATATGTACGCGCCGCATTTTCATCTTTTCCGCAGGAATCCTCCACTCACCCAATCCGAAATCAATCTCTGACCATTCTGCATGCCGCACCTCGCCCGGACGCGCAAAAGTATAAGCCGAAAACCAGAGTGCATTTCTTACTATCGCGCTTCCCTGATAGCCTTCCATCGCCCTGATTAGTTCGGCTATTTTTGATGGAATCGTAGCCGCGCCATGATGTTTTGTTTTTTTAGGCTTTAGAGCGCCCCTTAAATCAGCGGTAATATCGCGCTCACAAAGACCGGACGCTATCCCGAATCTGAATACTTGTCCCATTATTTGCTTAACACGATGAGATGTTTCTATAACTCCACTGCTTTGCAGGCTTTTTAACATTTCAAGAATTTCCGGCGCTGTTATTTCATTAATTTGGCGACAACCGAATTTTGGAAAAACAAGCCGCTCAAGTCGTGAAATAACAGTCTCAGCGTGCCCATCTGTGCATACATCCTTTATATGCGTATTAAACCAGTCAAGAGCAACATCTTTGAATACTTTGCTTTGGGACACACTCTCTTTTTCTGCCGGAGCGTACCCCAAAGAAATATTCCGTTCCACCTCGTCGCGCTTTTGGCGGGCGTCTCTGAGACCGACGTAAGGATATTCGCCGAGTGATATTTTCTTTTCCTTTCCGTTTTCTTTATAGCGATATTTCCAAAACTTACTTCCGTTGGGGTGTACTATCAAATATAGCCCCCGGTCATCGCGCACCATAGTACGCTTCTCAAATTTCAGGTTTTTAATTCCAAGTTCAGTTAAAGACATTACAATCGCCTCCTTATGAAAAGTGTGCCCCAAATATAAAATTTAAAAAATAGGGTACGCGGAGGGGCACACTTTATGTCTAAATTATATTACATCGGATTAAATTGTTATGGACAATAAAAGCAAAAAACCCGCTTAGTTATGCGGGTTTTTAAACTGTTTTGGACTGTATTATTCTTGGTATTGGTGGAGGCGGCGGGAATCGAACCCGCGTCCAACATGGAAATTATGAGAGCAACTACAGGTTTATTCTGTATTTTAATGTCGAACTTTTGACACCTACAGACAGGTTTCAAAAGTTCCTAACCTTCTAAGTCTTTCTTCGTTCAACTGAAGGTATAGTTAAACAAAGGCATCCGCCTGTGTCACGCCTCTATCAAAGACAGCGGATTATCCCTGACGAGACGGGAAGCTTAATTAAGCTGCCAGTGCAAAATCTTCGTTGACGTTTATTGCTTTGCACTAAGTTTAACGAGTTTTATGCGTCGCTCGACCTGCTCTTTCAGTCCTTTCTTCATGCCGTCGAAACCAATCGCCCCCAATTATATTATTAATTTGCCAAAAAGGCTTTTGGGACAGATGGTTAGTCTTCATAGCTTCTTCCTTTGTCGCGCAGAGTACGTGAAATGTCAAGCTTTGCGTCACGTTTCGCAACATCTTCGCGTTTATCATGAGCGGTTTTTCCTCTTGCTAATGCAATTTCAATTTTTGCCCATCGATTATTTTTCAAGTATATACTCAAAGGCACAATAGTCAAGCCCTTCTCACGCACTTTACTGTTCAGGCGGATTATCTCGCGTTTTGACATGAGAAGCTTTCTGTCCCGCTCAGGTTTATGATTATAATAGCTGGCCTTCTCGTAAGGAGCTATATGTAAGTTAAATAACCAGAGTTCCCCTTTTTCTATGGAGGCGTAAGAATCTTTAAAATTTACCCTCCCAGCGCGGACTGACTTTATTTCAGTGCCCGTAAGCACTATACCGCATTCGTAACTTTCTATTATGAAATATTCATGTCTTGCTTTCCGGTTCTGCGATATTGTTTTCATTGCCGCCTCTTTTAATTATTCTCTCCGCAGCCTCCGGAACACCCTGCGCATGCGCTTTTACAGCCGCCGCTTTTGTAGATTTCCACTATCGGTAAAAAAAATTCCACTATTTCCGGCAGCAGATCTGCCCCGGCGTCCGAAGGATTCATCTGGAGCATATCCATAATGCTTTCTTCACTGTTTGCCCCATACATCATTGATTGTACTACATCCCGCAGAGTTATATTTTTAGCTTCGCATATGTGCGTGTTGGCGGAAGCCTGACTCCAATCCATTTATTTCCCCTCCTGAAATACTTAAAAATAAAAACTTTTGATATTATATCATTACAAATAGGGGGCTAAAATTATGTATAATCTGCCATTTCATGAAATACAAAGCAGTCCTGTTTCATTATATATCCATGTTCCGTTCTGCCTTAGAAAATGTTACTACTGCGCTTTTCACAGCGTAGAAAAGAAACCGGGAAGCATTAAAATATGGATGAAAGATATAAAGGAACAGATAAATTTTTTACGTTCCTCTATAGGAAAAATAATCCTCAATACCGTGTATATTGGAGGAGGAACGCCGACTGTAATTGGTGAAGCGGAGTGGAATGAAATAGCGGAAATTTTAAAGGAAAATTTTAATTTTGTCTCCGGTATTGAATTTTCCGTTGAAGCAAATCCTGAAACTTTGAGCGATTTCCATGTAAGGATATGGAAATCAATGGGCGTGACGAGAGTGAGCCTTGGAGTTCAAAGTTTGAACGATGACGAACTCATTTTTCTGGGGAGGAACCATACCGCAAGCGATGCTGTCGCGGCAGTCAGGAAGCTGAAAAGACATTTTGAAGTGAACGCCGACTTAATATTTGGGCTAAAGGGGCAAACTCTCAGGAGCTGGAACTCTTCAATCCGCGCGTTGCTGAAAGAGGGGCTGAAACACCTGTCTTTATATCAGTTGACCATAGAGCCCGGAACACGGCTTGCTGAAAATAGCCCTGATTTGCCCGATGGGTACAGATTCTACAGGTTTGCCCAATGGTTATTGCCCAAAAAAGGATTAAGGCAATATGAAATAGCGAGCTTTGCGGAAAGCGGGCATGAATGCCGTCATAATTTGGCTTATTGGCATCAAAAAAATGTAATAGCTGTGGGAACGGCTTCAAGCGGTTATATAAACGGGATAAGGTATACGCATGTACCAGTTCCCGGAAGTTTAAAAACGAAAATGATTGAAACGGAAAGACTGGATAAAGAGTCTTCCGGAATTGAAGCCGCAATTCTTGCGCTGCGTACGTCCTGTGGGATAAATGTAAAGATTTACGCCGAAAAGTATGGAGTAAAACTTCTTGATAAAATAATTTTTGAACTGAATAAAATCCCCGGGGGCTGTTTGAATTACACCGAAGATAATATAAGCCTCACAAGCCGCGGGATGCGCGTGGCTAATGAAATATGGTCACGATTGTTATAAAATATGGCTATCGTGCAAAATGATTTTTTGATTTAAATCTAAAAAAGATAAGGTATAAAATCATGAATACAACAGAAGATTTTTTGCAGGATTTTGTGGATGAAGCGAAAGCGCACATTGAGAAGATAGAAAATTTATTTCTTGATATTGACAACCTGAAAAAAAGCAAAGAATCAATAAACGATGTTTTTCGCGCAATACACAGCATAAAGGGAACGGCCGGTTTTTTTCAGCTTAAAACGATCGTTTCTCTCTCTCATGCAATGGAAAATGTGCTTGGAAAAATTCGCTCAGGGAGTATAACCCTTACAGATGATGTGATTGACTGTCTGCTTATGTGCAATGATATCTTAAAAACTATGATTTTTGACGTTGAAATGAGCAAAAAAACCGATATTACTAATTGTTTAACTCAGTTAAAGGAGATATCGCGTCAGAATATACAATCCGCTGGATCAGTTGAAAGTAAAGAAAATTTAATGCCGGCTAAGACAAAAGTAAACACTGCGTTTGAAGATAAAATAATCAGCCCCGCCATAAAACCTTGGAGGGAACCCAGCATACGTGTTTATAATAAAGCTCTCCCGCTGGCAACAGTTACGGCATCCGCGGATGTTGATAAAAAATTTCATGATTCGTTGGAAAAGTCGACTAAAAGAGGGCACAAGATATTTAAAGTAGTTATACCGTATGAAAACGGCATTCCGAGACATATTAAAAATTTAGACAAGTTCATTGAAAATATCCGGGAAATCGGGGAGATAGTTGACGCTTTTACGGATGCCGCAGAAACTCATAATCCGGATGAAATCGCAAAATTTCTCAGGAATTACGATGATGAAGAACAAGTCAGAGTTGAATTCCTTATTACAAGCGTACTGGAACTCGAATTATTATGCGAAGCCTTGGAAATTCCGCCTTCTTGGGTGTTATTCATCACTCATGAGCATGTTGCGAAGAAAGTACCCGACGATTACGATATTGTTGTGGAATCTGCTGATTTACCCAAGAAAACCGAAAGCGTCAGGGTAAATTTAAAGCTGCTTGAAAACCTCATGGGCATTTCAGGGGAAATGGTGCTTGTGCGCAATCAGCTTTTAACGGCGTTTAAAAACAATTATGACGAGGAAATAATGAGCGGTATCGTTCAGAATATAGACAATCTCACGAGCAGGATGCAGCGGGAAATGATGCTTACTCGTATGCAACCCATTTCCAGCCTTTTTAATAAGTTCCAGAGGGGCGTCAGGGAGATATCGAGAAATTTAAACAAAGAGATATCAATTTACATTGAAGGCGGGGATGTCGAGCTTGATAAGGCCATGATAGAAGCTTTAAGCGACCCGTTGATTCATCTTGCGAGAAACTCCGCCGATCATGGGATTGAAGAACCGGACCACCGCGAAAAAATCGGAAAACCGCGTAAAGGCACGATAACCCTCAAGGCATATCATAAAAACAGCTATGTTGTGATTGAAATCACGGATGACGGCTCAGGCATAGATTTGGATGAAATTAAACGAAGAGCAGTCGAAAAAAGGTTTTTAACGTTGGAGCAGTCTGAAAGCATAAGCAGCAAAGACATCTATAAAATACTGTTTTATCCCGGATTTTCAAACGCGAAAACTGTATCCGACATATCCGGCAGGGGTGTTGGGATGGATGTCGTTAAAAGGAATGTTGAAAAATTAGGAGGGGTTATCGGCATATCGAGCCGAAAAGGAGCAGGAACTGCTGTAACGTTAACTCTCCCGCGTACTCTTGCCATTATGCATGCGCTTGTCATAAAAACCGGAATACACCGTTTCGCCATTCCGCAAACTAATGTTTCTCATGTAATTGATTTAAACGCAAACAGCAGCGGAACAAAAATTGAACATATACATAACGCAAGAGAGTTCAGATTCAGGGGGAAGCTGCTGCCTGTAGTCGACTTGTCAGAAGTTCTGAAAATTCAAAGCGGAACAATTTCAAACAAGATCATGATAGTGGCAAATGTTTTTAAAAATGAATTCGGCCTTTTAGTTGACAGTGTTTACGACACTGAAGAAACACTTGTAAAGCCTGTCCCTTCATATCTGAAACCATGTAGTGCATATTCCGGGGCCACTATCATGGGAGACGGGAAAATATCCATGATATTGGACCCTGAGGGCATTATTAAAATGGCCGGTATTCATTTCGAAGATGAGATTGTTGATGAATTTAAAATAAGCAGAGTTGAGGATGAAAATGTTATGCTGGAATATCAGAGCATGATATTCTTTAAGTGTTCAGGCCCTGAGCTTTATGCGATAGATATGAATATGGTATCGCGTGTTGAATCAATTAATGTTTCTGATATTCAAAAAATCGGCAGCGAAAATTACATAAGGATAAAAAATAAAGTAATAAAAATAATACGTCCTGAAAGCTATCTGCCGGTGACCAACTGTGATTACGAATGTGAAAAACTTACGGTTATAGTCCCTAATCTTGTGAGCAACCCAATAGGAATACTTGTTAATAATATAGTTGATAATATAAAAGCCCGTTTTGCCCTTGACATTGAACAGATTAAGTCACGCGGGATATTTGGCACTGTTATATATGATGAAAGCATCGCGCTGATTTTAAATATTTATGAATTATTTGAAATGGCGGACCCGGACAATTACCCTGTCACTATGGAGGCTGAACTGGAGGTTTCAAAGAGCGTGCTTAGCGTGCTTATTGTTGAGGACACTCCATTCTTCCAGCATATAGAGGCAAAATATCTTGAAAGCGTTGGCTGTACCGTCACTATAGCTCAGAATGGAATGGAAGCGCTTGAAATTTTAAGAAACAAAAAATTTGACGCGATAGTGAGCGATTTAGCCATGCCTGTAATGGACGGACTTGAATTTATTCAACACGTCAGAAAAGATTCAAGGCTGAAAGATGTTCCGGTCGTGGCTGTTACTTCCATGAAGGGCGGGAATTACATAAATAAGGCTCTTGAATATGGCTTTGATGCCTATGAAAGTAAGCTGAATAAGGAAACTTTGATAAGAGCCGTGTACAATACTGTAAATATAAAGAGTAGAAAAAGAGGCATAATGGGATGAAACTGCTTACTTTTGAAATATGCGGTTCACTTTTCGGAATCAATATAAATTCTGTAAAAGAGATAAACAGAAAAGTTATTTTTACCGAGATTCCTTCTTCCCTTCCTCATGTAATAGGGCTTTACAACATGCGTGGGCAAATTGTTACGGTATTTGATATTGTCCAAATGATGGGGTACGGCAATGAAAGATATGATTACAAATCGGTAAACGGAACCGTCTTCAGCTGCATTATATTAAAGGCGGGCGATACGCCGGATATCGCGGCTTTTGCCGTTGATGACGCAAAGGATGTTATTTCTCTTGAAGACTCAGTTTATAAAAGCGTTCCGTCAAACGTTGCTCCCAAAATCAGGGAGAATCTGACGGGAGTATTTGAGTTGGAAAACGAGCTTTTGCTCGTGATAGATGAAGTAAAATTATTTTTTCAAAGAGGTGCAAATGATGCAGCAGGAATCCATGAATAGCCCCGAATTTTTGATGAGCAAGGAAGAAATTATCGCTCTGCTGGAGAAAGAAAATAATCCGATAAAGGATTTATGGATTTTTTTGCTTACGCAAGGTTTTTCCGTCACCGGAGTTTTTCTGGACGAGGGGAGCTCCGCCGTGGCGTTATACGAGCCGGAGCGGGACGCGGGGATCGCGGAAGCCCTCATACAAGAACTGTCCATGCGCGGAGTTGCCGTTGATTGTATTATTACCGAAAAACCCGACGGAAGGGCGATAGGCGGTAAATATGGCATAGAATGTGTGTCCCTCGGCGATATAGGCGCCAGGGGCAACATTGATTTTGTCGTGGTCATATCGTCTGATAATTATTACAGATTGAGGATCGGCATCCTGAATGTAACTTCCGCGGAGGTCATTTCACTTAACGGCCTGGTTCAACTTGAGTGGCTTGTCCGAAGGTCTATTCAGGAGATATTGGAATATAAACAACCCTGCGTCAAAGGCTGCTTTCTGGAGTGGCCTCAAGTTTTTCACTTTGGGGATGAAGCCCTGATTGATGGTGTCGAAAAAATAGTGTTCTCGGCAAAAGAATATCAGGAAAACCCTGAAAGGTTCAAGCCTTTATACAGCGATATAGAGGAATATTCGGACGACTATATAAAAGAGATTTTTCAGGAGCGCCCTGTCGTTATGCGCCCGGATGTCGGGCCTGTGCACGCTGACTGTATTGGCAAGTTCGTCAATATAATAAACGCCCATAGATTGACGGTAGAGCAGCCCGACTACGCTGAGTACGGGATATATGTTTTTGGAGGGTGCATGGCGTATGGGATTGGCACGGACGACAGGTATACGATCTCAAGCCTGCTGCAGGAGAATATCAACGATTATTACGGCTCTGCGGAGGAATCGCGGTGCGTTGTCCATAACCTTGGCCAATGGGCGGCGGCAAATGAGCCCTTTGCCAAAGATTTCATCAAACGCGATAAAAAGGAGACTAAATTATTAGTATTTGTTTTTCGCGCGAATTGGGAATACCCCAAAGGCGGCGGCGGAAGGGTCCACAGGTATATAAAAAAATTCATGGATAAACATGACCTTCAGTATATTGACCTGACCTCCACGCTTTATGAAGTGGAAAAGCGCGTTGGGACGTATATAGACGCAACACATACCAACCACAGGGGGTACCGGGCGATTGCCGATAAAGTTTGGAATGACTTCCTGAAGCCTGTTTTGGAAAGCGGGGAGTTGAGGGGCGAGAACAAGCCTACGGATGCGCTCACGTTTGAGGATAAATGGCGGATGCTTCGCAGGGCGCCTCATCCGGTCTCCGAATTCTTCACCGAAAATAACATGCAAAATGTTGGAATTATTTTTCGCGAAAAAAACGATATGCTTTCCGAATTAGTGGACTCATTAGTAAAAATAGGAATTACCGTCACGGTCACCACGGAAGATGAGACCAAAAATATCATAATGCTTTCCCCAAAAGCCAAACGCCGAAAATTAAGCGAGATCAAAGCGGGCGTTAAACCGGACATTATGGTGCTGGCAGGAGCCGAAAATATAATTGAATCCAAAGAGCGGGTCAAGGGGCTGCTAAATGTTGAGGTTATCAGTTTAGTTGACGTGGTTGAACTGATGTGGGACAAAAATTTCCTCTACCCGAAAATATCAGAAAAATTTGATAATTCCGGAGTTTATCTCTGCATCTGCTTCTGCCCCGATATAAGCAAATTCAAAAGTTCCGGTCCAAAAGGCCCCGCCGTAAATGTGGAAAACGGGTTAAGATTGACCGTCGGCCAGCCGGAACACGCAAACCGCCGCGTTCATGTTTTTGGTGGCGAAGCCGCTTTCGGGATCGGGGTGGAGGATAAATACACGATATCAAGTTACATGCAGGAGCAAATGAACATCCACATCAAAATTTTCAAAAAAGAACCGGTTATAGTGCAAAATGAAGGTGTTTGCGGGAATAACGCCGGCGATTTCGACATCCTTGAAGGTAAAATAGCTCAAAAATTGCGTGACGGAAGTATCGCGGATGGCGATATGGTCATTTGGCTGATCAATAAAAGGTATTTCATTACCGAATCGGATAAATTGTCATTCGCGTATCTGGCTGACTGTCTGGAGCAGTATGGCATACAGATGATTGACCTGACCCAAACGATGCGAACGGGACAGAAAAAGTCTGCCAATAAAGACAAAAAACACGATAATCAGAAGATCTATAATGCAATCGCCACTAAGCTTTGTTCGGATTACGCAAAGAAAATTATCGACGGGAATATACAAATCTCACGCCGTCATCAAAAAATACCGCTTGCCGATATACCCGATTTACAGAGAACAGAACAAGAGCTCACCGACGAGCAGAACGCGGAGTTCAGAAAATATCTTGAGTATCTTGAAAACGAACGCCATGACGCGCGCGGTAATAATATCGGGGCCATCGTTATGAACTGCAATCCGTTCACAAACGGGCACAGGTATCTTGTGGAGCGGGCGTCCGCGGAAACGGATTTTCTTTTTGTCTTTGTCGTGGAGGAGGACAAGTCGTTTTTTCCTTTTGCCGACAGATTCAGGCTGGTTTCGGAGGGTTTGAGCGACATTAAAAATGTACGCGTGCTGCGCAGCGGAAAATTTATCATATCAACCATCACGTTCCCCGGCTATTTCTCCAAGGACAGCGCGAAGGAAGTGGCGATAGATACGTCGCTTGACCTTAGATTATTCGGCAGGTTTATTGCGCCGGCTCTTGGGATAAATGTGCGGTTTGCCGGCAGCGAGCCCACGGATATGGTCACTCGCCAGTATAATAGAGCTATGAAGGAAACTCTGCCCGAATATGGCGTCAAATTCGTGGAATTTGAACGAACAACAAAAAACAGCGCGGTAATAAGCGCGTCAGCCGTCCGCGCGCTGTTGGACAAGCAGGATTGGGACGGAATAAGAAATCTTGTCCCGAACGTCACATACGAATATTTACGCGATAAGTTCGGATCTTTTTGTAATAAAAGCAGTTCAGCTTTGAAATACTTGGATGAGAAAATTGAGTAAAGGAGAATATAAAATGAACTTTTTAAAAAGACTTACGATAAGGACCAAACTTTTATCAGGATTTCTTTTAATAGCTTTTATCGGAGCTGTTGTAGGGGGAGTTGGCGTATTATCATTACGTAATTTCAGCGCTCAAATGAGAAGAGTGACCGGTAATGTTGTTGATCCTTTAAACGAACTCTCTCAAATTTCAGTTTACTTTCAAAAAGCCCGTGTAGAGCTCAGAACCATGATTTTAGTATCATCTGATAATGAAAATGAAGAAGCATATTTAAAGTTAAAAGAAAACTTCTCCATGATCGACAAGCTCATCCCAAAATTTGAAAACACAATAGAAACCCAGGAGTTAAGGCGTATTTTTAATGATTTTATAAAGTCGTATAACGAATATAAGTCAAACCTCGAATTAGTCAAAGATAAAACCAGAATGGAAGATAAAGAAACAGCGTATAAATACGTCAGGGAAGTTTTGTTTACAGTCGGTGAAGATGTTGTGGCCGATCTTGATATGATGCTTGCGGCTAAAGTAAAAATTGCGGATCAAATTGCACATGAAGTGATTGGCTCTGCGAATAAAACGGGAATCATGACGAATGTTTTTTTGATCGTGGGAGTTGTTGTTTCCATTATTTTGGGATCGATAATATCAAAGACCATAAGCAATCCCATCGTTCAATTAAAAGGTATCATGAAACTGGCTGAAGGCGGTGATTATTCCGTAAGGAGCGCTATCAATGCCACGGGGGAAATAGGTGAGCTTAATGCTGCTTTTAACAGCATGGTTGATAAAGGAAGCACGATTATAAAGAAAATTATGGAAACATCCGCCACCCTTAAAAATGCTGCGGAACAAATGCTCAGCGTGTCGAAAGAAGTGGCCCAAAATGGAAGTGGGACAAATATAAAAACAGGTATCGTTAGCGCCGCCGTTGACGAAATTTCAGCCGGATTGAGCCATTCTACCGCTTCCCTGTCCTCCACCAGCTCCAATATCGACACGATAGCTTCAGCCATAGAAGAAATGAGCAACACTATACGAACTTTGGCGGCAGCGGCGGAAGAAACGTCTGCTGGCGTTAAACAGGCTACAGACCTTGTCGGAAATATAGCGAGCAGCATCTCAAACGCTTCTGAATCTGGGCAGGATGTCACAACTGCTGTTAAGAACGTAGTTGAGTCAGTTAAAGAGATCAACGAATCGTTGATAGATGTAAAAAAGAAGTCGCAAAATGCGTCAGTCACAATGGATCATGCGCGCGAAAAAGCTGACGGCACTAATTCGATAATAAATAAGCTTAGTCTTTCATCAAAACAAATAGGAAAAATCGTGGGCGTTATAAACGATATAGCCAACCAGACGAATATGCTCGCTCTCAACGCGGCAATAGAAGCTGCCGGAGCCGGGGAGGTCGGGAATGGTTTTGCGGTTGTCGCGAATGAGGTTAAGGAACTTGCGCGGCAAACGGCAAAAGCCACGGAAGAGATATCCGAACAGATTGACGCCATGCAAAATAATATGGCCGACGCAGTTTCAGCGGTAGCTGAGATAACAGGAATAATAAATGAAATGACGTCTTTTGCGGGAGAGCTTACGGGTTCAATAAATTCCCAATCGGCACACACGGAACGTATCAAGGATGATGCAGTGAAAGCGTCAGAACAGCTTAATGGAATATCGAAGGAAATATCAATAATTTCCCAAAACTCTCAGAATGTAAACAGAAGCGCGAATGAATTCTCAAAAAGCGTCACGGAGATCGCTAAATCAACATCAGAGCTGTTCAAAGTATCGGAAGAGGTGGCAATGAACGCGGAGAGAGCTTCAATGAGCGTCATTGAAATAAACCGCACGGCAAAGGATATTTCCTCCGGAGTCCTCGATATTTCTAAAAATATTCAGCAGATAAATTCTGAAACGGAAAATATTGCCGCCATAGCTGCCGACGCGAATGCCAGCGCCAAAAAAGTTACGAATGCAGTAAATGAGCTTGAATCATTGTTAAAAATTTTCAGCGTATAGGCTAAAGCGTGATATGAGCAGAGAATCCGCCTGCGGGATTGTAAATAATATACTTTTAGTATCGGCTTCCGTTCTTTACAGAAAGATAGTAAAAGAAGCTCTTTCTGAATTGCTGCGGGATGCCGTTCTAATATCCGAAAATACGGAACCCTCCGCTTTATCCAGACTGGAGGAGTTTAAAGCTGACCTTGTCATCATTGATACGGCAGTAGTTGCTGACGCAAGAGAATTTTCCGTTATCAGTTCCGTTTATCCTGATATTCCTGAAATTTTATTATGCAATCAGAAGGAGTTTGAATATTGTTACACCGGCAGCAAAGCGGATCTTGAAGAGCGTATAGACAAAAAACTTCTTCATTTTATAGTGAAACCCATTAATGAAGATTATGGCAGCAATTTAAAGATAATAAAGAGGGGATTAAAACTTATACTTTCGAAACTGCTCGGAGAAGGGAAAGAAGAGTCAAAAAGCAATTCTTCAACTGAAAGTAAAGCGGATGAGGAAAAGTATTCCATATTGCTTGTTGCCGCCTCTACAGGCGGTCCCGTTGCCCTGGAAAATTTTTTTTCCGCCCTTCCAAAAAAACTTAATCTCCCTATATTGATAGTGCAACACATGCCAGCTGTATTTACGAAAAATTTGGCTAATAACCTTTCCAGGCAATTTTCAATCAATATTTCAGAAGCGTCGAACGGGGATGTTTTAAAAAACGGAAAAGTATTGATAGCCCCGGGCGGTTACCATATGCTGGTTGACAAAGACAGAAAAATAGCCTTGAGTGAAGAAGAAGCTGTTAATGGCGTAAAACCCTCCGCTGACATCCTTTTTCTCTCTGTGGCGGAACAGTTCAGGGGAGAAAAAGTATTAGCGGTCATTCTGACCGGAATGGGTTCCGACGGGGCTGATGGAGTGAGCGCGTTAAAAAAATCGTGCAGATGTTTTTGCATAGCGCAGAATGAAGAAAGCTGCACTGTTTATGGTATGCCGCGCGCAATAGTTGAAGCCGGATTGCACGACAGGGTCGTTAATCTTAATTCCATCCCCGGTCTTATCTCCAGAATATTAAGGATAAATTCTTTGAGAGAGGAGGATATTTGACTTGCCAAATATTTCAGAATTGGAACTTCTGTTGTTTCAAAAATTTATAAAGGATAAATGCGGGATAGTGATAAGCGATGAAAAAGCGTACTTGATAGAAAGCAGGCTTGCTAAAATTTTGGCGGATTCTAAATTATCCTCATTCGGAGAATTATTTTGCAGTGTTTATGGTTCAAACGATCAAAATATTACGCAAAAACTCATTGCTGCTATTACTACAAACGAAACTTCCTGGTTCAGAGATGTAACTCCCTGGAAAATCATTGAAGATTTATATATGCCCCAATATTTAGAGATGCTGAGAAGCGGCAAAAAAGATAAGATCCGTATTTGGAGCGCTGCTTCCTCTACCGGGCAGGAGGCTTATTCAACGGCTATTTGTATTCATAAATACCTGTGCGACAGGTTCATAAACGATATAAAACTCGACCAGTTTGAGATATTCGGAACGGATATATCGCATTTGGTCCTCGAAATCGCAAAAAATGGCAGATATGATAATATTTCAATCACGCGCGGGCTTGACGGTTCCATTAAAGACAGATATTTTAAACAAAGCGGGGGCGTTTGGGAAATAAATGACGAAATAAAACAAGCCGTAACTTTCAAACAATTTAATTTACAGGATACATTCGTTTTATTTGGAAATTTTGACGTGATATTTTGCCGTTACGTGCTGATATATTTTTCAGATGAGTTGAGAAACGATATTATCAGCAGAGCGCACAACATACTGAATTATGGTGGGATTCTGTTCATTGGCGCCTATGAAATGTATGAAAACTTATCTATGTACTTTAAAGCGAATCTATATGAAAATGGAGCATATTACATGAAAACCAGAGCTGAAGAGGGGGCTGTGGGACTATGAGAATACTTTCTGTAGATGATTCCGCTGTCGTCCGTAAGATAATAAAATCAGTCATCGGCGTTTTGGGTTATGATTTCATTGAAGCTGAAGATGGGGAAGACGCTTTACTTCTGCTTGAAACGGAGTATAACGATATAGGGCTTATACTGCTTGACTGGAATATGCCCGGATTGAGCGGATATGAAGTATTACGGGCTCTAAAAAAAGATGAAAGATATAAAAATATTCCTGTTATGATGGTAACAACGGAAAGCGAAAAATCAAATATAGTATCCGCCGTCAGAGCAGGAGCTGCGAACTATCTTACTAAACCTTTTTCAAATGAGGACTTACTTACGAAAATAATGGAATGTACGGGCGGTGCTTAAATTTGTCGGATGTAAACAATGAATTGATGGATACACTTAACAGGCTGTTTGAAAATTCAATAACTGAAGTTATTTCAACTATTTCTGGGTTTTCTATCTTTAAAGATAACGACAAATTAAATGTAAATGATAATTTTGCGGGAATGCTTCCGTTTTCCGGCGGAATAAACGGGCTTTTCATGATAAAAACCGATGAGCAAAGCCTTAGAGTATTGACTTCAAATATTACAGGATGCGATATTTCGCTTGTTAAAGAAAATGATATGATTGACTGCATAGGAGAATTAGCTAATATGATATGCGGGATGGTCAGGGCAAAAGCCGCTGTGAATGGAATCTCGTTTAAATTGGAGATCCCTTTTTCTGTTAAAGGGGTCAATGGTTTAGAGTTTTCTTTCAAAAAAAACGCTAAAACATTTAGGCTGCATTTTTCGTCTGATAAAGTTCATATCAGTACGAGAGTGGTGTTGGCATAGTGTTTATAACTTAAACGGAGAGAGAAATATGCTGAATGAACTTAATAAAAAACGAACAATAGTGCTCATTGATGATACTCCATTGATGCATAAGATAATCAACAGGACATTGGGAGAAGCGTATGATTTAGCTTTTTTCACTTCCGGGCGGGAGGCAGTCAGTAAACTTGATGAAATAAAACCGGATTTGATATTGCTGGATGTAGAGATGCCAGATCTTGACGGTTTTGAAACCATAAAGCTTATCAAGCATAATGAAAACATGGCAGATGTTCCGGTTATATTTTTGACGGCTAAAAATGATGTTGAATTTGAGCTGCGAGCTTTGAGTTTGGGAGCTATAGATTACATAAACAAGCCATTTTCGAACCAGCTTTTGACGAAGCGCGTTGAAATTCATATTAACCAGACTGTTCAGAAGCGGGAATTGGCTAATTTTAATGAAAATCTTCAGGAGATGGTGCGGGAAAAGACAAAAGTGATAAAAGAACTGCAATACGCCATCGTTTTTGCGCTCGCCGATCTCGTTGAAATGCGCGATCATTTTACCGGGGGACATATTTTAAGAACACAGGAATATTTTAAACTTATCCTTGATTACCTTGCGGAAAATAACATATATCAGGATGCCCTTAAAGAAGTAGACGCCACATTGCTGCTTGAAGCATCGCAGCTTCATGATATAGGCAAAGTTGCTATTCCCGACGCGATACTTTTAAAACCTGCCAGGCTCGCTCCGGAAGAATTCAATGTGATGAAAACTCATACGACCATAGGGTATAATGCGGTACGAAAAGCAATGGAACTTACCAGTGACAGGGAATTTTTAAGTATTGCCACTCAGATAGCGTTATTTCACCATGAAAAGTGGGACGGGACCGGATACCCGCATAAACTGAAAGGAGAAAATATTCCTCTGTTCGCAAGGATAATGGCGATTGTGGATGTCTACGATGCGCTTGTTTCAAAGCGTCACTATAAGGAAAAAATGGATCACAAAGAAGCTATGAAAATACTGGTTGAAGGCAGAGGGACCCATTTTGACCCGATTTTAGTTGATACAGTCGTCAATATAAATGAAAAATTTGCTAAAATAAGCCAAAATAACACATAAGAAGCCGCATAAACCATTGGGCTTCCTTTGAAATTCTGGCAACCGCAGGGCGTTCGCAACAGATAAAGCAGAGCCTTTTAGCAGGCTCTGCTTTTTTATCATTTATTCAGACTGGCTTTTCAAAAACTCTCCTATAGATACGGATGTTTCACCGTCAGGAACATAGGCATCTTTATGCTCTTTTTCCTTATTACTGTGGTCACGCTTTTTTCCCGATTTTTCCCGTTTATCGTTCGTTTGATTTTCCTGCTGTTCCGTTTTTTCCGGGATTTCCTCGAGAGCGCTCAAAGAAAGCCTTATGCGGCGCTGTTCAGGGTTTATTTCAATTATTCTCGCCGCAATCTCTTGTTTTTCCGTCAATACATCCTTTGGATGTTCAACTCGTTTATGACTGAGCTGCGAGATATGGATCAGCCCTTCTATGCCGTCTTCCAATTCAACAAAAGCGCCGAAATTCGTAAGGCGAACGATCTTCACGTTTACGTCCTGACCTGTTTTGTATTTATCAGAGCAGGTTTTCAGGGGGTCGTTCAGTTGTTTGTAGCCCAAACTTATACGGCGTTTTGAAATATCAACTTCTAATACTGTTACTTCCACTTCCTGCCCTTTGCGCAGAACTTCCCTGGGGTGTTTGATTCTTGCCCAGCTTACATCTCCTATATGTATCAGCCCTTCAACACCCGGTTCAAGTTCAACGAAAGCGCCAAATTCAGTTATATTAGTGACGGGAGATTTAATTATCATTCCCGGCTGCCAGCGCTCGGCAGCAGTATCCCACGGGTCGGATATGGTTTGTTTGATGCTGAGCGAAATTCTGTTAGTTTCCCTGTCGATCCCTATTACTTTGACGTTAACCTTGTCGCCTTTTTTAAAGGCGTCTTTCATTTTAGTGCTGCGTTTCCATGAAAGTTCCGTTGTATGCACAAGGCCGTCAAAAGGACCGATATTTACAAATATTCCGAAAGCCGTGAGGCTGCTTACTTCTCCCTCAAGCTCCATTCCTTCGTGGATCTCTTCATAAAATCTATCTTTTGCAGACTTGGTTTCATCTTCAAGTATGCTTCGCCTTGAAAAAACAAGCCGATGTTTCGGTTGATTTTTCTCAAGCAATTTAGCGTCGAATTCTTCGTTTATAAACTTGTTCAGGTTTCCTCCGCGCTTCTCGCCTATGAGATGAGATATCGGAATGAAGCCTTCGAGCCCGCAGCATTCGACCATTAAACCGCCCTTAACTTTACGTACGCCTTTTACTTTTACGGTTTCGTTTTGGGCAATTTTTTCTTCAAGTTCTTTCCAACGACGGTCAATTTCGCTTCTCCATCTGCTTACGAGAAGCTGAGCCTCTTCTCCCTCCCTGAAGCTTAATATTTTTACCGTTATTTCGTCGTTGATTTGAGGTTCCTCCGCATCTCCCAGGAGAATACGATGAGACCATTCTTTTACGGGAAGAAACCCCTCGCATTTATAGCCGACATCCACAAGCCAACCATTGTCAGTTTTGCTGACGACCTTGCCTTTTGCTTCCGATCCTTTTCTGATGTTAGCAGAAGTATCCTGTTGCAACAGGCTTTCCATACTTTCTTCGTACTGCTCTACCATAACTTCCATCCCCTTATCCTACCGTCATTTTCGCTGCCGCTTTACAGATTGTTTCTATGAGCCATTCAGGAGTGCTTGCTCCCGCTGCGACTCCTATAACTGATTTTCCTTCAAGCCACCTCCTGTCCAATTCTTCCGATGACTCTACAAGTATAGCATCTGTACCCCTTGATTTCGCTATCTCGTAAAGTTTTGCAGTATTAGCGCTGTTTCTGCCGCCAACAATTATAATACCTTCCACTGAGTTGGCCAGTTTCCTTACGGCTCGTTGGCGTTCTACAGTAGCTTGGCATATAGTGTTTGATATTTCAAGCTTACCTGCTTTTTGCTGTAAAAGATTTACAAGTTGTTCAAAATCTTCCTCACGCTGCGTGGTTTGCGATATTACTCCAATCTTAAGGCGCGCGTCAATTTTCTCCGCTTCGGCAGGAGTTCTCACAACTTCTATGTTATCCATACAATGTCCAACTATCGAACGCACTTCGGGATGATCTTTATCTCCCAGCAATATGACCGAGTATCCCGCTTCAGTAAGTTCTTTAGCTTTGTCCTGAACTCTTTTTACAAATGGGCATGTTGCGTCTATTATCTCAGAGTTCTTTAACAAAAGCTTATCATATATATCTTTCGGTTCTCCGTGTGCCCGGATAAAAACCGCCGCTCCCTCCGGAATTTCCGAAGCATTTTCCACCACTACAAGCCCCAATTTTTGCAGGCGTTCAACTTCCTGCGGGTTATGTATCGGCATTCCTATTGATATTACTGATTTAGAACATAGCGCAACCTCAAGGGCATTGATGGCGCGTTGAACGCCAAAACAAAATCCTGTCGGGTCGGCCAGCGAAATTTTCATCCCGTCCCCTCAATATGTTTAGTGCAAAAGTCAATCAAACCGCTTTTCTTTTTTTTGCTGTGAAAGACCTCTGAATCATACCATATAATAGGAGAAAATTTTGTAAACCATGTCATTTGCCTGCGGCAAAAAGCTTTAGTGCTTTTTATGTCGCCCTCCAAAGCTTCTTCAAAGCTTATGTTTCCTTTCATATATTCCACTAACTCGCGGTACCCGAATCCCTGCATCGATGGAAATTTTTCATCGTATCCATTTTTAAGCAGCCATTCCACTTCTTCGGGATAACCGTTATTAAACTGCCAATTTACGCGCTCGGATATATTTTTATAGATTTCAGGCCGCGGACGGTCGATCCCAATGTAAAGAACATCCCACGGAGATGTTATTTTATCATTTTCAGCAAAAATTTTAGACGGGGGGGTTCCTGTAATCTCAAAAATTTCAAGCATTCTGGACACACGGCGGACATCATTGTAATGCAGCCTTTTTGCGGTCAGCGGGTCTGCTTCGTGAAGTTTCAGGTAAAGAGCCTGATTTCCTTCTTCTTTAGCGAGCGTTTCAAGGTGTGAACGGACGGATGCGTCATGCGGAAGCCCGTCCGTTATCACGGGGTTAAACAATGACTGATAATAAAACGCAGTCCCTCCGACGAAAAGAGGGACTCTGCCGCGGGACGAAATCCGAGCGGCGCAGTCTTTGCATAATTCAACATACCTTGCCACGGTGAAATTTTCATCGGGGTCCGCCACATCTATAAGATGATGAATGATTTTAAGCCTTGTTTCCAAAGATACTTTGTCCGTGCCTACGTTCATGTAACGATATACCTGACGTGAATCCACGGAAATTATTTCAGCGTGAAGCTCTTCGGCTATCTCAAGGCTTAAAGCTGTTTTTCCCGTTGCCGTGGCTCCGACTATCGCAACAACACGCTGCTTCTTTTCCATTTTTTTTACTCGCTTCTTCCGAAATGTTTGGCTAATTCCGCGTATTCCATTTCAAGCATGGTCGGGCGCCCGTGAGGGCAGGAATAGGGCTGTTTGCACGAGTGCAGTTTCGTCCATAATTCAAGGGCTTCATCGGGATGAAGCTTGCTCGTGATTTTAATTGAAGATTTGCACGCAATTTCCGCCCAGCGCGCCGTCAATTGTTCGTCGAGCTTATGCTCTCTCCCGTTGCCGCCCCAAACGGCAAGCGTAGCCCTCAATAGCGATAACGGGGAAAATGCGTTCCCTAATACGAGCGGGATCCCCGTGATGTAAAAGCCGTTTTCCTCTTTAAAACTGAAGCCGGCCGCGCGCAGTTCCTTTTCGTACTCCTGCACTTGAAGCGCAAGCGTGGGCTGCAAGGACTCCGGGCTGATAAGCGCTTGAGACCTGATACCCTTGGCTGACTCATCCATTATTTTTTCAAACATCACGCGCTCGTGGACAGCGTGTGGGTCAAGAATAACGATAGAGGAAGGCGTCTCAAAGATCAGGTACCCGGAGCTCAATTGAGAGACGAATTTTACGTTAGGGTCTTTTTGGTCTGTCTCCACCGAGGCAGGTGTATCATCTTCTTTAAAATTCCATGATTTTTTATCGCCCTCTTTGGCGGGTAAATTTTCGGTATCAGACGCTGTGCGGGAAAATAAATTTTGAGAGCGGCTGGGAAAACTGAAATTATTTTTGCTGCCGAATTTTTGGTGAAATTGAGGTTGGATTGCAGATATATTTTCATCATTTTTGTTGTTCAGGTAAACCAGTTTTGCTCCCTTTCCCGAAAGGATTTCGGAAACTTTTTTTACCGAATCAAATACTTCGCCTGTATACCTGAACCTTATTTCCGCTTTCGCCGGATGTATATTCACATCTATCAAAGACGGGTCGATCGTTATGAACAATGCCCAGTTTCCGGAAAGCTCCTTTCCCGTTTTCCCCGCGTTCGATACGGCGGCACGTATTACGGGATCGTTTACGGCGCGTCCGTTCACGAAAGCGGAAATTTCATTCCTTCCTCTTGACGGAAATGGCTGATACCAACATTCAAGTGATAAATTCCCCGAAGCCGTCCGCGCGCTGATTGACTCCGGCGAATCCCCCCAAATTTGCGATATGGCCCGCTTTTTATCTCCGTTTCCGTCGGTGGTGAAAAGCGCTCTTCCTTCATGAGATAAGCCAAAGCTGATGCCGGGCCAGGCAAGGGCGTAATCCCGCAAAATAACGGAACAGCGGCGTAATTCTGAAAGCGAGGCTTTCAAGAATTTTTTTCTCGCCGGCATGTTGAAAAACAGATCATCCACCTGAACGCGGGTACCTTTTGAGCATGTGGTTTTTACGTGCTCAACAACGCGCCCTTCATTTACCTTTATCAGCCCTCCGGCATCATTTCCCGTACACGACCTTATTTCCAATTTGCTCACGGAAGCTATGCTTGCCAAGGCTTCGCCTCTGTACCCAAGAGTATGAACGGAGCTTAAGTCTTCCGCTGCGGACAGCTTGCTTGTGGCATGCTGAGCCACGGCAAGAGGAAGCTCTTCAAATGAGATTCCCCCTCCGTCGTCCTCCACTATGATTCGGCCTTTTCCTCCATCCCATAACGATACGCGGATACGCTTCGCCCCGATGTCAATTGAATTTTCGACCAATTCTTTGACTACCGAGCCGGGGCGTTCCACGACTTCGCCGGCAGCTATTTTGGACCATACATCTTCCGGTAAAAGTTTGATCATTGGTTGTTTTTAACTTTCTTTACAGTATAAAAAAAACTCTTGATTATAGTTTCACATATTTGACTATGAGTCAAGGCATAAATGTATTTGAGTTTCCCCAAATCAAATTATAGGATCTGCGCCAAAGCCTATAGAGCTCGGTATTATCCGGGTCCACTCATCTCCTCGTGCTGTGTAGTGTACCCTGTTTCACTTAGATTATCAATTTTTACGCGAAAGCACAAAACGGCACCACATTTCATTACGTTTAATGACCATTTAGTTGTTTAAGTAAGCAGTTAGTCGGATACTTTATTTTCAATGAACCAAATCCGATTGAGCTAAAAATCGGATAAAAGCTCTTCGTTACTTAATGAAGCACCAGCCTGACTTAATAAACTAAATAGTCATTTTACGTTTTGTGCCTTTCGCAGAAAGGAATGGACATTAATTTGAAAGCCTCGTATTGCCTTGTTGCTATACCGATTGTATGCAAATTTTTCTGGATGAAATATCGTCTTGGCATTCAGGGGAGAAAATTCTGATGGTAATGGATGGCGCTGGATGGCACAAATCAAAATCGCTATAAGTTCCGAAGAATATACGTCTATGTTTACTGCCACCGTATTCACCGGAATTGAACCCTGTGGAACACATTTGGGATGAGCTGAAGGAAAAATGGCTTCATAACCGGATGTTTTCAAGCCTTGAAACATTGGAAGAGCAATTAATGAACGAGCTTTACAAACTCGAAAACACCCCAGAAGTAACTCAATCAATTACGAGTTGCCCTTGGATTATTAGTGCTTTATTGATTTAGAAATAGAATTATATCCTGTAAATACTTAGCTTATCTTAAATATATTATAGCACCTTTCTAAAATAAATACAAGGAAAACCGCCTCTCGGCGGCTTTCTTTGAGTTTTTTTAATCGCTTTTGGGGCTTCAGCTACAGCCCCTTACGTTTTTTGTCTTTGCTTTTGTTTTTCACTCTCAATTCTCAAAAGACGCCGATGGCATTACTCACAGGGCGTTCCCTGCCCTCTGACGGCCAGTTGAATAACAGCCCTCTCACTAAAATTTCGCTTGACCCTCCGCCATCAAGGTTAAGGGCATATTCCGCCCCAAGTTCCTGCATTATCAACGCAGCGTCATTCAAGCTATAACCTATGCTGTGCATTCCGTTCCTTCCGTCTCCGACAAAAAGCATCCAATTACCGTTGCCGTCCACACCAACGACAGAGCGCGGATGGCGGGAATTTACAAAGTTATTGTCAAACCCTTCCGAATTTATATAGACTTGCCCGCCGGCCACAAGCATAGGGCCTGCCTGTATGGCATTGGTAACGCTTCCCCAGTCATTGAAATCTCCATCGCTTGGGGATAATTTAAAACTGACGTCTATTGGGTCTCCGGGGTTTATGTTGTTAAGCAAAAGGGCCTTAGCTCCATAAGCCGCAATAACCACATCACCCTTATTTATCACCGACCCTCCGTATGCTTTTCCCACACACCTTCCATCCTTTATGAAAATTTCGGTAGCGGCTATCTCAGGAATAGGGGTGGGAATTCCATAAAGCGATGTATAAGCTGTAAGAAATGTATTCCTTGAATAAAAATTGATTTTATCCAAAGTTTCCCTTTGTGAATAAGGCGGTATGCTTATTTCCTCTCCCCATTCAGGATACCCGAATATAGGGGACTTGTCCTTGCCCCAGCCTATTGTCGTGCGGGACAAATAAGGGGCGCTCGCAAGTTCTCCGTCCACAACAAGCGTCCCTATCGGATATCCCCGCAATCTACCTATCCATGTAAAATAACCGGCATTTACGGCTATAACCGGGATATCATCGGCCCTGATCATTTGAGTCATGGCGGATAAGGTTGATACTCCCATCGGCGGCGTCATTACCCTGAAGTCAAATTCGTCGGGCGGTACCGTGGCCAACACCCAGTAACGCGGCTGATTTTCCCCTTCCGCGTTTATTACGGACGGGACTATCGCTATATGTTTATTCAATTTTTGCAGCATTTGGTAGAATTTTTCAACGTTTCTCCAGTCGTCCAACAGCTCTCCCCGCAAGCTCCACTCGTAATTCGTGAAATTGGGCTTCATTTCCAATCCTTCAACTCCCGCAATTTGGCCGGCTGCTATCCTGACCTCGTCTTCGGATTCAAAGCCATGCAGGTTGAGCCTCCATTTGGGAGCTCCGGTGAACGTTCCTTCACGATTTATTTTTATTATTATCCCTTTAGCCGGAGAAACGTCCAAATTGAGCAGCAAATCACTCACCGCGCTTCGCACGTCTGTCATAAGCTTTGGAAGCTCGTCCCTCGCAAGCTGGTTTTGGGGTTTAAATATCTTTTCCGCCTTATCTTTTTCATTTACCATATTATTTAAAAAAGGAGGATACATTCTTTCAGCAACCGCTACACAGCCGCGCTCAAAAGCGCTTAACTGCGCGATATCCGAGAACGCCGGCGGCAGCCTGCTCAGAACGGAAGCCTCGAATGAAAGGCCAAGAGATTGGATTATGTACCTTATCGCCTCTATGCGCGTTATCGGAGATTTTAACGCTCCGGTTTCGGGAGCGCTCAATTTTAGAATTCCCGTGATCGGCATTCCCGCATATCCCAATTTGAGACAGGCTGCGGTTTTATCCGAAACTGAAGTCAATTTCGCGCCGGCGTTTTTCGCCCCCTTATTAATATCACCCACGGTCAGTTCTATCCCTCTGGCGTCATATAAAGCTGAAAAAAATTCCTCCCGTGTAACCGGCCTGGCTCTCGCAGCCTCTGACGAAGCCGCAAATGCCAGGACTATCAGTAAAATAAGCGGTAATAATACCGGCCGTTTGAATCTATACATAAACAATATCTCCTGTCTTTATTTTTCCTCCTTTTACCACGCTGCAAAATATACCAAGCCTTGGCATTATACAGTCGCCTGCGGCTTCATAAATTGCGCAGCGGTCATGACATTCCTTTCCGATTTGCGTCACCTCCAGCAAAGTTTCTCCCACATGCAATTTGTCGCCTATTTTCAAACTTGCCAGATCAAAGCCGCTTATCAATAAATTTTCGGCAAAAGCTCCGGGTTTGATATCGGGCACTTTTTGCTTCATTTTTTCAGCTTCTTCCGCAGACAGGAGGCTGACCTGCCTGTTCCCGAAACCAAAATGCCCGTCGCCTTCCATTCCCATGCCTTCAACCAGCACCGCTTCTCCGATATCTGTTTTCTGTATGCCTTTTACGACCGAACGGCACACGGCGCTTATAAATCCTTTTTTCATTAATTTTACCTCCATTTCTAAGGTAACATTTATTATATAATACATGTTACATAAAGAGTTTTTTTTTAAGAAACGGAGGGGAGTAAATGAAAAAAAATATTTTTCTGATAATACTGATTGCGCTTTTGATCCCATATTTTTATTCAAATTCGGAAGCCATAAATGTGACGGAAATAGTTATCCCATTTCAATTCCAGGATGCCCGCCCTTTTTCCGACGGAATAGCGGCGGTTAAAAAAGATAATAAATGGGGATATATAGATCGCCTGGGCCAATGGATAATACAGCCCGAGTATGATTTTTCCGTAGGAGATTACTCTTCCGGGCTGTCTTATGTCGGGAATCAATTTCTTGATACAAACGGAATGCCGGTTTTTGAAGAAGCTAAATTTGAAAACGCGCGCAAATTCAGCCCTAAAGGCAAAGACGCGCTTGCGGCGGTGCAAGTATCCGGGCAGTGGGGGTTCATTGACCTTGACGGAGAATTTGTCATATCCCCCAAATATGACGGCGCGGGAGATTTTTCGGACAGCGGGCTGGCGCCCGTTAAGGTTGGCGGGATTTGGGGGTATGTGGACAGAAGAGGAAGAGAATTGATAATGTCCAATTTTGATTACGCCTGGAATTTTTCAGGAGAGTTCGCGGCTGTCATGGTAGAAGGCTCGGTAGGTTATATCAACAAAACGGGGATTTACACGATAAATCCGCAATTTATCCATGCAGGGGAGTTTCATAACGGAAGAGCGCCGGCAAGGATCGGGAACAGAACCGGATATATAAACGACAGAGGCCGCCTTGTTATCCCCGCGGTATACCATAATGGAGGAGAATTCAGCGACGGACTGGCTCCCGTGGCAACGGACGGCCGCTGGGGATATATAAATACCAGCGGGAGGATAGTTATACCTCCCCTTTACGATAACGCCAAACCGTTCAGCGAAGGGCTGGCGGCTGTGGAGCAGGACGGCGTTTGGGGTTATATAAGCTACAGAAATTTTTAAAAAAACATGAAAATCAGATGGTGCGTAAGCGATATTGACGGGACGATAATGAACACCAAAAGGGAACTTGACCCCAGGGTAATAGACGCAATACGTCAATACGAAAAATCAGGGGGGACTTTCATATTAGCGACTGGAAGGACAATGCTGACCGCGCGGGAAGTAGTCGACAGCATTGGCCTGAGTACTCCAGTGATAAGCGGAAATGGGAGCGTTATACAATACGCATCCGGGGAAATTTTGCTCCGCCATAAAATATCAAAGGAAGCCTCCTCGTCCGTAGCGGAATATGCCATAGCCGAAGGCTTTGACTTTGTAGTTTTTTCAAGCGATGCTATATGGTATCCGTATAGCAGTTTAAGGGTGCAATATTACAAAAAAAGAAATGAAGAAAAGGATAAGCAAAAAATCCCTCTTGTTGAATTTTCAAAGGCATATGAGCTGCCGCACGGCGAGGTAATAAAATTTTTCATTTGGAACATGAATGAAAAACTGGTAAAAGACTTTGAATCAAACTGTAACAACAAAAAAGCTATGAATTTTGTGCAATCCGTCAGGGGAGCTCTTGACGTGGACCCGATACAGGCGACAAAAGGCAGCGGGATAAAGTTTTTGTCGGATCATCTCAATATGCGGCTCGAAAATACGGCAGCTTTCGGAGATAACAAAAATGACCTGGATATGCTCCAATCCGTGGGGTTTCCAGTGGCGGTAGCCAACGCGGAGGACGAACTGAAGCAGGCCGCGTGGAAAATTTGCCCGTCAAATGACGAATGTGGAGTTGCTGTGATGTTGGAGGAGTTTATGAGGGAATGATTTTTGCATTGAAAATTTTGGATTAGTTTTTTTGCTTGACGGAGTGTTTTTTATGAAGTATAATTTTTTGCGTTGATTTTCCGCGATAGCTCAATCGGCAGAGCGGGTGGCTGTTAACCACTAGGTTTCAGGTTCAAGTCCTGATCGCGGAGCCAGATGATAAAATCTTAAATAGAATTATTTAGAAAAAAACCTCGCAACCGCGGGGTTTTTTGCTTTTTGGTATACCCTCGTATAAACGTAGCGGGAAGAAATATCTTGTGGGAGCCGGAGGCTCCGAAACCTTTAATTTGGATGAAGAACTCATTGAAAGTGACAGTAAGTTTGACGGCTATTACGGCATCCAGACCAGTGAAAAAGAAATGCCTGCAACCGAAATCATAGAAACCTATCGAATACTTTGGCGGATAGAAGAAAGTTTCAGAGTTATGAAGTCAACGCTTGAGGTACGGCCGATATTTCATTGAAGATAAGTATTAGTTGTATCCTAAAAATTACGAGAAAATGATGTTTTCTGTATTTTTCAATTTTCAATTTGCCATTATATTTTGTATGTTTTTTATTTTTTTATTTGACAAAATATCATACAAGGTGTTTAATAAATCAACGTTTACCTGCTTAAAAATTATAATTTTATGAGGAGGGGTACTATGCCTGATGTTAACGATAAAAACGGAATTACCGAAGACTCCGGCGGCGGGATAGATTTTGACGAATTGATGAGGAAATACGACACCGAGTCACGATTCCGAACTCCGCCCGGATGGCATCTTAAGTTAATCGTATTTGTGGCAGTGGGCATGTCGATCTTCCATTTTTACACTGCCGGTTTTGGATTGCTGGCAGGGCAAAAACAGGGCGCGATGCATCTTCTTCTGGCTTTAGTGCTGGTGTATCTGCTATATCCCATAAAATCGAATATGCCCAAAAACGGAAAAATACCATTGTACGATTTTGCTTTAGCAGCGCTGGCAACTGCTCCTCTCATATATCTTATAACCCAGATCGACATTATAGCGATGTCGCGCGCGGGGCTTCCTTCCCAGATGGATATTGCCATGGGATTCTTACTTATAATATTGATGCTGGAGGCCACGAGGCGCATATCGAACCCGATCCTTCCCGGATTGGCCATAGCCGCCCTTCTCTATTGCTATCTCGGCGGCTACATATCAAATGATCTGTTTAGCCACAGAGGTTTTTCAATAAGACGCATAGTCAATCACATGTACCTTGGAGGGGAAGGTATTTTCGGCACGCCGCTTGAAGTGTCCTCAACGTTCGTATTCATGTTTATACTGTTCGGCTCCGTGTTGGAGAAAACCGGCATGGGACGGTTCATAATAGACCTGTCCATGGCTCTTGCGGGCTGGTCCACCGGCGGCCCGGCGAAGGTTGCGGTGGTTTCCTCCGGATTTATGGGGACAATATCGGGATCATCCGTCGCCAACGTCTGTACGACCGGAATGTTCACCATCCCTCTGATGAAGAGCGTCGGATACAAACCGTCCTTTGCGGGGGCGGTGGAGGCTGTGGCGTCTACAGGAGGACAGATAATGCCGCCGGTTATGGGAGCGGGAGCTTTCATCATGGCGCAAATGCTGGGCGTTGGGTATCTTGAAGTCGCGGTTGCGGCGATAATTCCGGCCCTGCTATACTACTTTGCCGTTATAGTACAGGTGCATTTTGAAGCCAACAGGTTAGGGCTCAAAGGACTGCCGCGCAATGTGCTGCCCAAAATAGGCTTCCTTATGAGAGAAAAAGGATTTCTGCTCATTCCGCTGGTTGCGATAGTATATCTTCTTGTGGCGGGTTACACACCGCTCATGTCGGCATTCGGAGGCATTTTAGTCAGCCTTGGCCTGTCGTGGGCGAATTACCTTTTGCGTTGGGGACTTCTGCGTATGACGGGTATTGATAACTCCAAAATTGAAAAATTGCGCCGTATCGACCAAGGGGACAAGAGCGCGGAAGGCGTGGCCGCTCTTATCGCCGAGGGGCTTGATGAAAAAACCATCGAAAAACTGCGCTGGCGCTCGCATATGGAGAGAGTAGGGTTTGACACTCTCCTTACTCCGCGCCGTATTATGGAAGCGTTCGAGGCTGGAGCGAGGGGCTCGCTGGCCGTGGCCTGCGCTTGCGCCTGCGTCGGGATCGTGGTCGGCACCGGCACGCTGACCGGCCTCGCCCTCAAGATAGCCGGGAGCATAATCATCATGGCGGGCGGATTGGCCGGAGCATTCGATACGTGGACATTCGGGCTCATTGGCATTGATCAGTTACTGCTGATTTTCACGATGGCACTGACTATGTGCGCCTCGATCCTTCTGGGCACCGGGCTGCCCACGACCGCTAACTTTATAGTGACGAGCACGCTGGCGGCGCCCGCCCTGATGAGGCTTGGCGTACCGCCGATGGCAGCGTACATGTTCGTGTTCTACTTCGGTATATCGGCTGACCTTACGCCGCCGGTCGCTCTTGCCGCCTACGCGGGTTCGGGGATAGCCAAATCGGATCCGATGATAACGGGGTTTATTGCGTTTAAATTGGCGCTCGCAGGGTTCCTTGTCCCATATATTTACGTATTCAACCCGATACTGCTGTTCATAGAAGCAACGCCGCTGGCGATGATCCAAGCGGTGGCAACTGCGCTTATAGGAGTGTTCCTGCTCGCAATGTGCACTATCGGGCACTATAAAGCAAAAATAGTTTGGCCACTCAGAGTATTCGCTCTGATAGGGGCTGTAAGCTTGCTGCATCCCGGCACGGAGTCGGACGTGTTCGGGCTTGCGGTGCTGGTTTCCATATACTTCATCCAGACAATGCTGAGCAAAAGGGCAAGTCGGAACGCCGCAGCCTGATATGCAGAGAAAAATAAATAAAACACCGTTGTGCAAAAAATATTGCTTTGTGTTAAAATTAATGCATGTAAGTAAATAAAATCAATTTGAGGAGGAGTGATTGTATGTTTAAGAGGTTATTTGTAGTTTTAGTTTTGGTAGGTATGGTACTCATGGCGTCTTCGGCTTTCGCGGCGTCCCTTTCCATCGCCACAGGAGGATCCGCAGGCACTTATTATCCGATAGGCGGAGCGATAGCAGCCGCAACCAGCAAGGTTGACGGTCTGAATGTAACCGCCGAGACTTCTAACGCATCCGTGGCGAACGCGGCCCAGGTCGCTCTGGGAGAGATCGAGATAGCGTTCTGCCAGGCCGACGTAACGGCGTGGGCGTATAACGGCGAAGTGCTAGAGCAGTTCATAGGCAAGCCGCTCACAAACCTTCGCGCGATAGCGGCGCTCTATCCTGAGACGCTTCAGCTTGTTGTTTCCAAACAGTCCGGTATCAAAACCTTGGAAGACCTCAAGGGCAAAAGAGTCGGCGTTGGCGCGCCCGGCTCCGGCACGGAGGGCGACGTAAGGGCAATTTTCAATGCCGTCGGCCTCTCATACAACGATATGAGGATAGAATTCCTGGACTTCAACGGAATCAGTAACCGTTTCAAGGACGAGCAAATCGACGCGGGGTTCGTTGTGGCCGGTATACCGACTGCCGCGCTGATGGACCTCACCACCACCAAGGACGTGACGCTTGTCAACTTTGACAGCGCGACGATGGCCAAATTGATCGCATCGGCTCCGTTCTTCGCGCCAAACGTTGTTCCTGCCGGAACTTACACGGGCATTGATGTTGACATTAATACTCCTTCGATCATGGCGCTGCTGATAACCCAGGCGGAACAGCGTGAGGATGTAGTCTACGCATTCACCAAAGGGCTGTTCGATAATATAGCTGACGTACAAGCTTCCCACGCGATGGCGAGGAACATCACGCTTGAGAACGCCACAGTCGGGCTTACCGCTCCACTGCACCCCGGCGCGGCAAGATTTTACAGAGAAAAGGGAATCAAAGTAGATTAATTTATAGTAAAAATAGCAGGCTCCAAGGGAGCCTGTTATTTTTTTGTTATTTTTTTGGCCAAATTACCTTCCTCTAATGCAACAATTTAATGAATTGTTGCATTAGGAATTTTATCACACTACTAAATACTTTTTGTAAAATACCCTGCATTAAAAAAACTGGATTGCCGCGCTCTTTGAGCTTGCAAAGACGAGAAACAAATCTGTCTTCGCGAGCGCAGCGAAGCGATCCAGAAATTTTTGTCTTCCATGATAACTGTTATCGCTCAGTCACGTCATACAAAGGTTTTTAACCCTAATGCAACAATTCATTAAATTGTTGCATTGGAGGAAAGGGGGATATCACATTCAGATTTGAGCAAAGATAGCTTACAATCAAGCTTTTGGCGCGGTCGAGGCTAACCGGCAGGATATTATGCGGAAGGTTGGGCGGACACTGCGAGGGCTTGAACGGTTACAAAATTTATTACCGTGTGATCAACTGATTTGTGTTAAGATAGATTTATGAGGAGGTGATTGTTGTGTTAAAGAAAATAGCGCTTGCGTTTTTTATTTCGATGTGTATGACCGTGCTCACGGCAGCATCGGTTTTCGCGGCGTCAATTTCCATTGCGACCGGCGGGACCGCGGGGACATATTACCCGATAGGCATGGCGATAGCAGCCATAATCAGCGAAAACTCCGACATACAGGTAACTGCTGAGAGCGCTAACGCGTCTGTGACGAACGCGAACCTGATTGCTCAAGGGGAGATCGAAATAGCGTTCTGCCAAGCTGACGTGGCAGCGTGGGCACACAATGGAGAACTGATGTTTGAAGGTAACCCGCTTAAAAATATCCGCACAATAGCGGCGCTATACCCTGAAACTCTTCAGCTCGTTGTCTCCAGGCAGTCTGGTATCAGAACCGTGACAGACCTCAAAGGAAAGATAGTCGGAGTAGGAGCCCTCGGTTCCGGCACGGAGGGCGATGCGAGGGCAATTTTCAACACTCTCGGCATGAGTTACGACGATATGCATGTAGAATTCCTGGATTTCAGCGGAATCAGCAGCCGTTTTAAAGAGGATCAGATCGATGCCGGATTTGTTGTTGCCGGTGTGCCGACTTCCGCGCTGGTGGATCTCACGTCTGTCAAGGATGTGACGCTTGTTAACTTTGACAGGAATGCAATGGATAGGATAAGGAGAGCCAATCCGTTCTTCCTGCCTAACGTTGTTCCCGCAGGAACTTACAGAGGCATAGATACCGACATCACTACTCCTGCAGTCATGGCGCTGCTCATAACCAACGACAGCGTTCCGGAGGAGCTCATCTATAATTTCACCAAGACATTGTTCGAGAATATAGGCGAAGTGCAAAAAACTCATGTTATGGCGGAGAACATACAGTTAGACACCGCCACAAACGGGCTCACCGCTCCGCTGCACCCCGGCGCGGCGAGATATTACAAGGAAAAAGACATCATTTACTATAATATTAATCTTTACAGGGTAGAATGATTCTTCCTTTGATAGTTTACATAAAAAAACCTTGTCAATTTTAGCTTTCGCCGCATATATAGTCATCGTTATAACTGCCTCCGGCACTTTGCGCTGTCCGTTAATAGAAAAAGACGGAAGAAAATACATTGACAGACGAAATACCGCCGCTTGGGGATTAGCCTTGCTCTCGACGTTCGGATTACCGTGGAGCGGTATTCCGCTTTCGTCTTACTTCGGCGCCGGGTCTTGGATGTGGTTTCCGTTTGCCGGAATTTCCATGTGCGCTTTGAGGGACGACGGGAGGAAATGGGGGTGGTTTCGCAGATTCATTGCCATCGCAAACGTTGCGGCAATCATGACAGCTATCTATCTCTTTATGTACGAAAACGGCATTCCTGGTGATATTCCAGGGATAGAAGGGGTAGGGGCGATACATTCCCTTGAAGGAATCAGTAAAAAATTAATTCCAGCCTATTTATGTTTTTTAATATCGTGCACAGTTTCGTTTCTACCGGTATATTCACGCTTGGAACGAGCTTCGGTTATGCTCTCGTTCTCATATTCTTCATTTTTAACAATAGCCTTCCTGCCGCCGGCGCGGATGTTACTTCCCGGACTAATGCCGGGAACAGCGATTATCATGGACGCCGCCGCTTATTTTGTGTGGGCGCTGCTCATCCATATTTTCATAATGGATTCGTTTTCAGAATCAGCGGCTTCCGCCTGGAGCTATTCTTATGCGGCTTTAAACGCGGCGGTTACGGCAGCGGGAATTTATTTTCTGTTCGCGGCGGTATGATGGCAAATAAAATAAAATTAAAAATCAGACCAAAATAAGCGGGTGCTATTATAAGATTCCCGCTTATTTTTTTGTATAATTATTGGAAATTAAATAATTATGTCAGGAGAATAAGTTTTGAGAAAATTTATCGCGGCGTTTTTTATAAACCTTTTTATTGTCTTATCCGCATTAATACCTGCGGGCGCGGAGAAAAATAACCCTTTATACATCTTTTTGCTTATAGGCGATGGGATGGGGGAAAATCAGTATCTTGCGGCGCAAAAATATGGCTTGACGGGTTCGATCGATTCGCTGCCCTTAAAAAGTTACGTTACAACTCACGCTTTCAACAATGTCATTACGGACTCCGCTGCCGCGGCAACCGCGCTCGCGACCGGAGAAAAAACCAAAGACGGAGCATTGGGGCTTAACGCCAAAGGCGAGAGTGTAAAAAATATATTTGAGGCGGCAATCGAAAGAGGGATGAGTACGGGAATAATCACTTCAATGTCCCTTAATCACGCCACTCCGGCAGGATTTTACGCTCATATAGAATCAAGGACTATGTATTATGAAATAGGGCTGCAGCTAATTTCAAGCAATATAAATTATTTTGGCGGCGGCGGCCTTTTTCGCCATGAAGGAAGGCAGGGAAACAGGCCGAATCTTTATGTATTAGCGGAACAGGCGGGATATGAAATATTCATGAACGGAAAAATACCGGATGCCAGTAAATTAAAGTATAACAGTAGAGTAATATCCGTTAATCCGGCGCTCAGATCCGACGCCTGTATGCCATACGCCGAAAGGCGCCCCCTAAATGGAAGAGCTCTGTCCGATTTTGCAAAAGAGGCAATTCAAATATTATCGGACAATAAAATTGGTTTTTTAATTCTCATTGAAGGGGGAAATATTGATTACGCTTGCCATGATAACAATTTTAACAGGATGCTGTATGAAATGGCTGATTTTGATGGAGCCGTATCCGAAGCGCTAAATTTTTATCATACGCGCCCTTGGGATACACTGATAATCGTAACGGGGGACCACGAGACCGGCGGCCTTCATTTTGACCCTGGAAATAATTCTGTTAAATGGAGCACTAAATATCATACCAGAGCAAATGTTCCGCTATTTGCGGCTGGGGCCAACAGCGATGAGTTCAGCGGGATATCAGGTATTATAGACAATACTGATATTGCAAAAAAATTGTTCAGCTTAATTGAAAGCAGATAACCAACCCTTCGTAGAGACGACATCTTGCCGCACGCTTTTGTTACAGCCTCGCGCCTGAGATAGTAGAAGCGGGCAATTAAATTAAGGAGGTAATGAGTTTGAAGAAAATTTTTATGTATGTTTTATTGGTAATCTTGCTGCCTTCAAGCATTGCTCAGGGAGCTGAAATTTACGACGTAGTTATAGCCGGCGGAGGGGCAAGCGGAGTAATTGCCGCGGTGCAGGCGGCTCGCATGGGCGTTAAAGTGGCAATAGTTGAAGAATCAGGATGGATAGGCGGGCAAACTACAGGAGCCGGGGTCGCGACCATGGATGACAATACCAGGACCAGATTTGGACTGTATGGAGAATTTATAAAAAGAGCAGCCGAATATTATGAATCGCATGGAAAATCCGTTTCCACAGGGATGTTCGGGCCGGGGACTTTGAGCTTTGAGCCTGCGGTTGGCCAAAAAATATATTATGATATGCTGAAAGAGACGGGCAGGGTGGATGTCTACTTAAACTCAAGAGCGCATTCAGCAGTACTTGAAGGCAACCGCGTTGCCGGGGCAAAATTTTTAAGGGACGGGCTTTTTCCTTTTGAACTGAGGGCGCATGTTTTTATTGACGCAACTGAGCTGGGGGATTTCATCCCGCTCACCGGCGCCAGATACCGCGCCGGAAACAGGATATCCCCAAATCTTAATTTGGATGCGCAAATTCAAGACATGACACAGGTGGCGGTAATAAGAAAATGGATGTCCGACAAACACGAAAGAATGCCCGATGAACTGAAAGTTAAAACAATGCCGCCCGATTATGAAAAATATGCTGACATATTCCGCGGGGTAGTTACCGTTGATGGATCGCGCTGGGGAAGGGGAGGGTACCCTTTTGACGTTCCAAGCCATAATGCGTACAGAGGATTACCCGATATAGAAAACCCTCTGCCGGTGGATAATTCTGACCCCAATACGTGGGCCAATATAACGCGCACCGGAATAAACTGGGCAAACGATTATCCCCATTCAAACCGCGAGGGGCTTACAGTCCGTTATCTTGAGGACAGGAGGTACCGCAGAGAGATAAACCGACAAGCCATGTTAAGAACCTTGCAGTTTATTTATTATTATCAAAATGAATTGAATCAATCCGACTGGACTGTTGATATATCTCAGGGTTATGACACCGGTTGGAACGCGTCTGATTGGCAGACCTGGATATATCATGACGGTGATGATAAAAAAGATATGGCGGAAATATACGGAGAAGTGCTCAAACATTTCCCTCCATTTCCTTACGTGAGGGAGGGCAGACGGCTTCTTGGGCTTTACATTTTAAGAGTTGATGATGTCAGGCGCGTAAGAGCGATTGGGCGCGCGCTGAAAAATTTTCCTACATCCATGGCGCTTGGGGAATATCAGATCGATTTACACGCGGGACGCGCTAATGAATACCTCGAACGGGAGCTGGGAGACGATTACAGTAAATTTCCCACGACGTGGGTCGGAAGCGAAGGGGTATATCAGGTTCCGTTTGAGGTTTTCATCCCGGAAATCGTAGATGGCCTCATCGCGGCTGAGAAAAATATTTCAGTTACAAGGATGGTTAACGGAACAATCCGGCTTCACCCGATAGTTATGCATGTAGGGCAGGCTGCCGGGGCAATAGCGGCGCTTTCCGTAAAAAACGGCGTGCAGCCGCGAGAACTTGACCCATTCGATATTCAGATGGAATTGTGGGAGCATGGGGCTCATCTTTCCTTATACGATAAACTTGAAGATGTTCCCCCGTATTCAAAATACTGGCGCGCTGTGCAAGCCGCAACGCTTTACGGATGGATGCCGCAATTGGCTGAAGGAGTATTTGGCGTAGATTTTCCGTTGACCTCAACCGCAAAAAATGAGCTTGAATTTTCTTCCGGAGTGAAAATTCCTGATAATATTAAAACACGCGGAGAGGCTGTTGAATTTGCGCTGAACGTTAAGTTAAGAAAATAGGGCGTCGCTCCTGATGCAGATGGGGTCCATATATTTTGAATTGTTTCTCATGTTATATTATATTATGCTATATATTTAGGAGGTAGAGCAATGACGAAGACAAAGGCAAATACAAATATAAACACAAAGGCGGTACGCCTAAGCACGGAAATATACAATTTCGCTCAGATGATAGCCAGAGGGCTCAGCCGATCCACATCGGGGCAGCTTGAATACTGGGCAAGGTTAGGATGTGCGGCGGAGGATAACCCCGATTTATCTATTGACTTTATTAAGGATATTTTGGCCTCTAAAGGGAAAGATCGGCGTTTAGCTGAAAATTTTAAAAGAGAACGCACAGCGGAAAGCAATAGCGAAGTCGTTGTTTCAATGATGCCTGCGTTCAAGCAACGCTATAAGAAACTGCGCGCGAAACAAAAAACATCGGTCAACGATGCGATTGAGGTTATCAAAGCCAATCCATCGGCCGGTATGCAGGAAGAAGGCAGTCTCGCGGGGGTATGCATTTATAAATTCGATCGTATGAGACAGCAGTTCTTATTGGCGTATGAGTTCGATCCTAAAACACGCATTTTGTTGATTTTAGGCGTGCATGAAAACTTTTACAGAGATTTGAAATTTCGCAGTTCGTGAAAAATATGGCTCTCATGCGCATGCGCGATACCTTAAAGGGCGCGCCTGCTTGAAGTATTTTGCAAAAAAATACTTTGCGATAGTGCGATTGAGTTATAGTTTGACTGATTGATGTTATATGCACAATGTAAAACAAAAGAAAAATGCGGGTGGCGCCCTTCAAGGCATCGCCCGCATTTTTTTGTTACGGTTATTCGTACTTATTACGTTTACCCCCTGTTTTTTTGCGGGTCGGTCCGGCCTCTTGATGAGGCAGAATAAAACAAAATGCTCTTGTTCCAATATTTTATTGGGATAATGAAGCTCCTTCTAATGCAACAATTTAGATAATTGTTGCATTAGGAATTCTATCACACAAATAAATTTTTTTTGTAAAATATTTTAAATTAAAAAAACTTTCACTGTAACAATTCACATCTCCCTCTCAAAAATTTCTTTCTTGTTCCGAACAACAAAAATTTCCATAATTTCACCCTCGTTTGAAAATCGGGGTAAAACTAAAGCTCAATTCTCATACGGGTTTTTAGCTAATGCAACAATTATCTAAATTGTTGCATTAGAGGTCAATTTGATTTAATTACAGAGAATATTTTGATAATATTAAAAGCTTAAAAAATATGTAACATTCTATCTAATAGTTGAATCGAAGGAACAATAAAAATTGTTTATGTTGGTTAATCAGGAGGAATTTTATAGTGCGAAGTAGAGATATTACCGGCAGGATGGTTTCATTTTTTGACAATATAGTTCCTCCTTTATTAAGGGATCAATGGTGGTTTATGCGCCCATTTTTTAAGATTGTATGTGGAAAAAGCGCGGATTCTTACATGAATTTCAAACAAATTTATTACTCTTGCTCTGAAGATGGCATAAAAAAATTGTATGAACAATCCTCGGGTATACATTCCAGAAGAGATACCGATTTGAACGAAGATTGTTTAAGAGAGATTTTAAACGCCGCGATAGGGTTAAGTGTGCTTGATATAGCTTGTGGGAAAGGACTTTTATCAAAATCGCTTGCCGAAAAAGGTTTTGAAGTGACAGCATGTGATTTTTTGAATGTTCTATCGCCATCATTTATTCACGATAAAGTTTCATTTGTCCAGGCTGACATCTGTTCTTTGGATTTTGAAGATAAGAAATTTGATACGGTTATTTCCGCACACACCATAGAACATATTGAAAATATATTTTCCGCAGTATCCGAACTTAGGCGCGTGGCGAGGAAAAGATTGATTATTGCTGTCCCTAAACAGCGGGCTTGTAAGTTTACTTTTGACTTTCACATACACTTTTTCCCTTATGAAATTACTCTGTTAAGTATTCTTGGCGCAAGAAACAGAAATTATAAACTAAAGCTGCTTGACGGAGATTGGTTATACATAGAAGATATTGTGTAGGAGGAGCTTTTTATGATTTCTATTCTCTGCCCTTTCTATAATGAAGAGTCCAGTATTGGAATTTTTTTTGAAACAATAATTCTCGTCATGGAAAATATCGGAGACGATTTTGAAATCGTTTGCGTGAACGATGGCAGCACCGACAATACCCTTCATGAATTGAACGAGAAATCCAAATCCGACAAAAGAATCCGAGTTATTGACCTTTCAAGAAATTTTGGAAAGGAAGCGGCTTTAACCGCTGCTTTAGACTTTTCCTGCGGTGACGCGGTCATACCGATAGACGCGGATTTGCAAGACCCTCCGCAAGTTATAGAAGATATGGTCAAAAAATGGAGGGAGGGGTTTGATGTAGTTTTAGCAAAGAGAATTGACAGAAGCAGCGATTCGTTTCTTAAACGTTTTACTGCATTTACTTTCTATAGACTCCATAACATCATATCAAAACCCTCCATCCCGGAAAATATCGGAGATTTTCGTTTAATGTCACGCGAGGTAGTGGAGGCGATAAAAAAATTGCCCGAAAGACACAGGTTTATGAAAGGGCTTTTCGCATGGGTTGGCTTCAAATCTTGTACTATAGGATATGTTCGAGATGCCAGAAGCGCGGGAAGCAGCAAATTCAACGGCTGGAAGCTTTGGAAATTGGCAGTGGAGGGTATAACTTCCTTCAGCACTTTTCCTTTGACTATGTGGCTATACCTTGGAGGGATGACCGCTTTTTGTTCTTTTGTATACGCAACCTTCATATTTATGAGGACATTGATATACGGAGTTGAGCTTCCAGGCTATGCCTCAATGATATGCCTTATCCTGTTCTTCGGCGGTTTGCAGCTTATAGGAATAGGTGTAATAGGCGAATACCTCGGCAGGACATACATGGAAAGCAAGCAAAGGCCTATTTATATCGTAAGGGAGAATAAAAATGAGTAAATCTAAGTTCTGGCTATTTTTTTTGTTTCTTGCCGTTTATGTTGGAATGTACGCTTTAATAGCTAATTATGCCCATCCCAGCTCTGATGATTACGCGCATTTTGTGAGTTTCAAGGACCATGGCTTCTGGGGGGCGCAAATACAAATGTGGAGCAGTTGGTCAAGTAGATTCACGGTTTTTTTTATAATCAACCTCGGATACTTACTTGGAGTAATGGGACATTACAGTTTGCATGTCTATACATGGATCATTTTCAGTATTTTCTCAATTTATTTTCTTATTTCGACAATAACCCCTGAAACGAGCAAATCTATAAAACTTTTACTAACTCTTTTATTTCAGTCATTATGGTTTTCTACAGCAGTAGGATTAAACGAGACTCTTTACTGGTACAGCGGGGCTCCATATTATTACACAGTTGCTTTTATTATATTTGAAATAGCTTTTATCATAAAAATTATGAGCGATACCCGCGCGAATTTTTACTTTATCCTATGCGCTTTATCAATTTTTTTGAACTCCGGAATATCGGAACTTTCCGCCGCGTATCAGCTACCAATGTTACTTGCCGCAGTCATTATCTGTATGATTTCCGGCGCGGATAAAAAGCAGGCGTTAAAGTATATTTTTATTCTTTTGTGCGTTGCCATGTTGGGTTTTATTGTTCAGTTGCTAAATCCTGGTAACAATGCCAGAGCGTCTGTTGTAATAGGAGAAGGAGCTAAAAATATCTCCACTTTTATAAAGTCAACTTTCTTTTTTGGGCCTCTGAATGCTCTTACGTTTTTTTTAAATTCCTTAATTTATGTTGTGCTGCTTTTCTATCCTACGATAGTAAGTAATGTAAAACAGCCCGGATTTATCCGTGAACTGCCTTTTAATTTCAGGCTTTGGCATATTTTTATGTTTCAGTTTTTGACTTCGCTTGGATTCTCCGCCATAGGCGGTTATACTGGCGGCGGTTTACCGCCAAGAGCCGTTGGAACGGTTATTTGGATAATGCTTATTCAGTGGATTCTTTTTTTCGCTTTTTGTTATAGGAATGATAATTATTTCAGATTTATCGGGCAATCGTTTATTTACCGCTATAGGTTTTTGGTCTTGGTTATGTGTTTAATTTTTAGCGGCAATTTCATTATGGTATTGGAGGATTATAAAATTGCTCCAGCATATTCAAGCTATATGGCAACAAGAAATGAATATATTATCGAACAAAAAAAGCTTGGTAATCTTGATATTGTATATCCTGTCTTTGAAAATATGCCTAGCTTACTATCTTTAGAATATCGTGGAAATATTGTGGATAGTTTTATATTAAATTTCTACAAAATTAATTCATTTAGATCAGTTCCAAAAGAAATAATGCCTATCGCTCTAAAAGGTGATATTGATATTAATGAAGAATTATCAGAATTACATTCTCTTGCTGAAAAAGGAAACGTTTTAGCGCAAGTAAATTTAGCTCAAATCTACGGTACAAGCTATGAAAAGGTAAAAACTGTTGAAAAAAATGACGCTGAATCTGTGAAATGGCTTACTATGGCAGCGAAGCAGGGACATAGACATTCAAAACGCCGTTTAACGGGAGTATTGGGTCTTGGTTTAGGGACTCCAGATGGGAAACCTGATATTATCGGAGCGGCAAAGTGGTACTTACTTTCCATGATGTGATTTTTTGCATGATTTAGTCGTTAATTGTATTCATAAGTGTATAATTGAAGCTGAGGCATATAAATTCCTCAACTTAATTTTTTATTTTATACAGATAGTCGCAAACATAATGTCTCAATTCAAACTTTTTCGGACATAAAAAGTCTTTCTATGATTTTCATGAGAGAGTTTTTTTTATTTATGCAAGGGGAGGGGATGATAATGTTACACAGACATTTAAACGGAGAAGGATATTCTCCGGCAAAGATTGACGACATAATCGAGCGCGGAGAGAAAAAGGATTGGGCTTTGCTTCAGCAAGCAGTCAGGAAAGACTTGTCTATAGCAAGAGATGTTTACCGCATAGCCTCTTACAATTTGAATCATCCTTATACTATAAGGTATGGGGAACCTCTAAAATTGCTATTAGGCAATATTCCAATAATCAGGTATAATGTAGGTGTTGGCAAAGATTTATCAAATTTAGAGGGTGATATAAGTGATTCAACCAGGTCTTTTCGAT